>Ga0068714_10006230_pt1 | contig 12241 bp, 9 predicted proteins | sample MTBNYHSulfiMetaG_FD_62988 | JGI IMG/M metagenome (GOLD analysis project Ga0068714, IMG submission 62988) | Enrichment culture microbial communities from rom New York Harbor, USA that are MTBE-degrading - MTBE-NYH (New York Harbor Sulfidogenic)... | ecosystem: Environmental > Aquatic > Marine >... | reverse complement strand
CGAATGTCGACCTTGCGCCGGACCGACTCCCCGACCCGCTCGATCTCTCTTTCCTGCAGGACCCGCAGAAGCTTCACCTGAATAAACGGGCTCAGTTCGCCGACCTCGTCGAGGAACACGGTGCCGCCGTCGGCCTCCTCGAACCGTCCCCTGCGGTCGCGAAGCGCGCCGGTAAAGGCTCCCCGCACATGTCCGAACAACTCACTCTCAAGCAGGGATTCCGACAGGGCGGAGCAGTTCACCGTCACCAGGGGTTTACCCTCCCGGGCGCTGTTGTGGTGGATGGCGCCGGCCACGAGCTCCTTTCCCGTCCCGCTCTCCCCCTGGATCAGCACGGCGGCGTCGCTCGCCGCAGCGGCGCGGATCGCGATGAACACGTCCTGCATGGCCCGGCTTTTCCCGATGAGGTTGCCGAACGTGAACACGTCACCGAGCCGCCGGGACGCTTCCTCGGCCCTCCGGCGGGCTTCGGACAATTCGCTCAAGTCGGTGACCGTCTCCACCACGCCGATGATGCGGCCCTCTTCATTCCTGACCACCCTTGCATTCTTGATCACCGGCACATCGCGGCCGTCCCGGTGACGGAGATGACATTCCTTGGGCTCCGTCTTGCCCTTCTTGATCAGCCCGCACTCCTTCAGCCCGGTGGGGCACACCTTGTTGATGCAGCGGCTGAACTGGAGCAGGTCACACGTCTTCCCGAGCGCTTCTTCGGTAACGTAGCCCGTGATTTTCTCCATGGCCGGGTTCCAGGACGTGATGCGGCCGGCCTCGTCCAGGGTGAACACGCCTTCGGCCATGCAATCGATGACCTGCTGCACAAAGCGTCGGTTCAGAATGTTCTTTGCATTTGCCGTCATCACCCCCCCTTCCTTCCCCCTCTCCCCGCTTGGGGGAGAGGGATTCCGGGCTTTTCCGGGCGCTACGTAACGTTATGTAACGTTACCAAACGGAATTGGAACGGTCAAGGGGTTTTTGTCCCGAGCCTTCACGTTGCGCTTTTCCCTTGGCTCCGCGTCCTTTCCGGCGACCGTCCCGGGTTCGAGGGCTCTTTGGCATCACTCTTGATTGGCAGAGCAATGAAACCCATCCCCCCAAAGAAAGGAAAGAACCATGTGGAAAGCACTCTCACTCCTTCAAAGAAACCTGGTGTGGTCCATTCCCGTGGCCATGGGTCTGGGCCTGGTGTTCGGCTATTTTTTCAACGCCGCGCCTCTCAAGCCGTTCATCATCCCGGTGACCTTCGTCATGGTGTATCCCATGATGGTGACCCTGGACGTGCAAAGCATGTTTAAGGGCCGCGACACGGGTCTGCAGATCACAACGCAGGCGATCAATTTCGTGCTGGTTCCCCTGCTGGCCTATTTCACAGGCCGGCTTTTCTTCTCCGGTGCCGCGGAAAAGTATGCGCTCTGGGCCGTGGGACTGTTTTTGATCGGGGTTCTGCCGACCTCGGGCATGACCATCTCCTGGACCGGCTTCGCCGGGGGCAACAAGGAAGCGGCCATCAAGATGGTCGTCTTCGGCCTGGTGCTGGGCGCCCTGGCCGCCCCCGTCTACACCAAGGTCTTCATGGGAGCCACGATCGATGTCGACATGCTGCACATGTTCAGGCAGATCGCGATCTTTGTTTTCGTGCCGCTGGGCATGGGCCTTCTGACCCAGGTCCTGGCCCGGAAGAAGTACGGCCGCCAAGCCTGGAACGAGCGCATCAAGCCGAAGTTCCCTCCCTTCTCCGCCCTGGGGGTGGTCCTGATCGCTTTTGTGGCCATGTCGCTGAAGGCCGACCACATCATCGCCAATCCCGGAGACATCCTCTCCATTCTCCTGCCCCTGATGCTGTTTTACGCGGCATCCTACGTGCTGCTGACGCTGCTGGGAAGGCTCTTTTTCACGCGCGAGGACGCCGTCGCCATGGTCTTCGGCGTCGTGATGCGCGATCTGTCCATCGCACTGGCCATTGCCATGACCGCCTTCGGCAAACAGGGGACGACCATCGCGCTGTTGATCGCGCTCGCTTATGTGATCCAGATTCAATCGGCCGCCTGGTATGTCCGATTCACGGAAAAGATATTCGGCACCCGTGAGGAAGCCGCCCTTTCCTTGCGGGCTGCTGCCGGGGTCGCCAAGGCAGGCGACTAGCTTCCGGGGAAAAGGGATTATCCTCAGTTCTGGGTTGTTAAAAAGCGTCCGGGGGAGATATAGTGGACTCCGGGGATCCCGCAAGGGCGAAGGGTCCATCCCGGGGCGGCCTGGGCGATCTGTTCCACGGCCGTCGGAGCGAAGGCGGAATGAGCTTCATCGATGACAAGAAGCGCGTTGCATGGCTTTCCGTGGCGAGCAACTCCTGCCTGACGGCGGGGAAGCTCGTCGCCGGCCTGCTCACGGGATCGGTGAGCATCCTGTCCGAGGCCGCCCACTCCGCCATGGACCTGATCGCGGCAGGGATCGCCACCTTTTCGGTTCACACCGCAGACCGGCCCCCGGACCGGACCCACCCTTACGGCCACGAAAAAATTGAAAACGTCTCCGGCGTTATCGAGGGCCTGCTGATTTTCGGCGCAGCCGCCTGGATCTTCTACGAGGCGGCGGACAGGCTCACCCACGGTGTAGAGCTCCAGCACCTGGGCTACGGGACCCTCGTCATGGCCCTGTCCGCAGCCATCAATTTTTTCGTGGCGAGGCTCCTCCAGCGCTCCGCCGTCAAGAACCGCTCCGTGGCCCTGGAGGCCGACGCAGCGCACCTGTACACGGACGTTTACACCTCCCTGGGGGTTTTTCTCGGACTTGCCGTGATTGCTTTGGGCCGGCGCTTCTTCCACGTCGACCTGGCCTGGCTGGACCCCTTGATCGCCGTCGGGGTAGCGCTTCTCATCCTCTCGGCGGCCTACCGCATCACGCGAAAAAGCTTTTTGCCCCTCATGGATTCCTCCGCTCCGGATACGGATGTAGAGAAAATCAAACAGGTCATGGACGAGTTCAGCCGGCGCGGCGTTGATTTCCACAACCTGCGCACCCGGGGCGCGGGCGGGTCGCTGCACGTGGACCTTCACATGGGTGTCGGCCCGGGAGTCTCCCTGGAACACGGGCACGAGGTCAGCCACGAATTCAAATCCAGGATCGAGGAAACCGTTCCCGGCGCCAAGGTGCTCATCCACCTCGAGCCCTCGAGCTCCATCGAAACGCTGTCCGAGTCGGACGAGCAGGTGAAATGCCTTCGGGAGGAACTGCTCAGAGACGGCCGGGTGCATGAGGTCTGCGATCTCAAGGCGTTCCGATACCGGGGCGACCTGAGGATCGAAGCGGACCTCCGCCTCGACCCCGGGGTGTCCCTCGCGGAAAGCCGGGTGGTGGCAAGCGACCTGAAGACTCGGCTGGAGTCCTGCTTCCCCGACGTGAAAGAAACCGTGCTCTCCTTCCACCCCGGGGCCGGATGGCAAACCGCCTTCCACGAAGACGATCTGGAGCGCATCCGGAACCTCGTCGGCGAACACGAGGCGCGCTATGCCGGCATTCACGGCCTCGAGGTGGTGTCCTCGGGGGGCATGCACCGGGTCCACTTGACCCTCGGCGTCCCCCCCGCGCTTCCCGTGGCGGAGGCCCATGCCGTGGGCCGCCACATCCAGGAAGACCTCCGCAAACTCTTTCCGGAGGGCGCGGAGATCGACCTCCACCTGGAACCCTGCGACGGTGCCTGCGAGACCTGCCGGGCCGTGTGTCCGGATCGGAAGAAGACCTAGTGCAAACCCGGTTCAATCCTGGTCATTGCGAGCCCGAAAGGCGTGGCAATCTCATGTGTCGTCTGAGATTGCTTCGTCGCTGCGCTCCCTGCAATGACAGAAGACCGGGTGCGTTCGCATCAGCTACGTCAGAACTTTGAGGAAGATGATCTTGTGATCCCCGGGCGAGTAGAAGTGCTCCAGGAGCGCCGCCTCCCGGTATCCGCAGCGCCTGTAAAAAGCGTGGGTCGGATGGTACTGGGCCCGGGAAGAGGTTTCCACGTAGATTCGCCGGCCGCCCATGTCCCTGATCTTCTCCTCGGTCCTTTTCAGCAGCTCGCTCCCCAGGCCTGATCTCCTCAGGGATTCGGAGACGGCGATCCAGTAGATGTCGAAGCTCTCATTCGTGCAGGGGATCGGGCCGAAGCAGGTGTACCCTGCCACGTCGCCGCCCATTTCCGCGAACAGAAAAAAGTAGCCGCACGAGGGACCCTTTGCTTCTCTCTCCTTGACCAGTTCGACGGCCACGTCGGTCTCCTGGGGCGAAAAAAAGCCCGAGGACCGGACAATGGCGCAGACCTTTTCCGAATCAGAGGGGAGAAGGTAATCCCGGTACTTGACTTCCGGAAGGTTCATGGCCTCCATGGTTGACTCTCTTTGGCGGGTGGTTGGTTTGCATTTGGACCGGCTCGGCGAAGCGGTGCGTCCCCTCCCAGAGGCCGTTGAAAAAATGACGGGCATTGGTGCCGAGGGTGCGGATGCGATATCCGCCCTCCTGGATGACCAGGGTCGGCAGCCGCAGGGACCCGATCATCCTGCCGTTGATGTTGAAGTCCTTCGGCACAAGACTCCAGGTTCCTGTGGGGTCGCCTTTTGCCGTGTCCAACCCCAGGGCCACGACGAGGACCTTCGCCTTGTACCGCGCAATGCGTCTCAGCGCCCTGGCGAGGGTCTGCCGGTACTGCTCTCCCGTCAGATGCTCCTGAAGGGGATAATTGCCGTTGAATCCGGCTCCCGCACCCTCGCCCCGCTCGTCATCGAAACCGCTGAAGTACGGGTACGCGTAATGGGGGTGGCCGTGAATGGAAAGGGTCAGCACGTCCGATCGGTGCCTGAAAATGTCGTACGTGCCGTTTCCATAATGGTAGTCGATGTCGAGAACCGCCACTTTCCCGATTGGGCTGAGGTAGTGGGCGGCGATCGCCGTGGAATTGAAGTAACAGAATCCTCCGAAGGCCTGTTTCTCCGCGTGATGGCCGGGCGGCCGAACGAGCGCATAGGCCAGGCGATAGCCTTCGAGAATTTTCCGGGCGGCGGTCAAGGCGCAGTCCACGGCCCGCTTGGCGGCAAAGTAGGCTTTCTCGTTGAGGGGCGTGAAGGTGTCGATGCAGTAGTAGCCTGCCCGGATGGGAAGCTCCTTGGGCGGCCTCGCTTTGTTCCGAATGGGAAAGACGTAAGGATACACGGAATCGCCGGGCTCCACGTGCTCGCTCACCCTTCGCAAGTACTCCACGAACCTGTGGTCATGGACGTCCTTGATGGGCTTGTCCGAAAAGTGCTGGATGGGCACCCTCTCGAATAGACCGGTCGGCTCGATCTCCTTGAGAATGGCGCTGATCCTTACCGGCGACTCCACGTACCCCTGCTCGTGCACGTGGTGGATGTTGTGCACGTCGCTCACCACCAGGGCGATCCGTTTCTCGAGGGAGGAGACAGGCTTGACCTCGGCCCTGGGCTCTCCTTTGACATACTTCGGCTCCCTCAGACGAACGGGCTGGTCGGTGAAGGACGCGACGACCCTGTCGATGTATGCGGGCGGACAGAGGTTTCCGTAGTGGGTCTCGAGGATCGCCCGCACGATTTTCCGCGTGAGGTCCCGCTCCAGGCTCACGGTCCTGCCCAGGTTGTCGAAAACCAGGAAAGGCGGGCAGTCCTCGGCGGGCTTCACGGGCGTTTCGTAGGCGGTGTTGACGATGGGGCGGGCACCGAACCGTTCGTAGAAGCGGAGCCGCTCCGCGTTCTGCTTCAGGATGCGCGGGTCCCTGCAGAGACTCGGATCGTCGGGGAGGCATTCGAAGAAAAGCCCCACGGCTTCCAGGGACAGAGCCTCCTCCCTCACCCGCTGATACAGGGCGCCGCCGATCCCTCCGCCCGTTCTGTAGGTCGCCGCCGAGATGAAATCGAGGTAGCAGAAGCGCAGGTCCGGCACGTGCTGCAGGAGGGCGAACCCTTTCACCTTCGCCTTGATCCCTTCAGCCACGAAGAGGATGGAGCGGAAGCGGTACTTGAAAGGATTGCGCAGCTGGTCGGGGAGCTTGTTCACCTTTTCCTTGGAAAGGAGGGGGAACTGCTCTCTCAGGATGTTCTGAACCTGCGCGATCGCACTCCGGTCGATGGGCAGCAGGTCATCATAGATGCGACGAATTCTGAACATAGACTCCCAATGCAGGAACGAGCGACAGGTCCGCTTCGCTCACAGTCGACGAGTTGTTAATCCTGGTCAACGCGCTATTCCTGAATCCTCGAGGATGCTCGCCACAACCTGACGGGAGCTCAACCCGGCCGCCTCGGCCGCCGCGATGAACCCGGCGTCGGGAGACAGGCAGGGGTTGGCGTTGACTTCCAGGACCCAGGGCCGCCCGGCTTCGTCCACCCGGAAGTCCACCCTTGCGTAGCCCCGCAGTTGGAAAAGCCGCCAGCACCGCTGGGCAAGGTCCGCGAGCCCTTGAAGGAGCGGGCCGTCGGAGGCGGGGAAGCGAAAGCTCCTCGTCGTGTGCCGGCTCTCGAAGCTATCTTCGTGCCATTTGGCGCGATAGTCCACCATTTTCAGTTTGCCCGGCGGATACCCGTCAAAACGCATCTCCGCCGGAGGCAACACCTCGGGACCTTCCGGCGATGCGAGCAGGGAAAGATTGAACTCCCTTCCCTCGATGTAGGCTTCCGCGAACCCGTCCCCGCCGAGACGGCTCCGGCGTTGCTCCAGTTCCTCGAGCAGCCGATGGGAATCCCCCGGCTCGACCACGGAATCTTCCCCGAGGCCTATGGAGGCGTGCTCCCAGGTGGACTTGGCGATGTAGCGCCCTTGGATCGGGAACCGCGGCCCCTTGAGATCCGACTCCGAGAAACTCCGGGGTGTTGGAAGGCCCGCCGCCTGGAGCTGTTTCTTGGCCATTTGCTTGTTCGACGTCGCGTAGAGGGCGTCGGTTCGTGAACCCGTGTAGGGAACGCCGAACACGTCCAGAAGGGCCGGCGCGAGGTGGATCAGCCTGCCATGGCCTTCTACGGATTCCACGAGATTGAAGACGAACTCCGGCGCCGCACTCCGGAGGCTCTTCACGAAACCGGCGACGTCCAGGGACAAGGAGAGGTTCACGGGCTCCCAGCCCATGTCTTCGAGCACGCGCGCCACTGCCCGGGCCTGAATCACGGCATCCTGCAGGTCGGGATCGCCTCCTTCTTCGGCGATCCGGTCATAGAGAATGAGCGCTTTTTTCATCGGGTTCAGGTTTTCACCGCGGAAGCATGGAGGATCCTCTGTGTCTGTGGCGAAGCACTCACGTTCCTGCTCTCTTCAAGGCGGAATCCATGATCCGCGAGATCAGCTCCCGGTAGGAGATGCCGTTGAGTCTGCAGAGAATGGGAAGGTCGGAGATCTCGGGGTGGATGCCTGCAAGAGGGTTGACTTCGAGGAAGTTGGGCACGCCTTCCCTGTCGGCCCGCAAATCGACGCGGCCGCCGTCCCTGCACCCCAGGCCGCGCCATGCGGCCAGGGCGACCTCCATCGCTTTTTGCGCCGCTTCATCTTTCGCGGCCCGGTACTGCACCACCTCTTCGAAGTCCTTCTTGTTGTGATACGAATAGGCCGCAGGCTCGGCGCCCTGCTTCAGAATCACCTCGATCGCTCCCACGGCCGAGGATCGGGCGCCCGTGCCCGTGATCCCCACCGTGAACTCTCGTCCCGGCATGAAGACCTCCAGGAGCACGGGCTGCCGATAGCGCTCCAGCAGGCTTCGGCAGACCGAGGAAAGCCGGCTCTTGGACTCGATTCTCGAGGAGGCCCCGATTCCCTTGCCCGTCCCCTCGGCCACGGGTTTTGCGAAGAGGGGATAGGGGAGATCGACGGAGTCGACGTCCTGTGCCGTTTCGACGATGGCGAAATCGGGCGTGGGGATGCCCAGGTCGCGGATGACCCGTTTGGTCATGCCTTTGTGAAGGGTGAGGGAAAGGACAAGGGCGTCTGAAAAGACGTAGGGGATGTCGTAGGCGTCCAGCAACGCCGGGACCTGAGCCTCCCGGCCGAAGCCCCGAACCCCTTCGGCGATGTTGAAGACGAGGTCCCACCGCTCCCCTGCAACGAGGCGTTTTGCAAGGGCCTTGATGTTCCCGATGCGGTCCGTCATGAAGCCCAGGCCCCGCAGGGTGTCGTCGATCGCCTCGATCGTGTCGAGGCGATCGAACTCGGCGGCTTCCTCCTCGCTCATGCCCTCGGCAAGGTAGTCCGACTGGAGATCATAGGTGATCCCGACCTCCATCAGGACGCCTCTGGGTGCACCGAACCGCAGACCGGCCGATCCTGGCCGGCCTTCCCGCCTTGGTCGGGATAGCGGTAGGTGCGGCCCTCGTAGTTCCTCAGCACGAGGTCCTCGCCATCGCGGCCCAAGACGTAGTCGGGAAGCAGCGGGATTTTTCCTCCCCCCCCGGGGGCGTCGATCACATAGTTGGGGACGGCGTAGCCGGTCGTGTGGCCCCGCAGGCCTCGGATGACTTCAAGGCCTTTCTCCACCGCCGTCCTGAAATGGGCGGACCCGAGGATGGGGTCGCATTGATAGAGGTAGTAGGGCTTCACCCTCACCTTGAGCAGGCCGTGCACCAGCGCCTTCATGGTCTCCACGCGGTCGTTGATCCCGGCGAGAAGCACGGTCTGGCTCCCCAGGGGGATTCCCGCATCGGCCAAGCGTTCGCACGCCTGGCTCGTCTCCGGGGTGAGTTCGTCCGGATGGGTGAAGTGGATGCTCATCCACAGGGGGTGATACTTTTTCAGCATCCGTGTCAGAGACGGCGTCACCCGTTGAGGCAGCACCACAGGCACCTTGGTGCCGATCCGGATGAACTCGACGTGCGGGATCTGCCGAAGCCGGGAGAGCAGCCACTGGAGGGACTCCTCCGGCAACGTCAGGGGGTCCCCGCCGGAAAGCAGCACGTCCCGCACCGCAGGCGTTTCGGCGATATAGGCGAGAGCCTGCTCCCAGCGCGTCCTGTTGGCCGAAAAACCGTTTCCGTGTCCCACCATGCGCGAGCGGGTGCAGTACCTGCAGTAGGTCGAGCAGAAGTCCGTGACGAGAAACAAAACCCGGTCGGGATAGCGGTGAACCAATCCCGGAACCGGGCTGTCATGGTCCTCCCCGAGGGGATCCGCAGCTTCCCCGGGGGAGTGCAGGTATTCGCCGGTCACGGGGACCACGCACCTTCGCAGCGGCTGGGCAGGATCGGCCCGGTCCAGGAGACTGGCATAGTAGGGGGTGATGGCCAGGGGAAGCTGCCCGGCCATCGAGGTCATGGCCTTTCTCTCATCCTCGGACAAGGAGATGAAGTTCGAAAGGGCATGGACGTCCCGGATGCGGTGGCGCAGCTGCCAGTGCCAGTCGTTCCACTCGACCGCCGTGATGTCAGGGAAAAAACGTCTCCGGAAAGCCGCGGTCCTGGCGCTCGTCCTGAACCGCGGAATGTGGGGAACCTTTGAGATGGATATGATCTTCGGGTTTTCTTTTTGCGGCGATGAATCGGGGACCGATCCCGCCTCCATGCCTCCGAGTCCGAGAACCGGACTCGGAGGTTCAAAATCCTCCGTGCTCACCATTTCTTTCTTCATCTTCACCCCCCGGTGGTGTGAAATCGAACAGAGGCACCCATTCCCCTGTTAGGCAATAGATGGACGTAAAACACAGCATGAACCATGCCAGATCCCGGATCCCTTGATAAATCTAATTCTTCATATTTGACTGCAAATTATAGTGAACAAATGGTTCCGATGCAAGGGCAAAAGAACGATTTTGTGCGCTTTTGTTCCTTCTAAGCCATCGAAAACAATCGGGAAGCTCACATAGGGAAACGCCAGTTCCGATATTTCCCGGATCGGAATTGCTTGTTCCTCTCATTCACCCCTTTGAGAGCTCCTCAGGGCCCCGGATGTAATGCCGTTTGCAGAAAACTTTCATTTCGGCGTTCGGGGCTCCGAATCCCCCCGCTGCTTCACCAGGTATCGCTTCACCCTGATGGCTTTCCGGTGGTCCTCTTCCTTGACTTCGCCGCCCACCTCCACCTCTTTCCGAATGAAGGCGAGCAACTCCCGGCCTTTGCCGTCTTTGTCCACGAGGTACTCTGTTTCGTCGTGAGAAGATATGGCAATGCTCACCACGTTGCCGTGCTCATCCCAATCCATGGGAATCACCACACCCCTGATCGTCTGCATTCTGGTTTTGACTTTCTTCACCCCCGTTCCATTTTCGCACTCCTTTCCTGACGCCTCTTAAAACTGCTAAGCATCCGCCGTGCCAAAGCGGCGGATGCGGCGACTGCATCGAGGTTCCCGCCGGTTTTGGGAAGGGGCCGGCTTGTGACGAGCACCCCCGGCAGGTGAGGGGCACGCCGCCAACCGAACCCTTAACGTCCCGGATATCCGAAGATTAATCCCTGTGGCCGCCGCGGCGCTCCGGCATCGAGCGACGGCGCCGCGCGCCTTGCCGTGACGCTGATTTTTTTTTGCGGGCTCTTCGAAGGCCGAACCCCTCAAGGTGTCGAGGGAGCCACAGGAACGATGGGTTCCGAAGTGTGTTGAGGCACAGCAGGACCGGGATCAGGAAAAAACGGGAGGTTATCGCCTAACTTCCTGGAATGTATTTGAGATTTTGAAAGGAAAGATAAAGTTCCGATATCCGGGATATCGGAACACCAGGTTCCGCAAAGGTGCGGGAAACCCTCCGTCTCACGCGGCGGACTTGAAATCCTCCTTGTGGATGTTGTGCTTTTTCATCAGCTTGTGCAGCTGCCGCGTGGTGATGCCCGCGCCTTTCGCCGAGTCCTTGATTTTTCCCTTGTTCCGGAGGAGCAGCTCTCTGAGGTAGTTTCTTTCGATGATCTCGAGGCCCTCCTTTCTGGCTTCCGCAAGGGTCAGGGAAGGATCCACCGCCACGCCGGGCGAAAAGCCGGGCGATTCGAAAAGCTCGCTCGGGAAGCTCTCGGGGCTCAACACGGAGGAGGTCTCCAGGATGTAAGCGCGCTCGATCAGGTTTTCAAGTTCCCGGATGTTCCCCGGCCAGGTGTATTGCTGGAAGGCCGCGAGCACCGCGGGATGGACGTGGTGAATGTCCTTGGAGTTGAATTTGTTCATCCGCTTCAGGAACACCTCGACGAAGTGGGGGATGTCTTCCTTCCGGTCCCTGAGAGGGGATATTTCGATGGGAAACACGTTCAAGCGGTAATAGAGGTCTTTCCGGAACAGGCCCTGTTCGCACATTTTCTTCAGGTCCGTGTTCGTCGCCGCGATCACTCTCACGTTCGCTTCGATCGTCTCTTCCCCGCCGACGCGCTGAAAGGTTCCGTCCTGGAGGATCTGGAGCAGCTTGATCTGAGCCGAAGCCGTGATGGTCCCGATTTCGTCCAGGAAAATCGTTCCTCCCCTGGCGATCTCGAATTTGCCGAGTTTCCTCCGAACCGCCCCTGTGAATGCGCCTTTTTCGTGACCGAAGAGCTCGCTTTCCAGGAGCGTGTCGGGGATCGCGCCGCAGTGAACGCTGATGAACTGTGCATCCCTGCGATTGCTGTGCTTGTGGATCAGGTTGGCCAGCACCCCCTTTCCCGTTCCCGTTTCCCCGACCAGGAGCACTGTGCTCTTTGTGGGCGCCACGGAGCGGATCTTCTCGAACACGGCTTTCATGCCCTGGCTTCTTGTCTGGACAATCTCCAGGGAATCGGCCTGCCAGAACTTGTCTCGCAGATAGTTGAGCTCCGACTGGAGGATGATGGATTCGTCGATGTTCTCGGTCACATATTTCACTTCATCAGGGTTGAGAGGATAGGTGAGGTAGTTGCTGGCCCCGGCCTTGAGGGCCATGACGGCATCCCGGATCATCTCCTGGGGGGAGATGACCACGATCTCGAGGCTCGGGAAGATCTGCCAGAAGTTTTGGAGGGCGGACTTGATCCCGTCCCCGGCCTGCCCTTCCTTGAGCTGTTCGATGCCGATGAAAACATAATCGTATCGTCTTCGATGCAGAATCTCCAGCGCGCCTTCCCGCGAAGCGGTCAGGTCGACCCGGTAGGCGGAGCGGTGGCAGGACCGGATGATCCGGTAAACCTCCTGATCTTTCGATACGACAAGAATGGATCTCATCCGCGGCTCCCCGGGGTGCCGGCCCTCTGGACCGGCGGTTGCTTGCCCGCAAATAATAGCATGTCCGCAGATTTTTCAAGAACAAATTTGATGAGCGCGTAAAAAGAGCGGAAAGTTCTCGTGGATTATGCCT
>Ga0068714_10006229_pt1 | contig 12242 bp, 9 predicted proteins | sample MTBNYHSulfiMetaG_FD_62988 | JGI IMG/M metagenome (GOLD analysis project Ga0068714, IMG submission 62988) | Enrichment culture microbial communities from rom New York Harbor, USA that are MTBE-degrading - MTBE-NYH (New York Harbor Sulfidogenic)... | ecosystem: Environmental > Aquatic > Marine >... | reverse complement strand
CTCTCTTCTTTCCTGGACAATCTGTAAAGACCGGAGCTCCGAACGGAGGCTGCCGGCCTCTGAGTTCAGCGTTCCAGTTCCCGGATCAGTTCTTGCAGAGTAGGCCGGATGGCGATCAGCGCCCGCGCCCGGTGGCTGATCTGGTTCTTTACGTCGGGTGGCAATTCGGCCATGGTACGCCCGCCGTATCCCCTGACGATAAAAATGGGATCGTAGCCGAACCCATGCTCGCCGCGGGGGCCAAAGCCAATCTCGCCCTCACAGAAACCGTCGGCGGTGTGGATAGTGCCATCGGGCAGCGCAAGCGCCACTACGCAGCGAAAGCGCGCCGAGCGCCGGCCCGCGGGAACATCGGCCAACGCGGCCAGCAGTTTTTGGTAGCGGTCGGCATCGCTGGTCGCCGGACCGGCGTACCGCGCCGAGTGGACGCCCGGCGCTCCATACAGGGCATCGACTTCCAGGCCAGAGTCATCGGCCAGGGACAGAAGGCCAGATGCCCGTGCATAGGCCAGGGCTTTGAGGCGGGCGTTCTCCTCGAACGTTTCTCCCGACTCCTCTACCTGCAGGGTCAAGCCCTCGCGCGCCGGGAACGTGATCTCGAGCGTTTCTGACAGATCCGCCAGCAATTCCTCATATTCCCGTATCTTGCCTGGATTGTTTGTGCCAACCAGCAGCTTGGCCAACCTGCCCTCCTGCGCCGGGTTCGAGTTCCAACTATAGCACCTTTGGCAGCAAACACCAAATTCCATGGATGCGCCAGTGTCGTGCGGGCGATTTGCCATCTGGGCTCCGCTTGGGGTACAATGTGGGAAGCGCAGATAGCAGTGAGGTGAGGCATGAACGCAGGGGATAGCCTGTTCAGTTCCAGTGCGGGGACGATGGCCGTCGTGGCCTTGGTGTTGGCTTTGCTGGCCTTGGGTGGCGTTGTGCTGCTACTGGCGCGACAGCAGCGGTTGCTGGGCCAGTACCAGCATCTGATGACCGGCACATCGGGGGGAAATATCGAGGCGATGCTGAACGACCACATTGCTCGGGTGCGCGACATGGAAGCCCGCGTGGAGGCTGTGGATCGGCTGGCCCGTCGCCTGGAGAAGGCAGCCTACTTTAGCCTGCAACACATGGGCATGGTGCGATATAATCCGTTCCAAGACACTGGTGGCGACCAGAGCTTTGCCGTCGCCCTGGTGGACGGTCACGGCAATGGGGTCGTCCTTTCCAGCCTCCATGCCCGCGACGTGACGCGTGTCTACGCCAAGCCTCTTCAGAAATGGGAGTCGACCTATTCGCTCACCGACGAGGAAAAGCAGGCCATTGCCCTCGCTTACCAAAAACAGTCATAGGCATTTGAGGGCAACGCCGGGGCCATAGGGGTTCGTTCCTGCGCGTAGCCTTGCGTTTTTGCCGGTAATGGAGTAGAATTCAATCCATGAGCAGCATGGGGTAGCACTCGACCGCCGTTCCACACCCGGAGTGTGGCAGTGTTCCCAGCATTAGGTGTCAGGGGCGTGCTATGCGGCGCAACTGGCCAAGACAAAGGAGTGAGCTGTGTTCGGACGAGAGAAACGTCCTGTTCCCTTGGATCGCGTCGAAGTGAGCGTTGGCCCGACGGCCAACATTCATGGCGACCTGGTGTGCGATGGTATTGTCAAAATCGACGGCGTCTACCGGGGCTCTATCAAGACGGTGAGCAATGTGATCATCAGCGAGAAGGGGCGGGTGGATGCCAAGATCGAGGCCCAGAACGTGTCGGTCTCGGGGCAGGCCAAGGGCTCGATCCTGGCCAACGGTCGCCTGGAGATCCTGTCGACCGGAAGGGTCTGGGCGGACGTGACCGTCAGTAGCTTTTTGCTGGATGATGGTGGGAAATTGCACGGCGCGCTCAAGATGATCGGGACTGAGACAGAGCCCGAGTCTTTTGAGGTGCCGCCATCACCGCGCGACCAAGCCCAAGTCGCCGAAGGAGCCGTGACTCAAGAGCCGGGGGAAGAATCTGTCGAGGCCGGCTAGCTTGAAGTGCCTTGCCGCCATCTGGAACTGTGGTATAATTGGTGCGATGGGGAGGAACGTGGTTGTGAGGAACAGGATCGCCCTGCGCAATCCGGGCTCGGCAATAGATCTTTGCCTGTCTGGGCGTGGGCAGGCCGCCCAACATCACCATCGCGCTCGTGGGGCACCCTGACAAGGTGGGGCCGTGCGCTCCACCCTGGGCAGCCCTGAAGCGTGGTCCGATTCGCACCACGCTTTTGTTTTTGATCGGGGTGCCGGGCCGGGCGACCGTCGGGGGCGCGGCCCGTGGATTTGATAGAGGAGATGACAAATGGCGACCAAGACGACCGTTCAAGCCGTAAAGGGCACGCGGGATTTCTATCCGGAGGCAATGGCCTTTCGCTCCTGGCTTTATGGCAAAGTACAGGAGATCTCGCGGCGCTTTGGCTACCAGGAATACGAGGCGCCGCTGCTGGAGCGTTTGGAGCTGTACGCCGCCAAAAGCGGTGAGGAGCTGGTCAAGGAGCAATCGTTCGTCCTCATGGACCGCGGGGGTGACGAGCTTGCCCTTCGTCCGGAACTGACCCCTTCGCTGGCGCGCATGGTGGCCCAACGCCAGGGGCAACTGGTCTGGCCGGTGCGCTGGTTTTCCTATGGCCCCTTCTGGCGTTACGAGCGCCCCCAACGGGGCCGCACCCGCGAGTTCTTTCAGTGGAACATTGACCTGCTGGGAGCCGAGACCTCCACGGCTGACGGCGAAATCGTCGCCATCGGGGCCGAGTTTCTGCGCAGCATGGGTCTTTCCTGCGAGGATGTAGCCATTTTCCTGAACAGCAGGCGATTGATGGAGCGGAAACTGTCCGAGATTGGCATTGGAGAGGAGCTGCGCGATAGTGTGTTTCGTCTGATCGACCGGCGTGACAGGCTGTCGGCGGATCGGTGGGAGGCCTGGGCAGTGGAGCTCGGTCTGTCGGAGGATCAACTCGAGGGAATCAAGGGACTATTAGCCAACCCCGATCTGTGGCAAGAGTCAGAGGAGCTGCGACAGGTATTCGCCACGGCTGAGGCGTTCGGAGTGGCGGACTATATGGTGTACGATGCCAGCATCGTGCGCGGCCTGGACTATTACACCGGCCCGGTCTTTGAGGCATACGATCGCGCCAGGACATCCAGGGCGATCTTTGGCGGTGGGCGCTATGACAACCTGGTAGCTGATGTGGGCGGTGACCCGATCACAGGGGTAGGTTTTGCCATGGGCGACGTGATCATTGAGCTGCTGCTACGCGCCTCCAACAAGCTGCCTGCATTACCCACATCGCCCAGCCAGGTGCTGGTGACGCTGTTTAGCGAGGAGCTATACCTACAGACGCTGGCCCTGGCAGCCCGCTTGCGGCAGGCAGGCATCAATGCCGAGCAGATGTTGGAGCCGGTTCGCCTGGGCAGGCAGGTTCGGTACGCGGATCGCAAGGGGATTCCCTATGCGGTCATTCTCGGTCCGGACGAGATTCAGGCGGGACAGGTCATTGTGAAGGATCTGAGAACCGGTGAGCAGCAGGCCTGCACGGAAAGCAAGGCCATCCAAATGATTGCACTGAGCTGAGGATCCAGTGACTATATGTCAACCATCAAGTGTAAGTATCGTCACGTTCTGCTTGGCTCTTGACAAATGGCTGAAAATCGGGTATGATTTGGTTGAGGGATGTGCCCCAGCCGAGTGAGCCAACAAAAAAGAGGATTGCTGTTATCCTGATGGTGGGGTCTATCCTTTGTGAGGTCCGGCTCGACCGCAAGAGTGGTGTCGAGCCAAGGGATTGCATCCACGGGATGCGATCCCGTCCAACTTTGGTCTGTTCGGCTTGGAAGGCGTGGTCGAAAGGGTAGGGGGGGCCCTTCGGCTGGCAGTAGTGCCGTCCTGGACCGACGGATAGGGGTGATGCCGCCCGGCATCACCCCTTTTGCTTTGCCTTCTGCACGAATCCCTGGTACAATGGACAGCGACCCGGCTCGAATAGCGACGCGAACTGAAGGATATCTGCGATCCGGGGAAGGTTCGAGGCAGAGCCCATAGCCGTGCGAGAGAATGGTAAGGAGGTGCAATTGTCTATGGAAAAGGTAGAAGAACGTCTGGCAAGTTTCTATCTCGGGCAGGAGTATGACCTGGCGAAGGGCGAGTTGCTCGACGAACGCGTGCACTATGACGCTCGTGATCTGACGACCCATGCCGTCTGCCTGGGCATGACCGGCAGCGGCAAAACCGGTCTGGGTGTGATCCTATTGGAAGAAGCTGCCCTGGATGGCGTGCCCTCCCTGGTCATCGATCCCAAGGGGGATATGACGAATCTGTTGTTGACCTTTCCCGAGTTGCGGTCCGAGGATTTTCGCCCCTGGGTCAACCCCGACGATGCCCGTCGCAAGGATCTGGACCTGGAAACCTATGCCAGCAAGACGGCAGATCAGTGGCGAAACGGACTCGAGGGTACCGGACAGGGCCTGGAACGGATCCGGCGGCTGAGAGAATCGGCTGATTTTGCCATCTATACACCTGGCAGCAGCGCAGGCCGGAAGTTGAGCATTCTCGATACTCTGAAAGCTCCGAGCCTGTCGTGGGATACCGATAGCGAGCTCTTGCGCGACAAGATCGAGAGTATCGTCTCGGCTTTGCTTGGCTTGGTCAACGTCGAAGCCGACCCGGTGCGCAGCCGGGAGCATATTCTGCTGTCCAACATCTTTGAGCACGCCTGGCGAGCCGGGGAGGATCTCGATCTGACCCAGTTGATCCTGCGCGTTCAGAAGCCGCCTTTCTCTCAACTTGGTGTCTTTCCGGTGAATACCTTCTTCCCTGAGAAGGATCGCATGGGTCTGGCGATGTTACTGAACGGGCTGATAGCCTCTCCCGCCTTTGCCGATTGGATCCAGGGCCAGCCACTGGAGGTAGACCGGCTGTTGTTTGGCCCGTCGGGGAAACCACAGGTGAGTGTTCTCTATGTTGCCCACCTGTCGGACGCAGAGAGGCAGTTCTTTATCACGCTGCTGCTGGAGCAGGTGGTGAGCTGGATGCGGGCCCAAACCGGGACGACCAGCCTGCGGGCGCTGGTTTACATGGACGAAGTTTTTGGCTATCTGCCACCCCATCCGGGGAACCCGCCGACCAAGAAGCCTCTGCTCACCTTGCTCAAGCAGGCGCGAGCTTTTGGCCTTGGACTGATTCTGGCCACGCAGAATCCCGTGGACCTTGACTACAAGGCGCTATCGAATGCAGGCACCTGGCTTATCGGCCGGATGCAGACCGATCGTGACAAACAACGCCTGCTCGACGGACTGGAAGGTGTCGAGGTGGGTGAGGGCGGCACCAGCCGTGCCCAGTTCGACCGCATGATCTCGGCGCTCGGCTCGCGGGTGTTCCTGTTGCACAACGTCCACGAGGGCAAGCCGGTGGTGTTCCAGACCCGTTGGGCCATGAGCTACCTGCGCGGCCCGCTGACGCGCCAGCAGGTGCAACAACTGGCCGGCGAACAGCCGGCGGCGCCGGAAGCCGCGGCAACGGTGGCGGAAGCAGGGGCCACGTCGCAGCGCGCGGCGGCGCCCACTCCCCCGCAGACAACGGGGCTGGAGCTACCCTACAGCCAGGTGCCGCCCCAACTGCCTTCGACGGTCAAGCAGGTGTATTGGCCTGTGCAAGTGCCATTGAAGAAGGCGATGGCGGAGTTGGCTCGCGATCGAGGGCTGGCGGTGCGGACCAAAGGCGAGCCAGAGGGATATCTGGTCTATCACCCCGCGCTAGTGGGGCTGGCCGGGTTGCGCTTTGCTCACACCCAGAGCCGGCAGACCCACGCAGAAGATGTGGCCTACTTGCTGCCCGTGGTAGGCGAGGGGTATGTGCTGAACTGGGCCGAAAGCAGGGTGGAGATCGAGGCCGGTGACCTGGAACAGAAGCCCGAGTCCGGCGCGCTCTTTGCCCAGTTGCCTGCAGATCTCGGCGCATCCAAGCGTTACACAGAGCTAGAGTCCGAGTTCAATGACTACCTGTACTACAACTCGTCTGCGACTCTGCGGTACAACCCGCACCTGAAGCTGTATTCAGAGATGGGCGAGAGCGAGGAGGCTTTCCAGCGACGCTGCCGGAAGGGAGCTGAAGAGGCTCGGGATGCAGAAGCCAAGAAACTCGCGGCCAAGTACAAAGGCGAGCAGGGGCGTCTGGAAGAAAAGCTGCGGCGCGAAGAGCGCGAGCTGGAAGAGGACAAGAGCGTGCATGATGCCCGCAAGCAGGAGGAGTTGCTTTCGGGTGCGGAATCGGTGTTTGGCCTTCTCACCGGGAAGAGATCCTCACGGAGACTGTCATCTGCCAGCACCAAGCGCCGCATGACCCAACAGGCGAAGGCCAGAGTCAAAGAGTCCGAGGCGGTCATCGAAGAACTGGAAGAGCAGATAGAGGCGCTGGAGCAGGAGGCCAAGGCCGAGTTGGAGGAATTGGACGCCAAGTGGCGCGAGCTGATCGACGATGTAGAGGAGGTCGAGGTTCGCCCGCGGCGCACCGATGTGCGCGTCGATCTCTTTGCCCTGGCCTGGCTTCCCCATTGGGAGCTACAGATAGGCGAACAGATGCTTTCGCTGCCTGCCTTTGAGAAGCATCCGGCTTGACTTGTAACGCGAGTGTGAGGGTGATAGAGCATGAACTACCGGACATTGGGGCACACCGGCTGGCAGGTTTCGGAGATCAGCTTTGGGGCCTGGGGCATTGGCGGGTCCTGGGGCACAGTGGATGACGATGTGTCGCTGGCGGCGCTGCGCCAGGCCCTCGATCTGGGCGTCAATTTCATCGATACGGCCGATGTGTATGGCGACGGTCGGAGTGAGAAGCTGATCGGGCAGGTGTTGCGCGAGCGCAGGGGCGAGCGGATCTATGTCGCCACCAAGGCGGGCCGGCGGCTGTCGCCGCACGTGGCGGATGGATATAACCGTGAGAATCTGACGGCCTTTGTGGAGCGCAGCCTGCGCAACTTGGGCGTGGAGACGCTGGATCTGGTGCAGCTTCACTGCCCGCCCACCGAGGTCTACTACCGTCCCGAGGTATTTGGAGTGTTGGACGACCTGGCGGCGGGCGGCAAGCTGCGCTACTATGGCGTCAGCGTGGAAAAGGTGGAGGAGGCGCTGAAGGCCATCGAGTATCCCAACGTGAAGACGGTGCAGATCATTTTTAACATGTTTCGCCAGCGCCCGGCGGGCCTTTTCTTCTCGCAAGCAGCGGCGCGACGGATCGGCATTCTGGCGCGCGTGCCACTGGCCAGTGGCATGTTGACCGGCAAGATGCGGGCGAACACAACGTTCGAAGAGGACGATCACCGCAACTACAACCGTGACGGGCAGGCCTTTGACGTGGGAGAGACCTTTTCCGGCGTGCCCTACGATGTAGGCCTGGCGGCTGTGGAGGAACTGAGGGCGTTGGTCCCAGAGGGTGCGACCATGGCCCAGTTGGCCTTGCGCTGGATCCTGATGTTCGATGCCGTCACCTGCGCCATTCCCGGGGCCAAGACCCCTGCCCAGGCCGCAGGCAACGCGGCGGCCGGCGACCTGCCACCGCTCGGCGATGAGACAATGGCGGCTGTGCGGGATGTATACGATCGCCTGATCCGGCCCCACGTCCACCAACGCTGGTAGGGGAACCAGAGACCCGGCGCCTGAAACGCGCCGGGTTTTTTATGCGCCTTCGATCCGGCAGAATCCGGGCCGACCCTCCTCCCCTTCGACACGCACACGACCGGGGAAGAACTGGTTGACGGCCCAGGCGTTGGTCAGCAGGTGAGCGGTCACTGACTCGGTTGTGAATTCTGATGGCCCGGCGGCCAGGGCCAGGGGAAGCAGCAGCTGGTCGGCCAGATAGCAGTCGAGGGCGGCGTTGCCCCGCAAGTAGTTCAGGAGGTCATCCGCCGCTTCCCCGGCTACCTGCTCGGCCGGCTTGCCCCGCTCGCCCAGAGCGGTAAACCCGGCAGAGATGTTCTCGCATTCTGCCCACAGGAACGCGATGGTGCCCTGCCCCTTGGAGGGCGCATCGACTACTTCGATGCGCGCGTTCACGCCGTTGGAGCGCAAGGCCTGAAGCGCTGCCCCCTCCTGCCGGGTGCGGATGTGCTTGGGCAGGTTGCTGCTGGCCGAAAGGCCGCGCACCCGCAATAACGCCCCGCGCTCGCGCAGGTTCTGGCCGGCAAGGGATGGATCGGGAATCTGGAGCGCCACGCCCGATCCCCGGCCCTGTATGGCGGCCTGGATTTTCCCGCCGCCGATGGGGTACCAGCCCCAATTCTTGATGCTGACCTTGGCCGTGATGCCCAGCCGGGCCAGCGCCGGCAGGTAGACGCGCTTGATGTAGTCGTACGGAGGGCTCCAGGCCACGTGGGTGCCCCCCAAGAGCGTGACCTCTGAGGGGCCTCCTTCGGCCATCGCCAGCGGCAAGAGGACCGCCTGCAGGATCAGGCTGACCGATCCCGCGCTGCCGCCCCTGGCTGCTTGCGCCACGTCAAAGGTGTAGGCGCCCGCCTGGGGTGCGGAGCGGGGGTGAAACGCCAACGTCTGGGAGTCGAGCTTGTCCCCTTCTACCTCGGCGTTGCAGACGCGGCCCGCGGCGCGGACAGCGGTCAGGTGTTGGGGCATCAGTCCCGGCTTGCGCCTTCCGGCGCGGATCCGCTCGAGGCGCACAGGCTGTCTGGTGGTGGCCGACAGGGTCAGGCTGGTGCGCAGGATCTGGCCACCGCCCTCGCCGTATGAGCCATCGATAACAATCATGCTACGCTCTCCATCTCACCAGGGCGCATTGGCTCCCAAGCGCGGCTGCACGCCCAGGCCTGGGCCCTGGGGCAGGATGAGGCGTCCCTTGTCCACCTGGACGCCGGTGAACGGATCGTTGGTGAGGGTTTGGTTGCCGTCCAGATCGGCCCAGTCCACCAGGGGGGCCAGGTGAGCCGAGGCTGTGATGCCCAACGATGTTTCGATCATGCAGCCCAGCATCACCTGCAGCCCGTGGGCCCGGGCCACAGCGATCATGCGCAGCGCTTCGCGCAGCCCTCCCGCCTTCATGACCTTGATGTTCACGCCGTCCACACACCCGGCCAGGCGGGGGATGTCGCGGGCGGTGCGAACCGGTTCGTCGGCAAAGATCGGCAGGGGCGAGGTCTCGCGGATGCGGCGCAGACCATCCAGATCCTCTTCGGGCAGGGGCTGTTCGATCCATTCGAGGCCCAAGTCGGCCAGGGCAGGGATGAGGCTCTGCGCCTGTTCCACAGTCCAGGCGCAATTGGCATCGGCGACTAGGCGGGCATCGGTGACGGCGCGCACGGCGCGCACGATCTCCAGGCTGTGCTCCGGGCCGAGTTTGAGCTTGAGGATCGAGAAGCGCTGTGCTGCATCGCGGGCCCAGCGCTGCACTTCCTCCACGGTGCCAATGCTGATGGTCATGGAGGTTGGCGGCGAGGATTCGGGGTTCAGGCCGAAGAGGCGATACACCGGTATGCCCAGCTTCTTGCCGAGCAGGTCGTGGAGGGCAATGTCGATCGCGGCGCGTGCGGCTTGGGAGCCGGAGGGCAGGGTGTCCAGGATCTCTTCCAGGTGAAAGGGGTCGTCGCCGAACGGAGGAAGGGAAGCGAGGTATTCCACCACGCCGGCCTGGGTCTCGTGATGCTGGCGAACGGGGGCGGCCTCGCCCAGCCCCTCGTGCTCCCCGTCGCTGATGCGGACCAGGACGTTGTGCCGCTCCGTGCTCGTTCCGTGGGCGATGCGAAAAGGCGTTTCCAAGTTGAGGGTGATCGGTTCGAACTCCAGGTGCATGGCTCTACTCCTATGGTAGGCAGTCTGCTGCCATTATACTACGCCCGGCGATGGAGGGCAACGCCGCTCATCCTTGGGGACCGGGCCGGCTCTTGAGGCCGGGCGATCTCGATCCCGATGCGGACCTCTTTCTGAGGAACAACAAAGACCCGAAGTCCCCCCGGTTTCGCGAGGGCAAGCGCATGGGAGCGATGGTCATAGCTTGCGCGCGCAGAGAGCCGCGCGTGCGAGCAGAGAACCTGCAAATTGCCAAGAGTCAGAAAATCTGCTATACTTGTCGCGCGAATAGATACAAGGGAATACGTCTGGGAGTCGCGGCAACGGGGGGGAGATGAGCGGCGAGAAGATTCTGGTCGCAGATGACCGGCGAGAGAACCTGGTGTTTTTGGCCGATAGTGTGCTGCGCCCTGAAGGCTATCAGGTCGTGACGGCCATGGATGGCAGGGAGGCGTTTAGCAAGGCGCTGGCCGAGAAACCAGACCTTATCATCACCGATCTAAAGATGCCCCGCATGAGCGGGTTGGAGATGATGAGCGCCCTGCGCAAAGCGGGCAGCAACGTCCCGGTGATCCTGACCACCTTTTACGGTTCGGAACAGACTGCCATCCAGGCCTTTCGCCTGGGAGCCAGGGACTATTTGGTCAAGCCATACGAGGTAGCCGATATGCTCGAGTCGGTCGAGCGGGCGCTGGTTGAGGTCCGGCTGCGCCGCGAGACGAGCGGTTTGAAGGAAGGGGCCGAGGTCAGGCACCACCTGGAAGAGCGGGTGCGCCAGTTGAATAGCCTGTGTGGTATTGGCAAGGCGCTGAGCGCCATACACGACCCTGACGAGGTGATGCGCGTCACCGTCGAGGCGGCCATTTACCTGACGGGCGGCGACAGCGGCCGATTTTTCACCGTCGTGCCGGGGACCAACCAACTCGAGCTTCGCGCGGTGCGGGGTTCTGGCGAACCGAGGGCAAGCTCTGTACGCCAGGCCGAGACCGACCCGATCGCTGCCCGGGCACTCCAGACGGGACAGACGATGCTGGCCGAGCGTGAAGGTGAGCCGGAAAAGATCTCGTGCCTGGCGGTGCCTTTGCGCAACGAGCAACGGGTTGTGGGCGTTTTAGGAGCAGATGCCAAGCCCGCACACTCGTTCAATGATAATGACAGCTACCAGTTGGGCATTCTGGCGAATTTTGCGGTGGTGGCCTTGAGCAACGCCCAGTTGGTTGCGGGCATGAAGGAAGGGGCTGCGGTTCCCTCTGGACCGGCAGCCATTGGGCCTGCCGCCGCCGGCGAACCGAGTTCCTTTGCATGCATGGCCGACGTTGTGGCCGAGACGCAGCGACTGTCAACCGAGTTGCGCACGCTTGCCGATTCGGTTCAGGGCCTGGCCGAGAAGCTGCAGGGCCAGGCCGCGTCGCGGTAAAAAGGTCCCGGCTCCGGGCAGCCCCCTATATGGGGGCTTTTTTACGGGGATCAGCAGCAGGGATGTCTTTGGCAGAGAGAGCGAGTTCGGGTATAATGGGGACCTATGTGATGGCCCTGTGGCTGGAGGGGACGCACACGCTTTCTGTTGGCCGGCTTGGCAGGCTCGAGTTTTCGCCGGGTTGGTATCTGTACGCGGGCAGTGCGTTGGGGCCAGGCGGGCTGCCGGCCCGGCTGGCGCGACACCAGCGGCGATGTGGGCCCGGGAAGCGGGTTCACTGGCACGCGGACCATCTGCGCGAGCACGCTGTTTGGGGCGGCGCGTGGGTGAGTAAGTCGAGGGAGCGGCTGGAATGCACCTGGGCAGAGGCCTTGAGCCGGCTGCCCGAGGCAAGTATTGTGGCGCCCGGCTTCGGCGCTTCTGATTGTCGCTGTCCGGCCCACCTGGTACGTGTGACGTCTCTGCCTGATGATGAGTGGTTCGCCCGTGTGTTGGGCGCGGAAAGGGTAGCAGTGACACCCGACGAGGCGGACGAGTTGCTGGAGCTGCTGGTATCGGCCGGCGAGGATAGCCGGGAGGAGGCCGCGCTGGCTTTGGGCCGCTTTGGCGCGGCGGTAGCCGACCGGCTGGGCGATATTCTGGCTGCAGGAGAGCCGGACGCCCGCTGGTGGGCCGCCCGCGCTCTGGCAGAGGTTGGGGGCAGGAGAGCAGTTCGGGCGCTGATGAGTGCGCTGGATGATCCCGATCCTGACGTGCGCGCTTGCGCGGCTCTGGCCCTGGGGCGCGCCGGCGATGGCTCTGCGGCGCCTGCGTTGGCTATCAAACTCGGCGACGAGAGCGCCTTTGTGGCGAGCATCGCGGCCGATGCGCTGAGTATGTTGGGCGAGAGTGCCGTCGAGGCGCTGGGGAGCAGGCTCACCGACGAGAGTCCGCACGTCCGTTTGCTGGCGGTGCGGGCGTTGGGACGCACCGGATCGCGGCGGGCCGCTGGTCCCCTGTACGGCGTGCTGGAGGATTCCAGCTACCT
>Ga0068714_10006227_pt1 | contig 12244 bp, 9 predicted proteins | sample MTBNYHSulfiMetaG_FD_62988 | JGI IMG/M metagenome (GOLD analysis project Ga0068714, IMG submission 62988) | Enrichment culture microbial communities from rom New York Harbor, USA that are MTBE-degrading - MTBE-NYH (New York Harbor Sulfidogenic)... | ecosystem: Environmental > Aquatic > Marine >... | reverse complement strand
GATGCAATTATACCAGGTCCGAAAAAGAAAGATTATGTCTGTTTTTGCCTGGATAGTTCTGACGAGGGCAGGTTTGAAACTGGCATGAACATGTTAATGCAAATAGCAAAAACCATAATAAATATTGACCACCACCCCGGAAACACCGGATATGGTGACATAAATATTATATTTCCCCAAAAATCAGCAACTGCCGAGATTCTTTACGAGTTTATGGACCATCACTTCAGGAAGTATCTCAATTATAACATAGCCCTTGGTATTTATACCGGAATACTTACAGACACCGGAAAATTCCAGTATGAAAATACTACGCACAATGTGCATAATATAATAAGCCATTTGCTCGAGCTTGGGGTGGTTCCCTCGGATGTTTTTTCATTTATATACGAAAATGAGCCTTTCAACAGGTTTAAACTTCTTGAGCTTGTACTGAAAAGAATAAAGATGATATGGCCTAAAAAACTTATATACTCTTATGTCCTGCGTGACGATTTCAAAAAACTAAGTGTTCCGTTTTCTGCAAATGATGGTGTGATTGATTTATTGCGAAGCGCATCTGAAGCAAGAGTTGCCGCTCTTTTCAAGGAGGTCGGGTATAAAAAATATAAAGTTTCTTTAAGGTCTTCAAAAAACGGCTGCAGAGTCGACGAGATAGCGAGTAAGTTTGGCGGAGGTGGCCATAAACAGGCAGCGGCATATTCCTGTGAAGGCAATCTTAAAGAATTAATATCAGATCTTGTAAGGGTTATCGACTAGATTTTATAATAATTACCGGAGGGGCCGGTTAAGGAAGTGGTGGTAAGTGCAAAATAAGTCAGATTTTTTTAAAGATTTTGACGGTGTTATCCTTGTCAACAAAACTGCCATGGTCACTTCATATGATGTTATAAGAAATTTTAAAAGATTTTTTTTTTAAATAAGATCGGCCATGCAGGAACCCTTGACCCGATTGCTTCAGGTTTAATGATAATCCTGGTAAACAGTGCGACAAAATTATCCCGTTTCTTCATGAAAATGGATAAAGAATATAAAGCTTGCCTACGCCTGGGGATCTCAACCAGTACCTGGGACACTGAGGGATATGTAACGGAGCGCCGGGATTGCAGCGGAATTAAAAAGGCGGACCTTCATAATGTTGTTATGGGCATGGTGGGTGATTTTGACCAGGAACCCCCGATCTATTCAGCAAAAAAGATAAAAGGTAAACCTGCATATTATTATGCCCGGAATAAAAAAATGAGCGCCGAAGAGATTGGGCTGAAACATTCAATGGTAAAGATTTACAGTATTTCCATTGAGTCTTTTTTTGAAGAGGAAGTTATTGTCAAAATAGCCTGCAGTTCAGGTACATACATAAGGTCAATTGTTTTTGAGATAGGGAAAAAGCTATGCTGTGGAGCAACCCTTACAGGGCTTGAGAGGATAAGTATAGGACGTTTCAACCTGAAAGACAGTTTAAGTTTAAGTGATATAGAGGATATTGCCTTAAATTCAAAATGTATTGATTCCGGAACAAAAAATATTTGCAGGGGCATTATCCCGGCTACCAAAGTTTTGCCATTACTCCTGTCACAGGATTTTAGATGTTAACCATTAAAAATATTTATTGTATTTTTTTGTTATTTAACTAAAATGGAATAGTTTTTTTATTTGAATTGATTAAACATGCCGGAAACGGAAAACGTGCCTTGAGTAAACTTATAAGACTTGAAAAATTAAAAGCAAATGAATTTGCAGGTTTGGATGTTTCTGCAGTCATAGGGTTTTTTGACGGGGTGCATGTGGGCCATTTGACAATTATTAAGGCTTGTGTGGCAAAAGCGGAAGAAATAGGCGGCGTAAGCCTGGTTTTCACTTTTGATAACCCACCTGTAAACATACTGAAGGGGAGGCTGGACAAAAAACTGATCACTTCCTACAGGGATAAGATTAATCTTATAAAAAAAATAGGAGTGGATTATATTGTTGTAGCGGGGTTCAATCACAGGTTTGCGAATCTTGAGCCGTTTGAATTCTGCAAGGACATACTGGCAGGAAAACTGAATGCCAGGGAGCTTTTTATAGGGAAGGGATTTAAGTTCGGAAAAAACTCAAAAGGGGATACAGGTTTTTTAAAAAGGTTTTTTGAACCGGTAAATGTAAATATTAATGAGGTGGATATATATAAAATAGATAACACAGCCGTATCAAGTACGGCTATCAGAAAACTGTATAGTGAAGGCGATATTGACAATATTGCCAGGTTCCTTGGCCGTCAACCATCCATAAGGGGCAAAGTAATAAAAGGTGACAAAAGGGGAAGGCTGATTGGTTTTCCCACGGCAAATATAGATGTATTTGAGAATTATATCACCCTTAAGGATGGGGTCTATACAGGATATGTAAATATTTGCAGCAGGCATGGTAGTATTGTGGAAAATGCTGATGCTGCAGCAAAAAGACGGTTGAAAAAGCTGCCTTCGGTGATAAATATCGGCAATAATCCCACATTTGAGGGCAGCAGGAAATGGATTGAAACATATATCATAGATTTTAATGGAGATATTTACGGGAAAATGATTGAAGTGGTTTTCCTGCAAAGGCAGAGGGATGAAATAGCATTTAAAAGTAAAAATGGCCTTGTAAAACAGATCAGCTCCGATGTGGAGAATGCGAGAAAATATTTTAAAAATGTTGAAGGATTTAAAGTTATGGGGCAGACAATTAATAAATTGTAATCAAATGACACTTATGATAAATTATTTAAGGATATTTTGAGGGGGGGGGTGAAAAAATAAATTGGCTCTGATCAAAGAAGAAAAAAAAGAAATTATAGAAAAATACAGGATGCATGATGCAGATACCGGTTCATCAGCGATCCAGGTAGCAATAATGACAAAAAGGATAAACACTTTAAACGAACATTTAAAGAGCAATACAAAAGACCACCATTCACGGCGTGGACTGGTAATCCTTGTGGGTAAGAGAAAAAGGCTTCTTGAATATATTAAAAACAATGATATTGAAGGCTACAGAAAGCTTATAAAATCGCTTGGACTGCGAAAATGATATACAGCGGTATTTCAGGGACAGAAGCATTCCAGGCATTAAACATATATTATAATGTTTAAAAAAGCAAAACTTATTCTGAAATACAGGTAGAAATAAATTAAATAATAAGAAACAGCAGGTACTATCCTGCTGTATCAGGAGGTTACTTAGAAAATTGCAGAATAATAATAATAATAATAATATTGAAATTACCCAGGAAATTGAGCTGGGTGAAAAAACCATTCGCTTCAGTACAGGCAGCCTTGCAAAACAGGCAAATGGTTCCATTCTATCAGAATCAGGTGGAAATGGGGTTTTAATCACTGCTGTCATGAGCGAGGAAACCCGGGAGAATATAGATTTTTTCCCCCTGACTGTAGATGTGGAAGAAAGAATGTATGCAGCCGGTAAAATACCCGGCGGGTTTTTTAAAAGGGAAGGGAAAGCATCGGACAGGGCAATACTGATTGCCAGGCTTACAGACAGGCCATTAAGGCCGGTCTTTGATAAGAACCTCAGGAATGAGGTCCAGGTGATTGCCACGGTCCTTTCGGTGGACCAGGTCTATCCGTATGATGTAGTTGTAATAAATGGTGCTTCATGTGCCCTGTATGCTTCCGATATACCATTTTATGAGCCGGTAGGAGCAGTAAGGGTCGGGCACATTGAAGGTAAATGGATTATAAATCCATCATATGAAGAACTAAAAAAGAGTAATATTGACATAGTTGTTGCAGGGACCGAAAATGCAATACTTATGGTGGAGGCAAAATGCAGGGAAGCCGGTGAAGACCTGGTTCTTGAAGCAATAGAAAAAGCCGCACCTGAAATAAAAAAGATAATAAAATTCCAGGTTGAATTTGGCCAAAAACTGGGAATTGAAAAAAGGCAGCTGGAGACCTTTAAAGTAAATGAGGAGATAAAAAACAAAGTCTCTGAGCTGGCAAGGGAGAAGATAGCTGAGAAACTTAAGGATGTTGTTGAGTTTTCAATGGATGCTGATAAAAAATATCTTCTTGACTCAGGCAGGAAAGGTTATATTGCATCTCAACTGGATGCAATAAGCGATGAAGTAAAGACAAAATTAATTGAGGAATTTCCTGATGATACTTTAAGTATCAGTATTTCTCTTAAGGAACTTGAACGTGAACTTGTAAGGCAGACCATTCTTGAAAAAGGCATAAGGCCCGACGGGAGAAAACCAGAGGAGATAAGAAACATATCCTGTGACGTGGGCCTGTTCCCTGATACCACTCACGGTACTGGTTTATTTACGAGGGGCCGTACACAGGCTTTGACCATACTTGCGCTTGGTTCCATAAAAGAATCCCAGAAAATAGACAGTTTGGAAGAAATTGAGTTTAAGCGTTATATGCATCATTACAATTTCCCGCCTTTTTCAGTGGGGGAAACTGCAATGTTAAGGGGCCCAAAAAGAAGGGAAATCGGGCATGGCGCCCTTTCCGAAAAAGCACTGGAGTATATGATACCTGATGAAGATAAGTTTCCTTACTCAATAAGGCTTGTAACCGAAATCCTTGAATCAAACGGTTCAACGTCAATGGCAAGCGTATGCGGAAGCACACTGGCGCTCATGGATGGCGGTGTACCGATATCAAACCCTGTTTCGGGAATAGCCATGGGCCTTATAATGGGTGAAGATGAAAACTTTGTTGTTCTTTCGGATATACAGGGCATAGAGGATTTTTATGGGGATATGGACTTTAAGGTTGCAGGGACAAAAAACGGCATCACGGCCCTCCAGATGGATATAAAATTCATGGGAATTGATATTGATATAATGAGGAAAGCCCTGTATCAGGCAAAGGAAGGAAGAGAGTACATACTAAGCAAAATGCTTGAAAAAATATCCGAACCAAGGACCCATCTTGCAAAAATAGCTCCCAAGATTTCCACATTTAAAGTGCCAAAGGATAAGATAGGGGAGATAATAGGTCCGGGCGGCAAGGTGATTAAAAGCATAAGGGAAGAATTCGGGCTTGATGAAATAGACATAACTGACTCCAATGGCGAAGGCCTGGTTTCAATTACCTGCAGTGATGCAGAGAAAATAGCGCTTGCAAGGGCTAAAATTGAATCCATGTTAAAAACAATAGATGACATTAATATAGGGGACGAATTTACAGGAACAGTAGTTGGCATTACTTCTTATGGGGCTTTTATAAATATTATCCCGGGAATGGACGGATTGCTGCATATTTCAAAAGTCGCAAATAAAAGAATTAATAAGGTGGAGGAATTTTTAAACCTGGGGGATAAAATTAAAGTAAAAGTCGCATCCATAGATAAAAGGGAAAGGAAAATATCGCTTGAACGTTCGGATTATGGTAATTTATAGAACCAGGCTTTCAGGGATGTTTAAACCTTATATTCTTTTATCATAACTGGAATATGCGATATTTAACTGTTAATTAAGCCAGTATTTTAAACCAGGCATTTGCACAAAGGCTGGCTAAAAACTGATTAGAGAGGTTAAAAATAAAATAGCAATATCAAATAATTATAAATTTGAGGACTATAATATAACTGAACTCGAAAACGGGCTCAGGGTAATCAGTGAAAACATACCTCATTTCAGATCTGTTTCATTAGGTTTCTGGATTCCTGCAGGATCCAGGAATGAGACAGTTAACAACAACGGAATAACTCATCTTATCGAACACCTCCTGTTTAAAGGTACAAAAAAAAGGACATACCGGGAAATAGCCATTGCGTTTGATTCACTTGGCGCGGAATTCAATGCCTTTACTGATAAAGAAAACAGCTGCGTGTATGCCGATTTTATTGATACTCATCTCGAGCAATGCCTGGAGCTGCTTTTTGATGTTGTCGTAAATCCTTCTTTTCTTCCTGATAATATAAAGCTTGAAAGAAAGGTGATTCTTGAAGAAATAAAAATGATAAAAGACAATCCTTCCGATGATATCTTTAATCATTTCTATAAAATAGTTTTTAACGGCCACCCTTTAAGCCTTTCTATTTTGGGTAACAGCAGGTCGTTAAAAAAGCAGAATCCTGAAACAATAAACGAATACTATTATAAAAACTTTAACCCGGATGGCATAGTTCTTTCTGCAGCAGGAAATATAAGCCATGAGTTCCTTGTGGAAAAAGTAAGAAAAAATTTTGAAGGTTTAAAAACTGTAAAAAAACACGATTTTTCAGGCCAGATTGCAAAAGGACTGCGTTATACCAGGAAAGAAAAAATATATAAAAGCAGGACGGAGGCAAGCCATATTTGTCTTGGTGGGCCCGGCTGTAACAGGATAAGCAAGGATAAATATGCCCTTTCTCTATTTACAAACATACTTGGGGGCAGCATGAGCAGCAGGCTGTTCCAGAAAATAAGAGAAGAAAAGGGCCTTTCCTATGCAATATTTGCCAGCAACACCCAGTACACTGACTACGGTGTTACTGTTATCTATGCTGCGACTTCTGCGGCAAATGTAAATAAAGTACTTGATTTAATATATAAAGAAATATCACAGATAAAAAAAACAGGGGTTCATCCTGATGAGTTTGAAATTGCAAAAGAAAATATAAAAGGTAACATTGTACTTGGAGTTGAAGATATCAGCTCAAGGATGTTCAGGCTGGGAAAAGCGCTCCTGATGGATAAAAATGTATTGACCATAGATGATATATTAAAAAGGATAGATAATATAAAGATTGAACAGGTAAATGAAGTTGCACATAAATATTTCCAGCGTGATAATTTAAGTTTTGTTGTGATAAGCAAACCCTCTAACGGGAGGTTGAAATGAAAAGACTGGCTGTTTTTGGAATATGCGGCAAAATGGGTGTTTCCATGACAAGAGAGCTTTTAAAAGAATCCTGCCTGGAGGTAGCAGGAGGTTTTGACAGGATAAATGTGGGGCATGATATAGGGATAATAACGGGTGGCCCGGAGGCAATTGGAAAAAAGGTATATGGAAATTATGAAGATATTAAAAAATTAAAACCGGATTTAATCCTTGATTTTACGAATGCTGAGATTTCATTTAAATCAATATGCTGGGCCATTGAAAACTCCATAGATATAATTGTCGGATCCACGGGCTTCAAGAAGGACGAAATAGACCAGATTGAGAATAAGGCAAATTCCGGCAGAAGCAGGGTTTTTCTGGTACCAAACTTTTCCATAGGCGCGGTGATTGCAGCAGAGCTTTCGGCAATAGCTGCAAAGTATTTTGAATACTGCGAGATTATTGAACTGCACCATAATAAAAAGAAGGATTCACCTTCAGGTACATCCATATTGACTGCCCAAAAAATCAGTAAAGCAGTAAAATTCGGCAAACAGAGGCTTTATCCAGGGGAAAGTGAGACTATACGGGGAAGCAGAGGCGCTTTCACTGAAGGTGTCCATATACATAGTGTACGGTTGCCTGGATTGCTTGCCCACCAGGAAGTGATATTCGGCGCCATGGGACAGACTCTTTCAATCAGGCACGACAGCATAGACAGGCTAACTTTTTATCCTGGAGTAATCCTTGCGATTGGTAAAATTGGCAAATTAAATAATTTTACGTATGGGCTGGATAAGATTCTTGAAATACGATGACAGGATAAAAGATATTGGCTTTTATTTTAAGAGATGGCCGGGTTTTGTACAAAAACCCGAAAAATTTCAGATAATATTATTCATTCCTGATTATTTTTAAAAATGAGGAGGAGAGAAATGGATTTCGGGGAACTTATAACTGCAATGGTCACTCCATTTGATGAAAATAATAAACTGGATTTGGACAGAGCAGGAATCCTCATGGAACATTTGCTGGAACATGGCAGCGAAGCTGTGCTCCTGGCAGGTACCACCGGTGAATCACCCACCCTGGCCGATGAAGAAAAACTGCAGTTATTCAAATTTGGAGTGGAAAAATTTGGCGGCAGGACAAAAATAATTGCAGGCACCGGATCAAACAGTACAAAACATTCAATTGAATTGTCAAAAGCTGCCCAGGACACTGGAGTGGATTGCCTGCTGCTCGTAACACCCTATTATAATAAACCTGGCCAGTTTGGCCTTTACAGCCATTTCGAAGCTATTGCGGAAGCGGTAAGCATACCCATTATTATCTATAATGTGCCCTCAAGGACATCGTGTAATATAAGTGCCGCCACCTGTATAGAACTTTCAAAAATAGAAAATATAGCTGGTGTAAAGGAAGCCGGCAGTGATTTCAGGCAGATTGCAGAAATAATAAGGGGTACCGCTGATGATTTTATTGTTTATAGCGGGAATGACGGAGACACCCTGCCGATGCTTTCATTAGGGGCAAATGGGGTCATAAGCGTTGCCTCACATCTTGTGGGGGACCATATAAAAAAGATGATAACTGATTTCAAACAGGGTGATACCTCCGGAGCAGCAAGACTTCATAACTGGCTGCTTGATATTTTTTACGGTATTTTTATTGTTACCAATCCCGTACCTATTAAAACGGCGCTGAACCTTGCAGGAATAAATGTCGGCCGGACAAGGCTGCCACTGACAGCAATGCCTGAAGCTGAACTTAGAGACTTCAAGAAAATACTTGAAAAATATAATTTAATAAAGATTTGAAGAACATAAAGATTTCATAAATATTAAAAATTCTATTAATGATAAAAATGCAACTGATAATAGGATTCAAAAATTAAAATGGTCATATAAATGATAAGGATTTGATAAAAAATTGGCTAAAAAAAGCAGCTTAAAAATAATTTTTCTTGGCGGCCTGGACGAAGTCGGCAGGAATATAATGGTACTTGAAAAAGACAATAGTATAGTTGTCGTGGATTGCGGGATAATGTTTCCCGACGATTATCTGCCAGGGATAGATTTTTTAATCCCTGATTTTTTGTACCTTAAAAAAAACGTCTTAAAAATAAAAGCGTTGGTTGTGACTCATGGACATGAGGATCATATAGGCGCAATACCTTTTTTGCTTAAAGAGATAAAACCACATATGATTCCAGTATATGCCACTAAGCTTACACTTGGACTTATAAAGTCCAAGCTTAACGGAAATTTACTTGCAGACGGACCTGATGGGTCGTATTTTAATGAGATTAACCCTGATAAAAAGATCTGTATAGGACCTTTCAAAATGGAATTTTTCAGGGTAAACCACAGCATACCTGACGGTGTTGGTATAATAATAAGGACGGATATAGGCAATATCGTGCACTCTGGTGATTTTAAGTTTGACCAGTACCCGATTGACGGGAAAGTAACGGAGTATTCCAAAATAACCGATATTGGAAAAGAAGGCGTGCTGGCGCTTTTTTGCGACAGCACAAATGCAGAAGAAAAAGGTTACACACTTCCTGAAAGAGAAGTAGGAAGGTCTCTTTATGATAAGTTTAAACAGGCCGAAAAAAGAATCATAGTCGCCACTTTTTCCTCTCATATCCACAGGATCCAGCAGGTCCTGGATGAGGCAAAAAAACTCGGTAAAAAGGTTGCGGCATCGGGAAGGACAATGTTAAAGACAATCAGGATAGCATCAGAACTTGGATTTCTTAAGATACCTGAAGATACTGTCATCCCTGTAACGAAGATAGATGATTTCCCGCTTAATAAAATCGTCATGCTTTCAACAGGAAGCCAGGGCGAACCTCTATCCACACTCAGGAAAATGGCTTTAGCAGACCATCCGAGAGTAAAAATAATGCGCGGTGATATGGTTATAATATCGGCATCCCCGATACCAGGAAATGAAAATGCAATATCAAGCACAATCAATATGCTCCTGAAGCAGGGTGCGGATGTATATTATGAATCAATAGCGGGTGTCCATGTCTCAGGGCACGCCCAGCAGGAAGAAATAAAGATGATGATAAACCTGGTCAAACCAGAATACCTGATCCCGGTTCATGGAGAATACAAGCACAGGATACAGTGTGCCAAACTTGCGGAATCGATAGGTATGGCAAGTGAAAAAATATTAATTGCTAAAAACGGTGATATTATAAAAATGAACGAGAAGCTATGCCGTGTTTCCAGCAACTTAAGCCTCCAGAATATTTATATTGACGGCTATGGCTCAGGAAATACAGAGGACTCTGTATTAAAAGACAGGAAGATCCTCTCAAGAAACGGGACAATCTTTGTTGCCGTGGCAATTGATTCTAAAAAGAATGCAATAATCAAGGATCCTGAATTTGTTTTAAAGGGTATTATATACATGGAAAGATTTGAACAGATAATCAATGAAGGTAAAGAACTGGTTAAAGATACAATAAGGAAATGTTTTTCCGGTTATATGGCCAGTACCCAGCTGATTGAAAACAATGTAAGGGAATCGCTTGAAAAGTATATTGCAAAGAAAATAAGCGTAAGGCCTGTAATAGTGCCCAAAGTAATCGACCTGAGTGATATCTGAAAAACTGCTGGCAGGCAAAGTAATAAAAATCCAAATACAAGCATCTGTAAAAGTTTCATGCAATCAGCCAAATCAACAGGTAAAATCCAGGATATATAACAACAAAGCAATAAATAAAGTTTACAAAGCAAGCATTTTATACAATAATTAAACTTAAATGTTTGAAAAGAACGGCAATAAAAAAAGTAATAGAAACGGCAGCAAAACAAAAAGGGGAAGCACAATCAGAAAGGCGGGAAATTCAGGAAAAAGTGTAGTTCCGGCAAAAAGGCAATATGTAAGCAGGCGCTCTGAAGTTTACGGTATTGTCATAATAATGATGTCCATCCTTTTGTTCCTCAGCTTTTTCAGCTTCGGAAAACCTGGTATAGTGACGGATTATATCAATGATTTTATGTCATATATTTTTGGAATTACGAAATACATCGTGTCATTTCTTCTCTTTGCCTGGGGCATAAGTTTTTTTATCAGGCGGATAAAATATCTTCCATCAAGGTTTGGATGGGGATTTGCGGTCATTTTCATAGCAATATCAGGACTTATAAGCAGCAATAGTAAATATGCGGATATTTTTGACCCGGTTTTTATCAGGAGCAAGGGAGGCATTGTAGGTGCGGGCATATATTATGGCCTTTACAGGCTTGTTGGAAATGCCGGTGCAATAACAATACTCTCAGTTCTTGCAATAATAGGAATCCTGATAATAACAAGGCTTTCGATTGTTGATATGGCAAGGAAGATAGCGGGCAGGAACAGGGAAAAACAGGGCACCGAAAAAGTTATCTTTACTGATAAGAGCACCGGGAAAGAAAGCCCTGTTACCGGCAGTTTTAAACCGGGACAAGCTAATGATGAAAGCGCACGATTAAGAAGGCTTCAATATGGCACTTCAGGTAAAGTTCCTGAGAGAAGCCTTCCAAAAATAGTTACTTTTGAAGAAAAGGAACATAAAAAAGGTGTCTTTGATGCAGAGAAAGACATGCAGGTCGGCCGCTTGAAACCTGGAGGCAAAGAAGGTGGCTTACAGGGTATCCAGGAGGAGGGTATATCCGGGGGAATTTACAGTGAAAGCCAAAAGCAAATGAGGACCGGTGGTGCCGGCCAGCTAAAGATCCCCATGTATGAAGAGAGGGAATTTGATGAAAATTATAAGCTTCCTCCCTTAAGTATTTTAAATAAATCAGATACATTATCCCCGAAATTATACAGGCAGAGCGTCGAAGAAAATGTAAAAACCCTTAACCAGTTGTTTTATTATTTTAACCTGCCGGCCCATATTGCATCTGTGACCAGGGGGCCTTCGATAACTCTTTACGAGGTCACTCTTTCACAGGGGGTTAAGGTCTCAAAGCTCCTGAGCCTGGAAGATGATTTTTGTGTGGCGCTTGGCTCCCCGGACCTAAGGTTTCTTACCCCTATACCAGGTAAATCAGCCATCGGGATAGAAGTTCCAAACAAGGTAAGAAGCCTGGTGACGCTTGGAGATATATATTCACCTGGCGATAAGCAATTAAAAGATGACCTTTTGACCATTCCTTTAGGTAAAAATTTTTCCGGCGAAGTGGTGCACATGACTATAAATAATATGCCCCACGTGCTTATTGCGGGTGCAACGAACTCGGGGAAAAGCGTTTGTTTGAATGCAATTATAGTCGCATTGCTCATGAAGATAAAGCCGAGCGAAGTAAAATTAATAATGGTGGACCCCAAGATGGTAGAGTTAAGCATGTACAATGGGATACCCCACCTGCTTGCTCCCGTTATAGTGGACCCCCGTAAAGCTGCCCATGTACTTTCCTGGGTGCTTGAAGAAATGAAAA
>Ga0068714_10006225_pt1 | contig 12248 bp, 11 predicted proteins | sample MTBNYHSulfiMetaG_FD_62988 | JGI IMG/M metagenome (GOLD analysis project Ga0068714, IMG submission 62988) | Enrichment culture microbial communities from rom New York Harbor, USA that are MTBE-degrading - MTBE-NYH (New York Harbor Sulfidogenic)... | ecosystem: Environmental > Aquatic > Marine >... | reverse complement strand
TGCCTGACCTCCTCCAACTGGACCACCGCCTTGGCGATGAGCCGCCTGGACTCGGCCGGGATAAGGCTGAAGGCCGCTCTCATCTCCTCCTCCTTAACCTTTCTCTGTCGGCCGGAGTTCAAGCCGGCCGGTGATCACTCTCAAAGCCCAGGGCGGCCGAGCCTTCCCTGGTGCAGCTCAAGAGGGCCTCGACCTCCTTTTCCAGGTCCAGCTCCCCCTCGACGTAGGTGGGATAGGGCAGGCTGACCGCCCCCACGCAGGTCCCCTCGGGCCCCAGGACCGGCGCGGCCAGGCAGATCAGCCCCCGGAAGGTCTCCTCCCTCTCCAGGGCGAAGCCCCTCTGCCTGACCTCGGCCAGCTCGGCCTTGAGCTTGTCCGGATCGGTGATGGTGTTGGGGGTGTAGGCCTTGAGCGGCCCGGCCAGGATCCGGTCCAGCTCCCCGGGCTCGGCAAAGGCCAGGAGGGCCTTGCCCAGGCCCGAGGAGTGGAGGGGGAAGGATTGGCCCACCTCGGAGAAGAGCTTGATCCCGTAGTCGGGGGACTCGATCCGGTCGACGTAGACCCCCGCCTCCCCGACCCTGATGGCCAGGTTGCAGGTGTGGCGGGTTTTCCGGTGGAGCTCCAGCAGGTGGGGCCGCATGTGGACCCGGAGATCGAACCGGGCCAGGACCTCGGCCCCCAGGGCCGAGAGCTTGAGGCTGCCCCGGTAGCGGCCGGTCTCCCGGTCGTGGACCAGGTAGCCGGCCTGGCTGAGCTCCCTTAAGATCCGGTGGGTGGAGGTCCTGGGAACCCCGGTTTGGGCGGCCACCTGGGCAAAGGTCAACCCCGGGCCTTGGTGGCGGACGATCTCCTCCACTATCCCCAGGGCCTTGATCAGGGTGCTGGGCGGCCTCTCCGCCATGGTTTGCGCCTTCTTTTAGTCCCGTATTGGGAATTAAGTTCCCAATGTGGGCTATTATCCTTTCCTGAAAAGAAGCCTGTCAAGGGATAAAACCCCGGAGCGGGAAAGGGGCCGGGCCGCTGGGCCGAAGGGACCAACCCTGCCCGGACCAAACCGCCGATCAGACCGCCTTGAGGTTCTGGGTGCCGGCCTTGGCCGGAATGACCGGGCGCGGTGCGAGCCGGTCTAATGCTCCAACACCGTGGCCGATGAGCCGCCTAGTCCCGGACCGGCTCCACCACGAAGCGGCAGAACTCCTCCCCCTGGGCCAGGCAGCTCACCTCCCGGCCGGCGACCTTCAAGCCCCGGCCCTGGTGATCGAGGATGGCCTGGAAGGCCCCGGCCAGGGAGCCGGGGAGGTGGTCGCAGACCGGGGTTGGGGAGGGGCCGTTCTCCCGGGCCACGGCCGAGCCATGGAGGAGGAAGAGCCCCCGGCCCGTTTCCTGGTCCAGCTCCTTGATCTCGAACCGGCCCCAGCCCCGGTTGCCGGCGCTGTTTAAGTACTGCTCCATGACCGCCCGGCCGCTCAAGCCGGCCTCCTGGATCTGGACCCGGGCCCACTTGACCGCCCCCTCCCAGCCGGCCCGGTAGTAGACCTCCCGGGCGATCTCGGGCCCGGCCAGCTCCCGGACCCGGTTCATGATGTCCACGAAAAACCATCTCGGCATCAGGATGACCGGGACCGTGCCCAGCATCAGCCGGTGGTCCCCGGCCAGGCTCAAGTTGCCTTTAAGCTCCTCAAAGGACTCCATCCTCTCCTCCTCATCAGCAAAAAGGGGCCAGCCCGGAAAGTTCATAAGCGAGCTTGGCGAGGGGCTTATACCAAGTTGCTTCTGGAATGCAACTTGGTATGCGCGCTTTACTTCGCGCGCCGAGCTCGAAAGAGCTCGTAAGGCCGGCAAAACCACGCTTTTGCCGGCCGTAAGCAATCAAAGCCAACAGATGGCTTTGATTGCGGAAACTATATCAGATCCCCAGGTAAGCCCGCCGGACCTCCTGGTTCATAAGGAGGTCCCCGGCCGGCTGGTTGAAGATGATCCGGCCGGTCTCCATGACGTAGCCGTAATCGGAGAGGGACAGGGCCAGCTCGGCGTTCTGCTCCACCAGGAGGACGGTCACCCCCTTCTCCCTGATCCCGGTGATGAACCGGGCCACGTCCTCCACCACCCGGGGAGCCAGTCCCATGGAGGGCTCGTCCAGGAGGAGGAGCTTGGGGGCGGCCGCCAGGGCCCGGCCAAAGGCCAGCATCTGCTGCTCCCCCCCGCTCAGGGTGCCGGAGAGCTGCCTCCGGCGCTCGCTTAGGATGGGGAACATCTCGTAGACGGTCCGGAGATCCTCCTGGAGGGCCTTCTTGTCCCGCCTGGTCAGCCCGCCCATGAGGAGGCACTCGTGGACGGTCAGGTTGCGGAAAACCTTCCGGCCCTCGGGGACCTGGACTATGCCTAAGGAGACCACCTTCTCCGGGGGGAGGCCGTCGACCCTTTGGCCCAGGAACTCGATCTCCCCCCGGGTGGGGGTGAGCAAGCCGGAGACGGCGTTGAGGGTGGTGGTCTTGCCCGCCCCGTTGGCTCCGATGAGGCAGACGATGGCCCCCTCCTCGACCTCCAGGGAGATCCCCTTGAGGACCTCGATGGGCCCGTAGGAGACGTGAATTTCCTTGAGGTGCAGCATCAGCCCCGCGCCTTTCCCAGGTAGGCCTCGATGACCTGCTCGTTGGACTGGATCTCGGCCGGGCTCCCCTCGGCGATGACCTGGCCGTGGTTGAGGACGGTCACCCGCTCGCAGATGTCCATGACCAGCTTCATGTTGTGCTCCACCAGGAGAACGGTCACCCCCCGCTCCCTGATCTTGGCGATGTGGGCCATCAGCTCCCTGGTCTCGGCCTGATTCATCCCCGCCGCCGGCTCGTCCAAAAGGATCAGCTCCGGGTCTCCGGCCAACCCCCGGGCTATCTCCAGGAGCCGCTGGTGGCCGTAGGGGATCTTCCGGGCCAGCTCCCCGCCGGCCCCGGCCAGTCCGACGAAGGCCAGCGACTCCTCGGCCTTGGCCCGGATCATGGCCTCCTCCTCCCGGACCCAGCGGGGGCGGAGGAAGGCGGCCAGGACCCCGGCCCGGGAGAGCCGGTGGCAGCCGACCATGGCGTTCTCCAGGACGGTCTGGTCGTAAAAGAGCTGGATCTCCTGGAAGGTCCTGGCCATCCCCAGCCGGTTGACCTGGTGGGCCGGGCTCCTGGTTATCTCCTCGTCCTTGAACTCCACCCGGCCCCCGTCGGAGCCGTAGATCCCGCTGACCACGTTGAAGAAGGTGGTCTTGCCCGAGCCGTTGGGCCCGATCAGGCCCCTGATCTCCCCTTTCTCCACGGCCAGGCTGACCCCGGAAAGGGCCATGAGCCCCCCGAACCGCTTGTCCAGGCCGTCCACCTTAAGCAGGGCCACCGGCGCCCCCTTTCCCGGCCGCGCTCGGCCTCAGCCGGGCCTCCAGCCACCTCCCGGGCCGGCGGCCCAGGTCGGCCAGCCCGCCGGGCAGAAACATCATGAAGACGATTAAGAGCCCGCCGTAGACCACCAGCCGGTAGTCGGCCAGGGCCCGGAGGTACTCCGGGAGAAGGATGACCACCAGGGCCCCGATCAAGCCGCCGGGCATGGAGCCCAGGCCGCCGATGACGACCATGGTCACCATCTCCACCGAGATCATGAACTGGAATGACTCGGGGTTGATGTAGGAGACGTAGTGGGCGTAGAGGGCCCCGGCCAGGCCGGCGCAGCCGGTCCCGACCACAAAGGCCTTGATCTTCTGGCTGTTGGCCCTGACCCCGGAGACCAGGGAGGCCAGCTCGTTCTCCCGGACGGCCACCAGGGCCCGGCCGAAGCGGGAGCGGGTCAGCCGGCGGAGGAGGAAGTAGACCCCGGCCAGGACCACCGAGACCAGGAAGTAGTAGGCCGCGTCGTCGGCCAGCTCATACCCCCCCAACCTGGGGAAGGGGATCCCGTAGAGCCCGTAGGCCCCCTTGGTCAGCCACTTCCAGTTGATCATCAGGAGGAAGATTATCTCCCCCGTGGCCAGGGTGCCGATGGCCAGGAAGTGGCCGCTGAGGCGAAGCAGGGGGGCCACCACCCAACCGGCCAGGCCGGCCGCAACCGCGGCCAGGGGCATGGTCAGGTAGAAGGGGAGGTGGAAGTGGACCGCCAGGAGGGCCGAGGTGTAGGCCCCGATGCCGTAGAAGGCGGCGTGGCCGAAGGAGAACTGGCCGGTGTAGCCCACGATGAGCTGGAGGCCCAGGACGGCCACCCCGAAGATCAGGGCCAGGTTGAGGATCCGCATGGCGTAGATCCCGGTCAGGGCCGGGATGAGGAGCCAGACCAGGATTCCCACGAGCCAGGCGGCCGCCTTGAACCACCCGGGGCTGGAGGGGCCGAAGAGGTCCACCGCCTGGCCGGCCACCACCTTGGAGCCCTCGGTGATGGACCTGCCGGCCGGGGTCTTGGGGCGGAAGAAGAACATCAGGATGGCCAGGAGAATGGCGTACATGATGACGTTCTTGTACTCCGAGGAGATCAGCCCCGCGGCCAGGGTCTCGATCACCCCCAGGGCCAGGCCGCCGAACATGGTCCCCACCACCCCGAAGCCGCCCAAGGCCGCGGCGGCGAAGGCCTTGACCAGGACCGCGTGGCCCAGGCCGAAGGAGGCGAAGAAGAGGGGGGCGATGAGAACCCCGGCCCCGCCCCCCAAGGCGGCGGAGATGCCGAAGGTCAGGGCCACGTTCCGGCGGCGGTTGACCCCGTAGAGGGCGGCCGTGGCCGGGTCCAGGGAGGCCGCTCGCCAGGAGATGCCGGTCATGGTCCTCTGGAAAAAGAGATGGAGGCCGGCCATGGTGGCCAACCCCAGCCCCAGGATCCAGAGGTTGAGGGCCTGGAGGCGGACCCCCCAGAGGACCAGGGGCTCGTTGCCGAAGACCTCCGGGTAGGGAACCGGCTCCCGGCCCCAGAGGATGATGGCCACCGCCTGGAGGGCGATGGAGATGCCCAGGGTGGCGATGAGGAGGTTCAGGAGGGGGGACTTGTGCTCCAGGATCGGCCGGAGCATGAACCGCTCCATGAGGATCCCGAAGAACCCGGTCAGGATCACGGCCAGGACAAAGACGGCCAAAAAGGGGAGGTGAAAGGAGGAGAGCATGGTCAGGCCCAGGAAGGCCCCCAGCATGACCATCTCCCCCTGGGCGAAGTTGATCAGCTCGGTGGCCCTCAAGGTCAGGGCGAAACCCAGCCCCACCAGGCTGTAGACGCAGCCGATGGTCAACCCGCTGAAGCCCAGCTGGGCGACGGTGACTAGTTCCATCTCGTCCTCATCCGGCGGGTTTCATTAAAAAATCTGGCCCCCTATTAATAGGGGGCCGGGTTTGGTTCTAGCGGCCCAGGATAACCTTCTGACCGCCCTTGATCTGGACCTTGTAGAGGGCGAAGGTGGCGTTGCCCTCCTGGTCGAAGTACCACTCGCCCAGGATCCCCTGGTAGCCCGCTCCCGGCTTGAGCCCGGCGGCGTAGTCCCGGACGGCCTGGCGGTCCACCTGGCCGGCCTTGACCACGGCCTGGTGGATCAAGCCCACGGTGTCATACATCTCGGCCACCCAGCCGTCCGGGTCCCGGCCGTAGAGGTCCTTGTACTTCTTGACGAACTCCTGGATCTTGGGGTCCTGGTCGGCCGGGGTGAAGGGCTCCACCACCACCGAGCCTTCCACCGCCTCGCCGCCCAGCTCGACGTACTTGGGGGTGGCGTTGCCGGTGTCCCCCAGGAGCTGGAGGTCCAGGCCGAGCTGCTTGGCCTGCTTGGCGATGAGGGCCGAGGCGGCGTAGCTGCCGGTGGGGTAGAGGGCCGTGGCCCCGGAGCTCTTGACCTTGGTCAGCTGGCCGGAAAAGTCCTTGTCCGAGCGGGGGTAGCTCTCGTAGGCGGCCGGCTCCAGGCCCAAGGCTTTCAGGGCGGCCTTGAAGCCCTCGGCCATGGAGGCCCCGTACTCGTCGTCGGAGTAGAGAACGGCGATCTTCTTCTGACCCAGCTGGCTCACGGCGTAGTCGGCCAGGGCCTTGGTCTGGCCGGGGGCGCCCACGGCCACCCGGAAGACCCACTCCGAGCCCTGCTTGGTGATGGCCGTCCCCACCCCGAAGGTGAACTGGGCCGTCTTGTAGCGCTTGGTCACCGGGACCATGGCCAAGGCGCAGGGGCTGTTGCAGGCCCCTAAGACGGCCGCCACCTGGTCCTTGGTGACCAGCTTGACCGTGGCGTTGACCGACTGGTCGCAGTTGCTGGCGTCATCCTCGGAGAGAAGCTCGATCTGATACTCCCCGCCCGCGGCGTTGATCTCCTTGGCCCGCATCTCGGCCCCGTTGAGCTGGCTCTGCCCCACCGCGGCGAACTGGCCGGTCAAAGGCCCGACCACCCCGATCTTGATCACCTTCTGGGCGGCCGGAGCCGGTCCGGCCAAGGCCAACCCCAAGACCACGGCCAAGAGCAAGGCCAGCTTGAATTTAACCGATCTTCCCATGATCCCCTCCTTGCCTGGAACATGAACCCCCAAAGGGGGCTTCATTCCCCGCGGCCCGCCGCGAGGCGCTGTTTGTGACTCCCGCCGGCCTGCCCACCGCCCCCGGCCGGCCGGGGCGGGCCGTCCTTTTAACCCCTCTAAAGCTCCCTCGCCTGGAGCCTTCCCCCGGCACCCCTGACCAGGCCCCCGGCCGTCCCTCCGGTCAGGACCTTTCCTTCCCGCCGTCCTGGTCCCGGACGGGCTCCATGTAGCTCATGAACCTCCGGACGTGGTCCTCCACCAGCCTCCCGGTCTCCTCGGCCTCCCCCCGCTCCATGGCCTCGACGATCCCGGCCCAGTCCCGCCAGGCCTCGGCGATCCTTTGGTCGTCCTTGGGCAGGTAGAGGTCGTAGTAGGCCCGGATGTTGTCGTGAACGGTGAGGAGGGTCAGCTCATAGAGGGGGTTGCCCCCCAGCCGGGCCAGGGTCTTGTGGAGACGGGTCTCCAGCTCGAAGTACTCGTCCCAGCGCTCCGCCCCCTGGCCGGCCAGGTCCCTGGCCTTCTCCAGGAGGCACTTTATCTCCCTTATGCCCTTCGGGCCGGCCCTTCCGGCCGCCAGCCGGGCCGCCAGCCCCTCCACCCCCTGCCGGAACTCGGCCAGGTGGGGCAGGGAGATCCGCCTGGTCTGGATCAGGAGGCCCAAAGAGTCCCTGACCTGATCGGTGGACAGCGACCGGACAAAGGCCCCCCCCTTAACCCCGGTCCGGATCTCGATCAACCCCTTCTGCTCCAGGACCCGCAAGGCCTCCCGGAAGGTGCCCCGGCTGACCTGGAAGGTGGCCAGGATCCGCCGTTCCGGGGGCAGCTTGTCCCCGGGCTCGAGGTTCCCCCCGACGATGGCCGCCTCGATCTGCTCGATGACGTCCTCGAAGACCCGGTTGCTTTTGGCCCGGTGGAACAAAGGCCGACCTCCGGCGGATCGATTCTGATTCGGGGGGAATGGTTTAACCATTATATTATTTTTCCGGAGTTGACAAGACCAATTTTAGCCAATCTCCCGGTTCCCGGTCCGGCCGGGTAAAAAATCTCCCCCCAGGCCGATCCCGGCCCGGCTTGACCCCCTTCCGGCCCTGGGGCATACTCCGGCCAACGATTTAAATTAGGCGATCAAAGGCAGTTCATGCCTTTGATCGCCTACGGCCGGCAAAAGCACGGTTTTGCCGGCCGTACGAGCTCTTACGTGCTCGGCGCGCTCTGTTAAGCGCGCCGACCCAAGTTGCAACGCGAAGGCAACTTGGTCTTAGCCGGTCCCCACCGGGCCTGGACCCGTCTCACCGGGGAGATGGTTCCCGGGCCGGAAGGGAGGCCCATGACCCGAGCCCAAAAAACCAGCCTGGCCCTCCTGCTGGCCGCCGCCCTGACCGTCTACTGGTGGGACGTCTTCAACGCCGACATCGGGACCGACGAGCCGACCTACACCCTCAACGGCCAGGAGTATGTCAAGGCCCTCCTGAAAGGCGATTTCAGCTTCGCCGCCGGCCTGAAGATCGAGCATCCCCCCGTCTCCACCTGGCTTTACGGGCTGGCCTTCCAGCTCCAGCGCATCCCCTGGCCGGAGCTCCACTACTACCGGGCCCCCAAGCGCCTGGCCGGGCTGATGATGGCCCTGGCCGTCCTGACCGTCTTTCTCATCGGCCGCCGGCTCCTGGGGGAAGGGGAGGAGGGGGTCTGGACCGCCCTCTGGGCCTCGGCCCTCCTGGCCTTCATGCCCCACGCGGCGGCCCACGCCAGGATCGCCGGGCTGGCCGCGCCCTCGATCCTCTTCTACGCCCTCTCCTTCTACCTCACCTTGAGGGCCCTGGAGCCGGGGGCCAAGGGGGGGTGGTTCCTCCTCCTGGGCCTGAGCTTCGGCCTGGCCGTGGGGACCCGGCTCTCCAACGGCCTGATCCTGGCGGCCGTGGTCTCCTCCCTGGTCCTGGTCCGGCTCCGTCCCTCGGCCCGGCTGGCCTGGCCGGGCTGGTCGGCCCCCCTTCTCCTCTGGCCCCTGGTGGGGGCGGCCCTCTTCGTGGCTCTCTGGCCCTGGCTGTGGGAAAGGCCGGTGGAGCATCTCCTTCACACCCTGGCCCACTGGGACCTCTTCATCCACAAGGGGTTCCACGGCTGGGCCCAAAACCTGGAGTACTTCCTGGGGCGTTCGGTCCTGCCCCCCTGGTACTACTACCTGGTCTACCTGGTGGTGACCGCCCCCCTCCCGGTCCTGGCCGGGCTTATCGCCTGGCTGGCCGGCTTCTTCCGCCGGGCGGGGACCGAACGGCTGATCCTGGCCGTCTGGCTGGCGGTCCCCCTCCTTCTCTCGGGGATGAAGATGAAGGCCGACGGGCTGCGCTACGTCTTCCACCTCCTGGCTCCCCTGGCCCTGGCCTCGGCCTGGGGCTTGAGCTCCCTGGGCGGCTGGCTGGCCGGCCGGAGAAGGTGGCCTAAGGCCTGGCTCGACCTGCCCCTGGCGGCGATCTCGGTGGGCCTCTCCCTGTGGGCCGTCCTGTCCTTCTGGCCCTACCATCTGGACTACTACAACCTTCTGGCCGGAGGGTCGAAGCGGATCCAGGCCGAAAAGCTCTTCCGCTTCGGCTGGTGGGGGGAGGGGGTCCAGGCCTGCGTCAGGTACATCCAGGCCCAGCTTCCCCCGGGGACCAAGGTGGGCTTCTACCCCGAGCTCTCGGGCAGGTTCTCCATGCTCCACCCGGCCTACCCCCTGGTCCCCCTCCAGGAGGCGGAGTACGCCGTGACCCACATCGACCTGGACAAGGCCGAGGCCTGGCAGGGCTGGGAGCTGGTCTTCGAGGAACGGCTCAAGGGGGCCCCCCTGGCCCGGGTCTACCGCCGGAAAGCCTCCTGATCCGGAAATTTCATGAAGACCGCCAAGAGAAAAGAAAAATAATATATTAATATTAAATAGATATAAGTGGTTTGAGGTGATACTACGAGGCGACAGTTAATTCTCTCCATAGCGAGAGGAAGATTTGGCGGTCTTCACCCTGCGGGCGAGCCGATTTAGCCGCGTCTGCTACGTTGCGTGACACTCGCAATAGGACGACTATAGCGTCGTGTCCCGCGCCTTGCATCTGCGGCCAACTCGACTCGTGAAATACCCGGACTGAACTGAACCCCGGTCCAGGGCGGTCCGGCTGGTCATCTCTCCCCGGGCCTTTTTTCTCCCAGGCCGATGCTTACCTTTGTCCCGAGGGAAAGATCAATCCTCCCAGCGAGCCTGGAGGTGAGAGATGATAAGACGGGTTTGGTTGAAAGCAGCCCTGAGCGGCGCGGCCGCGGTTTTAAGCCTCCTCTGGACGGGGGGCCGGCTCCTGCCCCGGGCCGGGGCCGGACAGGGCGGCCAGGAGAAGGGGGCCAAGATGATCGAAAAAATCCACCGGACCGACCAGGAGTGGCGGTCCCTCCTGACCCCCGAGCAGTACCGGATCTTGCGCCGGAAGGGGACCGAGCGGGCCTTCACCGGGAAGTACCACGACTTCAAGGGCCAGGGGGTCTACCTCTGCGCCGGCTGCGACCTGGAGCTCTTCAGCTCCAGGACCAAGTTCGACTCCGGCACCGGCTGGCCCAGCTTCTGGGAGCCGATCGCCCCGGAGAGGATCCTGGAGAGGGACGACCGCTCCCTGTTCATGGTCCGGACCGAGGTCCTCTGCGCCAGATGCGAGGGCCACCTGGGCCACGTCTTCGAGGACGGTCCGCCGCCCACCGGGCTGCGCTACTGCCTCAACTCGGCGGCCCTGAAGTTCGAGGCCCGGGAGGAGTCCTGATAGGGGCGAAGGTCGACGGAGATGTTGGTGATGCCGGGGGTGACCCTGGCATCACCTTTAAGGCTAGAAAATAATTGCGTTAAACCCCTCACCCCGACCCTCTCCCCTTGAAAAAGGGGAGAGGGAGGGGAGGGGTGATCCCGGGACCGAGGTCAAACCCCGCCGGGAAAATTCCCGGGCCGGGACCCCCGGCCGGATCCCCCCTTTCCCCCGGCCGAAAAAGATTGTAGGCTGGGACCCCCTCTCAACCAGCTCAAGGAGGGCTTCCGAGGTGAGTATGGGTGCGGTGAACCTGGGCTCCGGTCTGGTCCTCTTTTTGGTCGCCTCCTGGGCCCTGATCCTGACCCCGGGGCCGGACATGATCTACGTTCTGACCCGGGGGCTGGCCCAGGGCCGGCGGGCCGGGCTTCTCTCCGCGGCCGGGGTGACCGCCGGCCTCCTGGTCCACACCCTCCTGGCCGCCTTCGGCCTGGGGGTCATCCTCCAGACCTCGGCCCCGGCCTTCATGGCGGTCAAGTACCTGGGGGCGGCCTACCTGATCTACCTCGGGTTCAAGACCCTCCGCTCCCCCTCCAGGCTCGACCCTCTTGAGGAGCCTCGGGCCCTCCGGCCGGGGGTGGTCTTTCTCCAGGGGTTCATGTCCAATCTTTTCAACCCCAAGATAGTTCTCTTTTTCCTGGCCTTCCTGCCCCAGTTCGTCAGCCGGGCCGCAGACCGGGCCAGTTTTCAGATGCTGCTCCTGGGGCTGACCTTTGCCTTGTTCACGATTCTCTTTTTAAGCCCCCTGGGCTACTTCGCCGGCCGGTTGGGCGGCTGGCTGATCCGGCGGCCGGGGGTGGGGCGGTGGCTGGGCGGGCTCTCGGGCACGGTTCTGATCGGGTTGGGGCTCCGGCTGGCCCTGGCCCAGCGGCGGTAACTTAAACATCCAGGATGAAGTCGGTGATGTAGGGGTTCTCCTCCTTCTCCCGGCCCAGGGTCGAGGTCGGGGTCTCGCCGTAGTCGTGGCCGGGCCAGATCACGGTCTCCTCCGGCAGGGGCAGCAGCCGCTCCTCGATGGACTTGAGGAGGACCTCCAGGGAGGCCCCGCCCAGGTCGGTCCGGCCCACCGCCCCGACGAAGAGGGTGTCCCCGGTGAAGAGGTTCCCCCCCACCAGAAAGCAGACCGAGCCCGGGGTGTGTCCCGGGGTGTGGAGGACCTGGATGGAGAGCCGGCCGACCTCCAGGACCTGGCCGTCCTTGAGGCGGAGATCGGCCCCGGCCGGGGGCGGCAGCCCCAGCTCCTTTTCGGCCACCGCCCGGCCCTCCGGGGTGGCGAAAAAGTCGTCGTCGGCCTCGTGGACCGCCACCGGGGCCGAAAGAAGCCGGCTCAGCTCGGCATTGCCCAGGGTGTGATCGGGGTGGCCGTGGGTGTTGAGGATGAACCTGACCTGGACCCCCTCGGCCCTGACCCAGGCGGCGAGCTCTTCCTCCTCGCCGGCCGGATCGATGATCGCCGCCTCCTTGGTCTGGGGGCAGGCCACCAGGTAGGTCAGGACCTTTAAGGGGCCCACGCTCCGGGAACGAATCAGGGGCCGGTCCATGAGCTTTCCCCTCCAGGGCCTCCCGGACCGGGGAGCCTCTACTTAAGGGCCTCCTCGGGGAGGATAATCACTCCGCCCAGATCGGTGAAAAGCTCGGGGGAGGTCTCGTCGAACTCGATCCCCAGGCTGGCCGCGCCCGACTTCTTCTTTATGGAGCGGACCGTCCCCTGGTAGGTCAAGGGGGACTCCTGCTGGGGGAGGTGGAGGTCCAGGCTGACCGCGGTCCCCACGGCCAACTCGGCCCCGGCCTGGCCCTGGACCATGAACCGGCAGCCGCCGCGGCTGATATCCTTGACCTTGCCCTCCAGCTCCTCCCCCCCCTCCCCGGCCCTGACTGCGGCGGCCACGTTGCACTTGATCCTCTTGTACTGCCGCAGCTCCCGCCGCTCGACGATGGT
>Ga0068714_10006224_pt1 | contig 12248 bp, 8 predicted proteins | sample MTBNYHSulfiMetaG_FD_62988 | JGI IMG/M metagenome (GOLD analysis project Ga0068714, IMG submission 62988) | Enrichment culture microbial communities from rom New York Harbor, USA that are MTBE-degrading - MTBE-NYH (New York Harbor Sulfidogenic)... | ecosystem: Environmental > Aquatic > Marine >... | reverse complement strand
AGGCTCTTATGGATGATTTCTACGAAAAAGCCTTCGGCCCAGCCAAGGAGTCGATGAAGCACTACTATGAGCGATGGTACAGCGGAGCGCTTGTTTCAGATAGAACATTGAGTCTGTCCTTTTATGACCTGGCAGAAGCTGAGGCGCTGGCTGCGGGTGATGAAGCTATCCTGGAACGCATTCGACAGATTGAATACTACACAAGGTATCTCTGGTATTGGAGCTCAGATTTGAGCACGCTTACCGTGGATGAGCTCAAGGACTTTTATACTTTCATCAATAAGTTGAAGAGTCTTTATATACTCACCTGGGCAGAGATCGAATATAAGGGCTGGAAGAAACTCGTCAATGCGGGAGTCTCAGAGGAAGAGATTGCTGAACTAGCAGCAAATCAAAACCCACCAACCGCCGAAGAAGCGGGAGCATGGCTTAGTGAAGCTTTAGAGTATTTTGATGAACAGCCAGATGTCCAAATTGTTGATCCTTATCTGATTGACTTAGAGCCACTTAGGTCCAACGACGTGCCAGCACTCACCCCATCGCACTTTCGTACATGTAGACTTGTTATTCCATCTGAGGGAAATGAGAATATAACAGTTCGTATTAAGACTCAACCAGGTGAACGTACATATAGGTGGTTTAGTCCAAATGGTTTCTATAATAAGTATAGTTTTGAGGCTACAGGAGATTGGCAGGAAATTGAGCTACCAGCTGATATTTCGGGACTTTATGCTATTGACTATATGGCTGGGGGCGACTATTTAGATGTGCCGAACCGAGCTGCATCGCTCCTTGTCGATGAAAGGATAATGACCTGGTTATGCGAATCAGCAGTCGAATACATCTACGTTCCTGAAGGGACCGAGCATTTTAGTTTTGGTTTAAGGGGGACTGGCGCAGCGGAATTGGTCGGCCCCTCTGGTCAGACTATCATTGGGACGACGGAATCGATAGACCTGACGGTGGAAACCTACGTTCCTTCCCCCGAGCCTGGCATCTGGAAAGTGACCCTCTCTCCAACGGGGAACGGTATGTATTTCTGGCTTGTCGGTATTCCGCCGCTTATGTGGCATAACCCTGAATATCTACTGGTCCCAGAAACCGGTTCCTATAACCCGCCCGTAGCGGATAATCAGAGCGTAACTACCGTAGAAGATACACCTCTCGGCATTACTCTCACTGCCTCGGACTCTGATAATGATTCCCTGACTTATAACATCGTTACCAGTCCTGCCCATGGTACACTGTCGGGTACACCACCGGCTCTTACCTATACTCCTAATCCAGACTTTAACGGCTCAGATAGTTTTACCTTCAGAGCCAGCGATGGCTATGTCGTCTCTAACCTGGCGACCGTTACCATCAGTGTCAGTGCGACAGCCGACACACCCATCGCAAATAACCAGAGCGTAACCACTGTTAAAGATACGCCGGTCAACATTACTCTCAGTGCCTATGACCCGGATGGTGACTCCTTGACCTATGCCATCGTTACCGGTACCTCCAACGGTACACTATCGGGTACTCTGCCTGCTCTCACCTACACTCCCAATCCAGGTTTTATCGGCTCGGATACCTTCACCTTCACTGTCAGCGACAACTCTACTACCTCTAGTCCGGCGACTGTAACTATTACCGTTAATATACCCAATTCGCCGCCCGTAGCTAACTCTCAGAGCGTAGCCACCGACGAAGATACACCTCTCAGCATCACTCTCAGTGCCTCCGACTCTGATAATGATTCCCTGACTTATAACATCGTTACCAATCCTGCCCATGGCACACTATCGGGTACTCCGCCTGCTCTCACTTATACTCCCACCCCAGACTTCAGCGGCTCGGACAGTTTCACTTTCACAGCCAGCGACTGGGCTGCCACCTCAAACAGTGCCATGGTTACCATCACTGTGAATGAGGTTAATGACTCTACAGCACCACCGTCGGGAGGTGGTGGCGGTGGTGGTGGGGGTGGGGGTGGTCTAACAACTCTGGTGCTTAGTGGCCTCCGTGCCACAACTCATCCAGAGCTAGACCGTTACGGTAGAATTCAACAAACCTGTCAGCTTATCGGGTACTCAGATAATGTAACCTGTCTCGATATATCCAGACGGACAAAAATACTCGATTCTGATGGCAAACCCCTGAAATCGATTTCCGTCACCAACGTAACCTCACCACCAGCATCACCATCTCAGACAGCTATTGTTTATGCTTGTGACTTCGGTCCTGATGGAACTGTTTTTGACCCGGCGGCAACTATTACTATGAGCTATGACCCTGCGCTGTTACCTAGCGGAGTAGATGAAGATGAACTGTACATTGCGTATTGGGACGGCTCACAGTGGCAGACTTTGGAGAGCACCGTAGATATTGAAGCAAACACGGTCTCAGCAGAAATAAGCCACTTCACTCAATTCGCTGTGCTTGGTAAGCTACCTCCACCAGTCACAACAGTAACAACCTACGTACCAAAATGGACGCCAGCGCCTGCTACCTTTACTATCTCTGATTTATCAATTACCCCGACTGAAATTGAGCCCTCCACACAGGTTGCGGTTTCAGCCATGGTTAACAACACTGGAGGTAGTGAGGGAACATATGTCGTTACACTCAAGATAAATGGTGTGGAAGAAGCCAGGCAAAGCGTGACGTTAAGCACTGGTGAGAGTGAAAGAGTAACCTTTACTTTAGCCCGGGAAGTTGAAGATAGCTATACTGTTAACGTTAACGGCCTGGTTGGAAAGTTTACCGTGGCCGCAATCCCCCCACCTCCTCCTACTCCAGAGCCTGTAGTTGAACCAGAGCCGGTACCAGAACCTCCAACAATATCAAATCTGGTTAGCCGATGGTTTGGTAGAATCGGAACTGTGGAGTGGAGATTTGGTAGTTTTCCCGTAATCTATCTGGTACCTCCCATAATGCTGCTGCTCATTGTATCTCTGTTTGTCTTATCGCGTCTGAGGCTGGCCAGTCGCTAATTGCGGCTCCAGACTGCCAGTCAAGCAGAAACTTGACGCTCAGATGTAAAAAATGATCTTCAGTAGCCAGTATCAGAGCAGAATATGTTCAAGAAGATAATTTGCCATCAGCTGCTGGTTCGCTCGGCGGCTGGCAATTGTGTCTGGTTTGGTGAATCCGTCAAATGATTATACCTGCCATTGGTAGGATAGTAGTTTGGCACCAATTTACGTAGAGCTTCTACTACGGCAAAATCATTGCCCTGGCTGGCCAGAACGCGTAGTTCCTCAATGGCTTTCTTCAAGCTCTCTCCTGTCCTGGTAGCGCTGTTCGTTTTGGCTACATAGATTCTCTGGTGTTTAGTAGCTAAGGTTCCTTCCTCGGCGGTCAAGATGTCCTCGAAGAGCTTCTCTCCGGGATAAGGCTGGGTGAAGACAATGGGAATATCCTTATAGGGTTCCAGGCCGGCAAGCTGTATCATCTCGCGGGCGAGGTCCAGGATTGTCGCCGGAGCTCCCATGTCAAGCACAAATACCTCTCCCCCATTCCCGATTGCTCCGGCCTGGAGAACCAGAAGGACAGCTTCAGAGGGAGTCATGAAATAACGGCGCATTTCGGGGTGTGTGACTGTAACCGGGCCACCGCGCTGGATTTGTTCTCGGAAAATCGGTACCACACTGCCCCGGCTACCAAGCACATTACCGAAACGTACGGCCATAAACCGGCAAGAGTCGCGCTCATTGAGGCTCTGAACCACTTTCTCCGCTAAACGCTTCGTCGCCCCCATGATACACGTGGGATTCACTGCTTTGTCAGTGGAAATGAGGACAAATTTCTCCGCTCTATAAAGGCAAGCGGTCTCGCCAACCACCTGAGTACCCAGTACGTTGTTTCTTACCGCCTCTTCCGGGTTTTCCTCCATCATACTCACGTGCTTGTAAGCAGCCGAGTGAAACACTACCTGGGGCCGAAAATAAGCAAAGATATTTCGTATTCGTTCCTCATCCTGAATATCCCCTACCACTACCGAAAGCTTCAAGGGCGAAGGATGAAGGTTCAATTCTTGCCGTAGTTGAAACAAGCCGGTTTCATCCTGGTCTAAGACCACCAGGTGTGCAGGATGGAATGAATGTATTTGCCGGCATAATTCCGAACCTATAGAGCCAGCGCCTCCGGTGACCAGCACGACCTTGTCTCTCAGGTAGCCTTCAATTTCCCGGGTGTCGATCTGGACTGGCTCCCGGCCGAGGAGGTCCTCCACCTGCAGGTCGCGGAGATCGGATACGGCTACATTGCCATTGATGAGCGATTGTAAGGCAGGCAGAACCCTGACTCTCTTCAGCCCGGCCTGTCGCCCTAACTTTACAATTTCCCTCAGCACTGATGGCTGCGCCGTAGGTATGGCCACCAGTAACTCCTGAACTTTCAATTCCTGCACCAGACGCGGGATGTCATGTCGTTTCCCTAAAACGGGGACTCCATGAATGGTCATTCGTTGTTTGGCTGGGTCATCGTCGATCATTCCAACCGGCAAACATGCCGGGTCAGTTTCCTGGAATATAGCGCGTAGAACAAGTTCGCCGGCGCTGCCTGCTCCTACAATAAGCGCCCGGCGCACAGAGGCAGAGTGATGCCGCCACAACATTTGAGAATATACCCGCCTGCTGGCCCTCAATCCGCCGACAAGCACCAGCGTAAAGAGATAGTCAGTGACGATAATAGGAAAATCGACTTTCTCTATATTCCATGATAAGAGTAACATACCTCCGAAGACTATCGAGCCGATGGTGACCGCCTTGAAAATCTCTGTCATATCCTTGAGTCCCAGATGAGTGAGACTGATGCGGTATATCCCCAGCAGGATAAAAATGGGAAGCTTGGCTAACAAAGCCGTGACCAGAATGCTCCAGAAGCCAAACCAGTGTTGAGGATTAACCTGACCTTGATGATACAGGAGGAGGGTCAGATAGATAGCCAGGAGGATGGCTGTAGTATCTATAAGCATAAGGCCGAGCTTCCGCAGCCAGCTATCTGCCAGGCGGTGCTTTACCCAATAATCTAATTTAGATATCTCTCGGACACTCATAATAGTTCCCTCAGCTGGCTAACGACGTAGTCTACTTCTTCCGCATGGAGGCTGTTATAAAAGGGGAGAGCAATTGTTCTCGCGGCCACAGCCTCTGTCACCGGGAAGTCCCCCTCCCGGTAGCCAAGTTCACGGTATACGGGCTGGAGGTGAATAGGAACAAAATAGTCACTGCACCCTATGCCCCTTGTTTGCAACTCTTGGAGTATACGAGCCCGGTCCTCAGAGGTGTAGTCGTCGGAGAGACGGATTACATAGACAAAATAGCTCATCTTCATGCCACATGCTACCTGGGGCACTCTCACCTGTGGCAACCCTTCGAGACGCTCGTTGTACAGCCTGGCCACCCTATCCCTCGCTATCAGTATCTCTTCTATGCGTCTCAGTTGTGCAATACCAAGGGCACAGTTGATATCGCTCAAGCGATAGTTGAAGCCAAGACGGGTGTGCTGAAGCCACCCATTGCCATCGGAGCGGCCCTGATTGCGCATGCTCCGACACAGTTTGGCGGTGGTATCATTATCGGTTAGAATGGCTCCACCCTCGCCGGTTGTGATTTGCTTGTTGGGATAGAAGGCAAAGACGGCCGCATCGCCGAAGCTACCGCATCTCCTGTCGTGATATTCCGAGCCAATGGCTTCAGCCGAGTCTTCTATTAGCCTCAGCTTGTAGGCCTCCGCCAGTAAAGAAAGTTGGTTCCACTCGGCAGGGTGCCCGAAGACATCTACCGCCAGGATAGCCCGGGTACGCCGGGTAATCGCCTTTTCCACCAGGCTGGAGTCAATATTTAAAGTGAAAGGTTCGATGTCCACAAAGACGGGTCGGGCACGCTCAAATAGGATACAATTGGCCGAAGAGATAAAGCTGAAGGGTGTTGTAATAACCTCATCGCCTTCGCCGATTTCCAGTGCTCTTACCACAAGGTGTAGAGCGCTGGTGCCGCTATTCACAGCCACAGCGTGCTTAACGCCGGCATAGTCAGCCAGGCGATTCTCAAATTCCGTAAGCCTGGGACCAAGGCTCAGGTTAGGAGTCGTCAGCACTTCCAGAACATAGCGCCGCTCTAGATCAGTGATGTCTGGACTTGAGAGTGGAATATTCATAGCTACTCAAACATGTTAAGAGGCTTGGCGGGTATACCAACTGCTGTTACTTCAGCCGCAATATTTTTGGTAACGACTGCTCCAGCCCCGACGATAGAATACGCACCAATCTGTACACCAGGTAGAATCGAACAGCCCATGCCAATGTGAGAGCCTTCCTTCACCACGACGTTCCCTGCCAGCACAGCCGCGGGTGAGATATGAACAAAGTCGTGGATTACACAATCGTGTTCTACAACAGCGCCTGTATTCACTATGACGTGAGCACCGATCTTCGCATCCGGATTGATGGCAACATTGGCCATAACCATAGCTCCGAGCCCGACCTGGACATTGCTTGCTATCTGAGCGGATGGATGGATGACGGATGTAAAAGTACAGCCAATTGCGGTGAGTTCTAAAACCAGCCGCTTACGGGCTCGGTTATCGCCGATAGCGATGACTATGGGATGGCGGGCGAGGCCTTGGCTGACGAGAATAGGAAGGCCACCGAGTACCTTATAGCCAAGCAGTTCCTTGCCCCAGAGCTGAGAGTTATCATCTACGAAACCGACTATCCTGTACTGAGCTTGTCGCTCTACAATGTCAGCAACGACCTTGCCGTGGCCACCGGCACCATAGATAAGGACTCCTGATAATTGGTGTTTCATTATTCTTGCTCCCACGTAACAAGGCTTTTGGGAAGGAAATCGTCGTTAACGCCTTTTGCCCCGTAAATCCCTTTTCGTGTTACGAGTACTGCCCAGAAGGTCTTGAGGATAATTTTTACATCGAGCCATAACGACCAGTGTCTTACATACCATACATCTAGATTGATACGTTGTTTCCAGGAAAAGAAGTTCCGTCCTTCTGCCACTGCCAGGCCAGCAATGCCTGGCTTGACCAGGAGTCTTCGTCGCTGAAAATCGTTATACTGCTCAACCTGGTAGCGCAGGGTGGGGCGTGGGCCGACTATGCTCATCTCTCCCCTGAGTACATTGATGAGCTGGGGGAGTTCGTCCAGGCCCCACTCACGGAGTATCTTGCCCAGCCGGGTGATGCGATAGTCGTCTTTGGCCACGTTGAACCCTAATCCATGTTCTACGGCATCTTTCACCATAGTCCGAAACTTCCATATGTGAAACGGTTTACCATGTTTACCCATCCGCTCCTGGCGGAAGAAGACAGGGCCCTGCGAATCAAGTTTGATAAGAGCGGCAATCACGAGAAATGGTATGAATAATAATGTCAGACTAAAAGAACTTAGGGCGATATCTGTGGCTCGCTTTAACCACAGTTGAATCAGCCTATTAATGTTAATAGTTATTCTTTTCCACAGGGCTTTACGGGCCAATTTCGCACGGACAATTTCAGCGTAGGCCTTTACCTGCTTATCAAGCACGATGCGTTCATCAAAGAGTTCACACGCTCGCTGTCTGCCCTCAGTTCCCATCTGCCGGGCTATCTCAGGTTTTAGTAGAAGAGAAATTATGGCTGTGGCCAGCGCCGCAGAGTTGTCAACTGGTACCAGCAGACCGGTCAGGTCAGGTGCTACCTCCTCACGGCAGCCGCGGATGTTGGTAGCTATCACGGGTTTACCACTGGCCATGGCTTCGATGATGGTGCGGGGCATTCCTTCCCGATGGGAGGGGAGCACGAAAATATCGATAGCTGCCATTACACCGGGTATGTCCTCGACAAAGCCGGCGGTCATAACATGAGTCCCCAGACCATTTTGGTCTAGCAGGCGGCTAATAGCCTGCTTGGCCTCTATGTCCCGATCGCTATCCAGAGTATCACCCACCAGGAGAAGCATAGTGTTTGGTATGACCTCTACCACCAGCTTCATTGCTTGAATTAGTTCCAGAATTCCCTTCTCTCTAACCAGGCGACCCACAAAACCAACCACCTTGTCTTGTAAAGGGATTCCCAGACTTTCTCTGATTCCATTAGAGCCTGGCTGGACAGAGAATCGTTCTATATCCACTCCGTTACCTATCCATAACACCTTCTCTTCAGAGCAGATACCTTCTCTCACGGCCGTGAGAGCGTCTTCATAACTTTGAGTAAAGACTACATGTGTGATACGGCCCAACAGCTTTTCCAGCCAGACTAAGAATTGCCTGGCCCGTACTGACGTGTGCTCGTGGAAGTAAAAGCCATGTGCCGTATAGATAACTATGGGCACGCGGGCAGCCCATGCTGCCACCCGTCCCAGAGCCGCCGCCACCGGTGTATGCACGTGTACAATATCAAACCGCTCCTTTTTAAAGAGGCAATAAAGGTGCCACAAAGATTTCAGGTTAGATACAGGACTTATGCGCCGCTCAATGGTAATATTGTAGACAATATGTCCCCCGGCTCGAAGCTCAGAGGTATATTGTCCGTTGGAGCAGGCAATATGTACCTCGTATCCTTCTGCTGCCAGACGGTTAATCAGTGGCAGCAATAGCTTCTTCGCCGTTATATCGGCTGCGGTTACCTGGACTACCTTAATGGTACGATTCATGAAACACCACTCCTGTGATTGCGATACCATTCCAGGGTAGATTCCAGCCCTGCCAGAAGGCCAGTAGTGGGATGATACCCCAATAGAGTTTCAGCTTTGCTGATATCAGCCAGACTATGGCGCACATCTCCCGCTCTTGTCTCACGGTGAACTGGCTTGATGGCCAGCCCTACCAGCTCCATTAAATAGCTGGCCAGCTGTGACACACTGGTTTGCTGTCCACAAGCAATATTGAAAGCTTCTCCAAAGCCGGCCTGCGCCTTCATGGCTAGTAGATTGGCTTTAACAACGTTGTCAATATAACTGAAGTCCCGGGACTGCTGGCCATCGCCGTATATCACGGGTGGTTCCCCCCGTAGGATGGCGTCAATGAATTTGGGAATGACGGCTGCATAGGGAGAATCCAGGACCTGCCGCGGGCCAAATACATTAAAGTAGCGGAGGGAGAAGGTTTCCAGGCCAAAAAGCTGGTAGAAGTTGCGGCAGTATAGCTCACCGGTAAATTTGGTCACGGCATAAGGTGATTCCGGGGTGGGACTATGGGTTTCCTGCTTGGGTAGTACCGGTGTGTTACCGTATACGGAAGAAGAGGAGGCACACACCACGCGCTTTACATTTTCATCTCGGGCTGCCAGCAATATATTAAGAGTGCCACCTATATTTACGTCGTTGGTGGGCTGGGGAAATTCCACTGACCGCGCCACGGAGCACAGAGCAGCCTGATGGAACACTACCTCTACTGCCCGCATCGCTTCCGTCACCACTGAATAGTCGCAGATATCACCTGTGATGAGTTCGATACTTGAGGCGACTGCCGCCAGGTTTTCTAATCGTCCGGTGCTAAAATTGTCGAGGACCCTTACTTCAAAGCCCTCTCTTAGCAACCGTTCTACCAGATGTGAGCCGATAAAACCGGCTCCGCCAGTGACCAGTACCTTCATTTCTCTTCCCTTCTGTTTGATGTTCTCATAAGATTCATAAGATATGGATATTGGCGTGTTGTCTTTGCAGATTGCGCGTAACGTTCCTTGTATCCAGGACAATAGGGGAATTTTCTACAACCAGCTTGTAATCAAGACACGAATGGTCAGTAACAATGACAACACAGTCCTGGCTTGAGAAGAGTTCCTTATTTAGTGGCTGCGACTTGAACGCTAGCCCGTCATATTCTAACTGAGGTACATATGGGTCATAATAAGTGACCATAGCGTGCTTCTTCAGTAGACTGGCCAGGATAGATAGCGCTGGTGACTCGCGGATGTCAGCTACATTCCGTTTGTAACTTACTCCGAGTATTAGCACTCGGGAACCATGAAGTGACTTGCCCTCTTCGTTCAGGAGGTCAATCACCCGGTCCACGACGTACTGGGGCATACGGTTATTGATGCTAACCGCGAGGTCAATAAATTCAGTATTCAGGCCGTCACTCTTTGCCCGCCACGAAAGGTACACCGGGTCCACGGGTATACAGTGTCCTCCCCATCCAGGTCCCGGATAGAAGGGCATAAACCCAAACGGTTTACTGGCCGCCGCATCAATCACTTCCCAGATGTTGATTCCCATGTAATGGGCCATTATCGCCAGTTCATTCACCAGCCCGATATTAACCGCCCTGAAGGTGTTCTCCAGGAGCTTGGCCATTTCTGCTTCTTTAGATGAAGTCATGGGTATCGTCGTATTGAAGACATGCTGATAGAATTCGACAGCCCGCTGTGTTGATTTCTCATTAATGCCGCCAATCAATTTGGGGATGTCCTTAAGCCGAACACTGGAATTACCTGGATCTATTCGCTCCGGGGAAAAGGCCAGGTAGAAGTCCTGGCCTGCCTTCAAACCGCTTTTTTCCAGTATCGGAGCGACCAGGCTATCGGTGGCTCCCGGGTAGACTGTACTCTCCAGGATAATGATCTGTTCCGGCTGCAGGACACGGCTAATTTCTTCAGCCGCAGCGATAACATAGGAGATATCTGGCTCCCTTGTTTTGCGCAACGGGGTAGGCACACAGATACATATCCCTTCTACCTCTCGCAACGGCTCGACTTCAGCCGAGACGAACAGTCGACCACTGCTCACGCACTCCTGGATGTTCTCACTGGCTACATCTCTAATGTAGGAACTGCCTTGGCGAAGAAGTGCTAGCCGTTCCTGGTTGCTATCTATACCAACCACATGGAACCCTGCCTGGCAGAACTCCGCGGTCAGAGGCAATCCTACATAGCCCAGTCCAACAATACCTGCACTCTGCTTTTTCACCTCAATCTCCTCCTCTCATTTTTGAAGCTGGAGAACATGGGCCAGCTCTCCCATCGTGGGGTTATCCAGTACACCAGCTTCCCGATACCGGGATACTTCGGCAAATATATCCTCCAGGCCACTAAGCAGGCGCTCCGTATCGGTAGCCAGATTGAATTCGTGGAACCACATATGCATCAGACGCCGATGTGTTACAGCCTGTCGCAGTCCCCGTTTTACTTTATGCGTACGTAAGGAAATGGGTACTATTCCCCACCAGCGGTCGGTCGGGGGGTAGTAGTAACTGGCGGGCAGGTTCCATAAACCGTTTTTGCTCTCTGGTAAAACAACTGGTGGGGAGATAGGCAGGAGGTTGTCCACCAGGTGGCCAATTCTGGAGGCCAGCCCGGGCAGGCGTCCAAACCAGTTAGGCGCCGGGCCTCTAAAGACAGTGAATCCTGCCTTGGCTAACATCTCAAGGTGGCCGACCGAATTGCGAGGAAAAACAAAGGACTTAAGCACTAAACCAAACCTCTCTGCCTCAAGGCAGCACAGCCGTAACTCTGATTCAATGGACTCCCGGCTACAGCCAGGATCCCCGACGATAATGTGGGAAAAGGTGTGGCACCCGATTTCCTGATGCACCTTACAGTCCAAAATCTGCTTTACGATATCGCTGCCGTACCAGGCGTGTGCCGATTCTAAGTTCGTACATGGGTCAGCATCAAACCAGTCTCCTGATGACCAGGAGTATCTTGGTCGCATGATTTCAGGATGTTTTACGCCATTGGTAACGTGGCATTCCTCCAGAAACAGGTGTCCTACTACTGCCCAGGTTGCCTGGATATTGAACCTCTCCAGGAGTTTCAAAAGCTGGCCTATAGCTCGCCGACTCAGCTGATACTGCGTCTGCCGGCGTACAAACTGGCCGTTATGCATGCCCCCCCAGGCCAGTTCAGTGTCTATGGAAACTATGAAAGCACCTCGTTCTAAAGAGCTATTAGTCAAGCTAAGGTCCTCCTTCGCCAACGAGAAGGGGGAGGGCGACATTGTTATTATCCTGGCTTGAACTCTGCAGTTCACGGGCTAGGTCACCCATGGTGGGATTGTCTAATAGACCCATTTCTTGATACCGGTTTACCTCGGCAAATATTTGCTCCAGACCCTTGAGCCATAGCTCTGTGTTACTCGCCAGGTTAAAGGGGTGAAACCAGAGATGGAATGCACGGCGTTTTTTCATGGCCAGACGAAGTCCCTGCTTGACCTTTTGAACCCGTAATGACAGGGGTATCATCTTCCCCCAACCAGCGCCGCAAACGTAGAAATAGCTGGCGGGCAAGTTCCAAACATCCATCTCACAGCTTACCGTGTCCAGGGGTGG
>Ga0068714_10006223_pt1 | contig 12252 bp, 9 predicted proteins | sample MTBNYHSulfiMetaG_FD_62988 | JGI IMG/M metagenome (GOLD analysis project Ga0068714, IMG submission 62988) | Enrichment culture microbial communities from rom New York Harbor, USA that are MTBE-degrading - MTBE-NYH (New York Harbor Sulfidogenic)... | ecosystem: Environmental > Aquatic > Marine >... | reverse complement strand
GACGGGGCTTTATGAACGTCGTTCTCGATAAAGGCCACCAGCTTGTCCGCATCGAGGGTTCCCAATTTTTCAATGGCCGGGACAAGGGTGTACTTGATAGCGGCATAGGTGTCGGAGTTGTAGGTGGGGGTTTCGCCGAATCTTTTCACATAGGTGTCCACGAAGGGTTTTGTGAGCTCATTGTACTCCACGTCCCGGGCATAGGTGTTCAAGGTCATGACATAGTTGCCCATTCCCTGGGTCGCCTGCCAGAAACCGTCTTTTTGGGCTTCCACGTTGATGCCCACCTGCACGGCGGGGACCTGAAGTTCTCCCGCCTGTCGGGCAAAGGGGATGCCCACGGAGGAGGAAAAGATCGTGAAGATAATGTGAGCGCCGGCACGCTGAATCGCGGACAGCTCGGCCGTGACGTCCGTGGCCACCGGAGAGGGCTGCCAGACGCCCGCCGACACCATGCCCATCTTGGGAATGGTGGCTTCGGCCGCCTTGATCATCGGCTCGGTCCACATGGCTTTTTCACCGACCACGGCGATCTTCACCTCCGGCAGGTTCAGGGATTTCTTGAGGATGGCGCCCACGGTACCCAGGTGAATGAAGCTCGTTTTGCCGAGGAACGTGGAATTGAAGGGGGTGCCGCGGAAGAAGTACTTATACTTGTCGTAGTCCTTGGCGACCCTGGTGCAGAGTTCCGGGTGCGCCGCACCGCAGCCGATGAAGATCTTCTTGTAGTCCATGGCAATGTCCTGCATGGCCATGACCGCCTCCGTCCGGAAACCGCCGACCACGAAGTGCACCTTGTCCTGGGTCATCAGGCGCTCCATGGCGTTGGTGGCGTCCGTGAGATTCAGGAACTCGTTGGAGTCCGCCTTGACCAGCTCGATCTTCATTTTCTTTTTCCCGAGCTGAATTCCTCCTGCGGCGTTCAACTCCTCGGCGGCCATGATGGCGCCGTTCCAGTGCCCCTTGCCCTGCATGAAATTCATGGGGCCGATGACACCGAACTTGATCACATCCGCTGCGAAGGTGGGAAGAGCTAAGGTCAGAACAAGGCCAAGGGCCGCTGCCGTCATCCATCCAGCCTTTAATCGTTTCATGGACCTGTCTCCTTTCAGTGGGTTTGAGGTTACACGCAAATGCCGCCGCTGTCCGGATATCCCACGGATTTAGCCGTGCGACCACCCGACCGCCAAGGGCCACGACCCTGTCGCATCAGGCCGAGGCCGACTTGACCGAAGCGCCGCCTTTTCCTGCCCCCGCTTGATGGTCGTCGAACGACCAGTCCTCTTCCCTGACGAGCTTCCGATAGAGATGATAGAAGAACACGCCCATCAGCTCTCTTCCCCGAATCCCTCTTTCGCGGTTTTCTTCGGGCGTGAACTTGCCGAGATCCGCGCTCAGGAAGCTTCCATGGGCCATTTTGACGATTTTTCTGAAGTGATGCACGTAGTGCCTCGTGACTTCGGGATCGACCCCGTCCTCGGGGCCGAAACCCGCACGGTCCAGGTCGACCAGCAATTTCCCGATAATCACGTCATCCTGGGAATAGACCTTTTGCCCTTCCCGGGCTGTGGACGAGATGACTCCCCACTCCTCGAATTTGGCGATCCACTTCTTGCCCATCCCGGTGGCTTTGGCCAAAGCCTCCTCACCCACCACCTCTTTTTGAAGAAACTGTTCCAGGGGGCTGAAGTAGCCGATTCGCAGGTCCAGCAGAGACTTCAGTTCGGGAAACGTCTTCCGCTGCTTGATGATCTTCTTTATCAGGGACAGGGGGAGGAAGAAATGATCCTGAATCCGCTTGATCAGGAGAATGCTTTCGACAAAGCTCTCGTCGTAGTCGGATACGTTTTTCCCCTTTTTTCTGGGTCTTGGGATGAGCCCTTCGCGGACGTAGTAGTGAATCGTCTCTTTCGGGACATTCGTGCGCCTTGAGAGTTCACTGATCTTCATGGTGGTTTTATCGACCTCGGGCGGGGAACGATGGAAGAAAAGCGCGCCTTCCATCTGGGTTATGTATAGAGAAGGAGTTTTTTTATGTCAAGAAAAAACATGAATTTTATTGACTTAAGCATATAGTATGGAGTAAAGCTCAACGAAATCCCTGAATTTCTTGCACGGAATCCTCTCTCACCTTCGATGTTCATCGCTTCGGCGATGCCGGTACGTTGATCGGCGGTAAAGGGCTTTTGTTCAGATCCGTTCACTCAGAAGGAGCGTATCGCCATGAAGACGGACTACCCGACCATCAAGGTTGGACTCAAAGACGGCGTGGCTGTGTTTACCCTCGACAACCCTCCGGTGAACCAGATGTCGCCCCAGTTGACAAAGGACTTCACGGAAGCCGTGGCGGAGGCCTACGATGACGACCAAGTGAAGGCCGTTGTCCTCACGGGCGTGGGGAAGAATTTCATCGCCGGCGCCGACATCACCCAAATCAAGCGCGTGAAGACGCGGGAGGAGATCTACCAAAAAGCGCTCACGGGCGCCCGGTTCCTGAATCGCATCGAGGCCGGAGCGAAGCCTTTCATCGCGGCCATCAACGGCAATTGTCTGGGAGGGGGACTCGAGACGGCCATGGCTTGCCACTACCGGGTTGCCGCGGAAGGCGTGAACCTGGGGCAGCCCGAGGTGCAGATCGGGCTCATTCCGGGGGCCGGGGGGACCCAGCGGCTGCCTCGCCTCATCGGCCTTCCCAACGCCCTGGAGATGATCACCACGGGCAAGCCGATCCAGGCGGAGAAAGCGCTTCAGAGGGCCCTTGTCGATGAGGTGGTGCCGGGCGAAGAACTCCTCGACGCCGCGCTGCGGGCGGCGCAAAGGTTCGTGCGGGGCGAGTTGAACCTTCCTTTGCGGAGGACCCGCAACATCATCCACCGGATTCCAAGCGCGACCGAAAAGACGGCGATGCTCAACTACGCCAGGTTCTTGTCTCATCAGAAGGCCAAGGGCTACGTCGCGCCGTTCAAGGCGATCGACGCCTTTGAGCAAGGCCTCGGCTATGACATCGAGGCGGACATCGAGAAGGAGGTGGCGCTTTTCAGCGATTGCGCGGTTTCCGACGTGGCCAAGAACCTCATCGACATCTTTCTCAACACACGGAGCGCAGGCAGGCTCAAGCGGACGGAGGGGGTCGAACCTGCCGCGATCAGGAAGGTGGCCATGCTCGGCGGAGGCGTGATGGGCTCCGGGATCGTCCACCTGCTCCTTCAGGGAGGCTTCACCACGATCCTGTGGGACATCGATGAGCCGGCCGTTCAAAGAGGCCTGTCCGCAGTGCGCAAAACCTTCGGCTATGCCGTCAAGACCAAAAAGATGACCGAAAAGGATCTGGAGGGGCTCATGTCCCGGCGGTTGACCACCACCACCGCCTTGGAGGATTTGAAAGACGTGGACCTGGTGATCGAAGCGGTCCTCGAGGACATGAAGGTCAAACAGGACATCTGGAAGAGGCTCGATGAGATCTGCCCGGCCCACGCAGTCTTCGGCACCAACACGTCCGCGCTCCCCATCACCGAGATGGCCGAGGGGCTCAAGGATCCGGGCCGCATGATCGGGCTTCATTTCTTCAACCCCGCGGAGCGCATGCAGCTCCTCGAGGTCGTTTGTGCAAAGAAAACGTCCGACCGGACCCTGGCCACGAGCGTCGCCTTTGCCCGGGCGATCAAGAAGATCCCCATCGTGGTCAACGACGGCCCGGGCTTCTATGTCTCACGCCAATTGGGCGGCCTCATGGGAGGTGCCGTGTTTCTCACCGCCGACGGAGTCGATGGAGCGCTCATCGAAGAGGCCATGGTCGACTATGGGATGCCCATGGGGCCTGCGGCCCTGGCCGATCTCACCGGCATCGACATCAACTACCACGTGAACAAGACGTTCGAAAAGAGGCTGGGAGAGCGCTACCAGGTTCATCCCCTCACGGAGGCGATCTACCGGACAGGGTGCTACGGGCGCAAGACCGGGGCCGGGTACTTTGACTACAGCGGCGAGAAACCGGTGCCCAATCCCAAGGTGGTGAGTGCGGTCCGGCAGTATCTCAAGGAGAATAACGTCACTCCCAAAGAGGCTTCCAAACAGGAAGTGGTGGACCTGATGCTGGCCGGCGGCATCAACGAAGCGGGTTACATGATCCAGGAAGGGATCTGCGATCGTCCCCAGGACATGGACCTGGCCATGATCTACGGCACGGGATTTCCGCCGTACCGCGGGGGCATTCTCAGGTATGCCGACAAGTGGGGGCTTCGGAACGTCTACGAAAAACTCCTGGATCTGGAGAAGCGGTACGGACGCCGCTTCACACCCGCCGCGCTGATCAGGGAAATGGCCGAGTCGGGGAAGACGTTCTACCCGGAAGAGTAAAAGTGTTCGGTGTTCCGTCGCCGACGCGGCAAAGCCGCTATGGCGACGGCGCGTGTTCAGCGTTCAGGAGAGCGCTCAAGGCAGGGAAGCGACCGTGGATTCCGGCAGCGGCGCAAAAGGAGAGCATCATTCCATCATTCCAATATTCCAATATTCCGGTACTCCAGTACTCCAACGCTCCACGATTTTCAGACAGGAGGTTTGCTCATGAAAGAAGTCGTCATTGCGGGTTATCTGAGGACGGCGCAATCCCGGTCCAGGCCGACCGATCCGGCCAGAGACTGGTTCTGCAAGATGAGAGGGGACGAGCTTCTGGCCAAACTGCTCCCGGAAATCATCGGGCGCGTGGGCATCGAGCCCGGGGAGATCGACGATTTCCTCGTGGGCTGCTCCACGGCCGTGGGAGAGCAATGGGCCTACGGCGGCCGTTTTCCCCTTTTCCTGGCCAACCTTCCTGAAACCATCCCCGCCAAGTTCCTGGATCAACAGTGCGGCTCCTCCATGGCCTGCATTCACGTGGGTTTCATGGAGATTGCCATGGGTTTCTCCGACATCATCCTGGCCGGAGGCTACGAGCACATGACCCGCATTCCCATGGGCGGATACAACACGGACAAAGGCCTCATTGCACCGAACATGGCGCTCTTCCTGGATCCCTCCTTCAAGCACTGGGACATGATGACCACCGTGAACATGGGGCTGACTGCAGAGAAACTCTTCTCGCGGACGACTTTTACCAAGGAAGAGATGGACCGCTGGGGCGTGCGTTCACACCAGAGAGCTGCAGCGGCTCAGGCCGGCGGCTTTTTCTCCGGTGAAATTCTGCCCGTCGAGGCGGAGCAGGCGGACGGAACGGTCATGAGAGTGGAAAGAGACCAGGCCGTCCGTACGGACGCCGACATGGAGGGCATGGCCGGACTCAAGCCTTCCTTCAAAAAGGACGGCGTCATCACCCCCGGGAATTCATCCCCTCTGAACGCTGCAGCCTCGTCCATGGTGCTCATGTCGAAGGACACGGCCAGGAAGAAAGGGATCAAGCCCCTTGCGACGGTCCGGTCCATCGGGTTCGCGGGGGTCGATCCCACCGTCATGGGGGTGGGGCCGGTCCCGGCGAGCAGAATGGCCCTTGAAAAAATCGGCCTCAAACCCTCGGACATCGACTACTGGGAGATCAATGAGGCCTTCTCGGTTGTGGCTCTGAACTGCATCAAAGAGCTTGGGATCGACCCGGAGAAAGTCAATGTCATGGGAGGGGGCATTGCCATCGGCCATGCCCTTGGAGCCACCGGTATTCGCCTGGTGGGAACCCTGGCCCGCATCCTGAACGAAAAGAAGGGGCGCTACGGGTGCGCCAATGCCTGCGTCGGGGGAGGGCAGGGGGTTGCCACGGTCATCGAAAGGGAGGAATACCCGTGGTAGCATGAAATCTGCCAGGGCAGATTTCATAGAAAGCCCCTACGGGGCTTTGATGGTAATCAGGCAGGAGTAAGGAAATTCAAGGGGCAAGCCGTCTTGACCGCCACGCCTCAATGAGCAGGGGAATGAAGGCTTCCAGGTCCTCGACGATGCAGTAATGGGCCACTTGAAAGATTGCCGCATGGGGATCTTTGTTGATGGCGACGATGGTCTGGGCCCCCCGGATGCCCGAGACATGCTGAAAGGCGCCGGAGATCCCGCAGGCGATGTAAAGCTTCGGGGAGACGCTCCGGCCTGTGGTGCCGATCTGGTGCTCGTGTTCGAGCCATCCCAGGTCGCACACCGATCGGGAAGCGCCGACGGCGGACCTTGGGAAGAGGGCGGCAAGCCTTTGGATGAGAGACAGGTTCTCCGGTCTTCCGATGCCCCTACCTGCGGAGACGATGACTTCAGCATCCTCGAGGGTGCTCTCACGGTGCGCCGCGGCGGTTGTGCCGAGGGTTTGTGAAGGCTGTTCCTTGAATGCAGCGTCGATCAGTTCCACACGCCCTGAATGGACGGGTGGGCCTTCCCAAGGGCGGAAGGCGCCGGGGAGCACCGTCACGACCACCCGGGAGGTTTTCGGGACAATGGCTTCCCTGAATCTTCCGGAGTAGACGGGCCGGCCGAGCGAGCCGTGGGCGACCGACTCGACCCCGGTGATGCAGGCCGCCTCGAGGAGCACGGCAAGCCTTGGCGCCAGGTCATAGCCCATGGCGGTGTGGGGCAGGCAGACCCATGCTTTAGCCTCCCTTTCGAGGACTTCCACGAGGGCCCCTGCATAGGTCAGCGTGTTGTAGTGCTCGAGATGGGTGCCCGAGATCCCGACGGTGTCGCAGCCGGTCTTCTGGGAGACCTCGGCCGCAAGCCTCTCGGGGTTTCGACCGGGCAGGAGAAACACCGGCTTTGCCTCTTCGGCGATGAGACGGGCAAACGTCAGGAGTTCGTAGGTTTCCCGGGTGATGCATCCGTTCCTTTGCTCGGCAAGGATGTAGATTTGGGAATGGGCCATGGTGCCTCAAGCAATCAGCGATTTCCGGTGCAGGATGCCGATGAGCTCCCGGGCCTTTTCTTCGGGCGACCCTTTGACAAAGACCCCCTGGGGGGCGGCTTCGGGAAAGCGGATTCCGCCGGAGAATTCCCTCTGTTCAGGGGTTCCGAGGTCCTCGGCCCTGATCCGTTCCTGAATATAGGTCCGTGCCCGCAAGACCTTTGAAAAGGAGGGATACCTGGGGAAATTGATTCCGGGCTGGATGGTGAGAACCGCAGGCATGCTGAGCTGCACTTTCTCCCTGCTTCCGCCTTCGATTTCTCTTTCCGCCGTGATTTGACCCCGGTCAGGGAGGATCTCTTCCCTGATGACCGAGGTGGCGCAGGGCACGTCAAGGAGGGCGGCGATGAGCTGGCCCGTCTGACAGGCCATGGTGTCTTCGGCCATGACGCCGCACATGAGGACGTCGTACCCCCTTGTGCGGGCAAAGGCTGCGATGAGGGAGGCGACCGTCAGCGGGCTCACGTACCCCTCGGAAGGCTCGAGGATGTGGACCCCGTGGTCGGCGCCCATTCCCATGGCCCGTTGCACGGCGGCGCTCACCCGTTCGGGGCCGACGGACAGGGCATGGACCAAGGTCCCGGAGAGACTCTCTTTGATGCGGAGCGCTTCTTCCAGAGCGAACTCGTCGAAGCGGTTCATTCTGAACGCGGTGCCCGGCGGGAACGAAGGCCGCCCTGTGCGCTCGTCGATCTGGAGCGTTTCAAAGGAGTCCGGGACCTGTTTGATGCAAACGAGGATCTCCATGGGCAAACTCGAAAAAGAATGCTATCGAAGGTTCCATCAGGATTTTTTTGGTTGTTGACAGGGATGATAGCCCGGCAGGGGAGACCGGGCAAGTCAAAAAACCGATCCTTTGCCCTGAAAGGAATTGACAGGAATTCGTCTCCCTCGGTACGCTTTTGCCATGAGCATGATCTACATGATCCGCCACGGTCAGGCATCCTTCGGCAAGGAGAACTACGATCGACTCTCCCCCTTGGGCAAAAGGCAGGCACGCGTCCTTGCCGAGCATCTGCTTGCCGCAGGGGTCCATCCCGACGCGGTGTACTCGGGGACGATGGCGCGCCAGACGGCCACTGCGCAGGAGGTGCGCTCGGTCTACCATCGAACCGGGCGAGACCTGCCCGGCCTGGAGGTACTGAAAGGCTTCGATGAATATGACACCACGGCGATCGTCCGTGCCCTGTTCCCGGGCATGGTGCAGGAAGATCCATCCCTGGAGCACGAACTGCCGAACATGTATGCCAGCAAGGCTTCCTTCAAACGGATCTTCGAAGGGGCCATGCTGAGATGGGTCACGGGCGACTTCGACACGCCCGAGATCGAGAGCTGGGAGAGCCTCAAAGCCCGTGTGGCGCAGTCCCTTCGCCTCATCATGGACAGGCACGGACGGGGCAAGACCATTGCCGTCTTTACCTCCGGCGGCCCGATTGCCGCATCCGTCGCGCACGTGCTCGGGATTCCCGGAAAGGATGCCATGTACCTGAACTGGCAACTCCTGAACACGTCCATCTCGCGATTCATGTACAATGAAGAGAGGATCACCCTCGCCGGCTTCAACGCCGCAACGCACCTCGAGCTCGCGGGGGATCCGGGCCTCATGACGTACAGGTAGAAGAAGGTTTGTCTAGACGGGATGATCATTGCCGCTTTCCGGCCTGGAAGCGTTGGGGGACCGTGGAAACATGAGAATACGACGAGGGAGATGACTATGGATTTTGAAGTCCCGGACAAGATAAAGGTGATCACGGGCATGATCGACGAGTTTGTCGACAAGGAGATCATCCCACTGGAGCCGGAGTACCTGCGCAAGACCTTCAAGGAGATGCTCCCTGTGCTCGGGCGGAAGCGAGCCATGGTCAAGCAGATGGAGCTCTGGGCGCCGAACCATCCCGTCGAGTACGGCGGCATGGGCCTCAACCTTGTGGAACACGCCTTTGTGTCGGAGTCCCTGGGCAGGACGCCTCTCGGTCACTTCGTTTTCGGCTGCCAGGCTCCGGATGCAGGCAACATCGAGATCCTCCAGCTTCACGGCACGCCCGAGCAGAAGGAGACCTACCTGACGCCCCTGGTTCAGGGGAAAATCAGGAGCTGTTTTTCCATGACCGAAGTGGAGATGCCCGGATCCAACCCCGTCATGCTGGAAACCACGGCGGTCAAGGACGGACAGGACTATGTGATCGACGGCCAGAAGTGGTACTCCACGGCGGCCGACGGCGCCGCATTTTCCATCGTCATGGCCGTGACCAATCCGGACGCCCCGCCCTACATGCGGGCAAGCATGATCATCGTGCCCACGGGCACCCCCGGTTTCAACCTGGTGAGGAACATCCCGATCATGGGACACGCCGGAGATGACTATGCCTCCCATGGCGAGGTGCTTTTTCAGTCATGCCGGGTGCCGCAGACGAACCGGTTGGGACCCGAGGGGTCCGGCTTCGTGATCGCCCAGGAGCGGCTGGGACCGGGCCGCATCCACCACTGCATGCGCTGGCTGGGGATCTGCAAAAGGGCTTTCGACCTCATGTGCTCCCGGGCGGCCAACAGGGTCATCGCGCCTGACGGCAGAAAGCTCGCGACCAAGCAGATCATCCAGTCCTGGGTCGCGGAGTGCGCGGCAGAGATCCAGGCCGCACGACTCATGACCCTGAGTGCGGCCTGGACGATCGAAAACCAGGGGACAAAGGCCGCCCGTTACGACATCTCCTTCATCAAGTTCTTCGTGGCGGACGTGCTCCAGAAGGTCGTCGACAGGGCGCTCCAGGTCTATGGCGGCATGGGCATGAGTGACGACACGATCATTGCCTACTTCTTTCGCCACGAGCGGGCGGCCAGGATTTACGACGGGACCGACGAAGTCCACAAGATGGCCGTGGCAAGACGGATTCTCAGGGATTACGAGGGACGGGCGGTTCGATAGGCAGCGCTCAGCGTTCAGCTCACAGCGTCAAGCCTATTTTCGCGAGGACCTCTGGACTCCCGCACCCCGCCTACGCGGGGACAGGCTCCGCGGGAGTCACGGTCTGATCGTTTTTCCACGAGCTTGGTGGAGGAAGAAAGGGGAGAGGAATGGATCTTTTCGACCAGCCAGCGAAAGTGAGGCAGGGCGAGGAGCTGGATCTGAAAGCCGTCGAGCCCTTCCTCAAAGATCACATCCCGGGCCTGTCAGGCCCCGTGACCGTGGAACAGTTTCCGCGGGGTTTCTCCAACCTCACCTATCTTCTCAGAGTCGGGGACAGAGAGCTCGTGCTCAGGCGGCCTCCCTTCGGCAGGAAGGCCAGGAGCGCCCATGACATGGGCAGGGAATACCGCATCCTCAAGGCGCTGAACCCGGCGTTCCCCTATTGTCCCAAGCCGCTGGCCTACACGGAAGATCCATCCATCATGGGTTGTCCCTTCTACGTGATGGAGCGCATTCGAGGAATCATTTTGCGGAGAACGCTTCCCCAGGGTCTCGAGCTCTCCCCGGATCAGATGCGCAGGTTGTGCGAAAACCTCCTGGACGTGCACTGCGAACTTCACGCCATCGACTACAGGGCGGTCGGTCTGGAAAATTTCGGGAAACCCGAGGGCTACGTGAGAAGGCAGGTGGAAGGATGGTCCGAACGGTACCGGGCTGCCCGTACCCCGGATGCGCCGGCGTTTGATAAGGTCATGCAATGGCTCCATGACAACATGCCCCCTGATTGCATCAAGCCCGCGGTCATCCACAACGACTTCAAGTTCGACAACGTGGTGTTCGCCCCGGATCATCCCTTGAAAATCGTGGGCGTGCTCGACTGGGAAATGGCCACGATCGGCGACCCGATCATGGACCTTGGCTGCTCGCTGGGATACTGGGTCCAGAGCGACGACCCGCCGGAGTTCCAGGCGGCCGCTACCCTCCCCACCAACCTTCCCGGGGCGCTGACCAGGAGCGAGGTGGTCAAACGGTATGAGGAAAAGGGGGGGATCCGCATCGGCAACGCCGGCTTCTATTTTTGTTTCGGACTGTTCCGCCTTGCCGTGATCGTCCAGCAGATCTACTACCGGTTCTATCATGGTCAGACAAAAGACGAGCGGTTCAAGGGGCTCATCAGGGTCGCGCACATCCTTGAGAAGCAATCAAACAAGATCGTGGAGCAGAGCGACCTGTAAGAACCAATTAGCGGCGCAAGACGCTGAAGCGGTGAGGGAGGCCATGGACAGAGTGGACTTCAACTTGAAAGGCCGGATCGCCCTGGTGACCGGCGCGAGCAGAGGCATCGGTGAAGCGATCGCCGTCACGTTGTCGGATTACGGCGCCCACTGCCTCCTCGCGAGCCGAAAAGGAGAGGGGCTCAAGAAGGTTGCGGAAGAAATCGCTTCCCGGGGGGGCAGGGCCGACGTGCTCCCTTGCCACGTGGGCAACCTCGAGCAGATTGAGGCGCTCTTCAAACAGATCGAAGAGCGCTACGGAGAGCTGCACATCCTCGTCAACAACGCAGCCACCAACCCCTATTTCGGGGAGATGCTGGGCGCCGACGAGGGGGCCTGGAACAAAACCTTTGACGTGAATCTCAAAGGTCCCTTCTTCATGATCCAGCACGCGGCCAAGCTGATGATGAAATCCGGCGGTGGATCCATCGTGAACACCGCTTCCATCAACGGAATCCGGCCTGCGCCTTTCCAGGGCATCTATTCCATCACCAAGGCAGGCGTCATCGCGATGACCAAAGCGTTTGCCAAGGAGCTCGCCGCCAAGCATATTCGGGTGAACGCCTTGCTGCCCGGCCTGGTGGAGACGCGCATGTCCAAAGCGATTATTGAAAGCGACGCGATCTATGATCACGTCATCAGGATGATTCCCATGGGAAGGCATGCGCAGCCCCACGAGATGGTCGGGGCGGTGCTGTACCTGGTGTCGGACGCGGCGTCCTACACGACCGGCACGATCCTCGTGGCGGACGGGGGCGCCCTGGCTTAGCAGGCTCCTCTGCACCTGTGATGGGACTCGCAAATGGGGATCGACAGGCTGTCCGACAACTCCTTCACCAATCATCCGGAATGGTCATTGCGAGGGAGTGGAACGACCGAAGCAATCCGCCTCGCGCAGCGAGTCGTCCTGAGGCCGCCGCGGATCGGAGGATCTTTTCGCGGTACCCGAAGATCCCTCGCTTTGCTCGGGACAGTGCGTGGCACTGGATTGCCACGCTCCCCCGGATCAAATCGGGGGTCGCTCGCAATGGCGGCAAGAGGCGATGGGGAGAGGAACTCCAAGTTGCCGGAACGCCCCGCATTCCTGAATGGGTCGTTGCGGTCAACCTTGCGCAACCGTAAAGGGACGAGTGAGGAGTCAGCCTTATGAACATCGAGGAGGTCAAGCGGGTGCTCATCCTTGGCGCCGGGACCATGGGCCAGCAGATCGG
>Ga0068714_10006222_pt1 | contig 12252 bp, 10 predicted proteins | sample MTBNYHSulfiMetaG_FD_62988 | JGI IMG/M metagenome (GOLD analysis project Ga0068714, IMG submission 62988) | Enrichment culture microbial communities from rom New York Harbor, USA that are MTBE-degrading - MTBE-NYH (New York Harbor Sulfidogenic)... | ecosystem: Environmental > Aquatic > Marine >... | reverse complement strand
GGCAACAACGTCAAGATCATGAGCGTGGACGTGTCCTTCAAGACCTTCCTGCACGAGCGAACCGTGGGCTACCAGGACGGGATCATCGAGAACTCGCCCCTGACCAAGGCCGATGCCATCGCGCAGGACAACGAGACGGGCATGTTCGAGCAGGTTCTGCCCGTAGCCCAGTCGATCATCAACGCCAACCCGGGGGTCACCCACTGGCTGGTCACCGGCCTGAACGACGACAGCGCCGTGGCCCCGCTGCGGGCTTTCGAGGAAGCCGGCTTCCCGATGGCTAACGTCATTGCCTGCGGTCTGGGCGGGTACAGCCTGTCCTACGAGGAGTTCGCGAAGGGCAACCAGAACTACCTGGCCATCAAGCTGCAGCCCCAGTCCCACGGGGCGGAGGGCGTGAGGGTCCTGTACGAGGCGATCGCCGAAGGCAAGCCTCTCGGCGGGTTCACACCCACCTCGGGCGTAGTGGTCGGGTACGACGAGTACCAGAACTACACCTGGGAGTAGACTGCGAAATCGCTGCGGGGTGAGCGGAGGCCCGGCCTCCGCTCACCCTCTCGGTCCGGGGAGACTCGGAAAGCGGCCGGAACGGCCGACTTCTGGAACGGGGTGAGTTTCGAATGGAAGATCTAGTGCTGCGCTCCCAGGGGATCAACAAGTGGTTCGGCGGAGTGCACGCCCTCGCGGACATGAGCTTCGAGCTCCGGCGGGGGGAGGTGCACGCCCTAGTGGGAGAGAACGGCGCCGGCAAGTCCACCTACATCAAGATCCTCAGCGGGGTATACCACAAGGACTCCGGCACCACCGTGTACGAGGGCGAGGAGATCAACTTCCGGAGCAACCTGGAAGCCCGGCGGGCCGGCATCGGGATGGTCCCGCAGCTCATCGAGCTGGCCCCGATGCTCAGCGTGGCGGAGAACATCTACATGGGGGTCTACCCCAGGGGCCCCGGGGGCATCGTTCGCTGGGGCGAGCTGTTCGCCAAGGCCGAGGAGGTAGCCAGGACCTTCGGCATGGAGGCCATGGTCAGGATGCCCGTGTCCAAGCTGGGCACCGGGCACAAGCAGCTGATCGAGGTGCTCAAAACCCTGATCTACGACACCAAGATCATCGCCTTCGACGAGCCCACCGCCGCCCTGTCCGATGAGGAGACCCGCCGGCTCTTCGAGCTGATCGCAACGCTCAAGGCCAGGGGGATTTCGATCATCTACGTGAGCCACCGCCTGGACGAGCTGTTCCAGATCGCCGATCGCGTTACCGTGCTCAAGGACGGAGGGTACGTGGGAACCAGGGACGTCCAGCAGGTGTCGAAAGCGGAAATCGTCTCCATGATGGTGGGCCGGCAGCTGAACCTGTTCGGGGAAGACCGGCGCAAGCGCGGCCGGACCCCGGAGGTCGTCTTCGCCGCCGAGGGGCTGCGGACGCGCAACAATGTCAACGGCGTGAGCTTCTCGGTGCGCAAGGGCGAGATCCTGGGCTGCTTCGGCATGGTCGGATCGGGCCGTACGGAGACCATGATGGCCATTTTCGGGGTGGACCCGATCAACGAAGGCCGGATGTCCCTGCACGGGAAGCAGGTCCAGATCAAGTCCCCGATCCAGGCGGTCAAGATGGGCATCGGCCTGGTCCCGGAGAACCGTATCCTGCAGGGGGTGATCCTGATCGCCTCGATCCGGAACAACATCACGCTGCCCTTCGTGTACAAGCTGGCCTTGAGGCGGGTGGGGTTCATCGACATGAAGCAGGAAAGGGCAATTTCCAGGCAGTACGTGAGTGCCCTGAACGTCAAGACGCCGAGCGAGGAGGCCAGGGTCGGGAGCCTCAGCGGCGGCAACCAGCAGAAGGTCTCGATTGCCAAGTGGCTGGCCACGCGGAGCGACCTCATCATCTTCGACGAGCCGACGCACGGCATCGACGTGGGGGCAAAAGCGGACATCTACCAGCTGCTGCGGGAGCTTTCCGACGACGGCAAAGCAATCGTGATGGTGTCGTCGGAGCTGCCCGAGGTCCTGAACGTGTGCGACCGGATTCTCGTGTTCCGGGACGGCAGGGTCGTCAAGGAGTTCGAGCACAGTCCCGATCTGACCGAGGAAGAGGTCGTGAAATATGCGCTGGGATAACTACATACGAGAGGTTGGATGACATGGCAGACGCAGCGGTTCGAAGTCAATCGACGTTCATGCGGGTGATCAACAGCATACGCATGCTCCTCGTGCTGATCGGGCTGATCGTGGTGTTCTCGATTCTGTCGCCGTATTTCTTCTCCATGCAGAATCTCTCCGCGATCGGGTTGACCATCTCCGTGATCGGGATCGTCTGCATAGGGCAGTCGGTCGTGCTGCTGACCGGGGCCTTCGACCTGTCGGTCGGCTCCGTGGCGGGGTTCTGCGGCATCGTGGTCGCCTCCCTCACCAAGAATCACGGGATGTACCCGCTCATGCTGGTGCTCGGCCTGGGGCTTGGGGCGCTGATCGGGCTGGTGAACGGGCTGCTGGTCACCAAGGCCAAGGTCAACGCCCTGATCACGACCCTGGGGATGATGACCATCTTCCAGGGGGCGACCTTCCTCGTCAGCAACGGCTTCGCCGTGGGGGTGAACCAGCCGGACTTCCGCTTTCTCGGCACGACCCGGCTCGTGGGGGTGCCGCTGCCGATCGTGATCCTGATCGTGCTGTACGTCGTGTTCTACTTCGTCCTGCGGTACACGGTGTTCGGGCGCTACGTGTACAGCATCGGCGGCAATCCCGAGGCCGCCCGCCTGTCGGGGATCAACGTCGACAGGATCCGGATCCTGTCGTTCGTACTCGTCGGGGTGCTCTCGGCCTTCGGGGGGATCCTGCTGGCGTCGCGGCTGGGCTCCGCCCAGACCACGGCCGGAAACCAGTACCCGCTCAACTCGATCGGGGCGTGCGTTCTGGGGGGCATCGCCATCACGGGCGGGATCGGGAACATCTTCGGCGCGCTGATCGGCGTTGCCATCATCGGGGTGCTGCGCTCGGGGCTGATCATGGTCAACATGCCCTCCTACTACCAGTGGATCGCCAACGGCATCGTCCTGATCATTGCGGTGTATCTCGACACGCGTCGGCGCGTGTAGAGGAGGAGAAACGAGTGACCTCTCGAGAACGGTTCTTGAAAGTCTTCCGGGGCGAGATGCCCGACCGGGTCCCGGTCACCCTGTTCATGGCCGACCAGGGACATTTCATCAGCCAGATGTATCCGGATGTCGACCCCTGGGACTTCGAAACCCTCCAGCTCAAGGTCCTGGAACTCCAGCGGCAGCTCGGGGTCGACGTGTTCGTGCGGATGCTGTACGGGATCGACGATCCCCTGAACATCATATACGGCGGTCTGGACGTCTCCCAGCAAACCGACGGCTGGGAGGTGCAGATGGAGAAGGTCAGAAACGGCGACACCCTGATCGAGCGGGCGACCATCCGCACGCCCGACGGCACGCTCACGCAGGATTTCTCCATCAACGAAATCCGGCCGGGAACCTTCATGTACGCGTGCACGAAGCTCCCGATCGAGGGTCCCCGGGACCTGGAGATCGCCCGCAAGCACGAGCCGGGCATGCCTCCGGGATGGCCTGGCATGGTCAAGGGCAGGGTGCAGCGGATGAAGGCGGCCGTGGGGGAAGACGGAATCGTGGGCACCTGGAGCCCTCACGGACCCTTCAACAACTGCTCGCTGCTCATCAACCAGAACGACCTGTACTCCATCTTCCTCGCCGAGCCGGACTACTATCGCGATCTGATCACCTTCGCCTACGAGCGCAGCCTGCCGTACGCGAAGGCCCTCGACGAGGCCGGGGTGGACGTGCACTGCGTGGGGGGCAACGTGCCCGGGGGGTTCCTGGGCAAGCGCAACTACGACCAGTACATCCTCGAATACGAGAAGCGATACATCGACTTCGTGCAGTCAGGCGGAACGCCGGCGATGTATCACAACTGCGGCCAGATCATGGCGCTGGTGGAATCCTACAGGGAGCTGGGTGTGCGGATCGTCGAGCCCTTCAGCCCGCCACCCCTGGGAGACGCCGACCTGGCCGCGGCCAAGAACCGCTCGGGGGGATCCTACGTCATCCTCAGCGGCATCGACCAGGTCAACCTTCTGCAGAAGGGTACCGTGGACATGGTCAAGCGCGCCACCGAAGAGACCATGCGGATCGGAAAGCCCGGAGGCAAGTTCATCATGCAGCCGGTGGATTTCCTGGAGTACGGGACCCCGGTGGAGAACGTCGAGGCGTACGTGCAGACGGCCCTCGAAAACGCTGCGTACTAGCAGGCACCTGGCACTCGCAGGGCAGGAGGGCGGAGGATGACGCATCTGGAGCGATGGAAGGCGGCGCTCGAGGGAAAGCCCTTCGATCGCCTGCCGCGGTTCTACTCGGCCACGGTTGAGTTCACGGAAGCTCTCCGGCGTCACCTGGGCGCCGACCTGGACACGATCCTGTACGACACCTTCGACATTGATTACCGCTTCCAGGGCTCGGGGATGGAAGCCAAGGCCTGGGAGCCGGAGTACGTGGGGCCCGAGCTCAGGAGGTACCCCGACGGCTCCTTCGAGAACATGTGGGGCTCCAGGCAGAAGCTCATGTACCACCGGGACGGGGGCGGAGCGTACACGGAGACGTATAGCTACGCCCTGGCCGACGCGCAGACGGTTGCCGACGTGGACCGGCACCCCTGGCCCGAGGCGGACTGGTTCGACTACCGGAGCGTGCTCCCGGCCATCCTGAGGTATCCCGACTACCCCTTCATGGTCGGCTACCTGGCCATCGGGTGGTTTTCCTGGGAAGTGCGGGGCATGGAGCAGCTCATGGTGGACCTGGCGCTGAATCCCGGGGTCGCCGAGGCGATCACCCGGCACATCGCAGAGTTCGGGTACGAATACTTCAAGCGGCTCCTGGAAACGGTGAAGGACCATATCGGCACCAACGTCGTCTGCATCCACCTGGCGGACGACTGGGGGATGCAGGACGGCCTCCTGCTCGGACGGGACACCTTCCAGCGGTTCTATGCCCGGGAGTACAGGAGGCTGATCGACCTGGCCCACGGCTACGGGCTCAAGGTCGAGTTCCACAGCTGTGGCGCCGCCCGGGAGCTGTACCGGGACTTCGCCGAGGTGGGGGTCGACATCATGAACCCGGTGCAGACCAGCGCCAGGGGGATGGTCCCCCACGAGCTCAAGCGGGAGTTCGGCGGCGACCTGGCCTTCAGCGGGGGGATCGACGTCCAGCAGCTCCTGCCGAACGCCACGACCGACGAGGTCCGGGACCAGGTCCGCTACCTCCTCGATACCCTGGGGCGAGGGGGAGGCTACATCCCCGGGCCGGCCCACAACATCCAACTGGGCACCCCGCCGGAAAACGTGGTGGCGATGTACCGGGCAATGGACGAGTACTACGGCGTGGAGAGCAAGTCATGACCAACCGCGAGCGCTTCGAGAAGGCCCTCTATCGGCAGCCGGTCGATCGGCTTCTCACGTGGGACTTCGTGGACAATGAGAGCCTCCTGCGCAAGCACGGCGGCTACGAGCCCGGCAGGCAGTACAGCTTCGAGCAGATCGTGGAGATGAACGCCAGGAGCTTCAGGGCCGTGGGCCTGGACATGACCCGCTATGCCTACGACCCGGCCAACCACTGGATGGGCTCCAAGATCGTGAACTGGATCCGCTTCTTCGGGGTGAACCCCGACAACTGGGCCGTGGAGCAGGCCGGGGGTACGGCCTGGATCGCCAAGCGGCCCTTCGGGGACCTCAAGGGCCTGGAGAAGAACATGCCCAACCTCCCCAGGTACGAGGAGATCAGGGAGTGGTTCGCCCCCTTTATCACGTACATCAGGGAGGTGTTCGATCACTACGACCTGGTGTGGGTCGGCGGCGTGGAAGGGCCGGTCACGGACGCCTACTCGTACACCGACATGGAATTGTTCATGCTCGGGATCTACGACGCCCCGGAGCTGATCGGGCGGGTGCTGGACGCCACCGGCAAGTTCTCGGCCTACATCGCCCAGGTGTACGCTGAAATGCCTTCCTCCCCGCTGCTGTTCATGGGCGAGGACATCTGCGGCGTGTCGGGGCCCATGTTCAGCCCGGAGTTCCTTCGCCGGGAGATCCTGCCGCGCTGGCACTGGATCATGGACCCGATGCGGGACAAGGGCTACAAGTTCCTGTTCCACACCGACGGGCTCTACGGGGCCGCCCTGCCGATCATCCTGGAGGAGCTGGACGCCGACGGGCTTCATCCCCTGGAGCGCAACGGTCTGAACGACATCTTCGAGATCCACCGCCGCTACCCGGACAAGCACCTGTTCGGGAACGTCTGCTGCGAGGTCACCCTTCCGCACGGGAACGTCTTCGACGTGGAGGACGAAACCCTGGAAATCATCGAGCGCATCGGCCCGGACGGCGGGCTCTTCATCGGCTCCTCCAGCGAGCTTCACGACCTGATCCCGGTGGAGAACGCCGAGACCCTGTACCGGACCGTGCACGAGTACGGCAGCTTCCCGATCGACGTCGAGCGCATCCGGCGCCGGCGCTCGGAGATCAAGAACAAGCTGAACACAAGGAGCGCGCCATGACCCCACGGGAACGTCTGAGCAGAGCGATCAACCACCAGGAGCCCGACCGGGTGCCCCTGGACCTGGGGAGCACCCTCGTGACCGGGATACAGGCCAGCACGTACGCGCGGCTCAAGCAGGCCCTCGGGGTCCAGGGCGGCGAGATTCGGGTGTACGACCCCTTTCAGATCCTGGCCGAGGTCGAGGATTCCGTGAAGGGGATCCTGGGCGTCGATACCTACGGCATCCAGCTGCCCACCACGATTTTCGGGTACAAGAACGAGAGCTGGAAGCCCTTCACCCTCTTCGACGGTACCGAGGTCATGGTCTCGGGCCATTTCGAGTACGACCGGCTTGCCAACGGGGACATCGTGCAGTACCCCAAGGGCGACCGAAGCGTCCCGCCCTCGGGAAAGATGCCCAAGGACGGCTATTACTTCGACGTCATCGTGCGCCAGGAGCCGATCGACGAGGCCAGTCTCGATGCCAGGGAGTGGGTGGAGCAGAACTACGGGCTGTACTCGGAGGAGGACCTCCGCTTTCTCGAGGAAACCTCCAGGCACTACTACGAGAACACCGACTACGGCCTGGTCGGCAACTTCTGGGGCGCCGGCTTCGGCGACATCGCCCTGGTCCCGGGACCCCATGTGCCCCACCCCAAGGGCATCCGGGATCCCGAAGAGTGGTACGTGTCCACCGTGCTCCGCAAGGGCTACGTGCAGGAGATCTTCCAGCTCCAGCTCGAGCTGCAGATGAAGAACCTCCGGATGTACCGCCAGGCCGTCGGGGACCGCATCGAGGTGATCGTGATGAGCGGCACCGACTTCGGCTCCCAGAACGGCCCCTTCATCTCCCCGGATGCCTACCGGGAGATGTACAAGCCCCTGCACGCCGAGATGAACGGCTGGGTCCACGCCAACACCCCCTGGAAGACCTTCTTTCATACCTGCGGTTCCCTGATCGGCCTCCTGGACGATCTCCACGAGGCGGGGGTGGACATCCTGAATCCCGTGCAGATCTCGGCTGCCCACATGGACCCGGAGAGCCTCAAGGCTGGCTACGGGGACAAGTTCGTGTTCTGGGGCGGCGGGATCGACGTCCAGCACACCCTTCCCTTCGGCACCCCCGAGCAGGTTCGGGAGGAGGTGGCCCGGATCATCCGGGTGTTCGGCCGGGGCGGCGGCTACGTGTTCAACAACGTGCACAACATCCAGGCCGGCGTGCCGCTGGAGAACCTGCTGGCCATGTTCGAGACCTTTCGCGAGCACAGCACGTATCCGCTCACCTGAGGGACGGCAGGACGGGGCAGCCGGGGCAGGAGGACACGATGATTTCCGAGGGCCGGTACAAGGACGTCGCCGCGGTCATCCTCGAGAACGACAGCCTGCGGGTAGCGGTGGTGCCTCAGGCGGGAGCCAAGACGGCGTCGATGCGGCTCAAGCCCCACGGTCACCCGGCGGCCGGGGTCGAGCTGCTGTGGCAGAACCCCGGCAAGCGCTTCCGCAGGACCGGCTACGGAGACTCGTACCTGGACGGCGAGTTCTCGGGCTTCGACGAGATGTTCCCCACCATCTCGGAGTGCCGCTACGAGTCGCCCCCCTGGCAGGGCATCGTGGCCCCGGACCACGGGGAAGTCTGGTCGTTGCCCTGGGACGCCGAGCTCCGGGGGGACGAGCTGAGCCTGAGCGTGCACGGTGTCCGCTTTCCCTACCGCCTGAGCAAGACCCTGAGCCTCGAGGGCCCCTGCCTCCGGGCGCGGTACCAGGCGGAGAATCTCTCGTCCCTGCCCCTGGAGTTCATCTGGGCGGCCCATCCCCTGTTCAACGCCTGGGAGGGGATGGAGCTCATCCTGCCGGCGGGCATGGACAGGGTCGTGAACTCCGTGCCGGGCCCGCGGCTCGGGGGCTACGGCGAGCGTTTCGACTTTCCCCGGGCCCGCCTGGCCGACGGCACGATCTTCGACCTGAGCCGGGTCCCGAAGCGCAACGATCGGGGCTACCAGAAGTACTTCTTCGCCGGCCCCGTTGCGGAGGGCTGGTGTCTGCTCTATGAGCCCCGGCGGCGGCTGGCGATCGGGCTGTCATTCCCGCCGGAGTCGGTCCCGTACCTGGGGGTGTGGCTGAACGAGGGGGGCTTCGCCGGACAGTACAACATTGCCCCCGAGCCGGCCACAGCGGCCATGGATCGCATCGATTTCTCGAAGATGTGGGGCTGGTCAAGCACCCTGCAGCCCCGGGAGTGCCGGAGCTGGTACCTGAACATCGCGGCGCAGGAGGGCGAGCGGCCCCGGGGGCTGGGGCCCGACGGCGGGTTCAGGTAGAGGCCGCCTCACTCGAGACGGCCAGCACCGGGCTGGAACACGAGCAGGGGAGCCAGGCTCAGCATCGCCGCCGTTCCCTGCGGACCGGTTACCATTCCCAGGCCCACCGCGATACTGAGCGATTGCGCGGGAACGAGGCAGGCGCCCGCCTGCAGCACGAGCGCGTCTGACAGGGAATCGGTCCCCGCCCCCAGGTAGAGCTGGACAGAGCGGCTGAGCCGGATATTGAGGGCCGCGCCGGCGTGATAGCTCACGGCTTCGACCGCAGCGGTGATGCCGACCCCTCCCTGCAGCAGCAGGGAGAATCGCTCGGAGTGGCCGAAGAGATCCACTACGTCGAGCTTAACATCCACGGAGGGGACCAGGGCCCCCAGCCAGACGTGGAGGCCGAGGCCGAGCTCCAGCCAGTCCAATGGCGCACCGCCGCAGTATGCCAGCAGGATGTCACCCAGGTACCGATCGTTGGGAATGCAGTAGTCGACACCCGCCCCGATGACCAGGCTCGACTCCTCCACGTCCCTCATCAGGTGGGTTCTCGTGAAGGTCATCTCAGGCATTGCCAGGGAAGAACACAGCTCCGCCGGGATGAACAACAGAATGAACAGCAGGCAGAGCAGAAAGACCGTGCTCTTGCCCATTCTTCCCCCTGTGGTACCTCTGACCATCCTCGCCATCCTCGAGAGCGGCGAAGGGAAGCTATGGTAGTTGCTGTCTTTCATCCGTTGCTGTCATTTGAACCCGCCGTCGGGACCCGGGGCGCTTCCGCCTCTCTGAAGGCGTCGACCTCGGCCCTGAAGTCCGGGTCCAGCCAGTGCTTCCCGGATCGGAGCTCTGCCAGGGTCCGGGAGCCGGTCAGGACCATGACCGCCCGGACCACGGCTTTTTGCCGCTCCACCCGGGCAACCACCGCCTCGGCGCCCCCCACTGCCACGTCCCGGATGAACGGAAGGGCCAGTCCGGCCAGCCGCGCCCCGAGCGCCACGCTGGCGGCCACGTCCATGCCGGTCCGTACGCCTCCTGAGGCCAGCACCCTGGAGCCGCCGGGTTCACCCCCCGGCGCGGCGGCCGGCGGGACCTCCCGGCCCGGGGGCGGTTCGTTCAGCGCCGCGAGCAGCAGGGCGGTGGGCAGGCCCCAGTCCCGGAACTCCTCGGCGGGGCCGCGCTCGGACTCCGGGAGCCGGTAGGCCTCCACGGTCACCCAGTTGGTGCCGCCGGCCCCTGCCAGGTCCACGAAGGCCACGCCGAGCTCGAAGAGCTCCCGCACCGCCGCCGGGCGAATCCCAAAGCCCGTCTCCTTGACGATGACCGGCACCGGGCTGCCCTCGCACAGTCGGCCGATGGCCGCCTTGATGCCCCGGAAGTCCCGGTCGCCCTCGGGCTGGAAGAGCTCCTGTCCGGGATTCAGGTGGACCACCAGCGCGTCCACCTCCAGGCGTTTGACCCACTCGAAGAGCCGGGCATGCTCCTCCTCGCGCACCTGCACGCCCCCGATGTTGGCCAGGACGGGAACGTCCGGGGCAAGCTCCTTGAGGCGGAAGTGGGGAGCCAGCTCGGGATGCTCGAACAGGATCCGGATCGACCCCATGCCCACGGGGAGGCCGGTGATCTGAGCAGCCCGGGCCAGCTCCCGGTTGGCCAGAAAGCCCTTCTCCGAGCCGCCGGTCATGCACGAGATGAAGATCGGGTAGGGGAGGTTGTGTCCCAGGAACTCTACCCCGGGATCCACGGACCGCTCATCCACCTCCGGGAGGGCGTGGTGGACAAAGCGGACCGCCTGGAACCCCGGGGCGCTGCCCTCAACCGAGAACCGGGACGGGTCGGCGCAGATCGACAGATGCTTCTCTTTCCGGAAGCCAATCTCTGGCGTCTGCGGCGAACTTGTACTCACGGTAGCCGTCCTCTCGTACCCCAGAAAGGTAGAAAGCCTCGACGGGCACCCGGATGGAGCCCATGATCTTGGCGTATTCGCCGTCCGCGTAGGGGCCGGCCGTCCAGATCAGGTAGTCGTCCATGGTCGACTGGCGCGCGGAGGCGAAGATTTTCTGCAGGTTCCAGCTCTCGATCACCCGCGGCGCCGCGGGGGCCACGGTGCCCGAGATCACGACCATGGTGTTCCCGGAGCCGTAGGAGGCCAGGAGCAGCCTCTTGCCCACGATGTCCTCACCCATGAGCTCCCAGCGCTCCCGCAGCAGGAAGGCGAGAAACAGGTACATCGAGGCGGAGTAGGTGTTCCCGATGTCCGCGATGGGGTCCACACCCCGGTAGAACCCGCGATCATTCAGGAAGGCTTCGGTCTGCTCGGCCGACAGGCCCAGATGCAGATCCAGGAGCTTCTTCATGGCCATTTCCGGCATGTTCCGGAAGGGGGTGTGGAGCACGAACATGTCGGTGGCGTTGAGAAGGGATTTCGGGTCCTCCCCGACGCGCCGGCAGTGGTCCAGGAAGGCGGACTCGAAGTTCTCCTGGTAGACCTCCATCGAGTACCGGCCCTTGACCTGGGCGATCGACGATCCCAGGGGGCGGAAGAAGTCGTCCACGTCCTGGGAGCAGTAGCCGACCGTGGCCAGGTCCAGCTCTATCAGCCTGGGGGCAGGCTCGATGAGCAGGCTTATCGCCCCGGCCCCCTGGGTGATCTCCGCCGTGGAGGCCGGGAGGTAGCGGGCGATGTCCGAAGCCACGACGATTCCGGATTCGCTGTCGCGGTTGCCCACGGCCAGCATGCTGGCCACGTTGATCGCCGACAGGGTCCCGCCGGCGCAGGCGTGCTGGACCTGGTAGCTGGACAGGGAGTTCGGGACTTCCAGGCCGGAGCGCTGGAGCATCCCCTGCACGTACGCGGAGACCGGCTTGGAGTGATCCACCGTGGTCTCCGTCCCGGTCACCAGGTAGCGCAAGCCGGCAAGCTCCTCCGCGCTCCTGCGAACGAGCAGGCTGCGGGTTGCCTGGGCGGCCATGGTCGCCGTATCCTCCCACAGGTTGGGGAAGCGTATGGCTCGCTGTCCGGTGGTCGTGACCGCCCGGTCCATGTGGCGTGCCAGCTTGGGGTCGCTGTCCACCCGTTCCCGGATCAGATACTCCAGGTCCATCCGCGGCGAAGGGATGTGAATGCCGATGTCACTGATTCCGATCTTTTTTTGGTTGTTCATCGCTACTACCTACCTTACTATCAGTGTAGCCCGTTGTGCAACGGCCCTCTCGAGGCCGTCTCGACGAACAAGGAGAAGATAACACAATACGTGTACAAGGTCCATAAATGAGGGCAAAAAAGCCTTGATCTATTTCAATTTGTGTTACATATTGAGGCCCAGGAGGAAAAATTGAACAAGACAGCGATCGTGGTGGGTGCCGGGCTGGGAGGTCTGGCCGCTG
>Ga0068714_10006221_pt1 | contig 12253 bp, 13 predicted proteins | sample MTBNYHSulfiMetaG_FD_62988 | JGI IMG/M metagenome (GOLD analysis project Ga0068714, IMG submission 62988) | Enrichment culture microbial communities from rom New York Harbor, USA that are MTBE-degrading - MTBE-NYH (New York Harbor Sulfidogenic)... | ecosystem: Environmental > Aquatic > Marine >... | reverse complement strand
GGATTCATATACGGCTCATCTTCGGAGGGCCTGTATTCATCCGATAGATTCGATTCCATGCTTCCCTCCACGGTATCGGGGTATTCCTTGACACAGGAAGAAACAGTGCAACTATGGTATCTAGTTATACGTATACAGTCCCAGGTGTTTGCGGTCAATAGGCAGGGCGAGGCCGCGGCGTCATGGATCACCCGGCGGAATTGCCGGAATACGCGCCCACTCCCCGTGAGAGCGGAACCGCCGGGAAACGGAAAAAGGGCATAGGGAAGTCCTGACTCCGGGCCACGGGATCCCGAAACAACGATCCGAACCGTTCGAAAGGCATGCCGGGATGGATATTCAGGTGCGCGTGTACGAGGAACTCAACCGGTATCTCCCCGCCGGGAAACGGCGCGCCACGGTGGAAGACCGTTCCCCTCGTTATACCGCTCCTGCGGTGTAACGTCCTTCCCCAGGGCGCTCCGCGCCCTACCCAAAGGAGTGCGAACCCGAGGCTCTCGAAGATATGCGGACGGCGCAGAGCGCCGCGCTATGCTGCGTGACACGGCGGGAGCCGTGTCACGAGAAGAAAACAGTCCACTCGCACTCATCTCGAAATCGAAAGACTCATTCAGCCCGGTTTGAACGCGATCCGATGCTGCGTAGGCGAAAAAGAACGCTTTTCCATGGCACGATGCCTAAGATTTGCTATTCTATGTCTTATTCGGATCAGCATGCACAAGGTGCAAGACACATCGTGATGAAATTGAAGACAACGTGGAACGTTTTCTGCCGTCCCTTAGCCGCGTATGGTGGCCATAGGTCGCTCCGGCGCCACTTCTTAACTGCACAGCAGCCTCTTGATAAACAGTATTGCGGGTAGGCTGGTAAAAACCATGAGAGGTAAGCCACCCGTTGGCGTGACGGCAGGTCGTGTTCTTGACCAGCCTGCTACAGTCGGCGGCATCGACCCCTGCCATGGAACGACGGTTGGATGAGGTCTCCATGATCCCGATGCTCCATGAAAAGCGGGAGGCGCTCCGCGCTCTTTGCCGGGCTCACGGTATACGGCGATTGGAAGTATTCGGATCGGCCGCCGCAGGCCATTGCTTCGACCCCGAAACCAGCGATCTGGATTTTCTGGTGGAGTTTGAGGCGGGGCGCCCGGCTGGGCCCCTGGCTGAAACAGTATTTTGAGTTCAAGAGCGCCCTGGAGACCCTTTTTGAGCGCCGGGTGGATCTGGTGATGGCCGCCGCCCTCAAGCACCCGCGCTACTGATCCGCGAAGTTAATCGGTCGCGTATACTGTTGTATGCAGCCTAAGACACCCAAAATTCTAGATGACATCCGAGATTGCGCGACGTTCTTTCGCGAGGCCACGCACGGCAGAAACCTGGAGGACTATCGCGCGGATCGTATGCTTAGGCAAGCCGTAGAAAGAAACTTAGAGATTATAGGCGAGGCGGTACGACGGTTGTCCGAATACGATTCGGCCACGGCGGCGCACATAGCCCACTACCCTCAAATCATCGCTTTCCGCAATCTCCTGATTCACGGTTATGACCTCATTGACGATCAGTTGGTCCGGCAGGTTATTCAAACTGACCTCCCGGCGCTCATCGGGACTGTGGAGAGGCTCCTGAATGGGGTGGAGATGCTCTGCTAAGTTCGGGTCCCATCCTCCGCTTCTCATCGCGGCCGGCAACCGGCAACGTTCCATCCCTCCGGGAGATGCATGACCGGGTGTGGAAGGGCCACTCCCCAGCGAAAGGCATGCCGGAATGGATATTCAGGTGCGCGTGTACGAGGAACTCAACGGTTATCTCCCCGCCGGGAAGCGGCGCGTCCCATGTATACATACCATGGAACCGCGCGCCACGGTGGGGGACCTTCTGGAGCAATTGGGGATACCCTGCGAAGAGGTCGAACTGGTGTTGGTCCGCGGTGTCTCCGAAACTCTGACTCATGAATTGCGGCACGGGGATCACGTCGCGGTGTATCCGGTCTTCGAATCCCTTCAGATCAAGGCGTTGCTTCGGATCCGCGACCACCCTCTCCGCAAAACCCGCTTTCTGGTGGATAGAGGCTTGGAAGCACTGGGCCGCCGGTTGTCCGAGTGCGGCTACGATACGCGGTTCGCGCCTCCGGGCCGGCCGGAGGATTTGGTCCTTCTCGCCGAACAGGAAACCCGGATTCTGCTCACTGCCCGCCCCGAGGTCCTGATCCATCCGGAACTGACCCGTGGTCTCCGGATCCCCCCCGGAACCCCGGAAGACCAGGCGGCCCATGTGTGCCGGCGACTGGACCTGTCCTGAAGCCCGCCCCCTGGAATCACTCCGGAACGGAAACCGAAAAGCGGGTGACCCCTCCGGGGAGCATCTCGTACGCCGCCCCTTCCAGCAACAACGGGTGAGACGTCAAACGACAGCAACCCACCATAAGATCCGGAACGCACTGATAGGGGAAATACACCTCCACGTCAAAATGCAGCCACCCGTTTTCCGTACGGCAGTTGGAGATGGATTTTACGCAGTCCGCTTTTCCCAGGCAAAAGCGGACGTCGTATCCGAAAAGCTTCTGATCGAAGTACACACATCCGTCCGCACAGGAGAATCGTTCCGCAAAACCCGAGCAACCCGCATCCCGTTTGTTGGGCAGGTAGTCGCACCCCAGGATGGACAACTGATCCAGCAAACCCGGAGCGGCGCGCACCCGGTGGATCACGAAGATTTCCTGGACCCCGTCCTCCCGGATCCATCGGGCCAGGGCCTGGTTCTCGCTCAGGTGCGACAGGGTCAGGTGGGTCCCGTCCCCCGTCAGTTCATCCACCTCCACACGGTTCAAATGGGAGGGGTCCAAATAGATGCGGATATGACTGAAGTCCCGGGTTACAAGTACAATATTGAATCCCGGAGCATAGCTTTGGTACGCGAAGTTCATTTCCTCCTCCACGGGTCGATACCAACCATCCCCGATGGGAAGAGGCCCGGGATTATTCGCCGGCGCCGAAAACCACCGCTGCATGTCCCAATATACCCGCGCACCATCGGGATACTTGAGCGCGGCCTGCGACTCGTGTTCATTCACGAAGTTCCAGTCCAGGTGAAACCCTTTCCCCGTGACATCCGGCGCACTGAACCCATCCACATAATCCATATCCCGGAACACATACCATTCTTTCAAGTCGGGGGTAAGCACGATCAAGGCGGAACGATCCGCGTAGGTCTGCACCCAGGCGTTCATGCTTCCATCCGCCGGCTTGTATATACCGTCGAAGCGGGCCTGGGCGCACAGACTCAGGCCCAACCAGAAAAGAAAAGCGCCGATGAGGACCCTGGTGCCATGCATGCCGTGTTCCTCCGTCAATGGATGTGTGTCGAGAACGTGTGCGCGGGGTGTGCGGTATAAGGCGACATTCCCCGCCGCCTTCGGCGCCGTCCCCATATTGCGGTTTGCACGGGTATTTCCACCCAAAGAACATCCCGGCGCATTTACTCCCGCAATCGCCTCTATTGAAAACGGCGCCGGCTGCCGATAGTTCTTAACAGTTTCCAACCGTCGCGGCAAGGCCTATCAGCTGTTGAAAAACAGCATTTCGAACAGGCTGTTCAAGAACGATAAAGCCACACCTTTGGTGTGGGCGAATCCCGAGGAATGAGGCGTACAACCCGTACGCCGCAATGACGCCTGTCTGCGTGGGACGCACAGGCAGAAAGGATGAAACGTCACGCCAAAGGCGTGAAAGCAGATCGCGTTTTTCAACAGCCTGATAGGTGGTATGTTTTTTGATCTTGTGGAGTATTGGATCACAGCAGGCCGGCCGTAAGGAGCCGCACGGAAACCATCCATTCCGGCACGAGGTGCTTTTGGGGGTTTCAAATGACCGCCGACGCCGACGAAACCAAGGTAAAAAAGATAAAGACCGAAAAAGTATACAAGAAGGGGAAAGGAATCACCGAACAGATTCTTTTCGACGACACCTTCGACTGGGACGTACTGGAGGAGGAGTCCGGACAACCCCCCAAGTCCTCCGAGAAGCTCGTGGAACTCGATCTCATGCAGGTCGAGGAATTGGAAGTACCGGCGGATGGGGAGTCTGAGGAAGACGCACGGAGAAAACGGAAATCCGCCTCGTCACGGGCTTCGGATAAGGTCGGCGACCCCGAGGGTGAATCGGAACGGGACATTCCTTTGGGGGACCTCCAGGGACAAAAAACCCTGCATCGATACTGGATCGCCGGCGGGATGGCCGTGGCTCTGCTTCCGATTGCCTTTCTCCTGGTGTTTTCGAGTTCCCTGTTTCCTCCAGGAAATCCGTCCTCATCCCACCTGGCGACGGGCGCCATCCAGCAGCCGGACCAGCAATTCGTGCGCCTGCAGCCCTTTCTGATTCCCATCACCGACCACGGTATTCAGGGGTTTTGCAGCGTAACGGCGCTGTTGGTGATCCGCGGTCATTCTCAGGAAGTCATGGACACGAACCTGGACATGATCCGGGGGGTTATCTACGGCGTGCTTACTCAAGTCAATCCGTCGCGGCCGGATTCCTATGATGAGGAAAGCGTGGCGCTCGCCATTCGCGCGAGAGTCAACCATCACCTGGGAACGGAGCTGATACAAGACGTCCGCCTGGCCAAGAGAAATCTCATTCAGAAAACCGCCCCTCGGCCCGCCCACGTCCACGAATCCTGACAGCCCGTGGATACACGCTATTGCGGGCAGGCCGGTGGAAATAGCTAAATGCGGCAGGGACAAAGGGCGGTTCCCCTACCCGATTCCCGAACCGAGGCTAACGCGCCGTCTTTTTGTCTCGGGGCCTCGACCGCTGCCGGGCGGCAGGCACCGGATCGGGGTTCTCTTCGGAAAACAACTTCCGGACGTCCTTGGCGAGAAGAACCCGGAACCGGCCGGCAGGAAGCTTGCCCAAGAGCAGCCCGCCGATGGCCACGCGCTTGAGACGCAGGACCCGGAGACCCACCTGATCGCACATTCGGCGCACTTGTCTTTTTCGGCCTTCGCCGACTCGAATACGGATCCATGCGGACCCGAAGTCACCACTCAGCGCCTCCACACTCAAAGGAACCACGTTCTCGCCGTCCACCTCCGTCCCTTGCATCAATACGTCCAAGTCCGAAGGGCGTTTGAGACCGCGCACCTGAACGTCGTACGTTTTGACCATTCCATATCGGGGGTGCTGGATCCGGAGCGCCAGGTCCCCATCATCGGTCATCAGAAGCAGGCCTTCGCTCTCCACGTCCAATCTTCCCACGGGAAACACCCGCCGCGGGAGATCTCCCAGCAGGTCCCGGACCGTGGGGCGGCCCTGCGGGTCACGCATGGTGGTAACCACTCCCCTCGGTTTATGAAGCATGAGCACCACGCGATCGCCGGGAACCTGAACAACCGTTCCGTCCACACAGATTCTGTCCTTCTCCGGATCCGCGCTGCTTCCCGGCTCCGTCACCGGAAGACCGTTCACCGTGACGCGACCGCTCCACACGAGTTCCTCCGCTCTTCTTCGGGACGCGACTCCGGCGCGCGCCAAGATCTTATGAAGTCTCTGACGGCTCATCTACGATGTCTCCGGTCCACTGGCTCAATTCCTCCAAGGTCGGTAGTTCCGTCAAGTCCTTGAGTCCGAAGACCTCCAGGAATCTCCGGGTGGTTCCGTACAGAATGGGTCTCCCGGGAAGAGCCTTCCTTCCCACGATTCGGATCAGGTCCCGCTCCAGAAGGGTTTTCAGGATTCCGCCCACATCGACTCCCCGCAGCCTCTCCACTTCCGACCTCAACGTGGGTTGTTTGTAGGCGATGACAGCCAAGGTCTCCATGGCGGGGCGACTGATGCGGGCGGGTTGGGTGAGCTTCAGCAATCGGACGTAGCGCCCGAACTCGGGCCGGCTCCGGAACTGGTATCCTCCGGCTACTTCCTTCAGGAGAATACCGCGGCCGCTTGATTCGTACTCCCTTTCCAGTTCCTTCAGGGCCGACGCAACAGCCTCCCGGCCGGCGTCGGGAACCACCTCGTGCAACCGTTGCAGCGTCACCGGTTCCTCGGACAAGAACACCAGACATTCAAGCAATGCCTTCAGATTCTCCACCGCCATGGTCCGCCGTCCCGCCTTCACAGACTGTTTCCAGGTTCAAAAACACCCGGATGGCGCCGTCGGCCGCCTGTTCGTACACCCGCACCAAGCCCAATCGCACCAGTTCCAGAAGAGCCAGGAACACCACGATGAGTTCCCTGCGCGTCCCTCTTTTCAAGAGATCCGCCAGCAAGCCATCCCCCGTGGTCTGAAGTTGTTCCACGATTTCGGAGATTTTGTCTTCCAACGACCATTCCATTTCCCGGACATCCAGGACCATGGAAGGAGTCATGGAATCCATCAGGTTTTTGAACGCCACCAGGAGGTCGAATACGGACAATCGTACCAGGACATCCTTCTCCTGTCGGTCCCGGAGTTCCTCCGGAATGAAATCACGCGAAAACACATCGCGGTCCAGGATCTCCCGGCCTTCCAGTTTCGCGGCCACCCCCTTGAACTGAAGATATTCCCGCAGCGTTTCCCCGCCTTCCTCCGCCGTCAATCCCTCCTCCTCGGTTTCCGCGGAGGGTCCTCCCGGAGGAAGCAGCAGTTTCGATTTCATGTAGGCCAACGTGGCGGCCGTGGCGATGACATCCCCGGCCAGATCCACGTTCACGGGTTGAACCAGTTCGAGGAATTCCAGGTATTGAAGCATGATTCGTGTAACAGGCACTTCCTCGATAGGCACCTCGTTCTTGCGAACCAGGAACATAAGGAGATCCAGGGGTCCCTCAAATCCATCGATGACCACTTTGAAACCGGACACCGCCTTACCCCCGCCCAATGCGTCGTCATTCAAGAGCCCACCGCCGGTGCACGAATCGAAACCGGGCATTCCGGGATCAGCCCCGCCCTTTATGCCGGCCCCGGCTCGTCGGCTGCAGAGGCTCTCGAAACCTGGATACGGGAAAATGACTCTGGACGAAATCCAGTTCCTCTTCCCGCGTGTCCACTTCCCCGTTGAGCTTCGCGGAAAACACGGCGTCGAGTATTTTCCCGTACATCGGTCCCGGAGGATACCCGAGTTCCTTCAAATCCCGCCCGCCAATGGTAATACGCATCTGGCTCAGTCGGGTAAAATAGATGGAAATGGCCTTTTTGAGCTGCTCCATCCGGGTCTTGGCCATAACGCACAGCAGGGTTTCGAGGGTCGCGGGACTGAGGGCTCGATGAATCTCGCTCATGGGGCTCTTTTCACCGACCATGATCCGCCTCGGCATCAGATCCACGTGCTCTTTGGCCTTGGTGAGTTCCAGCATTTCGTACTTCGGAATTTCCAGCCGCTTGAGAAATTCCTCGAACTCCGCGCGACTCAAGGGATCGCCCAGAGCCAGAAGATACACCTTCCACTTGGTATACTTGTACTGCAGGTACAGCAGATCATACCAGTTCAGCACCACGTCCACGTTGAGAAACAGCTCTTCCATTTGCTCATCGAAACGGATCGACGGGTGCAGTATGGGAAGGAGCCCCAACTCGTTCATGCGCGCCATGCCCAAGACGGGGCGTTCTTCGTTCAGCATCAGCTGGATCTCGTGAAACAGTCTCCGGCCGCTCAAGCCTTTGAACACGTTGATGCGGCGGGCGTTGTCGATCAATTGGATCGTGAGCTTGCCGATCCTGAAACCGAAGCGCTTCTCAAACCGAATGGCGCGGAAAACCCGTGTGGGATCTTCGACGAAGCTCAGATTATGAAGAACGCGGATGGTTTTCTCTTTGATGTCTCTCTGGGCTCCGAAGAAATCGATCAACGTTCCGAAATGCCGGCTGTTCAGTTGCAAGGCCAGGGTGTTGATGGTGAAATCCCTCCGGTACAGATCCAGCTTGATGGAACTCAGTTCCACAATGGGGAGGGAGGCGGGGGACTCATACACTTCCCTGCGCGCCGTGGCTACATCCACGGTAAACCCGTCCTCGAAGATGATCACGGCGGTATTGAATTTCTTGTGAACCCGAACGCGGACCTGGGGATTTCGTTCCGCGTAGGTTTCCGCGAAGCGGATACCGTCTCCCTCCACCACGATGTCTATATCCAGGTTATCCCGCCGGAGCAACAGGTCGCGAACGAACCCACCGACGGCATAGACACCGGTTTTCAGGTCGTCGGCCACACGGCCGAAGGACTTGAGCAAATCGATGATCTGCCGGTTCAGCCTTTCCTTCATCAGTCCGGCCACGTTCTTCTTCCGAACGAAGCGGCGTTCTTTCCCCGAATCATACGAGTATGGGGACAGGAGCGGGCTCTGAACCAAGGTGCTCAGCAGATCCGTCCGGGTGATCACACCCACCAGGCGGTCATTTTCCACCACGGGAAGAATACGTTGATTCTCCTCGATGATTCGTTCCTGGATTTCGGGAAGACCCGCATCCGGAGCGACGACGGTGAAGTCCGTATTCATATATTCACTGAGAGGCAGTTCCTTCAACCCGTGAAACAGGGCCTTTTCCACCACCTGCCGGGAGATGTGCCCCAGCATCCGGCCGTCGTCCAACACCGGCAACACGTTGATATTGTAGCGGATCAAGGTGTCCGCGGCGGCCCCCAGCGTTTGGTCCGGCCGTATACCGATTACGGGATAGCTCATCATGTCCCGGGCAGAGCGGCTGGGATTTACCTTGCTCTTGAGCATTCGGAGCAGACGCTGCTCCAGTTGCATATTGGTCTGTCCTTTCACCGCGGCGGATCCCGCGGTGGGGTGGCCTCCCCCTCCCAGAGGCACCAGGATTTCCGCCACGTTTACTTCGGGAATCCGGCTGCGTCCCACTAGGTACACGCGTTCCTCCATCTGGGCCAACGCGAACACCGCCGGTGCGTTTTCCATCTCCATGAGTTTGTGGACCAGTACCGCAAAATCCCCCACATAGCTGTTCGAACTCACCCGCGTAATCAGCAGTTCGATTCCATTCACGGCAATGCGTTCCGCCGACTGAATCATCTCGTTCAGCAGAGCTACTTGCTCCGAGGTCAATTCGTAGCTCATCATGTCCTGCACGATACTGAGGTCGGCTCCTCTGTCGAGCAGAAACCCGGCGGCATGGAAGTCCTGAGCCGTGGTCGAGGCAAACGTGAACGACCCCGTATCCTCGTATATGCCCAAGGCCATGACGGTGGCTTCCTTCGGGGAAACATGCATTCCGCGATTCTGAATCAGGCCGGTCAGGATCGTGGTCGTGGCGCCCACTTCCCGAATCACCTCATAATGCCCATGAACATCGTCGGGAGAGGGCGGATGATGATCGTAAATGTATATCGAAAGATCCTCCCGCTCCAGGATTTCAGCGAATCGACCGATACGCGACCGCTGACGCGTATCCACTAGAATGAGGCGGGTGATGTCGGCCAAATCGATGGATTTCAGTTTGGCCAGCCCCAAGTCATATACCATGGACTCCACAAAAAAGTTCCGGAGGTTGCGTTCCTGCGAACCCGGAAATACCGGCACCGCGTTGGGATGCAGGATCCGTGCGGCCACCATGGACGCCATGGCGTCAAAATCCGCATTGATATGAGTGGTTATGATTTCCATCTATCCCCGGAATAACAGGTGTGCGAATAGAAAACCGCCGCACGCATGTCGGCGGTTTTCCTCAAGACGCCACGGTTGTTATCATAGCCCGGCTTGACAACCAAATCAAATCACTCGAGAGAGGCATCTTTTGCGGGGAATTCGCGGGGATGATGCGTGCGATGAATCCGTTTCAGACGTTCACGGGTCACGTGGGTGTAAATCTGTGTGGTGCCGATGTCCGCGTGCCCGAGCATGAGCTGCAACGATCTCAGATCCGCTCCCCGGTTCAGCAGGTGGGTGGCGAACGAATGCCGCAGCATGTGAGGACTGATTTCCTTCCGTATTCCGGCCTCTCGAGCGTATTTCTTGATCTGCTTCCAAAACCATTGCCGGGACAAAGGGCGGCCGTTGCGGGAGATGAATACGGCATCCGTCTTCACCGGGGAAGCCAAAAGGTGGCGGTTTTCTTCCAAGTAACACTTCAACCAGGTTACGGCGGTTTCTCCCATGGGGATGATCCGTTGTTTTCTTCCCTTTCCCGTAGCCCGCACAAATCCCGCCTCCAAGTTCAAATCGAGGATGTTCACCCCGAGAAGCTCCGACACTCTCATTCCGGTGGCATACAGGAGTTCGAGCATGGCCCGATCCCGAATTCCCCTGGGGTGAATCGTGCAGGGTTGCCCCAACAGCAGGTCCACTTCATCCAGATCCAGAAATCTGGGAAGGTTCCGAGGAATACGAGGGGAGTCGACCAGGTCCGTCGGATTGACGGAGATGATCCGTTCGCGCATCAAGAATTTGAAGAAACTGCGCAACGCCGAAAGAATCCGCGCCTTGGTTCTGCGGGACAAATCCGCTTCTTCCAGATCGGCCAGGAAACGATGTATCTCCAGCCGGGTGATTTCTTGAGCCTCATGAACACGTTGCCCGCCCAGAAAATCAAGGAACCGCACCAGATCCCGGTTGTAGGCGAGGACCGTGTTTTCCGAGAATCCCCGTTCCACGCGAATGAACGCCAGGAACTGGTCCACGGCAAATTCGAGATTCATGGCGGTATCCTGAACGTTGAAAGACGCTCCGACAGGCCGCTGAAAACGCGATCTGCGGTCACGCTTCCGGCGTGACGCTTTATCCTTCGTCATTGCGGCGTACTGGTTGTGCGCCTCATTCCTCAGGATTTACGCGTGTTGCATCTCATCGTTTTGCATCAGCCTGCCCGCAATGCGGTTTATCAAGGGACTGCCGAACGGGCGCCCGGCGGCGTCCTCCCGGAGGTTTCCTTCCCAACGCGCCGTCCTCGACTCACTCCCCCGCCGCGGCTCCGATCATCGCTTCCAGGCGAAAAATCCCCTGTTGCTTCATGTAGTCTTCGATACCCTCGATGATGTCCAGGGTCACACGGGGATTCACGAAATTCGCCGTACCTACCTGGACGGCGCACGCCCCGGCCAGGATATATTCCAACGCATCCTCCGCATACATGATACCTCCGATGCCTATGACGGGAATGGTCAACCGTCGGGCCAGCATCCAGCAAAGCCGGACCATGATGGGGCGTATGGCCGGACCGGAAAGTCCCCCCACTCCATGGGCCAACTTGGGCTTCCGCTTCCACACATCCATGGACATGGCCGGAAAGGTGTTCCCCGCACAAACGGCGTCCGCCCCTTCCTCCTCCGCGGCCCGACCTACCATAACAATGTCCGTGACCAGGGGGGTGAGTTTCACCCAAAGAGGCAAAGACGTGGCGGAACGGACCGCCTTCACCAGAGAAGCCAGCATTCGCGGGTCCTGGCCGAACGGCATTCCCCCGGATCGTACGTTGGGACAGGAAACATTCAGTTCGATCACGGAAACACCCGGCGCGGAATCCAGTTCCTCAGCCAAGCGCACGTATTCGCCGGGCTCTTCACCCAGGATATTGACCACCACGGGCACATCGAAGCGTCTGAGGTAGGGCAGCTTTTCGTTCAAGAACCGCTCCAGCCCCACATTCTCGAGCCCAATGGCATTGATCATTCCGCATGGGGTTTCGGCCGTGCGCGGTGGGGGATTCCCCAGTCGGGGCTTCAGTGAAATCCCCTTGACCACCACGGCCCCCAGTCGATCCAGAGGCACGAAGGGAGCGAATTCCTCCCCGTATCCGAAGGCGCCCGAAGCGGTCATCACCGGGTTTCTCAGGTTTAGACCTCCCACCCGCGTGTCCAAAATGGGACCCATCGAACTCATCGCTCCTCCGGAATGCCGGCGGAATTCCAGTCAACCACCGGTCCCTCACGGCACACATGAATATATCCGCCGGGAAGAGCCGCCACGCATCCCCTGCACGCGCCCAAACCACAACCCATGTGGGCTTCCAGGGAAAACTGCGCGGCTATCCCCCTGCCGCGGGCCACATCGCCGAGAACGTTCAGCATGGGCATGGGGCCGCATGCACACATGAGAACCCCCGGTCCTTCCCGGATCAGGTCCCGCGCCGCATCCGTAACGAGACCCGGCCGTCCCGCCGAACCGTCTTCGGTAACCGCCTCGAGCACCACTCCCAAGGCCTCGAAAACCTCCGTACGGACGAGTTCCACGCCGGTTTTTACACCGTACACGAGCACCATACGGGTTTCCGGACGAGTCCGCCGTATCCACTGGGCCAGGAACAACAAAGGGGCGATCCCCCGCCCTCCG
>Ga0068714_10006220_pt1 | contig 12258 bp, 11 predicted proteins | sample MTBNYHSulfiMetaG_FD_62988 | JGI IMG/M metagenome (GOLD analysis project Ga0068714, IMG submission 62988) | Enrichment culture microbial communities from rom New York Harbor, USA that are MTBE-degrading - MTBE-NYH (New York Harbor Sulfidogenic)... | ecosystem: Environmental > Aquatic > Marine >... | reverse complement strand
TTGGGTCCCTGATATTTGTCGTAACTCTGATCCTTGCCGCGCTGGCAGGCTGGGGGCTGCACTCGGTAGATGCAGCAGATGATCCCTGGCTGGCGGCGCTGATTCTGTCCACCACCTCGCTGGGGTTGGTGATGCCGGTACTCAAAGAACGGGGTCTGACTGGCAGGCCCTACGGCCAGACGTTGCTGGTGGCCGCAGTGATCGCCGATTTTGCAACGATGCTGCTTGTCAGCGTCTATGTGATCTTTCGCACCGACGGGTTGTCGCTGGATGTGCTGCTTGTTTTTCTCCTTTTTGTCGCCTTTGCTACTGCCTATCGCATCGCAAGCCTGGCACGCCGGCGTCTCCCAGGGCTGGACCGCTTACAAGCGCTCTCGCAAGCCACCACGCAGATCGATGTGCGCGGCGCCTTTGCCATTGGGTTGGCTTTCATAGCACTGGCCCAGGGGTTGGGGGTGGAGATGATCTTGGGGGCGTTTCTGGGCGGCGCGCTGATCGCTCTGCTGGCCGGGAATGGAGCCACAGGTCTGCGTCACAAACTCGATCTGTTTGGGTATGCGTTCTTTATCCCTATCTTTTTCATCATGGTGGGTGTGCGATTTGACCTGTCTGCGTTGCTCAGCTCGACGCAGGCGCTGCTCCTTGTACCGGCCTTGCTGCTTTTGGCCTATACCATCAAGTTTGCCGCCTCGATGCTGCTCCGGCTCTCTTTTTCCTGGCGCGAGACCATTGCGGGGGGCGCGATTTTGTCCTCGCGCCTCAGCTTGATCATCGCGGTGTCTTCTATTGGTCTGCAGTTGGGCAGCATCGATTCGGCGACGAACTCTGCCATCATCTTGGTGGCTATCATCACCTCTACCGTATCGCCGCTGCTCTTCAGCCGTATCGCACGGGCAGTTGTGGAAGCTGAGCGCAGATTTGTCATCGCTGGCGCGGGGCGGTCGGCGCGGCTGCTGGCCAAGCGCATTCTTGGTCACGGGTATGATGTGGTCCTGGTGGCGCGGACCAGACGTCACGTGGCAGCGGCGCGGGAGATGGGCCTGTCGATCGTCGAGGCCGATGCGACAGATCCCCTGACCTGGATGGCGCTCGAACCGGAGACGATCTGTGCCGTAGCGGTGCTGCTGCCGGAGGACAAGCGTAATCTGAAGGTGAGCCGCGTTGTGCGGGAGGTGATCGGCATTGAGAGGGTGGTTTCCCGTGCCCACGACGCGACGCAGACCCGTTTCTTTGCCGAGATAGGGGTGCAGATGATCAATCCTAGCATGTCGCCAGTCGTAGAACTGGAGTACCTGTTGTTGTTCCCCAGTGTGACCTCGCTGATGACCGATCTCGAAGACGAGCATGATATCGTAGAAGTAAGCGTACTCAGTCCCGAGTTAACCAGGCGACCGCTGCGCGACTTGGATCTGCCGGATGGGGTAATGATTGTGCTGGTCCGGCGGGATAGCGATGTGGTTTACCCACGAGGGCACACAAGGTTGCAGATGGGCGATCGCATTACGGTCATGGGGCCATTGGAGGCTGTTCAGGAGTTTGCCCAGCAGTGCAGGTAAGGCGCAGGGGGCTGCGGTGGCGAGCCCTGCGGCGTTGAGGAGGCTTGATCTTGTCCGTAACGCTTGATAAGGATGTTTCGGGCGCAAATAGCGATTCCCCGTTGTGGCTCTCCCGCACGGCCACCTGGACGGGGTTGCTCCTGCTGGTGACCCTGATCTGGGGCAACTCTTTCATTGCCATCAAGCAGGTCGTGCAGTTTGTCACGCCGCTGGAGCTGGTTACCGTGCGCTTTGTGCCTGTGGCCTTTATCTTTGCCGCGTGGTTATTGCCGGCGCGCTGGCGTGAGATGGCGCGGCTGGTGCGCGAAGAAAGCTGGCGCCTGGTGTTGCTTGGGCTGACGGGGGCGGTTCTTTACAACACCTTCCTGGGCTGGGGCGAGACCAGGGTGCCCGCCGGGACAGCGAGCCTGATCATTGCCCTCAATCCGGCCTTTGCCTACACTCTATCTGTGCTCGCACTGGGCGAGCCGTTCAGGTGGCAACGGGCGCTGGGCATGGCCGTCGCCTTTGGCGGTCTGTTCGTCATCGTGCGCTGGGGCAGCGGGCGCCCGATAGCCGTGGACGAAATAGGGTACCCGTTCATCACCATGCTGGCGCCCCTCTGCTGGGCGGTGTATACGATCCTGGGCAAGTCGGTGGTGGCCCGCCACCCGCCGTTGCTGGTGACCGGCGCATCCATGATCTTTGCCGGTCTATTCTCTCTGATCTTTGTCAGTCCGGCGCTGCTGGCGCAGGCGCCGAGCCTGCCTGCCTCGTTTTGGTGGGCGGTGCTGTTTCTCGCGGTGCCGTGTACGGTTTTCGCCTTTGTGGTGTGGTTTGGGGCGCTGGAACGAATGCCGGCAGGCCGCGTGGTCGGTTTTGTGTACCTGGTGCCCATGTTTGCTGTGGCCTTTGGCCGCATCCTCTTGGACGAACCCCTGACATTGGCGCTGGTAGTGGGGGCCGCCATCCTGATCGGCGGCGTGTGGCTGGTGCAACGCAAGGTCGCGACCTGAGCGCCAGTGCAACGCCAGTGCTCCTCTGTTTGACGCTTCGTGGAGGCCGTGATACAATCGCTTCACCATGGAGGCAACAGATCTGCTGGCCAACAGTGCTCTCTTGGCTGCACTCCCGGAGGAGGAGCGGGTGGTAGTCGCGCGCCGCTTTTCGCCGCGTCGCTACGGGAAGGATGAGTACATTTTCTGGGAGGGCGAACCGGCTGAGTGGCTGGTGTTCGTGGCTGAGGGTCAAGTGAAGATGATCAAGCACTCCGAGGGCGGGCGCGAGACGATCCTGGCCACCTTTGGACCGGGGCAGATCGTGGGCGAGGTGGGGGTGCTGGTTGGCGAGGTCTATCCGGCGACGGCCCAGGCGCTCGAGCGGGCAGTCACGCTCAACCTCCGCAGGGTTGACTACATCGAGCTAGTTCGGCGCCATCCTGACCTCGCCTGGGCCTTGATCCAGGAATTGGGCCGTCGCTTGCAGGGCGCCCACGAAGCGATCCGCAGCCTGGCAGTCGAAAAGGTAGAGCGTCGAGTAGCGCGGGCTGTGTTGCGCATGGCCAACTCGGCCGGAGAGCGCCTTGACGATGGCACGGTGCGTATCTCAGTACCGCTCAGCCGGCAGGATATCGCCGACATGGCGGGCACGGTCATCGAAACGGCGATCCGCGCGCTGAGCAAGTTTCAGAAGCAGGGACTTGTCGAGACCCGGGAAGGGTACATCGTCCTGCTCGAGCCTCACCGGCTCGTGGCGATTGCCGAGGAGCTGTAGAAGCGCCCCTCATCATCAGTAGGGATCCCTGGGGACTGCCTGAACCTCTCTGTTCACCAGGCAGTTTGCTGTGTAGCCACGTTCATCCCCAGTAGCGCCCGGTTCAAGTCATCGAGGAATGCCTCCAGAGCTATTGCGTGCTCGCGGGCGCTATCGGCGATGGTGTGAAAAGGGGCGATGTAGCAACCGACACATTGCATCCTGTGACGGGTAAAGACGGCAATGGTCTGGGGATGGCGTTCGATGACCCCTTGTACGATGCAGTCGGCCGTGATGGCCGCCGGCATGCTTGTGATGTTCATATAGTTCTCCACATGGCAAAAGCCTGTGGCTAGTATACCACAGGGCGCGGATCCGTGCCATGATCTTGGTCATACTGGTGGTCTCCCGATTCCAGCGCGTCACGCTCGGCTATCCCTTGACCCGGGGCACGATTTCATGTACACTTGTGCCGGTGGCTGGTTGAGATCCAGAACCGGCTGTCAGCGTTCGGCAGGAAGGGTCAGCAAGATGGCTCGAAACTGTCACGGAAGGGGCGGGGAGCTGTCAGGACCGCCCGGGCGTTCCGAGGTAGAATGGGATAGGTTATTTCTCGAGGTGATGGTGTGTGGTGTCGAGCGCGAACAGGACTGGGAGGACGGATGATGACTGGCGACAAGGCTATCGTGGCGCGAGGATTGGCCAAATCCTACGGCAAGGTTCGAGCTCTGCGAGGTGTGGACCTGGAAGTGGCACGCGGCGAGCTGTTTGGGTTCCTTGGACCCAATGGTGCGGGCAAGACGACGACGATCCGCTGCTTGCTGGACCTGATCCGGCCGGATGCGGGTGAGATCCGTGTCCTGGGGCTCGATCCCCAGGCCGACCCCGTTGCAGTGCGCGAGCGCATCGGCTATCTGCCGGGCGAGCTGAACATGGAGCAAAGCCTCAAAGTGGAGGGGCAGTTGCGCTACTTTACTGACCTGCGAGGCAACAAGATCGACTGGGGCTATGTGCGCGAGCTGGCGCGGCGTCTCGATCTGGACCTGGCCATGCCGATCAAGAACCTGTCAAAGGGCAACAAGCAAAAGGTGGGTGTGGTCCAGGCGCTCATGCACCGGCCCGAGTTGCTATTACTTGACGAGCCGACTGCCGGCCTTGATCCGCTCATGCAGCAGGAGGTCTACCGGATGCTCCGAGAGGCGCAGGCAGATGGGGCCACGGTCTTTTTCAGCTCGCACATCATCAGCGAGGTGGGGACGCTGGCCAATCGCGTCGCCATCATCCGCGCGGGCGTCATCGTGGAGGAAGCCCAGCCCAGCCAGTTGGTCAGCATGGCCATACGCCGCATCTGGATACGGTTCCTGAAGCCAGTCAACCCCGCTCCGCTGGGGGAAGTGGAGGGGGCCACGGTGCTATCCCAGAGCAACGGCCTTCGGGTTCACTTGCAGGTAGAGGGCGAGCTGGACGGCCTGATCAAGGCGCTGGCTGCCTATCCTGTGGGCGACATTGAGATCGAGCGTCCCTCGCTGGAGGAGATCTTTTTGGCCTACTATGAGGGCGATCGGACCGAGGAGGAGAACTGATATGCTGGCAGAACTCAAACACACGTTGCTCCGCAAGCGCGGGCAGATGATCGGCTGGGCCATCGGCATTGCCGCGTATGGCGTGCTGATGGTTTCCATGTTTGATTCCATTGTCGGCATCGCGGGGTTTGCCGAGATGATGGAATCGTATCCGGAAGACATCGCCGCGTTTTTCGGCGGTCTGAGCCAGATCACCACGCCCAAAGGCTATCTGGACGTCTACTACTTTAACTACATGACGGTCATCATCGGCATTTTCACCGTTAGCCTGGGGGCGGGGTTGCTGGTGAATGATGAAGAGAAAGGCGTCCTCGACCTGGTCATGTCCTATCCGGTCAGCCGGACGGCCCTTTTCTGGGGACGGGTGCTGGGCTTCCTGGCAGTCACCGCGCTCGTACTCCTGGTGGGCTGGTTGAGCTGGGTGCTCCCGGCCCAAGGCACGGAGATGGATCTGACGTGGATCGAGTTCCTGCGGCCCTTTGCACCGTTGTTCGCGCAGGTGGTCCTGTTTGGCACGCTGGCGCTGCTGTTGAGCCTGGTGCTGCCCTCGGCGCGGATGGCGGGCATGCTGGCCGGCGGGCTTTTGGTCGGCAACTACCTGTTGATCGGGCTATCCAACCTGAACGAGGATCTGAAGGCGTTCATCGAGTACACGCCGCTGTACTACTACCAGGGCGGAAAAGCCATCGACGGCCTGAACTGGGGTTGGCTGGGCGGCCAGCTTGCCGTGGCGCTGGTCTTTAGCCTGCTGGCGTGGTGGCGCTTCCAGCAGCGGGACATCCGCGTCGGAGGTGAGGGCGGCTGGAACCTGCCTGCCCTCTCACGGTTGGTGCGCAGGTCCGCCCGGCAAGCGTAGCCGGCCGGTGGGACGCAATCGTACGTGAGGGGGGAGAAAATGCCAGGCAAAGCTGTATCTCGGCCCGGTGATTCAGAAGCGAAAAAGGCCATCGTCCGGCGGTTGATCCAGATCGGGAGCATGTTGGCGATCTTTGCCGCCAGCCTGTTCCTGTCGGCGGGGCGGCTCGACTGGGGCATGGCCTGGGCCTACCTGGGCGTGTACGTAGGGGCCATCGTCGCCACCGGATTGGCGATCGAGCGGGATCTGGTTGCCGAGCGCTCCCGCATCGGGAAGAGCACCAAGGATTGGGACCGGCTGCTCGGCAGCCTGTCCATCCTCTTTGTCACGCCCGGCGCCCTCATCGTCGCCGGCCTGGACGAGCGCTTTGACTGGTCGCGGTTGCCGTTGGCCGTGCAGATCGTCGCCGTCAGTTTCGTGATCCTGGGAAGCGTCCTGCAGGTGTGGGCCATGGCCTCGAACAAGTTCTTCTCGAGCACCGTCCGGATCCAGAAGGAGCGCGGGCACGCGGTCGTCTCTGGTGGTCCGTATGGCCTGGTGCGGCACCCCGGCTACCTGGCCTGGTGTATCTCGGCCTTTGCCGTCCCTCTGATGTTGGGGTCGCTGTGGGCGCTGATCCCCGGCCTGCTCGGCGTGTGCGCCCTGGTGATACGTACCAGCCTGGAGGACAGAACGCTGCGCGAGGAGTTGCCCGGCTACCAGGACTATGCGCGGCGCGTGCGCTATCGCCTGCTCCCCGGTTTGTGGTAGCGCAGGCGCGGCGAGCCGGCCCTGTCTGCCCTGGAAAGGGGTGAGATCGAGGTCGGCCCGCGCCGTTTTGATCCCCCGAAGATTCCCTGGCACACCAAGCCGTCCCATAAGATTGTCGGCAGAACCCGCGTCCTGGACCGCGAGCTCTCGATCTCTCGACAGCAATTCTAATTATGGCCGCGCAGGTCTCGAAATTCGCGGCTGCCGTGGCCGTTTACGCCGGATTTCGGCCTGCTCGGGCGCGACTGGCCGCCAAATTCAAGCTCGTTGTCTCGGAATCCATCCATATTTGGAATTGCTGGATCTCTCGATCGGGCCGTTGACAGGCAGCGTTAGGCGTGCTATACTCTGATGGCGCTGTTTGAGAAGCCCTTTGCGCAGGCCCAGTCAGAGCGGACGGGAGGAAGGCGTGGGCGGAGATCACATTCTTGCTATCGACAACGGCACGCAGAGCGTGCGAGCTCTGGTGTTTGACCTGAGGGGCAACCTGGTGTCCAAGTCCCAGGTGCCGCTGGAGCCGTATTTCTCGGAGCAGCCCGGTTGGGCGGAACAGCACCCTCAGTACTACTGGGAGTCGCTTTGCCAGGCGTGCCAGTTGCTGTGGGCACAGCTGGAATTGCCGAAGGAAGCCATCGCCGGCGTCGCGCTGACCACCCAGCGGGCGACGATGGTGAACCTGGACCGGCAAGGGGAGCCGTTGCGCCCGGCCATCGTCTGGCTGGACCAGCGCCGTACCACCGGCCTCAAGCCTGTAGGCGGGTTGTGGGGGCTGGCATTCAAACTGGCGCGCTCGACCGAGACGGTGAGCTACCTGCAAGCCGAGGCCGAGGCGAACTGGATCCGCACCCACCAGCCCGAAATCTGGGAACAGACGCACAAATACCTCTTTCTGTCCGGATACCTGACCTACCGGCTGGTCGGCCGGATGGTGGATTCGGTGGGCTGCCAGGTGGGCTACGTCCCCTTTGACTACAAGGCGCTCGACTGGGCCGGGCGTTTCGACTGGAAGTGGCAAGCGGTGCCGATCCGGCCGGAACTGCTGCCCGAATTGGTGCCGCCGGCCGGGCTGCTGGGCGAGATCACGCCGGAAGCGGCAGAGGCGACCGGCATACCGGCGGGGCTGCCCCTGATCGCCACCGCAGCGGACAAGGCCTGCGAGGTGATCGGGGCGGGTTGCCTGCAACCTCACATCGGCTGCCTGAGCTATGGCACGACGGCGACGATCAACACCACGCACCAGAAATATGTCGAAGTCATTCCCCTGATCCCACCCTATCCCGCCGCCGTACCGGGCCGCTATAGCCTGGAGATGCAGATCGCTCGTGGCTATTGGATGGTGAGCTGGTTCAAAAAAGAGTTCGCGTACGTGGAGCGGCAGCTCGCACGAGAACAAGGAGTCCAGCCGGAGGATCTGTTCGATCAGCTTGTCGACCAGGTGCCGCCCGGTTCGATGGGACTGACCTTGCTGCCCTACTGGTCTCCGGGGCTCAAGGAGCCGGGGCCGGAGGCCAAGGGGGCCATCATTGGTTTTGGCGATGTGCACACCAGGGCGCATCTCTATCGCTCCATCCTGGAGGGGCTGGCCTATGCCTTGCGCGACGGAAAAGAGCGGACCGAACGGCGCAGCCACATCCCAATCACCGAGTTGCGGGTGGCAGGGGGTGGCTCCCAAAGCGATGCGGCGCTGCAATTGACGGCCGATATCTTTGGCCTGCCGACTGCCAGGCCACACCTCTACGAGGCATCCGGATTGGGTGCAGCGATTGATGGAGCAGTGGGATTGGGCTTTCATCGCGATTTTGACGCGGCGGTCCAGGAGATGACGCGCCTGGGCGATCTCTTTGAACCGGATGCGCGAAACCACGAGATCTATGGCGCACTATACCAGCGCGTCTATAAGCAGATCTACCCGAAACTGAAGCCCTTGTATGAAGAGATACGGGAGATAACCGGCTATCCCGGCCGGTTATAGCGAGGAGACGGCCCATGCGATAGGGCGGGCCGTTTCGCAGATTGCTCAGTGGGTCGGTCCCAGCAGATCGTCGATCTCGGGATACTCTTGGCGGATCTTTTGCACCTGGGCCTGCACCTGTTTCTCGATGTCGATCATCTGGATGCCGTTGACATAAGTAGTCGCCTGGGGGGATGCCAGTTGCTGCAAGATGGCGATGACGGCGGTGATCTCTTTGATGTTCATTTCGATCATCTGCAGGTTGCGTCGGAGCAGATCGTTCTCGCAGACTATGTGCCCCTGCTCGTATTTGGTATTCAAGTCGTAGGTGCTGAGACTGATCGCTGTCAGCGGGTTCTTGATATAGTGCGACAGAGTGACGATCATCTGCTTGACCGTCTCGGCGCGGGCCAGTTCCCTCTCCGATCCGTATAGACGGGCATTCTCGATGGCGACAACGGCATAACTGGCCAGCGAGGTTAGCAGGCGAGCGTCGTCGGGCAGAAATGCCTGGCTGCCCACCTTGTCGGTAACGCCCAAAAGCCCCATCGGTTTGTCGTGGAGATACATGGGCACGTAAAGCAACGAGCGCACGAGGTAGCCGGTCTTGAGTTTAATGGAGTAATCGGCCGTTCCGCTGGTCAAGAAAAGGGGCTCGCCCGTCTCAATAGCCTGGCGCAAAGGGCTGGTGCTGTACTGGAAATGGACGCGGGTGGGACCTCTGCGATCGGCCCCGTGGTACGCTCGTGTGACCAGCAAATCTTGCTCTTCATCCAGCAGGAGCAAGGAGCTCTCCCGGGCATCGCTAAAGAAGCAGGCGGCTTCGACCACGCGATGCAGCACTTCTTCCATGTCCAGCGTAGAAGTGAGCGATTGGCCAATGGCTTGCAGCGTAGTCATTTCTAGCAAATGCTGCTCTAGCTGGCGATTGGCTTGTTCGAGCTGCCTGGCAATCTGTTCCTTTTCGCGGCGGAGGCGCTCCTCGGCCAGTGCCTGCTCGATAGCTCCGAGGGTATCGGGAACGCGAAATGGTTTGGGGATATAGTCGCGAACGCCGAGGCGAAATGCCTGGACGGCGACGCTTTCGGAGCCATACATGGTCATCAGCACGACGGGAGCCTTGTTGCCCCGCTCTCGCAGGGATTCCAAGACCTGGTAGCCCGAAAGCTGGGGGAGATTCCAATCGAGTAGGATGAGATCTGGCTCTCTCTCCAGGGCCAGCCAAAGACCCTGGCGACCGTTGTGCGCGCTGAGGACGCCGTATCCCTTTGAGACCAGGATATCGGTCAGCGCTGCCACAATCTCCCTGTTGTCATCTACAATCAGGATCGTCTCTCCGGCCATCTTCACTTCCTTAGCAGCGGCCGATCCTTCCATGTGTGCTCTCGCCAGACAAGGGGCAACTTGTTCAGGAGCATACTACAAGCGAGAGATCCGGCCAGTAGGGTGGCAACGCGATTCAGTTGGAGCAGGCCATAGAGCCGGCAACGGACAAAAGCCAAGGCGTAGTCCAAGCTTGCGTGCGTAGTTTATCACAGAGTTGCCTTTTTGACAAAATCGGATTCTTGTGGGATAATGTAGATGCTGCTGGTCGCTCCAGGCAGCGCGGTATCGCTATCTTATGATAGGGAGGTGATGCACATGGACTGTAGTGGTAACACCGGCGCCGTAGCATCACCTCAGATCATTGAGTAAGCTACGGCGCAAAAACTGGAGGGCCTCCTCGACCGAGGAGGCCCTCTCTCTATGCGGAGGAGGTCAAGTCGGGTCGTGGGCGGGCGAACCTTGGGCGTTGGCAAGTTGCCAATGGACCTGTTGCAGAGGCTGTTAGAGCGCTACCGGGGGCAGGACGAGCGGCTGGTGGTGGGGCCGCGGGTCGGGGAGGATGCCGCGGTCCTGGACATGGGGGATCGTTACCTCGTGGTCAAATCGGACCCGATCACATTTGCCACGGACGAGATAGGTTGGTACGTGGTTCACGTGAATGCCAATGACCTGGCTACGATGGGCGCCAAACCGCGCTGGCTGTTGCTGACCATGCTGCTGCCGGAGGGGCGGACCGACGAGTCGCTGGTCGAGGCTCTTTTCTCCCAGACCAGCCAGGCCTGCCAGAGCCTCGGTGTGGCGCTGTGTGGTGGCCATACCGAGATCACCTATGGGCTCGACCGGCCCATTGCGGTGGGTCTGATGTTGGGTGAAGTGGAGAAGGAGGATCTGGTGTGCACGGCAGGCGTCCGGGTGGGCGACGACATCATTCTGACCAAGGGAATCGCCATCGAAGGAACGGCCGTGCTGGCGCGCGAGATGGCGGGGCCGCTGGCAGCCAAGTTGGGGGGAGACATGGTGGCCCGCGGCAAGCGTTTTCTGAAAGAGCCAGGCATCAGCGTGGTGCCCGACGCTATGGCCTTGTGCCGCGCAGGCCATCCCCATGCCATGCACGATCCGACGGAAGGGGGTCTGGCCACCGGGTTGTGGGAGCTGGCTCATGCCTCCAATAAGAGGCTGATCGTCGATCTTGAGGCCGTACACCTATTCCCGGAAACGGCTGCTTTCTGCCGTACGTTGGGATTGGACCCGTTGGGGCTCATAGCGTCAGGGGCGTTGCTGGCCACCGTCGCACCGGAGGAATCGGGGCAGATGGTCGAGGCTCTATCACGGGAGGGTATCGGGGCAGCCATAATCGGAAGGGTAGTGGAAGGATCGGCCTCTGTGCAGGCGGAGACGCCCGATGGCCTGGCGCCCATGCCCATCTTTGAACAAGATGAGCTGGCTTGGCTCTTTGCGGGAATGGATGGTCCTACGGTCGGGGGCGATTTGACTTTTGAATAGACCTGTGCTAGAGTTGATTTTCGCGGATTGATACTTTCCAGTTGTGTAGCGGTCTGGTGATTTCGTATACCGGCCAAGGTACAAAGGAAGGCCATCGCAGCCCGTGAGCGGTGGCTCTCTATATGCCTGGAGCAAGTCGCCGGACGGCAGAAGGACAAAAGGGAGGAAAGACTTGCCTACGATCAACCAGTTGGTAAGAAATGGGCGCAAGCTCAAGCCCAAAAAAGAAAAGGCGCCTGCTCTGCGCTACAGCTCGAATGCGCTCAAGGGGCGCTCTACGAGGCAGCGTAAGGGAAACCCTCAGAAAAGCGGGGTGTGCACTCAGGTGCGGACCATGACGCCCAAGAAACCTAACTCGGCGCTGCGCAAGATCGCCCGCGTGCGGTTGACCAACGGCGTTGAGGTGACGGCTTACATCCCTGGCGAGGGGCATGGTTTGCAGGAGCACTCGGTGGTACTGGTGCGTGGCGGTCGTGTGAAGGACTTGCCCGGTGTGCGGTATCACATCGTGCGAGGGGCATTGGACTCCAGCGGCGTGGACAAGCGCAGGCGCGGCCGTTCCAAGTACGGGGCCAAGTTGCCCAAAAAGACTGTGGTTCGGTAGTAGAGGGGGTCAACTATGCCAAGACGAAATCGTCCGCCCAAACGCGAGATTGCTCCGGATATCAAGTACAATAGTGTGCTGGTTTCCCAATTCGTCAACAAGTTGATGTTGCAGGGGAAAAAGAGCACGGCTCAGCACATCTTTTACGATGCGCTGGATCTGATTGAGGAGCGCACCAAGCGATCCGGTCTCGATGTGTTCGAGCAAGCGGTCCGAAATGCTACGCCCATTCTCGAGGTCAAGCCCCGGCGCGTCGGTGGCGCTACCTACCAGGTGCCTGTCGAGGTCCGCGCCGATCGCCGCGTGTCGCTTGCCATCCGCTGGCTTGTGGCTTCGACGCGTAAGCGCTCGGGCAAGAGCATGGCCGAAAAGCTCGCCGGCGAGTTGATGGATGCGGC
>Ga0068714_10006219_pt1 | contig 12258 bp, 7 predicted proteins | sample MTBNYHSulfiMetaG_FD_62988 | JGI IMG/M metagenome (GOLD analysis project Ga0068714, IMG submission 62988) | Enrichment culture microbial communities from rom New York Harbor, USA that are MTBE-degrading - MTBE-NYH (New York Harbor Sulfidogenic)... | ecosystem: Environmental > Aquatic > Marine >... | reverse complement strand
TTCAACTGGGGAGGCTCTTCGGCATACCCTTCAAGCTGCACTTTAGCTGGTTCCTTGTCTTCATTTTCGTGACGGTCATCCTCTCGTATGCCTATTTCCCCGAGCTGACCCTCAACTCATGGTCCACCGCGGCGTACTGGATTGTGGGTGTGCTCACAAGCCTGACCTTCTTCGCCTCTGTGCTGCTTCACGAGTTGTCACACAGCGTTGTGGCTATCAGATCCGGCCTGCCGGTAAAGAGCATAACGCTGTTCTTCTTCGGCGGTGTGGCGCTGATGGCCAGGGAAGCGACGAAACCGGCCACCGAACTCAGGATGGCCATCGCCGGGCCATTCGCCAGCATAGTCCTGGCGGGTCTCTTCTACCTCGGCTTCCGGGTCAGCATTGGCTTCAGTGAGTACGTGGCGGTGTGGTGTTGGTGGCTAGCATGGATCAACGGCGTGCTCGCTGTGTTCAACATGATACCCGGTTTCCCTCTCGACGGCGGCAGGGTGTTCCGCTCCATTGTGTGGATGGTCACCAAGAACTACGTGCGGGCGACACGCATTGCTACGATGGGGGGCCGGCTCGTCGCATATCTGTTTATTGTTGGTGGAATCGCCCTGCTCTTCTTGCCCGATTGGCGCCTCAACGGGCTGTGGCTGCTGTTGCTCGGCTTCCTGCTGGCTGGCGCTGCCACGGCGAGCTACCGTCAGGCGCTGCTTTTCGACGTGCTTAACGGATTCACTGCTCAGGACGTAATGACTGGAGACTCACCTCTGGTTCCGCCCCATCTCACCGTCGGGGAGCTGGTACACAGCAGTCTGCTCAGCACGTCAAGCCAGTCGTTCCTGGTGGTTGAGGGAGACAGGGTGAAGGGTCTGCTTACCTTGCCGCAGATAAAGAGGATACCCCGGCGGGACTGGGATGCGACCACCGTGGCGCGAGCGATGACCCCGGTGGAGCAACTCGAGGCGGTTCGCCCCGGTGATGAAGCGTTGCGCGTGCTGAGTCGAATGAGTGAGGGAGACCTGAGCGCGGTCACTGTGGTCAGGGATGGACGGGTTGTCGGGGTGATTCTGCGCGATAACCTGATGCGTTTTGCCGAGAACCTGCGCCGGCTGAAACTGAAGAGGTGAACCCTACGCCTGTGCCAGCCTGTGGATCTTCTCCGCCAGTTCCACTATCTCCGACTTGCCGACGAGTCGCTCCAGCCATCTTGATGGCACTGCTCTCAACCCGTAGTGGGCTCCGGCCATGGAGCCACATACTGCCGCAACAGTGTCCGCGTCCCCTCCAAGGTTCACCGCGGTGACCAGAGCGTCCTCGAAAGAGGTGGTTTTCAGGAAGCTCCATAGGGCCGCCTGGAGGGTGTCAAGAACGAAGGCCGAGGGGACAACGTCATCGCGCTCCATCTGGGGCACCGCTACGACCGCCTTCCTCACGTCGGGCTGGTCGATGCCTGCCGAGATGGTCTCGATCAGGCCTTCGTTGCCCTGGTACACCAGGTGGGAGATGGCCAGATTGACCGCGACCGCTCCCCAGCAAGCTCTGGGGTCAAGGTGGGTGATGAGTGAGCTGTCGATGCTGTCTCTGGTCAGCCTCTCCGGGTCTCTGCCGTCGAGGAGAGCGATGGGAGCGCAACGCATGATGCTACCATTGCCGGCCGAGAGTCCCCCGAGCCTGGCATGAGCCATCCTTCCCGCCTCATTCCATGAAGCGCCCTCGCCGAATGCCTCCATGGCGAGCCAGGTGGTCTGGCCAATGCCGGCAGGATTGGTGTCAAACCACTGGAAGAACTTCTCGGCGGTGTCCTGAGGGTCGAACCGCCCCTTTCCCACGATGCTGCGGGCGATGCACAGCATCATCGCCGTATCGTCGGTCCACGCCCCGGGTTCCAGCCCCAACCAGCCCCCGCCGATGAGTTCAGTCACGCGGCCGTGCTGCCGCTCGATCTCGGTCGCGTCCATTCCCTCCACGGGAGCCCCAAGGGCGTTACCAACGGCGAGCCCAACCAGGCATCCTTGAAAGCGGTCCAGACAATTCACTGCTACACCCAGGCTGGCCCATTATACTCTGCCCTTTGCAGCGGGGCAACGTCGCGGAGCGGCGCGGGCGCAAACGTGAACAAGGGTGGTGCGCCGGCGAACGGGGTGGGGACCTGTGGAGGGGGGCGTCGCCCAGCGTCTCCCGGCGAACCGGCTAGCCTGGAGCTTCGGCTCCAGGCCCGGGCCGAGCGGATGCTCCGCCCTGCCCGCGTGTGCTTGCGTGGCTTCTCCTCCCCGTTGTTTTGACAAGGCGTAGGACGAGGGGTAGAATCAGGTGGAGGTTGAACGGAAGGTTGTCCGACAGGTACGACGTCATAATTGTTGGTGGGGGGCCGGCGGGGATTTTTGCCGCGCTCGAATTGTGCCAGAACTCGAACTTGAGCGTCTTGCTTCTGGAGAAGGGCAAAGACATCGAGCAGCGCCGTTGTCCGTCCATTCAGCGGGGGATTGCCTGCCCGCCGTGTAAGCCGTGTGACCTGGTAAGTGGGCTCGGAGGTGCCGGCGCCTTCAGCGATGGCAAGCTGACCTTGTCGACTGAGGTGGGCGGGCGGCTTAAGGACTACCTCGGAGTGGAGCGTACTGAGGAACTGGTTGGGTATGTCGACAGCGTCTACGTCAGGTTCGGTGGCGCGGACAGCGTCTATGGTGGAGGCGAGGGTGTGGGGGAGTTGATGCGCCGGGCGATTCTGGCTGACCTGCGCCTCGTTCCGATGACCGTTCGGCACTTGGGCACAGAGCGTTGCAGCACTGTGCTGAAACAGATGCGTGACTTTCTTTCCGGCAAGGTGGAAATAAGACTGGGCACCGCTGCAAGTACCGTCCTTGCCGATGGTGGTACGGTAAGGGGAATCGAGATGAGCGATGGGCAGCGACTCGAGTGTCGCTACCTTGTCATGGCCCCGGGTAGGGATGGCGCCGATTGGCTGGCCCAGGAAGCGGCGCGGCTCAAGCTCACTCTTCACATAAACCCCATTGACGTTGGTGTGAGGGTGGAGGTGGCAAAGGCGGTTCTTGAGGAATTGACCAGCACTCTCTATGAAAGCAAACTGGAATACTACTCCAAGTCCTTCGACGACAAGGTGAGAACATTCTGCATGTGCCCGTCAGGCGAGGTTACTATGGAGTCCACCGGCGGGAGTGACTCGGTTATCACGGTCAACGGGTACAGCTACGCCGACCGCAAGACGGAGAACACGAACTTCGCTCTACTGGTAAGCACTACCTTCACTGAGCCGTATCGTGATCCCATAGCGTACGGTCGATACCTGGCGCGCCTGGCCAATATCTTGAGCGGGGGGGTGATTGTGCAGCGGCTGGGTGACCTGAGGGAAGGGAGACGCTCGACCCCGGAACGAATCGAGAAAGGCATTGTGCAGCCCACGCTGAGGAGCGCAACGCCGGGGGACCTGAGCTTTGTTCTTCCCTATCGTCACATGAGAGACATAATCGAGATGATTGAGGCCATGGACAGACTGGCGCCGGGTGTCGCCTCACGCCACACCCTGCTCTACGGGGTGGAGGTCAAGTTCTACTCGCTACGGCTGGCCTTGACGGAAAGCCTGGAGAGCGAGGTGGCCAACATGTTCGCCGCGGGGGACGGCGCCGGGGTAACAAGGGGACTGGTGCAGGCGTCGGCCTCTGGTGTAGTGGCGGCCAGGGAGATCCTCAGACGCGCGCTGGCGTCTTAGCCACATTGTGCGCGAACCTCCTATCGCGAGCAGCGGTCTTGCCTGTCGCCCAGGGACGGTGGCCCTGTGCTATATCCGGCGAGCATGTCATCCCAGCCTTGACGGAGTAGCTGGGGAGCGAGCCTGCCACTGTCTATGGCATTGAGTTGACGGGCAACTTGTACGCTCTATGGAGCGGCCATGTGACGCCAGCGATGAGCTGTGATGCTGTTTCTACCTGGCTTGTGCTCCGTGAACTGTCATAGATTGGTGTAAACATTCTTTAGCTAATAACAGTGGTCTTTACATATCAATAATAGTGCAAAGACAAGCTTGATTTGCAGGGAGCATGACAGGGTGGTGAGAAGAATACGGGGGCGCGTATAACGTGGAAGACTGGGGGCACATGGACGGCATGGCTCAGAAGCGGGTGGCCATCATCCTTCCGGCGCTCAATGAGGAAGAGACAGTCGGCAGAGTCATTGACGAGATACCGCGGGAGGAAATCGAGGGGAGTGGCTATGGGGTTGAAGTAGTGGTAGTGGACAACGACAGCACGGACCGCACCAGGGAGATCGCGCAGGCGAAAGGGGCGACGGTGCTTGTGGAGCCTCGTAGGGGTAAGGGGTGGGCGGTAAGGGCAGCGTTCAGGTCAGTTGACGGCGACTTCATCATTATGCTGGATGCCGATGGCACCTACCCCGCAGCGCATATTCCCAGTCTGCTTGAGGTTCTCCATAGCGGGTGTGACGTGGTGATTGGTTCGCGACTGAGGGGCAGGAGAGAAGCGGGGGCCATGAGCAGGCTCAATCTGATAGGGAACTACTTGCTTGCTATCCTGGCGAATCTGCTTTATCGAACCAGGATAAGCGACCCGTGCACAGGATACTGGGGGTTCAGTAGAGAGGTCGTCCGGGGCCTGGAGTTGGATGCCATAGGGTTCGAGCTCGAGGCGAACATGTTCGCCGAGATCGCCAAGAAGGGCTACCGGATAGCGGAAGTGCCCATCCACTACCGGCAAAGGCAAACGCCCGCCAAGCTGAGGTCTTTGAAGGATGGCTTCAAGATAGGGCGGACACTGATCCGGAAGAGATTCCGGTGAGGCTCGCCTTCCTCGCGCCGGAGTTCTTGCCTCCTGTGGGAGGAGTGGGCATCTACTCGGTACATCTGGTCAAGGACCTCTCCAAGGAGCGGGACACGGACATCCATGTCTTCGCTCCCAGCCGGGGCAGGCACGGGCTGGTGAGGGGTGCCCGCGATGCCGGGGCAAACGATTGCTGACAAGGTAGCGGCAGCCGGGTGGATCGGTCGCCTTGACCTTTCGACTGGCGTTGGCTATGCTACCTGCGTTCGGGGTGTGGCGCAGTGGCTAGCGCGCATGGTTTGGGACCATGAGGCCGCCGGTTCAAATCCGGCCACCCCGACCACACGCAGGAGAATAGCCGCTCTGACCTCATGGTTCGGTGTTTCCGCCGTATTCACGCAGCTACGACCTGGTTGACCGCGTGGTCTTCTCGGGGCGGGTCTTGAAATGTACGGCAGAATCAGATGAATTGAGAAACCGGAGACGCCCACGCTCCGTCACATTGTGGTTCTTGACCAGTTGAAATGTGGAATCCCTTCTGCAATAATAGGTGGCAAGGCTGAAAGGGTGAGCAAGAGTATCGCATGTGTCTAGAGTCGGCGTAATCGATGTCAAGGCGTTCGCTGGAAGAGATCCTGCACCCCAAATCGATCGCGGTCGTTGGTGCCTCCGATAGTGGAGGACGTGGAGGGGGCTTTGTCGTCCCTCTCCTGCAGCTCGGCTTCGACGGGGAAATATACCCGGTGAATCCCAGGTACTCTGAGATCTCCGGTCTGACAGCCTACCCGAGCCTCAAACAGATCCCCGGCTCCGTCGACTATGTCATCTCGGCTGTACCGGCGGCAGCGGTGCCGGCTATGCTGGAAGATGCCTCTCAGAAGGGAGTCAAGGGCATCCATCTTTTCACGGCTCGCTTCAGTGAGACCGGACGTCCTGAGGCTGCCAGGCTGGAACAGGAAATACTGAGAACAGCCAGGACACACGGCATACGCATCATAGGCCCGAACTGCATGGGGCTTTACTATCCCAGTGAAGGTATCTCTTGGAGTGATGACTTCCCCAAGAAATCTGGCTTTGCGGGATTAGCTTCCCAGAGTGGCAATGTGGCGGGTGAGGTCGTGCAAACGGCTGTCTCGAGAGGTGTCTACTTCAGCAAAGCGATAAGCTACGGGAATGCCATTGACTTGAATGAGTGCGATTACCTGGAGTACTTCGCTCAGGATCCAGAAACAAAAATAATCCTGATGTATGTCGAAGGAGTCAAGGATGGTCGAAGGTTCTTCAACAGTCTGCGGCAAGCAGCCTCCTGTAAGCCAGTCGTCGTCTTGAAGGGTGGTCGGGGAAGGGCTGGGGCCAGGGCCGCCGCATCACATACGGCATCCCTTGCCGGGGCTGTGGAACTGTGGGAGACCTTGGTATCTCAGGCGGGGGCCGTCTTTGCAGAGGACCTCGGCGAACTGATAGACCTGGCTGCTTCATTCTATTTCCTGCCTCCAATCACCGGTCGAAGGGTGGGAGTGGCTGGTGGGGCTGGTGGTGCCAGCGTGTTAGCTGCTGACCAGTGTGAGAAAGCTGGGCTTGATGTCATCCCTCTCCCGGTGGAGCTACGCGAAGAGCTGAAAGACCGGGGTGTTGCCGTATGGGACTGGATCGGAAACCCCGCTGACATATCTATCAGGGTGGATGAGAATTTCACGGCCGGCTATATGCTGGAGATAATGTCCAGGTGCCCGCAATTTGACTTTCTGATTCCCATTGTCCGCGGCCCCGACCGAAGAAACCGGAAAGGCGCGTCAGTTGACACACACCTGGAAGAATACAGACTGCACGAGAGCAGCCGGAAGCCGCTGCTGGCGGTGGTGGCAGACAGGGAGCGGGACCCCACTGAAAGTGACGAGGCTTGGCGGTGGCAGCAGACAGGCTTGATGAAGGCAAAGCTGGTCGCCTCCAATATCCCCTTTTACCCAACCATTGGCCGAGCGGCCAGGGCGGCGAACAAACTCATCGACTACTACCAGAAGAGGAGCCAGTACCAGCACTGACTCGTCCGTGGGAAGAAGCTTTCGTCCCGGACTCTGGTAGGAGACTGCACTTCGGCCCCGACCACGCGACAGCGAAGGTGCTGTACAAGGCTTGGGGCCCTTTGATCTCTTCACGTAGGCCGGCCACTATCTCTCTCGGAGGCTCCCCGATTCCCTCGAGGAACCTCCTCGCCGCTCACCTGTGATCGCCGTAAGAGACGTCCACTGCGGCATGCCGTCTGCGTCTGCCTACGGCATACTTGTTTGCGTGACGCGCGTTATCCGCATACCGCTCCCTGCGTCAACCGCAGTCTGGCACGGTCATCGTGGGATACAGCGTGGCAACCTACTCATGGAGAACCGGGTCGACCCAGGCTATCATGTAGGCCTTCCACAACTGGTAGCCCTTCTCCCCGGCGAGCTGTGTCGGTGACAGCCGCTGGTTCAACAGAAACGCCCGTCCGTCGCTGATGTGGTTTATCTTGCCGCACGACTTGAGCACAGCGGTGGGGCCCTTCTTGTCGAGGCCGGGCCCCGGCGAAATGCCGCCGTCGTACAACGCATCGCCCAGCCGACGGCCATTGGGCAGGGCGTGCACCCGGTTCGAGAAGTGGATGTTGCCGCTGACGTTCTCCGGTAGCACCGGCCACGGGTTCCCGCAGGGGTCCCTCAGCTCGTGCGAGTGCCGCGCTACCTCCCGCAGGCAGCGCACCATGATGTCGTCGACGTAGTCGTCGTCATTGCCCCACTTGGGGGCATTCTTGACGTAGTCCAGGCGCATCTCCTCGTAGCCGTCCCAGTTGTTCTGGAGGGCGGTGACGAGCTGGTCCATGGTGTACTTCTGCTCGTCAAAAACCAGCTTCTTCACCGCCGCCAGCGAGTCGGCGTTCTCCACCCAGGTGAAGAAGGTCACCCAGCTATTGCCCCGCTCGCCGGAGCGCGGGTCGACGGCATCGTAGCCCGTTTCCACCGACCTCTCCGATATGCCCGAGAGGAAGGGGCGTCCCCAGTTCTCGTGGGACCTGACGCGCCCAATGTTGACGATGCGCACGCCGAAGTCCATGAGCCACTCCATCTGCTTCACCCAGGCCCGGAACAACTGCTCGAATTCGGTGAACTGGCGGGCGTCGCCCGTCTTTGGCCCCATCTGCATGTTGAGGGTGTGGTCGTAGCCGTTGTGGAGGGCATACTCGATCATCTTGGCGGCGTTCATCGTTGCCGATGCCATGCGGCACGGCTGATAGCCGTACTTGGTGGTGGGACAGGGCGACATGCAGGCCTGGTGCACCCACGTCCGCATCTCCTCCAGCGGGTGCTTGTGCCAGTACATCCCGTTGGCGATGAGGACGGGGTCGTTGCGTATCGACGGATAGCCTAGTCCCTGCCTGATGCAGTCGAAGACCTCGCGCATGACCTCGTCCTTCACCTGGGGATGCCAGCGGAAGCCGAAGGTAGGGTTGGATACCCGCACCATTCGCGCCGCCTGGAGGAAGGCCACTGTCAGGTCAGTGCAGGCATCGCTGCCGTCCTTGTTGACGCCGCCGAGGGTCCACACCCAGGTGCCGACTATGCCCTGAAGGGCCTCGGCGCCGCCCCGGCCCAGGAAGTGGCCCATCTCATAGGCACGTATCATGAACTCCCCTACTAGGTCAAGCGCCTCGTCTCTGGTGAGTGTCTTGTCTAGGTTCACGTCCTTGTTGTAGTAGGGCCAGCCGTAGTAGTCAGGCCGTGTCGGCCAGGCCGATTCAAGGGCCTCCAGCCTGGTCCACGTCTGTATGAAGTGCTGCAGTTGCAGGTACTCCTGGAATGTCTGCGCTGGCTTCGCCGGCACCCGCTCGCAGGTATCGGCAACCCGGAGCAACTCCTCCTTGCGCTTCGGGTCGGGTTCGAAGTTCTCGGCGATTATGCGCGCCAGCCGGGCATAGCGCCTGGCGTGATTGATGCAGGCCTCCAGTGCGGTCTGCATCGCCTCCCAGTTGGGCAGCTTCTCGTAGAGGTCGGTCTCGCTGCCGTCGGGTGTGGCATCCAGCTTGGCCTCAGCCGCGTCGATCCTCTCCTGAATCTCGTCGATCATGTCCTGGAACCCTTTGCCACCGCCCGCTATCTGACCTGGCCCGAATATGTACTCGTAGTCCTTGCCGGCGTAGCCGAAGCTGCCGCCGACGGGAACGCCCCACATGAGGGCCGCCGTGGTGAGCTTCCCAATGTCCTCCGACCTTAGCAGCTTGGCGAGATGCACTATGCTCCGGCGGGTGCTCCAGTAGTTGTCGATGTCAGCCATGGTCTGAAGGGCTTCCTCCTTCGGCTCGGGGACAACAATCGGGTCGTTGTAGACCTCGCCGCCAATCGACTCGGCATTGGCGTAGAGAGTGTTGGGGAGATTGCCCTCGGTGGCCACGAGTTGAGAATGGTCGGTGATGAAGACCGTCCGGTTCTCCATCATGTGGGCCAGGGCCTTGGCCCTTCTGAGCAGAATGGGGTCACCCTCGTTCTGCCCCCAGGCCGCGGTGAATAGCTGAGGGCTCTCCAGGTCAATCTTGAGGCCGGGCTCATACTCTCCGCCCTTGCGCCCCTTCTTCCACACCGCCTTCCTCAGGTAGTCCAGGCGGGGCGACCTCTTCTTCTCCGCCGCCCACCACCAGGCCCTTTCCTTCTCAAGCTCCTCCAAAGGCTTGTCTGGCGCCGCGCTCTTCTTCGCTATCACGTCTACCATGTCCCACCTCCCTTTTTGGATTCCCCTGTGATGGGTTCGGCAATCATAGCTGATATTATGTCATTATACCATGTTCTGGGCGATCCTGTCTCGGAGTGGGAGGACCTGTGCAAGCTTCGGCAGTAGTCTGTCCCACCCGCCGGCCCCGGAGCGCTCGATGTCTTGTGCGGGCGTGCGCGCCGTGGGGCGCCTGAGGCGCAGGCTGCAGACCCCACAGTGGCTAGGCGCCAGCGTTTGGGTCATTCTGAGCCGAAGGTCTGAGCGAAGGGAAGAGGAAGCAAAGCGCAGGCGAAGAATCTCGGCGCGGGGAGATTCTTCTGTCCCTTCATTTTGCTGTAGGGACCTCAGAATCACGGGAGTGGGGGATACCCCCAGGCCTCCACAGCGCGGGGGTGGGATCTTCAAACCGACGCTGCTCCAGAGCGTGGGTTGCGCTGTGCCCGCTTGTCCACGCTGGGGGCTGCGGTGTTGAGTGCCCACCCACCCACTTTAGGGCGCGGCTATGCGGCGCGGGGCAACCACCGTCCCTCCAAACAGGGCTGTGCAGTGCGGGGTGGCCCCTTTGCACCCCCGTGCTCAGATTGGGCGCCGGCGCTGGTCAGGGAGTGGGGTCGTAGTAGGTGACCTCCAGTTTGGGCCGCTGGTTGGCCGTGCCCCATTCTGAGGAGTAGAACCACTTCCAGCCTTCCGAGGTGCCCTCGTTGGTGTCCGCGAGCATCACGCCACGGTTGGTGAGAGAGCCGTCGACCCATCCCTCAGCCAACTCTCTGATGTCCCAGGAGACGAACGTGTGCGGGGCGGGCATGGTAAGGGTGATGGTGTCTACCGGCGTGTCTGCCGTCGTGGGCTTGCTGTTCCAGGTAAGGGTGGCGGCATTCCAGTTGCCGGTCACGGCGTATGCCCCGACCGGTCCGTTCACCGCGCCGGCGTCGCTGGCGTCATGGAAGAGGCTCAACGAGGCGGACGTGATCACCGCGGTGGAGGGGATCGTGCTCAGGTCGAAGTGTAGGTACACCCGGCAGTCTTCGCCGGCGCTATTCCCTGCGGCGACGAGGGCGAGGTCAAACGGAGGTATGACCTGGGGCGCGTTGTCAGGGAAGTGCTCGAGCACAAATGAGTCCTTGCTATCCCCCGGGCCGGGCTGAAGAACGAGCGCCTGTGGGGGCGCGGGGTCTAGCTCCCAATTGACGTAGGCCGTTTCTCCGGCCGTCACGGTGACGGTGTCCTCCCGGTCCTTCTGATATTCCTTGGTGAGCGTGACGGTATGCTCACCCTGTTCCACATCTGTGATAACGTAGGGCGTGATGTTGCCGGTGTCTGCGCCGTCGAGGTATATGTTCGCTCCGCCGGGGTTGGAGTCGACATCGATGGTGCCGGTGGTGATGATGGCGGTGAGAACCACGCTGCGCTCGGCGGTGCGGCCCGTGCCGTCGGCGACGGTCACGCTGACGGTGTATTCGCCCGCGGCTGACGGCGCGGTCCAGGTGACCGAGCTGCCGCTTGCGGAGACAGTCCCGCCGTCCGCCGACCAGGCGTAGGTGAGCGGGTCACCGTCTGCGTCGGTGGCGGCGCAGGTGATGGTGGAGCTCGCCCCAACGCCTACCGTCGTGGGGTCGGCGGTGACGCTGCTGATAACGGGCGCGTGCCCTGCCAGCACTACGAGAAACACCACGATGAGGGCCACAACCGCTACGACGGCCACCGACGCCACCGCGATAGCCCACGTTGGAATAAGCGGCTTGCACTGAAACTGGGCCTCCACGCTCTTGGTCTCGCCCGCTTCACTGGCGTGAGAGGTCACCGTTATCCTGAAGTTGTGGGTCTTGGCCCTGCCGGTGAACGGCTTCTTCTTTGGGTCGACGACCACCGGCATGGCCGCAGTCGCGCCCGGTTCGATGGTGACCGAACTCTCCTTGAAGTGGAAGCGGCAGACGCCGTCGGGATCCTTGCCGGCGAAGGTATAGGTGGTGGGTACATTGCCATTGTTGGTGATGCTGACCTTGTATGAGCCCTTCCTGCCTGCGGCCTTCTTCGGGGTGATATCAAGGTCAAAGAGCAGCAAGCGCCCGACGTCTATTGGGAGCCGGGCGGTGGTCTCCACTGTGGAATCCCGGTTGGAAGTGACTCGTATGACTGCATTGTAGACCCCTGCTCTGCTCGAACTGTCCTTGGGTGGCTGGACAGTGATCTGCACCCGCTCCTCGTCGCCGGGGAACAGGGATGCGCTGGACACTGATAGGGTGCACCATTGAGGGCCAATCCCCTCGACGGTGATGGAGTATGCCTCGACGACGTCGCCGGTATTCTTGATGGTGGCGGTCGCTGTGGCACTCTCCCCTAGGGCTACCTGAAGGCGATCTGGTGACACCGTTACATTGATCTTCTCCGACATGTCCCCCTCCGAGGGCGTTATTTGGCACTTACCTTCAGCGCCTCACGGCGCCTTGTTGAAAGCATATTCAGGGCGAACTCAGAATCCGATTCAAATGCAAATCTGGCGGCGTCCAGACTGCGGTCACGTCCATCATGGGCACGGTGAGGATATGAAGAAGACCTTGAGGCCGGTTGTTGCCTCCTTGCCATCCATATCCCACGCCCGAGCCTCATAGTTCAGCTCCCGTTGAAGATAGTACGGTCCCTCGGTGTGACTGCAACTGGTGGAGCCGAGACACTCTTTCTTCATCTGACTGTCTATCCATATCTGTATTCGGTCAATGCCGCTGGGAGACGATGCGGTGGCAGTGTA
>Ga0068714_10006218_pt1 | contig 12260 bp, 15 predicted proteins | sample MTBNYHSulfiMetaG_FD_62988 | JGI IMG/M metagenome (GOLD analysis project Ga0068714, IMG submission 62988) | Enrichment culture microbial communities from rom New York Harbor, USA that are MTBE-degrading - MTBE-NYH (New York Harbor Sulfidogenic)... | ecosystem: Environmental > Aquatic > Marine >... | reverse complement strand
TCGGCTGCCTCGGCCACCTCATCGCAGAAGACGGCGTTCATGGGGTAGGACTCGCTGAACCTCGCCCGGTACGCGATCACCTCCTCGGGGGACACGACCTGGGTGTGGCGGTTCTGCAGCGCCGTCACGGCCTCCATGATCACCTGGAGGAACTCCTCGTTGTCCGCGGCGTCCCTGATGCGCGCCTCGAAGCCCTCTCTCAGGTCCAGCCATTTGACGCCGTGGGTTCTCTCCTTGAGCTCGATGTACGGGTAGTTGGCCTCTATGAACCCGTAAAGGTGTTGGAAGTCCTCGAGCCTCTGGTCGACGCCCATGGCTCCTGGCTCCACGGGGCTGAACTCTATCATGCTTGCCTCTGTTTCTGGGCGAGACGAGTCGTGTGAGGTGTAGAGGTAGACGGTTGCTGCCGTGGACGCGAGGAGTATGAAGATGATGAGGCTTCTCTTCACCACAATAGTCACCAGTTGCCCGGAGTGCGTCTATCTCCTGTGACGTGTAATGGGTGCGCCCCCAACACTACGGCGGCTAACAGTGCTGAGTTGTTAACCATACATGACCCTTTATTGGTCATTTTATATTATAGTATTGCAGAGCCGAGTATGTTTATTCAAGATTGATGGCGTGTGGGGAATATGGTCTATTTTGTTACAGGTACACGAATGTCAAATCATGGATGTTTGAAAAGTTTTGAGGTGGTGGGGCCGGAAGGATTCGAACCCTCGATATTTGGGTTTCTCCGCTCCAGAAACTCCTCATCTCCTCGCGGATCAGTCAAGCTTCTTGTAATTTCTGGAGCCCAACGTCTTACCAGGCTGGACCACGGCCCCGCCAAAGACAACCCACCCTTTTTCACCATATAAATCTACCCCCAGCCACACAACCCATAAACTAATTCACGCATTAGGGGATGGTGTTTGACTCTCCTCTTCAGCAGACGGTTCATCCCCATGATCCTCTCCGGGGCCAAGACCCAGACCCGGCGGCCGACCAGGCCCAACGTCAGGGAGGGGAGAACCTACAGGCTGAGGGCCGGCAACAAGCCGACCGGCCGCTCAATAACGGTGACCCGGGTCTGCACCCAGAGGCTCGGGGACATATCCCCGGAGGAGGCGGCGGCCGAGGGGTTCTCGACGCTGGGCGAGTTCAGGGAGACGTGGGCCAGCATATACGGGTCCTGGGTGCCCGAGCAGACCGTGTACGTGGTCGAGTTCAGGCTGGAGGGCGCCCACCGAAATGTTTAAAGTAAGGACCAGTGCATCATAGCTGGGTAACCGGCCAAAGGGCGTGGGACCCACCCGATCCCATTCCGAACTCGGAAGTTAAACCACGCTCCGTTTAGGGCGCTAGTGATGTCTTCGGCTTCGCGAAACCCTGAAAGCTGGTGGCCCACCTTCTAACAACCCGCGTTCTATAGATGGGGTTTTAAAGGCTTTTTTCTTTGGCGTGGTGCTGTATCGCCAGCCTCAGCTGGGCGGGCATCCTGTAACATAATGAAAATATTCTCCATTAATTGATACCCACCTACCTTTTTTGCACATATGCTCCGGGTCATGGCCTCGCGGGATGAGTTAACTCGTTTTATGACTGAAAAAACCGCCATAAAATGATACCCCCCTACGTTTTTTACACATCAGCCACCAGTGCGCCGTGCCTGGTGTGCTGAACGGACCGTGATTCTGTGTGGAATGGACGGCGTTTCTGCATAGAATGGGATCGATAAGGCGTGTTTCTTGGCTTCCTTTTGGCCTGGGGCGTCCGTTTCCGGTTCACCTGCTCTACCCCCCTCCCCCTCTCTCGGGGGCTTCTGCGCTGGTGCGGTGGGTGTATCGTTTTCAGCCTGGTGGCTTATCCCGTGCCAGCCGGGATAAGGCGGAAAAAAAATTCTATCTTTTATTTCTTGCTTTTACTTCGGTGAGATGCTTCCTCGTCCTTAGCTCTGGAGCCCCAGAAAACACAATTAATCGAAAACCACTTAAAAAATCATGGATGGAAGATGGGGCTATTCCCCTGGCCTTATCTCGGTGCGCAGGAACATCATGTAGCTGGCCGCGAAAGCCGCCACCATGACGACGGTGAGCGCAGCTATGTTGGCCCAGTTGTTGGCCAGGGCATCCCCCAGTGTGGTGGCCCTGGCGAACTCCTGCCTACCGAAGCCGAAGGACGATGTGCCCAGTATGGCTGACGCTGTACTCTGGTACAGCTGCGTAGGCGAGAGCCTCTGTATGGCCGTCTGGAGAGCCTGTCGCTCCTGCATGGTTTCCATGTACTCGGGGGAGATGGTGAACCTCTGTCCGCCCTGACCACCTTGTCCGCCCGGTGCGACGGGTGTGCCTATGAAGTCGCCCGCTGGTAGGGGAACCAGGGCCGAGGAGAGGGCTGCCGCCAAGATGGTGATGACTATGCTGAAGGTCATCCAGGTGGCTATGCTGAAGAGGATGCTGGTGGAGGTCTTCTTGAACACTGTGGAGTACAGTATGCCGAGGCTGAGCCAGAGGAGCAGGTAAACCGTGGTGAGGAGAGTCAGCGCCACTATCTTCAGCGCCTCTTCCAGGGTGGGAGCGAAGCCCAGCATCGGTATGGTAATGCCACACATGATGGCTATGGTGCTGAAGGCCAGGGTAGTTAGGCGGCTGCGCCGGCGATGAATTTACCGTTGATGACCGAGTCCCTGTATATGGGCTGACCCAGCACTATTGATAGGGTGCCGTTGACACGTTCCTTGTTCACGGCGTCGAAGCCTAGGGCCAGGCCCAGGATGGGCCCGAAGAAGACCATGACCTGGATGAAGCTGAAGCTCATCCTGGCGCCTGAGAATATGTATACGAAGCTGGAGCCCACGTTGTAAAGAAATTTACATCAAGAATAAAATAATTTTACGGAAAGGCTTCACGGTGTAAAGAATCTTCATGTATAGAATTTACGTAAATGTTTTTGATGAAAGCGTAAAACATCAAATAATCCGCTATCTGATCATCATTTTCCCCCTCAGAGTAAATAACTCTATGAAACCCTTTCACACCTTTGGTGAAACACGTAGTGTAGACTTTTGTTTGATGCACTGCATCCTATGCCACCTCTGCATCTCAACCTTCCGAGAATAACCAGACACCCTGGGGCGACGCCAGCCGATCCTCCCCCCAGTACCCCTCGATGCAGAGTTTCGGGGCTGTTTTTAGGAAAGAGCGCTTTTAAAGACGTATTTTTAGGGTTTTCCCCGTGAACCTTCATATAAAAGGCCATAGATAAACTCCTTCAAAAGAGACAACTGAAGTTTCAGGTGGATCGAGGCAGCCCCAGCTCCTGCAGAAATGGAAGCTGAGATACCCCCTTGAACGAGACCTGAACTCACCCTCAAAGGACGAGATCGAGGTCTCATTGGCTACCACAACATCGCTTGATTCAAGATGACCTGTGTCGGGCCACTTCTCTTCCGAGAAGACGATCATGAAGTCGATCGGTTTAGAGGAGTTGAAGATGTATCTCACCCTCTCGCCCCATCTCAGTTCTACACTGTAATGGTGGGAGTGGATCGTCCCATCGACGAGGCCGACCTTGAACCTAATCGGCAGCTCCATGGGCTTGATTCTTATAGCAGCCTGTCCGGTGCTGATCTCCTCGGGGTAACCCACGGCACCGATTTGCTGGAATACGGAAAGAGGCCGTTCATCCTGCCGATGCTGAAGATACTGTAGGCTAACGAAAACAATGACTAAGATACATGAGACTGCGATCGCATTCCTTACCGTCAGTTTCACGGTGTATTATCCCACCTGTGAGCCTACCTTTGTCTGGGATCGTCTCGGTCTCAATCTTTCCAGACCGATATAACGTTACTTAAATATAATACTATTTTTTGGAACAGTAAGAATCGAACGCATTTGCGACAGATGTTGGGAGGAGAGAGATGGAAAGGTGGGCCTATCTGCAATGATTATGCTATGTTCGCTTGAAACGTGATTTTATAATGCACTCTGTTATGGAGTTTCAATCCTTGTTTTAATGGAATTTGCTCTCGGACAAGTCTTGGGCCTTGGATCGACGACTCGGCATTTTCCTTATCGTTGGTTACTTACGATAAGCGTTTTTCCTGCGACGAGTTGACTTTTCCCTTATAATTGGTTACTTGTTTTGGGTTCTTAGCCACTCAGAACCATGTGAACAAACAACCTAGCACACAGGTATTGGGATTGTATTTATTCCATGTAACAAGGATATTGAATTTCCCGCATTATAACTATTGGTTACGTAATATAAAAATTTTCTTGAATTGATCGAATATTTTACATTTAACAAAGGATAATAATCGCAAGCGCATTATATGATAGACATTGTATGGTGAGATGTAATTATGAGTCAAGGTGATAATAAGTTAATCCTCCTTTGTGGGATGATTTGTGTTTTAGCATCAATTATATTAGCCCCTATAATTGACGGTATTTTAGGAATAGACTTTAGTAAGGAAATTATTCTGTTTTTAACTATATTAGTTGGCGCCTCCATATATCAAAGAAAAAATAAAGACCAGGTATATATGCAGGTAGATAAGACAAAAAAATTATTCAAAAATATTGGTTTAATCGGTGGAATTATTGAAATATTTTTTGCAGGGCTTGTTAACTCAGTGTATTCAAATACTAGATGGCCTACCATGTCAGGTATTCCTGCTTTATGGGATTTCCTATTTTTTAGCTATAGCAATCCTTATGCTTTGCTTAGTGGAGTGATATTTTACTTGTTTTTTTATAGAATGGCTTATAATTTAGAGGATATTAGAGCGGGGAAAATGGATTATGTTTTCATTGCTATTAGTTTATGTCTAATAGTTTGGACTTATATAATATACACAGGTATACTTGTTTATGAGACACTGTAAGATACGACTTGATAATTATATGACTAACTCAAACTTGAGTGCTAACAAATCTATCTAATAAGAATCCTTCCTTGAGTCTCAAGATACTTGTTGTACTCCTCATTCATGAGATAGTCCATGATTTTGTCTATGCCTTTATCTTCCATTCTATTCTGTAAATGGCTGAATAAGCTAACAAGGATCGTCCAATAGTAATACTTGTTTCCATGTCTGAAGCCAATAATTTTGACTGATATTTCTGTTTCTTTATCATTCTGCGTGAAGGATATCTGAAGGTTTCTTATTTTAGGCTTCATGCCGATAATCCGTCGTTGCCTATTGGCATATATTAGGTGATTACGCATGTTTGCAGGTAGATCATTTTTAATTCTGAAGTCGTTATGTCTCAGCCAATCTTCAATGATTGGCTTCAGTGTCTCTATTTCGCTGTCATATATTGTGAAGTTTTCTTCAAGGTCGTAGATGAAAGACATCTAAAGGTATAAACAGCACAGAAGATAAGATAATTTCTACTAACAATTAAACAAGCTTGCATAAAGTTCTTCCATGTAACACTGATATTAAATTTCTCTTACTATAACTAAGAGGTTATACGATTATAATCTTTGCGATTTGATTATAGACTCAGTTTGTAAGTATAAAAATAATTAACGAAGGAATTAACAGTAACAACATTATCTTAAATATCATGAAACTGTATCTTCTTACAATTATCAAATACCTTCTAAAATTATCAATAGTTACATCACTAGTAGATATGTCAGAGTAAAACCATTCTTTTGCCCTAAAATAACTTCTATAAATGCCTAATACTGTTCCATCATCCGTTTCATCTAGTATTCTTAATATCTCTCTGTTATTCATCCACAGATACAGTCTGAGTCTAATTATGTAAAACATTGAAACAATCGAAAGAACCACAAGAATGGGGCCAAACAATATAATACATAAATAAATCACTGAACCCGCAATCTCTCGCACTACTTTTCACTTTCTATTATATCTGAATCTAAACAAGTTTAACCTTTTCGAAACCAAAACAAAGCGACTTGATAACTATATGACTAATTCAAACCTATTACTTGGTTAAAATTAACGTACAATCTCTTTTCGAGCGATTTAAGTACATATAATTCGATAAATGCGTGTAATCCACTAAAGAACGGATAAATAGCAATAATAAAGTATTTAAAAACGTCTCCTCGAACTAGAATAAAATATTCATTATAATAACCATATATGATAAAAATTGCTGTAATCAAACTATAGATACCTAAATATAATGAATAATGCCTGATATATTTAATGAGATAGTGTCTAGGATACAAGCCACGTAAAACATTATCAGTAATATTGACTCTTAACCATATGTACAGACTTTTAGCTACTATAGGGAAAGATGAAACAGAGCCCTTTGATTGATTACCCTTAGAATCTGTTTTAATTAGTGAAAAATCGAGTTTCACGTTTCGACTTTCCATTGAAAGTTGAATTATCGTTTTACATTTATCAAAATTGAATTCATATATGTTGATTCTACCAACTGCTATGATTAAGGTAGGCTTGTTTGATTCTGTTATTTTAAAACCCCATTTTTTACACCAAGTCAAGCATTTTTCATATACCTCATCGATATTGAATGAGGGTATAGTAACAGAACTGAATGTCATATAATCTTGTATGAGGCCTGAATCCACGTTTATCAGGTATTGCTAATGGTTAAATGAATTTAACTTGTTACCCATTGAGTAGGGGTATCCTGCCTATAAAGAAAAGTGACTATAAAATTTAGATGAAAAAAGGCTCTAAAAAAACATGGCCATGACAAAGGATGAACGTGAAACCTAAACTACTAAAGAACCTATTTTTTCCTTTAGAATCGAACGTAATTCAACCGGAACCTGTAAAACACGACACGCATCATAAACATCACACCCATAGCTGTCGACATATTTCTTTACCCTTTCAACCCAATCATCCGCTTCAGACTCGAGTTTCAACATATTATCAGCCAATCTTTTTTCCTTCATCCTTTCCTTTACCTCAGCAAATCGTTGTTCCTTGTCTGATTTTAATTTAGAATCAGCGTAACGCCTCTGAGCCCTTAACACATCATCAGGTGAAACGCCAATCAACCCATAAATAGGAATAGGTCTACTCCTCCTCGGACGATAGACACCACTCACCTCAGCAGGATACTCCTCAAGAAACTCCATACCCACAAAATCATCCACAAGCCTAGACACTGTCTGAAAATTCATACCTAGAGCCCTGACAACTTCAGGCTTCGTAGCAGCCACATGCTCCCAGAAGTAATGGGCCACATCCCACCCACAACTACCAATTAACTTACTCACACGAGACCTGACTAAGTCATAGCTCCGCTTATCATTCAAATCCAACTTTCTATTATTATGATATAATGTGAGTAAGTCCGCATATATTTGATATAATAGGGACTTAGTCACACGAGATGTGAGTTTGTACAAGCCCATCTGATGAAGATCTAAATCAGCGACAACCATGAAGTCTTCAATAAACTCAGAAGACCCCAGATTCTCCTCTAGCTCAGTCAAGTAAAAGCCCCCAATTTTTCAGGCTTTCTTGGATACGCTGCGACTGATCAGGTTCTTGTCTTTGCCACCGATCCTGTATTCGAAGCCGTCTATGCGTATCTTTCCGAATTTACTTATGTCGTGGTAGAGTTGCCTGGTATTCTCGTTGAAGTTTCCATTCTTATCTTTGGCGAAGGTGAAGGCATAGGTGTCATCGTCCTCAGCAGGTATCATTCCTTTCGTGTACCATAAGATGCTGCTGAGAGACTCCTTTGTGAGTTTTACTTCATTTGTTACAGCTTGTTTTGGTGGTAGGATGAGGAACCATTTTCCGTAAATTAATGCTATCCAAGTTTGCTGGTACTGGAACATGAAACCGTTGTTCTGTTCTACTAGGCGTGCTGCTTCTTGTTCTGTGGCTTCTAACGTAATATCGAACTCTCTTGGCGGTTGAAGTAATCTAAAGTTGTAGATAGTCATGTCTGATATTCCTCTCTTAGTTTTTGCCTGAAGTCTTCCAGGTCTTTGGATTCTTGTGCTATTTTCAAAAGCCTCAATAAGGAAGCAGAATGTTTCTCTTGTGGTTGAGGGGTGCCCGACCCAAGGTGCGTCTCCTCAGCCACTATTCTTCCTCCTTGTGCTTCTCTAACTCGCCTCGAATAGCGGATCGTAAAAAATCAGAAGGGTTAAGGTACTTACCTTGCTCAACAAGTACCTCGATCTGCTCTATCATGGGCCTGGGAGCCCTTGCACCAATACTCTGTTTTGGCATAGTTCGTGTACAAGCATTCACACATATATACTAGCTACGAGCTAGGATATACTATCAACCTAGTATATTGGAGCTAGTATATTGTCAATCGAGATCACGGAATCCGAGAAAACGCTGATAATAAAACTCGCTGAGGAAGGCGCAAAATCAGGCTACAGGATCCACACTAAAGAGAAGATCATGGGCAATTCAACTTGGGAGAAAATAAGAAAACGACTCCTAGCCTATGGGCTAATAAGGGAAGAACCAACCTTAGAACGAGATAAACCCTACATTCTTACTCTCTCAGGCGTTACTGCAGCGTTATTTCTGGGAGCCGACTATAAAAAAACAGTAAATCAGTATAGAGAAAAATACGATGAACTGAAACTATTCATCGCCTGGGATAGTATACTTGTGGAAGATCTTGGAGCAGCTTGGGAGAATCATAGATCCGATTTCTTTAGTAATTACGCTCTGGTTATGAAGACCCTTCTCGACACCAATATTCTGGGAAATTACAGTATTTTTAACACGCTGGATGGTTTCACGGGTGATTTTCTAGTAAAGAAGGTGGGAGTAAAGCGTGAACAGGCTACCAAAATATTAGAAAAACTAAAAGATAATCCCGAGCTGGTAGCTTATGCAAAGAAATACTATGATTCTCGTGGGTTCTCAAGTCAATGATCTAACTTTATATCTCTTTTCTGTAGAGTTGGTTTAATGATTTTGTTTTCTACGAAACGTTTTGCGGTGGGGAGTTTTTGGTCTAGGTATATGGCTGCTATTATAGCTTCGAGGGCTCCAGCGAGGATAGTCTCTTTTCCTTCCTCATCCTGGGCTTCATTCTTACTGTAATGTAGAAAGCACTCAATGTGTAAAGCCTCAGCTATTCTATGAAGGTTCTCGTTGTCTACTATCTTGTCACAGAGAGTTGAGAGGTCTCCCTTATCTCCCTTCATCTTTCTAAATAAGTACTGTCTTACAGCTAGCTCCAGCACCGCATCTCCAAGAAACTCATATCGTTCATTATCATCCATGTTTATGGTAGGGTCCTGGTCCCTGCATTCCTTCACATAGGACTTACGAGTCAGGGCTGTCACAAGGTGAGTTGGGTTCTTAAAGTGGACACCCAGTTTCTCATCCAGGTCTATCGTATGCATGATTATCACTACTATCACCGACGCCTAGCTTATAATGAGCCTTTACAGAGTAAAAACCCCAGACACATATCGGGAACCCGTATCTTGACCCCCTCCCCCCTTGTATATCATAGATGTTAGAGGGCGAAAACGGTTAAAATTGCCCCGCTGGGCCCAGGGAGGGCCTTAGGCTAAAGTTCATAACAAACTTTAAAGTACCCCCTTAAATCAATAATTTTATCCTCACTTCACCTTAACTATATTCATGAATATCGAGTTAAACAAGAAAGTTGATGATCTAATTAAAAATCAAATCGCTAAAGGAAGACAAATCGGAGTCCAAGTCTGCGCATACCAATATGGAGAAAAATTAATAGACACTTGGGCAGGGACAATGGGACCAAACGACCTAAGACCAATACGAAATGATTCCCTTTTCTGTTGCGCCTCCACAACAAAAGGAGTAACATCAACTGCCCTCCACATATTAGCAGATAAAAACATACTAGATTATGATGAGCCTGTAACTAAATACTGGCCAGCATTTGGTAAACATGGAAAAGATAAGATTACTATAGCACAAGCTTTCAGCCACCAAACAGGAGTCTACAAGCGACCTAAGGCTGATGACTTTAACATCACAGATTGGGAATCAGGGATTAAATATATTGAAGACAGTAAACCGGCGTTTGAGCCAGGCACTAAAACAGCTTATCAAGCTTTGACATTTAGCTGGATTGCGGGAGGAATAATCCAGAAAGCATCAGGAAGACACCCTTGTAAAGTAATAAAAGAAGTAATCGCTCAACCTTTGGGTCTTGAGGATGAGATGTTTCTTGGAATCCCTGATGGTGTCGAAGATAGGTTAACCATGCTTGAGATTTGGGATCCATCAACTTGGGGTATTCCAGGAGATAGTATATTCTATGAAGCTTTACCTTCTACTCGTGAAGGATGGGCTGAATATAATGATATGAATTATAGGAAAGCTTGTCTTCCCTCGAGTAATGGTCACTTTACAGCTCATGCTTTAGCTAAGATGTATGGAGCATTGGCTAACAAAGGAGTAGTTGAGGGAGTTCGTCTGGTATCGCCTGAAAGAGTTGAGTTTATGCAGAAACAGATGACTTGGAGTGACGATCTAATTGCAGGTCCTGGGAGAAAGAGTATTGGTTTCTTTCTTGGTAGTCCTAGTGAGATCTATGGTCCAAGGGGGACTGCTTTTGGTCATGGTGGTGCTGGTGGCTCCACTGGGTTTGCAGATCCTTAAGTCGGATTATCTATTGGTGTTACTTTGAATAAGATGGACTCTCCGATGTCTCGTGAGGAGAATAGGACTTTACAGATCTGTGATTTGATTAGGAACGAATTAGGAGTCAACTAATCAAATAATAGAAAATTTTATCCACACATCACCTATCTGAACGGCATAACCTTATCCTCACCTCACACAAACCTTTACTCAGGTGAACAACTATGGTTGAGTTGGCGACGCTTCAAGCGGTGAGCTACATCATGGGCTCCATGGGAGTCTTCGTGGCAGCAATCTATTATGTAATGAATATGAGGCAAGCCATAGAAAACAGGAAAGCCCAGCTCTTCACACAGATAACATCGATACTTCTCCAGAAGGAGGCGTCACAAGATTTCACCGAGTTACTTCAACTAGAATTCACAGATTTTGATGACTTTGCCAGGAGATACGACTCTGGTGTGAATCCAGAGCACTACAGTAGGAGAACTAGATCACTCAACTACTTGGAGCTGATAGGGTTCTACGTGGGGCGAGGGCAACTCGATGTGGAGCATCTCAGCACAATAAATGGTGGAGGTTTCTGGATAGTGTGGATGTGGGAGAAGTACGGCGAAGTAATTAAGAGGTATCGTGAGGTTCTCGGTATTCCTGAGTATTACTTGAACTTTGAGTACCTGGCTGGGGAAGTTTCTAAATATCAGAAGAGCAGAGGCTATGAAACTAAATTCGATCCTAGAACAAGTGGTTCATATAATCCAGACGATAAATGAGCCTCCATAACCTTATCCTCACATCACACTCAAACATACTTTCGCAATGTGGAAAGGAGACTAATGTTTTTGCTTATACCAATCATCATACCAGTCTCGGAAACCAACTAGCTCCAAATCTAATCTTGAAACAAGTTGTTCAGATGAGGAATCGAAACCAGAATCAGACTGATACAACGAGATAATCGTAGTGAGAAAATCCTCCCCATACTTATCGTAGAGACTTTTAACCCCATGATTAAACCATCCATGATACCAACAAAAGTTAGCAGCACCAACATTTGTGTAAAGCTCCTCGAAGTCACTAAGGCTTCTATGTTGCACAACTTCCAAACCTCCCACATACATCAACTCTGAGATAATCTCAAAGATACGAACATCAACAAGATTAGTAACCTCATTTCTCTTGAGAAACGCATAGGTGAAATAGTCACAGAATAGCTCATCAAACCATTTCAGCTTGATTGAGACGTTGTTCTCCCTGTTGTAGTTATGAGTGTATTCATGGACCATTAATACTTCCCACCATCTGAGAAGGGCGCTTAGATAAGGTGATTCTTGGTCTGGGTATAGCCGGTCCAGTTTCTGTTTTAGATCATCTGGTGCGTTTTCGTAGTATGGTTTCATTTCTATGAATACAGGGTTCTCTGTTTTTGCTGTCGGGTACCATAGAATGTTGTTGATTCCTGCTATCAAGCCATATGGATACTTGAGTCTCTTCTTCCAGTCTTGCTCGTTTAGAACGAGTAATCGGTTGGGTACTGTATTTTCATAGAATCCTTCTAGGTAGTGGACACAGTTGCCCGCTATTTCTGAGAGTTCTTTGGCTCTTTGTTTGGCTCCAGGTGAGTAGTATGTTGGCAGCTGTGCTTCATAGAGTTGCTTGAGCCCTTCTAAAGCGTCCTCTCCAGAAA
>Ga0068714_10006216_pt1 | contig 12264 bp, 13 predicted proteins | sample MTBNYHSulfiMetaG_FD_62988 | JGI IMG/M metagenome (GOLD analysis project Ga0068714, IMG submission 62988) | Enrichment culture microbial communities from rom New York Harbor, USA that are MTBE-degrading - MTBE-NYH (New York Harbor Sulfidogenic)... | ecosystem: Environmental > Aquatic > Marine >... | reverse complement strand
TTTGTGCGCCCGGCAGGGCGCACTCACTTGGGGGTGTGAGTCCCCTACAGGCCCGGCAGGGGGAACTGTTAGCCGGACGGCAAGGGTGTCCATCGTGAGGTGGAATCCGGAGGAAGCCGCAGGCAAAGCGCTGGCCCGACGAACAGAAATCGCATACGAGGCGGTCACGCCGGATGAGGAGGCAAATATCTTCAAAGTCCGATACCTGTACGGAAGGCGTGGACGTATATGCGGCGGGCATAAGCGCGAAGGTGGGTGCGCATTACCCGGGGAGGTCTGCCGGCTGGCCTTGGTGCTAACGCCGCCGAGAGACGGCGGGACGGGCCGGCAGAAGTCAGCAGAGGGCATACGAGGTCCTTCGACCGGACCAAAGGCCCGAACACGAAGCGCCGGATGGGAGCCTTGAGTTTCGGTGACGACAGGAGACGCGGACAGTATGGCTGAGATGCCCGATTCCCGCTTGGGAGGTAGCGGACGGAATCCGCGAAGGCCCGTGTCGGGTGCGTCAAACGTCACGATAAGGAGAGGGCACTCCTGCCCGGAGACGGAGCGGTTGATGGAAGCAGTGGTCGAGCGCGAGAACATGTGGCTGGCGCTGCGCAGGGTGGAGGCCAACAGGGGGTCGGCGGGCGTTGACAAGATGCCCGTGGATCAACTGAGGCCCTACCTGCGGGAGCACTGGCCGCGGATCAAAGAAGAGCTGCTGGATGGAAGGTACAAGCCCTCTCCCGTGCGGGCGGTGGAGATACCCAAGCCGGGGGGGAAGGGAATGCGCATGTTGGGCATACCCACGGTGGTGGACCGGCTGATTCAGCAGGCGGTGCATCAGGTAATGACGCCTGTCTTTGACCCGGACTTCTCCGAATCGAGCTATGGCTTCCGCCCCGGCAGAAGCGCCCACCAGGCCATAGTGCAGGCACGGTCCCACGTGGCGGCGGGTAAGCGCTGGGTGGTGGACATAGACCTGGAGAAGTTCTTCGACCGTGTAAACCACGACGTGTTGATGTCGCGGGTCGCACGGAAAGTCAGAGATAAGCGGCTGCTCAGGCTCATCCGGAGATACCTGCAAGCCGGACTTATGGCCGACGGGCTGGTATCCGTCCGCCGGGAAGGGACGCCGCAGGGTGGACCACTGTCCCCCCTGCTGTCGAACATCCTGCTTGACGAACTGGACAAGGAACTGGAGCGGCGAGGACACTGTTTCTGCCGCTATGCCGACGACTGCAACGTGTACGTGCAGTCCCGGATAGCCGGAGAGCGTGTCATGGGCTCGCTGAGACGGTTCCTCGACAGGCGGCTGAGACTGAAGGTCAATGCGGCTAAGAGCGCCGTGGCCCGACCGTGGAACAGGAGGTTTCTCGGGTACTCGATGACATTCCACAAGGTGCCACGCCTGAAAGTGGCCCCCACCTCAGTGGAACGGCTGAGAGCGAAGCTCCGTGAAACCTTCCGGACCGGACGGGGACGGAGCCTGAAGCGGGTGGTCGAAGACCTTGCCCCCGTACTCCGAGGCTGGATGAACTACTTCCAGCTGGCGGAGGTCAAGGGAGTCTTCGAGGACCTGGACGGCTGGATACGGCGCAAATTGCGCTGTGTCATCTGGCGGCAGTGGAAGCGCCGCCATACCCGAGCCAAGAACCTGATGCGATGCGGCTTAGCGGAAGACAGAGCCTGGCGGTCTGCTAGCAATGGGCGAGGCCCCTGGTGGAACTCAGGAGCCTCGCACATGAATGATGCCTTCCGCAAAGCCTACTTTGACCAGATGGGACTCGTGTCACTGCAGGACCAACTGCAACGACTTCAGAGCGCCGCGTGAACCGCCGGGTACGGAACCGTACGCCCGGTGGTGTGGGAGGACGGCGGGGGCGACCCCGCCTCCTACCCGATATGGACCAGCGCTACGCCGCCGGGTCCTCCGGCTCGGGGCCGCCCTCGTCCTGCCGCCTGTAAGCGGCCATGTAGCGCGACGGGTCCTTCTCAAAGGCCTGGCGGCAGTCCTCGCAGCAAAAGAAGAACTGCTCGCCCAGATGGGTGCAGCTCGGCGTCAGATTACCTTCCTCGACGATTGTCCCGCAGACTGGATCTCTTACCGGCACGTTGCATCATCCTCCGGCTCTAACTTGCCTCCGGCGCAGTGCCGTATGTGCGTCGCCCGTCCGGACGGCCCCCGCCCTGCGCGGCCGCCAGAGGACACGCTGCGCCCCCCGTCGAAGGACGCCCCATGGAAAACGTGAGCCTACCGCCGCGGCTGGCCGCCGTCGCGGACAGCGTCCCCGCGTCCTCCACGCTGGCCGACATCGGCACGGAGCAAGCCTCGTTGCCGGCACACCTGCTCCTGGCCGGCCGGTGCGCGTTGGCGGTCGGCATAGACCGCAGCCCGCGGGCGCTGTCTGCCGCACGTCAGAGAATGGACGAACTGGGCCTGAGCGCGCGCTGTGAGCTCCGGCCCGGCGACGGGCTCGCCCCGTTGCGGGCAGGCGAGGCCGAGGTAGTCGTTGTGGCGGGCGTCGGCGCCCGTTCGATCATCCGGATGCTGCGGTCTGACCTCGCCCGGTTGGCGGGCGCCCAACCGGTCCCGTTGCTTATTTGCCAGCCGATGAGCGAGCCGCACCTCCTGAGGCACTGGATCGCGGACAGCGGCCGGCCGCTCCGGATCGGGCTGTTGCGGGAAAGACTGGCCGAGGACGCGGGACGATACTACCACGTGCTGATTGCTGGAAGCCCGGAGCAAAAGAGAGTCGTCGCTGTCCCGGAGGCCGAGCTCGCCCGGGCGTGCGCCCTGGCCGGCCCCCTGGCGATTGCGGACCTCGGCCTGCACCTCCTGGCCGGACCCGATCCTTTGTTGGGACCGTACCTGGATTGGAGGCGGCGTTCGCTCAGGCACCTGGCCGCCAGGGCAGGGGAGTCCGGTTCGCGTGCCGGAGAGCGGAGGGCGGAGGCCGCCCGTCTCCTGGAGCAAGCGCTTGCGCAGACTGTGAAGGCTCTGGAGCAGGTTTCCTTGGGGTGAGGGAAGATGGTATTTGATATCGAGCACTTTCGAACCCTGCTGGCCTTGCAGGAGCTGGACACAAGGATCCAGTCCGGCGAGAGGCGCCTCGCGGCGGCCGGCACGGGGCACGAGCTGGAGCCCCTGCACGAGCGTGCCGCGGCCGCCGAGGCGCGCCTGGCGGCCTTGGCCGCGCGGCTCTCCTCGCTCAGGCGCGACGTCCGGTACGCCGAACAGGAAAACCAGAACCTGCGGGCGGAGATAGCCGCCAACGAAAAGCGTCTCTACGGAGGCGCGATCCGCAACCCCAAGGAGGCAGGGCAGCTCCAGAGCTACGTCCAGAGTCTGAGGAGACGGCTCAATGACAGCCAGGAGAAGGCACTTGAACTGATGCTGGAGATCGAGCCGCTGGAGCCGGAGTCCGCGCAGGCCGAGGGTGAACTGCAAACGTTGCGTTCGGAACTGGTCGATGCCGAGAAAGACCTCGCCCGGACGGCAGAGCAGCTTGAGGCCGAACTCCCGGAACTGCGCGCCGAGCGGGCGGCCGTGTCCGCGAGGCTGCCCGCCGGTTTGCTCAGTCCGTATGAGGCCCTGCGCGCCAGAAGGCCGGGCGCGGTCGTCGTCGCGGTCGTGGAGGACGGGAAGTGCAGCGGCTGCCGGGTAGGGCTGCCTTTCCTGACCGTCCGCGAAGCCCGGGCCGGCACGTTTCACACCTGCGACAACTGCGGTCGCATCCTGGTGGCCCTATGAACGCCGGCAGCCTTGTCTGTTACGTCGACGGCGGAGCCCGCGGGAATCCGGGTCCTGCCGCGATAGGTGTGGTCGTCTACGACGATTGCCGTCGAAACCAGGGCGGTGGACCTGACCCGGAGCCGCTTCTAGCCTGGGGGGCGAGGATCGGGCGGGCCACAAACAACGTCGCCGAGTATCAAGCCGTGCTGGCCGCGCTCGAGAAGGCGCTGCAGCTCGGCGCGACAGATCTGACGGTGCGTTCGGACAGCGAGCTCTTGGTCAGGCAGATGAACGGGCAGTACCGCGTCAAGCAGCCTCATCTACAGGTGTTGCACCTGCGCGCAAGCCGCCTCACGGCAAGGTTTCACTCGGTGAAATTCGAGCACGTGGGTCGCGAAAACAACCGCGAAGCAGATCGTTTGGTCAACGAGGCTCTTGATCTGGCCGACTAGACTCGCCTGGACTCGACCAGACTCGATTCAGAAGACTAGCGCAACTGTGCTATAATGACCGTTGCGCAGGTCATTTCGCCGCCTGGCTTGTCAGGCGGCGTTGGATTGCGCGAGCAGGCCAGACGGCCGCGGGTCCGGTCCTCTAGGCCGGGCCTGAGGAAAGTCCGAGCTCCACAGGGCAGGGTGCTGGGCAACTCCCAGTCGGGGCAACCCGAAGGAAAGTGCCACAGAAAACCAACCGCCACCGGCTCTGCCGGCGGCAAGGGTGAAACGGTGCGGTAAGAGCGCACCAGCGGCCGGGTGATCGGCCGGCTAGGTAAACCCCACCCGGAGCAAGACCAAATAGGAGAGGTATGACGCTGCCCGCCGACCTCTCGGGTTGGTCGCTGGAGGCGCCGGGCGACCGGCGTCCAAGATAGATGGCCGTCCCCTGCGTGCGGCGTCCCCGTCGCCCGCAGATGACAGAACTCGGCTTACAGGCCTGCTCGCAGGGCTTCTCAGGCCGGCCCGGGGCGTACGAGCTCCCCTGGCCGGCCTTGTTTCCGCCGGGTCCCGGCCGCGGCGGCCGTGGCGTCAGGGCGCGTTCTGAGGCGAGGGTTGTGGCTATCCTAGCTCAAACGGTCCCGCTGAACCTCCGATACTGTCCCAGGTAGTGCATCTTTTTGACGGGGGGCGCAGGCGGTCACCCAGACCACTACTCCAGGTCTGTTCATAACGCCTGCGGGCCAGGCTCTTGACCGGATAGAGAAGAAGACCACGGAGCTGAGCCTGCTGGCAAAAGCCTCCGGCGTCGAGGTCATGCATCAGATGATCCGCGGCGGGGCGCTGTTCGGCTTGTCTCCAGCCCAGGATGGCACGGCCGAATTCCTCTACATCCTCAGTGGCGAGTGTTTCCTCCAGGACAAGGACGGGTCAGAGAAGAGCCGCCTGGGCCCCGGATACTGCGTGGCGGCATCCGGGCTGGCGGAGAACGCCTACTTCAAGGCCTCAACCGATCTTCACCTGCTGTACATTTCGTCTCAACCGGTCTTTAGCTACGTCAGCGACCAGATCGCCGAGCTGGTCGAGCTGGCGCGCGCTGTCGAGGAAAAGGACAACCACACGGCGATGCACTGCGAGCGCCTCCAGAAGTACGCCACCCTCATCGGCGAGCGGCTTCGCCTTCCTCCGCACAGGATGGAGCATCTGATCTACGCGGCCCTGCTCCACGACGTCGGCAAGGCTGCGATTCCGTCGAGCATCCTCGGCAAGTCCGGGCCCCTCCGGTCTGAGGAAATGGCCGAGATGAAGAAACATCCCGTCCTGGGTGCCCAGATGGTCGCCCAGACCTACCTCAAGGACGTCGCACGGATCGTCCAGCAGCACCACGAACGGCACGACGGCCTGGGCTACCCCTTCGGGCTCGACGGCTCGCAGATCGAGATTGAGGCAGCGATAATCGCCTGCGTGGACGCCTACGACGCAATGACCTCCGACCGCCCTTACCGTAAGGCCTTGTCGCAGGCCGAGGCTGCGCTTGAGCTGCGGCGGCACAGAGGAAGGCAGTTCCACCCGCTGATCGCGGACACCCTGCTGGAAATCCTGTACGAGGAGGGCAAGATCGCCGCCGGCCGTTCCGAGCCGCCGCACTCGGGCCGCGAGCGCTCCGCAAGGGCCTAGCCCTCCGGCGGGCCGTCCTCCGGGGCCAGCCGCCACCAGTTGGAGTAGACGTTGGCACGTTCTCCACGGGCGAAACCGATCAGAGTGATGCCGGCCGTATCGGCGTATTCGACCGCGAAGTCCGTCGGCGCCGAGCGGGACAGGACCACGGGACAGCCCATGCGTTCCGCCTTAGAGACGATCTCGACGGAGACCCTTCCCGTGACGAGCAGCGCCTTGTCGCCCAACGGGATTCCCCGGCCAAGGCAGTGACCGGCCACTTTGTCCACGGCGTTGTGCCTGCCGATGTCCTCGCGCACGAGGATAAGCTCCGGCAGGTCCTTGATCGGAGAGCCGAGCGGACCGCTCAGGGCCGCGGCGTGAACCCCCCCGGTGGACTGGAACAGGGGGGAGGAGTTCTGGATGGCCCTGGCCAGGCCCGCGATCGTCCGCGGCTGCAGGCCGGCGCCGGCGGACGTGCGCGGCGCTCCTGCGGCCTGCGCGGCGTCCCCCGCGCCGGTTCTCGGGGGCGACCCGCAGCCGGACGCCACGAATCTCATCGCCGCAAGATGAGCGGCGGCCCGCGCCTGCCGGTCAGGGTCTCGGAACGAAACGACGGCCGCGTACCCCCGGCCGGCGGCCTGATCGGGGTCAGCGAAGAGGCCGAGCCCGGACAGGTCGTGACGGCCGTCGATCAGGCCCTGGCCAAAGAGAAAGCCGACTACCAGGTCCTCCAGGTCCACCGGCGAGCAGGCCAGAACGGCCAGCAGTTCATGGCCTGCGGTTATTCTCAGGTGGGTTTCAGTGATGACGGTATCGCGGACCAGCTCAGTCTTTGCTCCGTGCACCCTGAGCACGGTCCGCGAGGAGGCCGCGCCTGCTCCGTCCGGTGGCGGATTGTCGTACGGCGGTGGCGTCACCCGGGACAGTCCTCTCCGGCCGGCCGTTTCCTGGCGCGGACGTCTTGAGCCTGGTCCCCGTCGCTGGCAAGCTCCTTGGAGAGACAGATCTGGGGCAGGATCTTGCCGTCCCATTCGTAGGTAGACCTCTTGAACTCCCTGTAGCCCCAGCTCCGGTAAAGCCGGTACGCGGCGTCGTTGCCTTCGTCCGCTCCGATCGTCATGACCTGAAATCCAGCCCTGCGGGCGTATTCCTCTGCCGCGCGCGCTAGCCTGGTGGCCACGCCGTGCCGCCGGAAAGGGGTCCAGACTCGCAGTGCCGTTATCGAAACGACGGATCGGCCGTCCCCGAGTTGGGGATCCTCACGCCGGTACCACAGGAAGAGCTGTCCTATCGGATGTCCCCCGGCTTCGGCCACGATAAGCATCCCGCCGCCCCGCCGTTGCAGCGCAAGGTAGTAGCGGAGGGCCTGCCGGTGCGCCGGCGTGTCAAAGCCCGGCCAGGACCCGAGATACCTGAGGTCCTCGCTCCGGGCCGGACGGATCGTGACTTCTATCTCCACCGGGAACCGGTCCATCTCCACCCCTGCCCACCTGACCCCGTCAAACCAGCGGTTGATCCGGAGCGGCCACCTGTGCGTCACGTGTCCAGTCTCCTCAGGTCAGCTTCTATGAGATCAGGCCGTCTACCCGCTGCAGCGCAAGGCACCTCAGGTAGTCGCCCTCCGGGAAGCCGAGCATAACCGGATGATCGGCCGGCTGCCCGTTGGCTGCGACGACCCGCATCCTCGCTCCCGCGTCCGCCGCCGCGCTGGACAGCACCTGGCGGAACGCCTCAAGCCCCACGTGGTGCGAGCAGGTCGACGTCACAAGATACCCGCCGCGGCGCAGCAGGCGCATCGCCCGGAGATTGATCTCCTTGTATCCGCGGAGCGCGCCGGGGATCATCCGCCTCTCGCGGGCGAACGGCGGCGGGTCCAGGACGATGAGATCAAACGGCGGGCCCCCGGTCCTGGATTCGCGGTCCATGCGCCTCAGCTGGTCAAACGCGTTACCGCAGACCAGCTCTGCGCCAGCCCGAACCCCGTTGAGGGCCAGATTCCCCGCCGCCATCTCAAGGGCCGGCGCCGAGTCGTCTATCATCAAAAGACGCCCGAGCGCCCCTCCCGCGCCCTTAGCCGCCGCCACGCCGAACCCCCCCGTGTAGGCAAAGCAGTCGAGGACGTCCACGCCGCGGTCCGCCGCGATGCCGTCCGCCGCCAGCCGTCCGGCGAGGGTACGGGTCAGGCGGCGGTTTTCCCGCTGGTCCAGATAGTACCCGGTTTTCTGCCCCTCGAGCACGTGGACCTTCATCCTCAGTCCGTCCTCGTCCACCTCGACCAGCCCGCCGTCCGGGGGCGGCGCGGCGGGGTCGGGCCACAGGCCGGCCCGTTGAGGCAGGCCCTCCAAGTCACGCACCGGCGCGTCATTGCGCTCAACGATGAAACCGGGGTCCAGCAGCCCGGCCAGTTCGGCGAGGACGGCGTCCTTGACGGCCTCGGCAGCCAGGGCGAGGCTCTGAAACACCAGGGCGGGGCCGAACTTGTCGACTATCAGCCCCGGTATCCCGTCTCCCTCGGCAAAGACCAGGCGGCAGCAGGAGGACCTCGGACCAGCTCCGTCGAGGATGGGGCGCCGCAGGGCAAGGGCCCGCCGTGCCCGCGCCCTGAAGAGCTCATCGTCAATCGCCAACCCAGGGTCGCCGGATACCAGGCGGACGGCTATCGTGGAAACCGGGCTCAGGAAGCCCGTGCCGACGAACCGGCCGCGCTGGTCGCGCACCTCGGCGACGGCCGGGAAGGGAGCACCGCCCGTGGTGGCTGCCGCGGACGGAACACCAGCACCCGCCGGCTGCCGGGTTTCAACCGATGCGATCTCGTTGCGGTATATCCAGGGGTGTCCGGCGAACAGCCTGGGACCAGCCCGGTCACGGAGGGTGACCGCGGCCCTGGGCAGTTGGGTGAGGGACGAGAGCGTCATCTTGCAACAATTATTGCCCTCTGCGGGGTTGAGACCCTGCATGCGATACCTGCGATTTGCGCTTGGATGAATGAGCCGGACGGACCACTGAAAGGTACGCTGTCGCCCGCGGCGAAGTATCTCCGTGCGGTCCTCCAGGTGTTTTCATTCATACCTGCCCGACAAGGACCGCGAATTTCATGTTCGGTCCCAACGCTGCGCCAACCTGTGATGAAAGGTGGTGTTGTGCAGGTCGGGGAGCTCTCTGAGCGGCACGGTTTCTTCTTTTTGGACGCTGATTCTGGTGAGAAGGAGGTTACAAGTTGGCAAAGGGCATGACGTCGATGTTCTGTTTCCTGGTCGCCTTCGCCGCCGTCTTTTGGGTCTTCGTGCGGCGGACGGCTCAGGGATTGCCGTCGCCAATCAGGCGAATCGGCGGGCTTGACGCCCTGGACGAGGCGGTCGGCCGGTGCACCGAGATGGGCCGCCCGGTCCACTACACCTTCGGAATCGGCGAGATGGACGGTAACGTCTTAGCCTCGTTTGATGTGCTTAGTTACGTGTCCGGGCAGTGCGCGCGCATGGATACGGATATCATCGTCACCAACGCCTTGGGCGAGGTGCAGATGATGACCGAGGAAATCGTGCGTGCGGCATACGTCAACGCCGGGAAGGCGGATTCCTATCAGCCGGACAATGTGCGGTTTATCTCCAACGTGCAGACGGCCTACATGTCCGCGATCCTCGGCATCTTTCAGCGGGAGCGCCCCGGTGCAAACCTCATGCTCGGCCCGTTCTTTGCCGAGTCGATGATGCTCTCTGAGGCAGGCCAGCAGATCGGGGCGATCCAGATCGGCGGCACGGGACGCACGATCCAGATTCCGTTCTTTGTCGCGGCGTGCGACTACACGCTGATCGGCGACGAGCTCTTCGTCGCGGGCGCCTACATTGGACGCAAGCCCCTTCAGATGGGTGCGATCTATGCCCAGGACTTCGGAAAGTGGCTGTCCCTCGTGCTCATGGCGGTCGGGTCAGTCCTTGCGACGATGGGCATCAACTCGGTCGTCACCCTGCTGAAGAAGTGAGCGGAGAGGCAGGTGTGGTGAAATGAAGTTTGTGCGCAGCAGTCTGCCTATCTACCTGGGCGTAGTCGGTGGGGCGGTCGTTCTCCTGGCTTATTTCCTGACCCCCAAGCTGTTGCAGGACCTTTCAAAGTGGTTCGGGGAGTGGCGCATGACCCTGGCCGCGTTCGCCCTGACGCTCGGGGCCGGGAATCTCCTCCGGATCCACGCGAACCGTATCCGGCTGAAGCGGGAGTCCTTTGCCTTCAGCTACGTGCTCATCTTCTTCCTTATAGGCTACATCGTGCTGGGGACCTTCTGGGGGCGGACCCACCCGCTGTACTCCTACATCTTTGACAATGCCTACCAGCCTCTGAGCGCGACCGTGTTCTCCATCAACGCGTTCTATATCTCGACGGCGTGCTACCGGGCCTTTCGTGCCCGCAACCTGCAGGCGGCGGTGCTGCTCATCGCCGGTGTGGTCGTGATGCTCGGCAAGGTGGGCATCGGCTACGCAATATGGCCCGGGTTCGCGACCGTCACCGACTGGATCATGAACGTTCCCAACTCCGCTGCCATGCGCGGCATCAACATGGCCGCTGCGCTGGGAGCTCTCGGGGTCAGCCTCCGGGTCATCCTCGGCCTGGAACGCGGCCACCTGGGGGGTGAGTAGCCGATGGACGACTTCCTGACACGGATGCAGAATATCGACAGGCGGATTATCTACACCGTCGTCTTCATTGTGCTCGCCGTCCCGATGTTCAAGCCCATGGGCCTGCCTCTAAAGATCACACGTGAGACCAAGGCCTCCTACGACGCCATCGAGGCCCTGCCCGAAGGCGCCCTGGTGATGTTCGCCACCGCGAACGCCCCCGGCACTCAGGCGGAGCTCGAACCGCAGAGCATCGCAGTCGTCAAGCACTTGATGCGCAAGAACGCGAAGATCGTGTTCAACCCCGTTGCCGCGGAGTCCCCCAGGTACTGCGACCGGTACCGGGAGATGATGGCAGCGGCCGGTTTTGAGGAGGGTGTTGACTTTATCCAGCTCCCGTACCAGGCCGGAGGCGAGACGCTATATGTCGCGATGGGAACGGATCTGAAGTCCGCCTACGTGATGATCCAGCCGGGCCAGTACGAGCTATGGGATAGCATAGACGGCATGCAGGACTTTGACCTCTTCGTCGACTGCGGTGGCGGCGAAACCCAGCGCTGGGCCATCGGTCATATTGAGGCCAAGTACCACATACCCCACATTACGCTGATCACCGCGGTGATTCTTGCTGTGGTCCAGCCGTACTTCACTTCCCGTCAGTTCTCGGGGATCGTTTCCGGACTGAACGGAGCAGCCGAGTACGAGGTCCTCGCCGGATTCCCGGGACTGGCGGCGTCCGGCATGGACGCCCAGTCGCTCGGGCATCTGTGGGTGATCTTCACCATCGTTCTCGGGAACGTCGCCTACTTCATCACCAAAGCCGGCAAGGCCGCCAAGGCGAGAGGAGGTGGCGACTAGATGGACCTCGCGGTGTTGGGCGTATGGATTGCGGCGTTTTGCACTCTCGCGGTCTACAGCTTCCTGTATGGTGACAACCCGGTGTTCAAGTTCGCCGAGCATGCCTTCGTCGGCCTTGCCGCGGCGCACGTAGCCGTGATGGGCATCGAGAACATGCGCAACCGTGCTTGGGAACCGTTTGTCGCCGGGCAGTGGTGGCTTCTCGGGGCCCTCATCGGCGGGGTCATGCTTCTGACACGGTGGTTCCCGTCCGTGCGTTGGATCTCCCGGATTCCGCTCGGCTTCATGATGGGCGTGGCCGCTGGAATGGCCGCCAGGCGGGCCATCGAATCGGAGTTTTGGAAGCAGATCATCTCCACCGCCGGAATGAAGCTCGACACGCTCGACAACGTCCTTTACCTCGTGATCGTGCTGTGTACACTGAGCTACTTCCTGTTTGCCTTCAACGATAGGACGAGGTTCGGCGGCGCCATCAAGTCGGTCGGAGTAGTCGGCCAGTATGTTATGATGATCGCCTTCGGCGCCTCTCTCGGCGCGACGATCATGGCCCGTCTTTCGCTGGTTATCGCCAGGCTGGACTTCCTGTTCCGGAACTGGCTGCACCTGCTGGACTAGCTGGAGACGGTTGGTTCGCAGCCCACGTGAGCAAAGCTCGAGCGCCGGGCCCCAACGAGGGGTCCGGCGCTCTCTGGTACTCCCCACGGGGCGTATGCCGCACGAGGCGTATGCCGCACGGGGCCCGCCTCCTTGCGGGGTCCCGGCTACCCCCGGATGCCCTCCACCAGGCTCCGGCAGTGCCTGTACACCGGCACCGGGCTGATGCAGAGATACTGCAGCCCGGCGGCAGCCTGCCTGCGGCCTTCCTCGGTTGAAGCCGTCAGGGTGCCGGACGGCTTGCCTGCCGCCCGGCATACCGAGAAGACCTGCTCCATGGTTTCCAGCAGCAAGGGGTTGCTGCGCTGGGCCGGGATGCCGAGAGACTGGGAAA
>Ga0068714_10006215_pt1 | contig 12265 bp, 11 predicted proteins | sample MTBNYHSulfiMetaG_FD_62988 | JGI IMG/M metagenome (GOLD analysis project Ga0068714, IMG submission 62988) | Enrichment culture microbial communities from rom New York Harbor, USA that are MTBE-degrading - MTBE-NYH (New York Harbor Sulfidogenic)... | ecosystem: Environmental > Aquatic > Marine >... | reverse complement strand
TTTTTGAATGATTTCACCAGGCGATCTCTTGAACAATCTTTGTTCAGTCGCTAATCGAGGAGCGGCTTACCTGGCCGGTACGAGCCGTTCTGTCGGGAGGGGGTGGCCATCAAGGCCACTTCCTACCCGGATTCCAAGGGTATTTACAAAAGCACTTGATCAATAGAGTCTTTGTTTGTAACTTTTATGCAAAAAGCGAAGATATTTTGTTCTACCTAACACACTTGAGCCATTGCTAAATGAGAGTAATTGTGATTGGACAACTTGATTCACATAACCATGATGCCTTGCCCTATTGAAGTCAGTCTCCTCGACGTGAGCAAGGTATCTTGGCAAGCAACTTGTGAACATGGAGGAGCTTTAATAAGTGGGAAACAGAAGAACTTTGGCGGCGAGGGGTCTTTGGTGTCTGGTAAAAATCGTGCTTGAACATCCCGAATGCGAAAACCCATGATGGCGTATTCTCCTCTGAGTACAGCGAGAAACACGCGAAGATCGGTCTTGGAAGCGGGATTGAATCCCCGATAGGATTTGCCATTGCTCCGAACCTTTTTGCCGATGTTTTATAGGTGTTGTTGTGTTTTGGCTGGGTCATTGACACCTGATAGGGCATCCAAATAGTGGTCATTTGCCATAAGGCTGACCTAGGCATAACGATAGGGGTTGGCAACCCCCTTGGCCATAGGGAACCAACCAATCACCACTTGCCCTTTCGGAGACCCCGACGACGGATTTTGAATTCGTATAGATAAGATTGCATGAGTCACGTGTTCCCACATTAATGATCTAGTTTGTAAACTAATCGATACCGAGTGTTACGGAGGGTAGATGAATGGACTTCAGTTATTCCCCTGAAGAGGAAAAGTTTAGAGAAGAAGTAAGAGGATTTTTTGAGCAGGAAGCGAAATGTGCTTCTGAGGCAAAGAAAGAATGGGATTCCGGCCTTGGTTATGGTCCTAACTGCTGGCAAATATTGCAGAAAGTCGGTGAAAGGCGATGGATTTGTCCTACGTGGCCCAAAAAATATGGGGGTTTGGATCTCTCTTACATGTACCGGTACATCATCATGGAACAGATGCATTACTATCTTAACATATATTCCACTGTTGGGGCTGGCATGGCCGGACCGGTGATCATGCGTCATGGGAGCGAGATGCAGAAAAATGAGTTTCTGCTTCCCATAGCAAGGGGAGAGATCGAGTTTGCTCTGGGATATACAGAACCTCAAGCGGGATCTGACCTTGCCGCTTTGATGATCAGAGCTGAGGATAAAGGAGATCATTTTGTCATAAACGGTTCCAAGCTTTTCAACACCCGGGTTCACTACGCCCAGTATCACTGGCTGGGGGCTAGGACAAAGATAACCAATCCAAAATACAAGGGAATTTCTCTATTTATAGTTGATTTAAAAACTCCAGGTATTACCGTCGCGCCCATTTGGACAGTGGGAGGGACCAGGACTAATGAGGTATTCTACGATAATGTCGAGGTGTCTAAAGAGGCCCTTGTTGGAGAGGTAAACCGTGGCTTTTATTATATATTGGAAGCGTTGGATTATGAACGGATCTCCACTGTGGCCGGACTTGAGCGCGATTTTGCGGAAATCGTTGAATACGTGAAAAAGACAGGGAAAAGTAGGGACCCGCTAATCCGGCAAAAAATCGCGGGCATAGCTATAGAAATCGAGACAGCCCGACTCCTTGCTCTCAAGGTTGCGTGGTTGCTGAACAAGGGCCAGGTTCCCAATTATGAGGCGGCTATGCTGAAGATGCTGGTTTCTGAAACGGAACAAAATTTGGTGAATACCTCTATGCAAATATTCGGCCCTTACGGACTAATCCAGAAGGGTTCGCATTGGGCACAATTCAACGGAAAATTTGAAAGAAACTACAGGGATTCTCTGGAAGCCCTGCTTACGAGGGGCACTTCGGAAATCATGAGAAACATTATTGCCGTGAGGAGATTGGGATTACCATTACATTAATTTAATGAGGAATTATATAATAGGAGGATTGTGATGGATTTTGATCTTTCTGAATTTCAGAATATGCTACTGGACTCCGCAAAAAAATTCCTGGAAAAAGAAGCCAAGAATGGCTTTCGTGAAACAGAAAACACAGAAGAAGGGTATTCACTAAAATTATGGGAAAAAATTGCTGAACTGGGATGGATGGGCGTCGTTTTTCCGGCACAGTATGGCGGAATAGATGGCAGCTTTTTGGATCTGGTTTTACTTGTGGAAGAAATGGGTAAACGCTTGTTTACAGGACCTTTTGTTTCAACAATCGTATCTGGTTTGTCTATTCTTCAATACGGTCAGAAATCACAAAAAGCGCAGATTTTGCCCAAGATGATAAAAGGCAAGCTTATTCTATCTCCCGCTCTTATAAAGCCAAACCCTATACTTGGGCAAACTAGAGTTGAAGAAAGGGTGAAAGTTCAGGCTGGGAGTTATATGTTGAGTGGAACTAGATTGTTTGTGCCATACGCCCATGTTGCAGACATGCTCGTATATGGGGCCAATTCTGATCGGGAGAAAACTCTTTTTTTGGTTGATGCCAAAAGTTCAAACATAAGCTGTGAGCCTTTTGATTCCATTGGGTCGGATAAACTCTGTGAGGTTAATTTTGAAGACGTGGTGGTTCCTGAGAGTAGCATTTTAGGTGAGATGGGAAATGGGAATGAAATAACAAGACAAATGAATGATTGGGGAGCGCTTCTCGAGGCCGCCTACATCGTCGGTATGCTGGACCAAGTGCTGAAGATGTCCCTTGAACATGCCAGGGAAAGGGAACAATTTGGGAAAAAAATCGGCAGCTTTCAAGCCATTCAACATCAGTGTGCTAACATGGCTACTGATATTCATCAGGTTAAATACTTAACATATGAGGCTGCATGGAAGTTGAGTGAGAACCTTCCTGCAAAAAAAGAGAGTTCCATGGCAAAGGCTTGGGCAAGCGATGCTTCGCGGAGGGTTTGCTTGCTGGGGGTCAAGATCCATGGAGGTATGGGTGTAAGCCAAGAGCATGATATGCAACTTTACTTTCGGAGGGCAAAGGCGTGCGAGGTCGCTTTTGGGGATGGAGATTTCCATCGCGAGATTGTGGCACAGGAATTAGGATGTTAGGTGTGGGTGGGTACAGGAAAGGAGATTGGTCTCTATGGCAGTAGCCCAAGAATAACCAGAGGTAACCCTTCACTGCACAGAATGCTGAACCGGCATAACGAGAAAAGGTGGGGCACTTTTAGTGGGTTAACTTGTTCCAAAAACGGCTTTGTGTGAAAGGGGACATTTTGTATGCCATATTATGAAGATTTTGAGATAGGGCAGAAATTCATCAGTCCAGGTAGGACAGTAACGGATGGAATGGCGACAGTGCTGATTGATGTTGGTGGTTTTGTTGCAGCCCTGTTCAATGATGAAGTTGCAGCAAATAAAACTCCGCTTGGGTGGCGAGCAATTCCAGGAAGATTAGTCTTTGCTCTCATGGGTGGTTTGGCTGAACGGATGGGAGCGTTTGATACTCCCGGGCCAGGGATGTTGGTTGGTGCCGACAAACTGGCATGGAAAGCCCCTCTCAGGGTTGGGGATACCATTCATTTGGAATTTGAAGTTACGGGGATGAGAGAGACCCGCAATCCAAGGTGGGGTCTTATGAAAAATAAGGAGACGTTAATAAACCAAAATGGGGAAGTAATCTGTACCGTCGAGATTAGTCACCTATTCGAATATAAGAAGAACAATGATGTATAATAGCCTGGGAATGGATGAGCGATGCCGATAGAAGCAGGGGCCAAAACAAGACGTGGAAGAATATCTCTTTTCTAGCGGTTCAGGGTTCACGACAGCCCGGGAATCAGCCAGTGACACTTTCTGAGGAAAATATAACCGAACCGCACAGGTCGAAAAACAGGAGAGTGGTTGCCAACACTTGGAAGTGATGGGAACGAGAAAGGGGAGATATCAATGAACGGGGCATTATCTGGAATAAACGTAATCGATTTGTCGCGTATGTTGCCTGGGCCATATTGCTCAATGGTTCTGGCGGATCACGGTGCCAAGGTGATACATATTGAGGACAGGAGATTCCTCTCCGATGATTTATTTTTGGTAACCGTTAGCAGAAATAAGGAGCATATGACCCTGAACCTTAAGGCCGAAGAAGGTCTGCATATTTTTCATCAGTTGATCAAGAATGCCGACGTTCTTTTAGAAGGTTTTCGCCCTGGCGTAGCCAAGAGGTTGGGTATTGACTACGAAAGCTTAAAGAAGGTAAATTCAAGAATAATCTATTGTTCCATAAGCGGATACGGCCAGACAGGACCTTATCGCGATATGGTCGGGCACGATGTCAACTATCTGAGTTTTGCGGGCATCCTGGATCTGATCGGTGAGAAGGATAGACCACCATCCATCCCCGGTATACAGATTGCTGATATTGCCGGAGGGGGTATGAATGCCGTCATTGGGATTTTATTGGCCATTATTGCCAGAAAGCAGACCGGCAAGGGCCAGTTTATTGACATATCTATGACCGATAGTATGGTTAGCTTTTTATCTGTTCCCCTTAACGTTTATCAAAAGGATGGGAAAGTCATGAAGAGATCAAACTCTTTTCTTTCCCACCGATATGCATGCTACAATACTTATGAAACGAGCGATGGAAAAGTCATCTCCATAGGTGCAGTAGAAAGTCGGTTCTGGAAGAACCTATGCGAAGTTCTGGAAGTACCTGAGTATGTCCCGTTTCAATATGATGATGACCGGCGCGGAGAGATACTGTCCATCTTTCGCAATGCCTTCAGGAAAAAGACCTTAGATGAGTGGACTAAAATATTAAAGGATAAAGATGTCTGTTGGGGGAGGATCCAGGATCTGCCTGAGGTCTTGCATGATCCTCATTTTTGTGCGAGGGACATGATCGTCAAAATACCAAACCAAAATGGGAACTCGCAAACTGCACTGGGTATACCGGTTAAGCTGAGTGAGACACCCGGTTCTATTCGGACCCCCCCGGTCGCATTCGGGGAAAGCACTAAAAAAATTATTAAGGAACTCGGATATACAATTGAGGAGATTGATATGTTTTCGAACAAAGGGGTAATATAGGCGCCAACTCAAAAGTTAAGATTAGGAACGATACCAACATGGTAGCTCTTTGAAAAAAGTGGAGAAAGACCAAAAAAAACTGACGTCACTTTCCGATTTATTACATGGAAATGGCTACAGCCCATCGGTAAACTTAAGGAACATGCTGCCCGAGACCTTTTACTACGTCTGGAAGAGAAAGGCGTCATTGAACTTCTCCCTCGCATAAGACGTAACAATAACCGAAAACGCAAAATTTTTAATCAAATTTCACTTTTTTATCAACGAAAACCTTTCTGGTTTTCTGGTTCGGTTGGTGGTTATCACGAACTTTCTATAAGATTAGCACGCCCTGAAGATAGTTATTTATGGAACTATTTGGATCATCATTATCACTATCTGGGACTGCCAAGCTTGTGGGGAACGCCTGAGGTAGTTGGCCTTTATCGGTGGCGAGAATTAAGGATGGGACAGAGCATCCTAATACTCAGTTAGCCGGCAGAATTTCTTTCGAAGCTGTGAGTGTAGACGAGATAAGGAGAGAGACATGAACGATCAAGTTGTTCTTTATGAGAAGAAGGATGGCGTGGGAATGATAACTATTAACCGCCCCGAAATTTTAAACGCCTTAAATCATGGGGTCTTTTTGAGATTACAAGAGATCTTTTCAGAGGTTAAAGAAGACGAAGATGTTGGAGTGGTGATCTTGACCGGTGCGGGCGGAGCATTTGTTGCGGGAGCTGATGTGAAAGAACTATCTAAGTTAGAGCCTATTAGTGGTTGGAACAATTCTCGGTCGCGCACATCGATTTTTGGTGCCCTTGAGCGTTTAGGGAAACCGGCTATAGCAGGGATTAATGGTTATGCGTTGGGGGGTGGCCTTGAATTGGCCATGGCCTGTACTGTGCGTATTGCTTCGGAAAAGGCGAAACTCGGTTTACCTGAACTGGGATTAGGGATTCTGCCTGGGTGGGGAGGGATGAGGAGGCTTGTCCGCCTTGTTGGACAGGGAAAGGCGGCGGAGATGGTTCTAACCGCTTCTGTTATAGATGCCCATGAGGCCCATCGGATTGGGCTGGTCAATCAGGTTGTGGCTCACAAAGAGGTCCTACCAACGGCCAAGAAGATGGCTGAATCCATTTTGCAGAACGGTTCGATAGCGGTTCGGCTTGCAATGGAGTTTTTTGTCCGTGATGAGGGAGCCTCCCTGGACAGTGGTTTGGCACTCGAGTCTGCGCTGGCGGCCCTGAGCCTGGCCTCTCCGGAAGCCAAAGAAAAGGTGAGGAGATTTTTGGAAAGGAAGGGCTCATAATTTTGTACTGAGATGAGATGAGGAGCGGGAGCTATGATATGTGAAGAGGTTGCAGTAATAGGGTCTGGAGCAATGGGCTCTGGGATTGCTCTTGTTTTAGCCCGAGAAGGCTTGAGTGTCAGCATTGTAGATATAGCAGATGATATAGTTGGCAGGGTCTTGGGTTCGATTGACTCACGGCTGGGCAAGGAAGTGGAAAAGGGGCGGCTGGGAGTTGTCCAAAAGGAAGAGATTCTAAATCGAATACAGGGCACAACCGATTTAGAGAAGGTTGCAAATTCAGATCTTGTGATAGAAGCAGTGGTAGAGGATCTAAGCGTGAAGGGAGATGTGTTTCAAAAGTTGAATGGTATCTGTTCGCCTTCCACAATATTTGCGACCAATACGTCCACACTGTCGGTCACTCAATTAGGTGAGCTAAGTGGAAGACCGGGGCAGTTTCTCGGTATCCACTTCTTTAATCCCGTCCATGTTATGAAGCTGGTGGAAGTCATTGCAGGGCTCCGGACCGCGCAGGAGACGTTGGAGACAGGGGTGTATTTGGTGGAACGTCTGAGGAAGGTCCCTGTCGTGGTTGATGATTGTCCGGGATTTTTGGTTAACCGGATACTGCTTCCATACTTGGGTGAAGCCTTTTTGGCTGTTCAGGAGGGGGCGTCATCTCCTAAGGAGATAGATGGGGCTGTAAAAAGGCTGGGGTTCCCTATGGGCCCACTTGAGCTGACTGACATGGTGGGCATTGATATCAGTGTCCATACATTCCCCATCCTTCACGAGGCGTACGGTGGAAGGTTTCCTGTCCCTTTAATCCTGAGGAAGCTTTATGGTGCGGGTCGTTTGGGTGTGAAGAGGAAAAAGGGTGTTTATTCGGACGGAAAAGTGGATGAGGAATTATTGCAGATTGTGAGCGAGGTGAAGTTTGAGACAGGGGTGGAAGGGACCCCGTTTTCTGCCGAACGGCTTATTCTGAGACAGGTTAACGAGGCTATATATTGTCTGCAGGAGGGGGTGGCTTCAGCCGAAGATATTGACCGGGCAATGGTATTGGGGACCGGGTTTCCGTGCGATGACAGGGGGGTGGGTGGTCCCCTTCATTGGGCTGACGGGAGAGGTTTGGACATGGTACTCGATCAGTTGGAGGATTTTAGCAATACCTTAGGACAGCGGTTTTGGCCTCATCATTTGCTCAAAAAATATGTGCATGCAGGATACCTGGGCAAAAAGACAGGACAGGGGTTTTTGGAGTATTGATGGGCTGGAAAAAACTTGGTGTTAATATGTCGAGGTTGGCAATGTTTCATTTGTGGCCTGCCCTCCAAGTTTTTTTGCTGGGGCATTATCCGAATTATCGGCATAAGAAAGTCCATTTTTTTCTTTTTAGGAACAAAGGCGGGGCAGATGTTCAGTTGGCCGCTGTGTTTGGACGCACGATGTCGTCACAGTTAGTGTTAGAACCTTTGTTTGTAACTTCTCTTCATGATGCGAAGATCTTTTTACGAGTTAACCTTGCTGACATATTAAGTTTTTCTGGTAGTAGTCGTTATGTAGCATAATAATGGACGACAGAATGGCATGGCCTTTTTGAGTGACGCGCCACCTGTGAGAACGAGGGATTTTCGCGATCAATTGGCGGACATGGAGCAACTTGAGCAAGCGGGACACACGAGAGGCGAGCTGTCTTATTTTCACGGGTTCTTGAACGGCTGGAAACAGCTGCTGCCGAATATCGCTGTTGCGAAAACCCATGATGGTATTTTCCCCGCGCAGTACAGCAGAGAATAAGCCAAGATCCAGTTTACTGAAGGGATTGAAGCCCCGATGGGATCGACCGTTACGGCGCACGGACGGTGCGAGAGATAGAAGGTCCTTTTGGGCCTTACCGGGATCATCAACTGCGGCCAATGCGTCCAAGTAACGGGTATTGGCTGCTTGGCTGACTTCAGCATACCGGTACAGATTGGCAACGCCCTTGGCCATGGGAAACCACCCCGTGATCTCTTGGCCTTTTCGGCGGCCCCGACGTCGTACACGGAATTCATACGGACGATTGATGACGGTCTCGATACGCAGTACGCTCCCATGTTTGTCGTACATTTTTATCCCGTTGTCTTTCATCCGGTGTTTGACCCGTGCACCAGGCGAGCGTTTCTTGTAGTCGTTTCCGACCTCCCCCTCGAAGGCCCAGTGGAGTTTTCTACCGAGGAAGGTCAAGACATCCTCGGCGCCAAAGCACAGGGTGGCGTGCCTGAGCAATTCTTGATACAGAGGCCTGAGGGTAAGCCGGTCTTTAAACATAACGTCGGTGGCGTATTCAGCTTGCTCAATGATCCAGTAGTATCCCATGGACTGGAGCGAATCTGAAAGCAAGGGATTGACCTTTCGTGCGAATCTGTCAAGTATCCTTGGCCACTGTTTCTCGACAAACCGGTTGGCGAATCGTTGTGCACGTCGGGGGTCATCGATCCATAAGAATGCGTTTTCGAGTTTTGTATATCTTATGCCTGATTGATTCATCTTGTATGCGAGCCATTCATGACTGTTGAGATAGATTTGGATCGTGAATGGAAACCATGTGGGAACACGCACATGCATGAAACCGAACTCACGGTCAATGAAATAGAAATACAGGCACAGGCACTTGCGCTGAGCGTTTATCAGCCGTGGCCGTTTTTCTCCAGGGACCATTTTGAAGCTTTGGCATGCCTCTACGGCCGTGAAAACACAGATCAGTCCCTCGGTGATGTTGTCTCTCTTGGCGATGGACCGAGCCTCCTTTTCCTTTCGCTCTCGCCCAGCCAGGGGAATATAGGGGCGGCCAGCGGCTTCAGCAAACGCCCTACCGTGTTCCTTGAGCCGCTCCGACTCCTTGAGAACAAAGGGCTTAAAATCCTTTATGAGAAGCCCACGGGAGGCGATGAACCGCTCCATGGATTCAGCCCAACTGATAGGGAGGTATCCCTTGAAAATGAGCCGATCAAAACAGGCTATCGTTCCCGTGATTTTTTGTGTATGCTTCTCGATAAACGTTTTCATGGCGTTCCCTCCTTAGTGGCTGTTTGGCAACTACCACTTTAATGGATGAACGCCATTTTTTTCTACACTATTTGGTTGCGGCCTTTAGGCCGCCTTGGGATGTTGTGTGTAAAAAATCGTGAATTGAATTCTCGGATAGCCTCGCACTATATGAATGGGAAGTAAGTGCTAAAAGATGGCTGCTTGAAAATCTTTGGAAGTGAAGGAGGAAAATGATTAATGTCTAAAAATGATCCGATTATTGTTTCTGCAGTGAGGACACCGATCGGTGCATTCGGTGGTTCTCTCAGGGATGTGTCACACACTCAACTTGCATCCCTGGTTATGGATGAGGTCTGTAAAAGGGTGAGCTTCCCGAAGGGAGATCTTGACGATATCTATTGGGGTGTAGTCATGCAGCGAAGTGACGAAAACGGGCTGGCCCGTGGTGCTGCTTTGAGAGCCGGAGTTCCTGATTATGTCTCTGCTGTTCAAGTGAATCGTGCCTGCTGTTCAGCTATGGAGGCCATACGGATTGGGTCAATGGTTATTCGGCTTGGTGAGGCCAATGCCATTTTGGCTGGAGGTGGTGAGAGTATGAGCAATGTGCCCTATGTCATTAAAAACGCGAGATGGGGATTGCGACTGCGACATCAGGAACTTACAGATGGTTTGTGGGATAGTCTAACTGATCATTACACGGGCCTCATTATGGGCATGACAGCAGAAAATGTTGCTGAGAAATATAATATTTCCCGTAGAGATCAGGATGAGTTCTCCTATCAAAGCCAGATGCGTGCCAAGAAGGCTTTAGAGGAGGGGCGGTTTAGGGATGAAATTGTACCTGTTGTTATTCCTGGAAAAAGGGGGAGTAAAGACATCATTGTCGATACAGATGAACATCCCCGTCCGGAAACGACCTTGGAGGAACTGAAAAAATTACCTTCTGCATTCAAGAAAGAGGGCACTGTTACAGCGGGTAATTCATCCGGCATCAACGATGCAGCCTCCGCTATTTTGCTTTTGTCAAGAGAATTTGCAGACAAATTGCATATGAAAAGGAAGTGGAGAATTGTGGGATCAGTAGCAGTCGGAGTGGATCCCCGAATTATGGGTATTGGGCCTGTACCGGCGATTAAGAACCTTTTGAAACAAACGGGATATAAACTTGAAGATATAGAGCTTTTGGAAATTAATGAGGCCTTTGCGGCTGCGTCTGTGGCTGTGGAGCGGGAGTTGGTTCTGAATCGAGAGATTGTGAACGTAAACGGGGGTGGAATAGCACTGGGACACCCTATTGGTACTTCAGGCTGCAGGATAGTGGTCAGTCTGATCCACGAAATGGAAAAGCGAGGACTTAAAAAGGGGCTGGCTGCCTTGTGCGGAGGCAGCGGGCATGGTCAGGCGATAATTATAGAAAGGGAAGAATGATCAAGTATAAGAGCACAATATTGGGAGACAAAGAAAAGGGGAAGAAATTTTGGTGGCGCTGGATTGACAGGTTGGGTTCCTATTATAATGAAAAATTTAGCCCTGACTGGCAAAATGGCGACAAAGAATTTTGAGGAAAGTTTAGGTATCGGATCCAGCCCTTTCAAGGTGCTAACATGCTGTATTAAAAGTTAAAAATAGAAATTGCTGAACAATTGCTCCTGCAAAATCTACCATAGCCTGGGAAAGAGCAAGCTATGGGGATTATTTCGGAGGAGGATCAAAGATGCTGGATTCTGTATTCGATGCATTTGCCCGCAAAACTCCTGTAACAGTAATGGCACGTGGAATGATGGAGCGAACATTCAACCCCGCACAACTGGACGAGTGGTTCGAAAATACCGCAGAGGTCCAATACACCGGTCGGCTTCTGTTTTCATCTGTTTTTGCCATCATGAGCCAGGTCGTCTGTGGTCACCATCCATCTGTTCATAGCACATTTCAGGCCTCCAAAGAGCAAATCGGCGTATCCGTTACCTCTCTATATTAACCGTCTCATAATAGTAACGACTTCTCACTGTGATGGAAGAGGTGATGTGCGACCTTGTTGGCATCATCACGCTCAGCGGTGAGACAGAAGAGGCGGTTACAGAGGCTTTCCTGGATTTGGTCGCGGCTGGTCATGGCCGGAGGTTAAGTACAAAGGCAGGCGGATTTTAAGGTGAGTGTGCCAGATTTATTAGTGATCTCATAGGTTAGATGACCATTTTAGATGGATTTTGAGAGGCTTTTGTGGATATGGATATACCCCCCTCCTATGTCTTTGTTTGGTTATGGAGTACCGTGCTTCCTGTACGTTCTCAGGCCCCTTCTCGTTGCACTTTGAAAAAGGGAAGGAAAATCAAGAACATGCAATTTTTTTGAAAAAAATTCACTTTTTTTCAATCCTTATATCATCGGAATTTTAGGAGGTTGTGAACAAAAAAGAAGTTCCCCGTCCTTTGGCCTTGGAATCGACGTGCGTGAAATCTTGACAAACGGATGGTCGACGAATATGTTCTCCCTATTTTGGAGGGGTGCCGCTGTTGCGCAATTCCACCGTGCGCAATATTCTCGCTGTGGCCTCCCTTGGCCGTTATGAGGCAGTATAACCATCAACGGGCAATCCGTAACGAATATCAAGCAAGAAAAGTGCCAAAAATTACAAGTGCCTAAACTGCCTGAAATTGGCAAGGCGCCGCCTGTCCGGCTGAAGACGGGATGTAAGCTTCGCTGCAACACGTAACGAGCAACCCGCGCATAGGAACCTTCATGGATAACCCATTGATTGTTGATCGACTCAGGGAAATTGTGGGCGACGACCATGTCCTGACATCGGATATGGACCTCACCCTCTACAGTTATGATGCCTCGCTGGATCG
>Ga0068714_10006209_pt1 | contig 12275 bp, 9 predicted proteins | sample MTBNYHSulfiMetaG_FD_62988 | JGI IMG/M metagenome (GOLD analysis project Ga0068714, IMG submission 62988) | Enrichment culture microbial communities from rom New York Harbor, USA that are MTBE-degrading - MTBE-NYH (New York Harbor Sulfidogenic)... | ecosystem: Environmental > Aquatic > Marine >... | reverse complement strand
GATGATCGTTGTGCAAACGTTCTCTGCCATAGCAAGTCCTCCTTGGGATATGATTCACCAAGGTAGCTTTGCACACTTTCTCCCATATGTCCAGGCCTATGACGTGCGATTGCCCTGCCCTGCCTCCTGGACCGGATTGACTTTACGACTGTTTGAAGATATTAGGAAAATATGGAGTAATACATGAACGCATCGGGATTCGACACTCATGCATATGTTAAAAAACTGACGGCGGTGGGCTTTACCGAGGAACAGGCCGAAGTCCAGACGCGGGTCATCGCCGAGCTCATCGAAAGCCATTTGGCCACAAAGCACGACCTTAAGGTGCTGGAAGTGACCATGAAAGAGCTTGAGATGTCTCTTCGACGAGACATGAAGGAGCTTGAAACCTCTCTTCGGCGGGATATGAAGGAGCTCGAAGCTTCTCTTAAAGCAGACATGAAGGAGCTTGAGACTTCTCTTCGGCGAGACATGAAAGAGCTTGAAACCAGCCTTAGACGAGACATGAAGGAGCTAGAGCTGCGCCTCAGACATGATCTGACCCTCCGCCTGGGAGGCATGCTGGCGGCCGGCATCGCCGTAATTGCCGCCTTGGTGAAGCTCTTCTGAACTAAAAGGTTGAAATTCCCCGGCATCACTGGAACTTCCCGCCGACCGCTCTTTCCAAGTCCGCTTGAGCCATTTGGTAACCGTACAGAGCCTGATAATAACTGACACTCGATTCCAGAACAAACACGCGGGCGTTTAACACTTCCAGAAATATCACCAGCTGTTCCTGGTATTGCAGGGTGGTCATGCGCTCATTTTCGTGAGCCTGGGACAGAGCGGTTTCGGCCGTGTGGATGTCCGCTTTGGCCACTTTCAATTGCTCGTAGGCATCTTCCACCTGGACTTTGATTTGTTTTTCCAGATCGCGGCGCTGTTCCTGCAAAGATCGTTTGCGGTATTTGAACTCTTTGGCGGCCGCTTCGGTCTTGCCGCCTTCAAACCAGTTCCATTTGACCCGCACTCCAACCGATGCATTATGCTCATTGGTGAAAGGATTGTTCTCGGCGAGAAAATCTTCCCCCTCGCGAAAGTACTGCCCGAATGCATGGACCTGAGGATAATACCCGCTCTGAGCAGCCCTGATGCTTTCCTCCGCCTGCAGGACCGAGGTGTCGATCGCGGTCAGCTCGGGCCTGTGCCGTTCGGCCAGCGAATAGAGCTCCTGCAGGCTCGGTGCGGGTTGAATCGGGATTTCTTTATCCTGTAGGGCAATGTGAGTCTGAATGTCTATGTCGAGGAGCTGGTTGAGCTGCGACCGGAGGGTGATCAGCTGTTTGGCGGCCGCCCTTTCCGTCTGCACGGCTTCGGCCAGGGCCACATTGGCTTTGAGTACGTCGTTTCTAGGGGTCAATCCCTGCTCGTAGTACGCTTCTGCATTTCGCTGCTGAATCTCCAGCGCCTTGATGTTGTCTCGCGCCACCTGCAGCAGCTTTTCCCCAAGCAGGGTCCGCAAAAATGCGTACTTGATATTGCGGGTCAGGTCGAGCCGTGCCGATTCCAGCCGATATTGGGCAATCCTGTAATCCAGTTTGGAGATATTGAGCTGAGCAGTCAGGTTAAAGCCGGTGAATATGGGCTGAGTAATGTCCAGCTCCCAATGGTTCACGGTAGCAAGGGTGGAAGGGAACTGGGACGGCAATCCCGGTACTCCGCTAATGCCCAATGTGATAAAGGGTTGATCTTTGATTTTGGTAAAGGTGTAGCTTGTATCCAGCTTGGGATAAAACTCCGCCCGAGCCTGTTTGACCTGTTGGCCGACCGCCATGACTTCTTCCTGAAAAGCCTTGAGACTGCGGTTGTGCTCCAATCCGTAGTCGATCGCTTTGTCCATGGAGAGGGGCTGCATTGGCAGATCTGCAAAGTCGACCTTCCCTGAAGCAGATGGTCCGAAGGCCCCCTCTTGAAGCGGGTCTTTCCGGAGTTTTTTGGTTTGGGCCAAAGCCGAAGAAAAAGAGATCGTAAAGCAAACAAGGAAAACAATACTCGTCACCGTCTTAATGACATTAGCGGGGGTCATCGATAATCCCGATTGCAGCTGCAATTCCAAGACAGCTCATGAGGTGCTGCACTGCATGGTCAACCAATCCAATCTGCCAAGGAGCCGTCTCCTGCTCCTGTCTTTTTAGTACCTTTCTAGGAGCTTGTCCGACAATGCCTCTTTTGTCATTTCGAACGGAGCGTAGCGTAGTGAGAAAACAGTTCTCGGACAAGCTCCTAGTGTCCTCAGCTCGGTCTGAACCGCTCCGGAGCAAGGCTGAGAATTTCCTGTGCTGGCCCGGACACCGAACGCTTTTTCGGCGGAGGATAAGGTACTTTCGCACTAAACTCAAGGTTAATTAATCCGCATTGAGCTGAAAACGTGAGCTCAAAGCGCCTTACCTCTTGTTCAATTTGGATTCCTTTATCGCGCAATAAATCACTGGAACGACCAGCATTGTGATTACTTCGAAGGTTAGGCCGCCAAAGGAGGGGATAGCCATTGGAATCATAATCTCAGATCCGCGCCCGGTGGACGTCAGAACTGGAAGCAGAGCCAGGATAGTAGTGGCGGTGGTCATCAGGCAGGGCCGGATACGGCGTTGGGCGGCTTCGATGGTGGTCCGGCGAACCTGATGGACCGTTTCCATATTCTGATCTGCGAACCTTTGTTCCAGATAAGTCGCCATGACGATATTGTCATCTGCCGCAATTCCGAAGAGTGCTAAGAACCCGACCCAAACCGCAACGCTCAAATTGATGGGATGCACCTGAAACAAATCTCTCATGTTGGTACCCAAGACGCTGAAATCCAGGAACCAGGGCTGTCCATAGAGCCAGAGCATTATAAAACCGCCTGCCCATGCTACTGGGATGCAGGAGAAAACCAAAACAGTAGTCGAAACGGAGTTGAACTGCAGGTAAAGGATGACGAAGATGATAAAAAGCACAAGAGGCAAAATTATCTTTAGCTTATTTTGTGATCGTACATGGTTTTCGAAGTTGCCGGTGAAAGCAAAGCTGACGCCGGTCGGCAACTGCATTTCGCCGCTCTCCATTTTGTACCGAAGATAATTTTTGGCCTGTTCAACTACATCGATTTCGGCAGTGCCTGGTTTCTTATCGAACAAGACATAACTGACCGGGAAAGTGTCTTCGGTTTTTATGGCTTCGGGTCCCCTGGCGTACTTGATCTCGGCAAGCTGCATCAGTGGAATCTGCGATCCGTTGGCCGACGGCACTAGAATTCTGCCGATGGACTCGAGATCGTCCCTCAGTTCACGCATGTATCTGACTCTCACCGGATATCTCTCCCGCCCTTCCACCGTGGTCATGATCTGATCGCCGCCGAGGGCAACCTGTATTACGTCCATGACTTGCTGCAAGTCGATTTCGTACTGGGCAATCGCTTCCCTGTCGACGTGGATCTCCAGGTAAGGTTTGCCAATAATGCGATCGGCGATTACGGAGGAGGGTACGATCGAGGGTACCTCCCGCAGGTGTTTTTGAATTTGGAAGCAAACTTCTTCGATCGTTTTAAGATCCGGGCCCTTGACTCTGACTCCCATGGAAGCTCGAATTCCGCTTTGCAGCATAACAAGACGCGCCGATATGGGCTGTAGCTTCGGCGCCTGTGTCGTTCCCGGAATATTAGCAGCTTCGACTATTTCCTGCCATATGTCGTCGGGCTTTTGGATTCCCTTCCACGCGTTGCGCCCAGGGTTCAAGCTCGGATCCAAAGCGGGACGCCACAACCGAAACGGCTTTCCCCCGGCACCCTTGATGAGGCTGCCGTCCCGGGCACGGGCAAATCGTCCTTGAACGAGGTATGGCTTTCCGTCAGGAGCATTGAGAGGCGCTCCCTCCTCGTTCCTGAAAAAATCGACTTCGTTGGGGAAAAACTGAAAGGTCATCAAACGACCGTCGCGGTCACTCAGGTATTCCGTTCTATAATTGATCACAGTCTCGATCATGGAAGTCGGTGCCGGATCGAGCGGACTTTCGGCGCGTCCCAATTTGCCGACGGCGCGATCAACCTCGGGTATTGCCTGAATTGCCATGTCTTGACTGCGGATGATGTCCAGAACTTCACCGATGGATGCATGCGGCATTGTGACCGGCATAAACAGGTAGGAGCCTTCATTCAGGGAGGGGATAAACTCTTTCCCCAGTCCTGGAAATTTTTGCGCAATATGAGTGACCAGACTGTTCTTTTTTAGCAAATTTGGAAGCCAACCATAAATAGGGGCAAAACCAACCCAGATGATTGTGCCGAGTAAAAGCATTGCGATCGGCATAGTGAGAAACGCGGCTTTGTGGCTCAGGCACCATCCAAGAATCTCTGCATAGAAGTGCTGCAAAAGCAAAAATGAGCTCAATAGTCCACCAATTATTGCGGATACGAATACGAAGTTCAAAATCAGCCCCTTTTCGGGACCTAAAGGAAGCCAATGCCTGGCAAGCAGTATTGCCACCGCCACGGCGACCAGGATGCAGTTGATCGTCCGCAGCCACCTCTTGGCTTCTTCCGGCACCCGGCGTAACAGCAGCCTGTAGCCGCCGATACAGGCGATCACCAGTCCGAGCCAGCCGTTGAAAAAAGCTGCCACCAGCAGCCCGAAGTAGATCATTGCTTCAAAGAAGATCCAGTTTGGTCTTCTTTTCCTATCCTTTTCGGTGCCAAAAAGCATCTCTGCGAGCGGAGGGATCATGGTAAGAGCAACGAAGGCCGAGCCAATCAATGCGAAGGTCTTGGTGAAGGCTAAAGGTCTGAACAGTTTCCCCTCCGGGCCTTCCAGGGCGATAACGGGCAAGAAGCTCACTACCGTTGCAAGGGCGGCCGCTAGAACAGCGCTGCCGACTTCTTTGGAGGCGCGAAAAACGGATTCTTTACGACTGCTGCCGGGCTTAGCCGTTTCCGTATGCCTCAGGATATTCTCGCATATGACAATCCCCATATCATCAAGAGTGCCAATGGCAATCGCAATTCCGGAAAGCGATACGATGTTGGCATCGACACCAAAAGTCTTCATGGCAATAAAGCTGATCAGGACTGCCAAAGGCAGCACGGCGGAAATGAGAATCGAGCTCTCAAGATGCATCACAGTAAGAATGATTACGATCATTGCTACGAGGATTTCCTCGTATATGGCATCATTAAGGGTTCCCAGGGTTTCGTATATGAGGCCGCTTCGATCATAGAAAGGTACGATCTTTACTTGGCTAACAGTGCCGTCATCCAGTGTTCGTTTGGGCAGACCCGCAGAAATCTCTGCGATTTTCTCTCTGACATGTTTGATGACTTCGAGCGGATTGGCGCCGTGACGGGCTACGATTACTCCTCCGACCGCTTCGATCCCGCCGTCATCCAGTGCGCCGCGCCGTGTCGCTGGGCCGTAGGAGACGCTTGCCACCTGCCTGATGAAAATCGGCACCCCGCCCGCCACCTTGACGAGGGCGTTCTGCAAGTCGTCCAAATTCTTGACGAAGCCAAGCCCACGAATCACATACTCTACCTTGTTGATTTCAATCGTTCTCGCGCCCACATCGATATTCGCCCTCTTCGCCGCTTTCACCACCTCTTCCAATTTCACATCGTAGAGGCGCATCAGATTAGGATCGACGTCGATCTGATATTCCTGAACGAAACCTCCGACGGATGCGACTTCACTGACACCGTCGGCCGCCAGGAGAGCGTAGCGTACATACCAGTCCTGCAGCGTTCTGAGCTCGTGCAGGTCCCATCCTCCTACTCGGGCTCCTTCGGCGCTCTGTCCTTCGAGAATGTACCAGAAAACTTGACCCAGCGCGGTTGCATCGGGCCCGAGACCTGGCTGCACTCCCGCGGGCAGGTTTCCCGAGGGTAGACTGTTTAACTTTTCCAGCACTCGAGCACGAGACCAGTAGAAATCGACATCTTCTTCGAAAATGATGTAGATGTTCGAGAAGCCAAACATTGAATAACCGCGGACGGTCTTTACGTGAGGAATGCCCAGCAGGGCGGCGGTCAAAGGGTAGGTGATTTGATCCTCAATATCCTGAGGAGATCTTCCCGGCCACTCGGTGTAGACAATCTGCTGATTTTCTCCAATGTCCGGGATAGCATCGACCGGCACCGGATAGCGATGAAATCCGCCAAGACTCCAGTCGAAGGGAGCGACCATAATTCCCCAGACGGATATGAGAAGAATCATCAGCAAAACAATAATCTTCCTATCCAGGCAAAACCAGATAATACGATCTATCCAGGATGAAGCGTAGGGAGGAGGATTATTTGAGCTGTTACTATTCAATATCCCTCCAGCTTGAAATCAGAAAAAAGAATTGGGTATACCGATATGGCGGCAAACAATACGTAGCCAATGATCGAGATGAGGCAAAGCCGCTTCTGTAGAGCCGGTACAAGATCGAGCAATGAGGAGCTCGGCTGGAAATAATCGAGCACTCCGACTCCAAGTCCAGCTATGCAGCCCGTAAGCAGAGAAAAATAAAGTGGATATCCAATGTAATGGTACTCTTTCTGCAACAGACAGAATGGACAATGGTGTGTGGGCAGCGCATAGAAATAGGGAGCAATGAACGAGATAATCGAGAGCAATGAAAGAATCATCAAACAGGTTGTGGCGAGAGAAAAGATTCCGGCGGCCTTCCCGGTCCACAGGAAGTGGATGCCGATCCTGATTGTTATCGCCAGGCTTACAAAAAAGATGATCTTAGTTGCATATGGAGGCAAAGCGGCAATGTCGCTTGCCAGCGTGTAGTCCCCCTCACTGAACAGGAGGCCGCAACATGAAGTGATGACATCGGGTTTCATCCGCAGAAAGTATTGCATTTGAAAAAAGGATTCCAGCAACAGAGAGGGAAAAATAATCAGCAGCAGTTTATACTTGGCTCTGATGAGCGGATAATCCGGCGCCATATTGTCGGTGTAGTTGACAATAAGCCATTGGCCGCAGAGAATACAGTTCAGCCCTTTCAAAACAAGGGTAGGATAGCCGTAATCATTGACGTTTAGAGAGCCTGCTGCACACATGGCGCCCACAAACAGGTCGTGAATGTGTTCGGTTGTGTACGTGAATAAGATGAGCGAGATGATCTCGAAGCCCATTACATAAGCAAGGATGGTGGAGATCAGATAGGTTTTCCTTTCAAGCTGCAATTGTCCTTCACTGCCGCTCTGCATATCCCAGTTTCGGAGTATCTGAATGGCATTAACCGTTGCATATCCTGTGAAGGCCGTCATGAGGAGGGAATCGAATTCAAGAGCGATGATGGCAGGGTTCAGGATCACAACGATATTCCCTGATCGATAACCATGCCGTCCCTGAGGCTCACCACTCGATCCGCCACCGGAGATTCGAAAACGAGCGGATCGTGGCTGGCTATTAACACGGTCTTGTTTTCTTCCTTGAGGGTCGAGACAATGTCAAGAAAAGCGGCGGACAGCTCGGTATCGAGGTGCGCCGTGGGCTCGTCGGCAATGATGAGCTCCGGATCGTTTATCAATGCCCTGGCTATGGCAGTTCTTTGCTGTTCTCCGCCGGAAAGATATTCTACTTTCAGCTGCGCCTTGGCGTCGATTCTTAGTTTTTCCAGCAACTCCAGCGCTCTCTGCTTGATGAGGCGGTATCTCCTGCCGCTCGGATAAGCCGGAAGCATGGTGTTTTCCAAGACGCTCAAGCCCCTGACGAGATTGTAATTCTGGAACACGAAGCCGAAAGTATTCCTGCGGGTCTGCGCGGCAAAGCGCTCCGGCAAACTGGTGATCTCCCGGCCGTTAAGAAAGATTCTGCCGGAGGTCGGCCGTGCCATGCAGCCGATGATGCTCAAAAGCGTTGTCTTGCCGGACCCGCTCGGTCCCTTGAAAATTACCACCTTATTGCCGTCAAGGTTGAGGTCTACTTCCTTCAGGGCCGTGAACGCGTTTGGCTTCCCTGCATTGAATGTCTTTGATACCTGCAGCAGCTTGATCATATATGGATTTCCATTTCACTGACACGGATGGACACGGACTAAGACACGGATTAACACAAATCGTCCAAAAGCGACCCCACACCCCTGCATTCAGCAGCTTAACCCTGTCTCATAACGACATCCGGATCCATCACGGAAACTCGCCAAATGGGAACAATGGTAACAAGCGTATAGGGCACCACAGTGAGAAACAAGAGCACGGCCAACTGGTACAGATTAACCTCCGGCTGAAGCTGAAAACTTGGATAGAGGATGGACCAGCCTTTAAGGGCGTGCTCGAAAAGAGGCGCCGAGGCAAGAAAAACATGGAGGTAGGCGCCGATCACTCCCAATAAAAATGCTGTCAGGGATATGATTGTGCCCTCCCAAAATTTCATTACCAAGATGTCGGAAGAGTCCCAGCCGATCCCTTTCAATATGCCTATCTCGGTCTTTTCCGCGGCGCTCAGGCCGGTAGCCTTATCCCATGCAAAAATAAAAAAGGCGAGAATGGCGCCGCTCAAAAGCACAATCATATAACCGCTTCGCCAGCCGAACAGGGAACTGTAAGTTCTGATGATCTCTTGGCGCAAAATTGGTCTGGCGCCCGGCAAAGTCGAGGCTATTTTTTCGGCAATGATTGCACACTCCCTCTCATTCCTGATTTGCACCGACAAATCCGTAGCGAATCCATCGGGCATTCCGGTCAATCGCCGAAAAGTAGGCTCCGTCATAACAATCAGATCGGAAGAGACCAGATCCGTTGCGGCGTCGAAGGCTTTGGATACTTTCAGAGCAAGTGCCTCGCCGTCATAGGCTCGAAAGTATAACTTTCCTTCCGAGTCCGCTTGCCAGGTACGAAGGACTCCCTGTCCGACTTCAATAGATTGGTCCCCGTAAGCGGCTTCACTGGATGCCAGAAGAGTGTAGTTCGTCCGGTTGGCGGGATGGAAATAGTATCCCCATAAGCGCGGCTCAACAGAGCGAACTCCCCTGATGCTTTTGATCTTATCCCCATAATCGATCGGAATGAGCTCCTGTCTTCCCGCCATCATGCGCTGCACGATCATTTCCGGGGCATCGTCCAATAGGGTCTCTGCCTGCCTTCTTAAAGCATTGGTAAAGAAGATAACCGAGCAGAGCATGAATACGATCAGTACGTAGACCGCTATTAGAGCAAAATTTTTCCTTTTTCTGCGCCCCAGAGAGGAGAGTGTAAAATCCATGAAGCACCGTTGTCGTTCCAGCCACCTCATTTTATGCGATCCAAAACAAGCGGGGAGGGTATGGTGATCGATCCGGAAGGGAAATGTTCGAGGGCCGTTGGAAAGTCTTGAAAAGGAGTATGAAGGTCTGCCAACGAGAGATTCCTAGTATAGCTTGCCTCGGTGAACAAGCATAAATCAGTGAGCTGCAGTTTTTCTACCAGTTCTTTTTCCTTGGCTATTGCCCCCTCAAAGTGCTTCATTTGCAGTTCCGGGTGGATAAAGAGAAGAAAGGAGAGAAACAGCACACTGAAGAATGTAGAGATGATGAAAACAGTCGATTTCCTCACGGGAGCAGCGGAATCAATCAATGCGTTATGACTCCTCAGGGTTTTAGTAATTCACGTTGGGTCCCGCCGCCGGCTTGAATCAATGCGGCGACTTGAATCAACCGCCGGTTGCCGCAGTTGCGAGCAATCCGAATATTTCGACCTTCACGCGAAGCTTTCATAACTCCCCGCCGTCACCAAGCCCTGATGAAGCAAGATCAGAGCCCTGAAGGGACTCTCGAATACCAGGATTGGGCCAGGTGACATTCACAACTGGTTAAAGGAGATCAACAAAAAACACTTGACTTAAACAAACCAGACGCAAAGAACGCCAACGTACGCAAAAAGCTTGTTAAAATAAAACCTTCTATGATCGCGTGTCTTCGCGTCCTTTGCGCCTTTGCGGTGAACGGTTACATCAATCAAGGCTTGCGATAATGCTTTGAGTCACCTCTTGGAATTGGAGAATCCTTTCTCCTTTGTGGTCCTTCATGAATTGCTCGGCGTCCTCGTTGTTTGCAAAGGGAATGAGCTCCCTTCCCATCGGCCCGTATACGTCGCTCCCGATTACATAGAATGCGGCAAAGCCGTCCATCATTTCCATGTTGTAGTATTCCGTCACATAGATGGCGGCAATATCTTTTTCGGACCTGCCGGGAGCGTACTTTGCCAGATTGAAATAATACTTGAACAAGTCCTTGATCCCATCAAAAAAAACCACGGTACCGTCTTTGAAGATAATTTCGTCTATCCAGTCGGGGTATTTTGCCACAAACATACCGCAAACGGGGCACTTGTCGCTCTCGGCCGGCTTGACCGGCCGAGCAGCAGAGGAATCGGACGTGCTATGTTGATGGATGAGGCTCTGGTATTCTCTTTCTAGTCGTGCCTGATGCGCAGTTCTGCATTGGGCTATGCGCCCTGCATCATTGCCGCAGTGCTCCAGGCATATATTGAGCTCTTTCCGGCTGGCCGTCTCAATCGCCTGCCAGCGAGTTTGAAGATGATCAGGGACTGAAAAATCGGTGGACTGAGCCATCGCGTCCAAACAATACAACAGCGAAAAAACCATCAGTAGCACATGGGTAGATTTCTTCATTCTTATCTCCAAGACTTCATCATTTATGAATTTTCCAGGATAGAACCAAACCTCGGCAACAGGCGAATGCTCAGATCAGATCCATAGCCGCCGCGCTCTTGAGCAGATTAAAGCCGTTGTCTGCCGGTATTCGCAAAGTCAAACAAGCGTCGGGAAGTGAAAATCGGCATCAAATGTCTTAAGTGATGGTGCAATTTTGGCCTCGGTGATTCGGTTCGTATTAGCGCGAAAACCTGAAGCCCGAAATAGCTTCGCCTCTCCGGTGGCGGCTTGCGGATGCAAGCAGGCGAAAGTCTGCTGTTAGCTCATAGGGTAAGTTTATGCCCAGGGACTTTCCGTCCTCAACAAATAGTAATGCCAGTAGTGGCAAATAAGTTCTTCATTCGATCAGACTGATCTGAAACATTTGAGTTATTTTCAAGGAATCGATCCTACCTATAGCCCATTGCATAACTCCGCAAAAAAAGAGTTGAAGCTAATATCGTGCAAAACACTGCCTCCTGCAATGGGGTATATTACCCAAAATATCATGGGGAAAGGAAGTATTGGTCGGCATTGCCATGGAAGTGGATGACGGAATGCGATTGTTCCTTGGTGCCCCCGGCAGGATTCGAACCTGCGGCACCGAGATTAGGAATCTCGAGCTCTATCCGCCTGAGCTACGGGGGCCACGATGGTCGAAAGAAGCTAACACAGGGCGAAAAAGGTGTCAATCACGAGCAGCAATCCGAAGCAATTCTCATCCGCAAAATGAAAATTTGCAGCGCTGGCGAGGCAGACTTCAAACCTGGAAATGGGAGCGGCGTTTTTTCTGATAACGGCCCATGATGACTCCGATTACCCAGCCGGAAAGAAGCACCAAAGAGCCAGCTATAAACCAGCGAATTTTCTGAGATATTTTTAAGTCTTCCATTTCCTCACTCAGTGAGCGAACATTTTCCTGGGCCTGAGCGAGTGCAGATTTGGTCGAATCGTACTCCTGTTTCAGGCTCAAATAGTCGGCGGCTCCAGTTTTGAAAGACTCGTACTCCGCCTCCAATTTTTCCAACTTATCGGTACTCGTCTGCAGTTGCTGCATTAGCTCGTTTTGTTTTTGTGACAGTTTGTTGTTGTCTTCCAGGGCGGATGTGAGCTGTGCTTTCAGGGTGGAGCTCAGCGTTTTGGCCTGGGCTGCCCAGAAGGGCTGGTCAACCAGGTATTTGTTCAATATCCAGCCTTCGGTCGTCTCCTCTCCTTCCTTCACAATGCGAACATCGCTCCAGTCGTCCTTTTGACCGGTTATTTCGACCATTGCCCCCGATGAGAGCGTTCCTATAACGCGGTAACCGGTGCCGGGCCCGGAGCGAAGGTTGACTTTGCATAAGTCGTCTACATAGGCTGTAGTAGCAGCCGAGATTGGCAGATTCGTGTACAATAAGCCGCAAATTACTATGCTAATCAGATAGAGTGTTTTCTTCATCCGTTCCTTCCATTTAATAAGAAGTGTTCATCCTTCTAATTCATACCCGAACCGGGAGCCATTATAGGGATAGAATGGGAGACACACAAGGCCAATTCATGGCGAGAGCAGGGCAATCGCACGTCATAGGCCTGGACATATGGGAGAAAGTGTGCAAAGCTACCTTGGTGAATCATATCCCAAGGAGGACTTGCTATGGCAGAGAA
>Ga0068714_10006208_pt1 | contig 12277 bp, 10 predicted proteins | sample MTBNYHSulfiMetaG_FD_62988 | JGI IMG/M metagenome (GOLD analysis project Ga0068714, IMG submission 62988) | Enrichment culture microbial communities from rom New York Harbor, USA that are MTBE-degrading - MTBE-NYH (New York Harbor Sulfidogenic)... | ecosystem: Environmental > Aquatic > Marine >... | reverse complement strand
ATCGGTCAGCAGCAGCGATTGAGCCTTGCACGATGCCTGGCAGTGTCTCCTGAAGTTATCCTCTGTGATGAGCCTACATCCGCCCTTGACCCATTTTCTGCCCAGAAGATCGAAGAAACGCTTTCAGAATTGAAACAGGAGTACACAATTGTGCTGGTAACCCATAACTTACGGCGGGCCCGACGTATGGCGGATTATGTTGGGTATATCTTCCTGGGCGAGCTGGTAGAACATGGGGAGAAACAGCTCATCTTTGAAAATCCACGGGATGAGCGGACACGAAGATATATTTCCGGTGAAAGCTACATTTAACAGATTTGAGCAGGTAAAATAGAAAAAAAGAACAGATATAGCCTCTCTTTTTTTCTATTGTCAAAAGAATTATAAGGATGAAATGGTATGCTTTTTCATCCATAACTCCTATTAAAATACAAGAACCTCATAAAGGAGAGAACACATATGAAAGAAAATACAGAAGTATTCATGGTCCCCCCGCAGGTCAGGACCTTCATGAAACGGGGGGAAGACGATTTTATCTCATTCTGGGAACATGCTGCCCTCCAGGCCGAAGAAGAAGTCCACTGGTTCAAGAAATGGGATTCGGTTTTTGACTGGAGCACTCCTGTTTTCAACTGGTATGTCAATGGAAAAACAAATGTCTGTTATAACTGTGTGGATTACAATGTACAGAAGGGGAGAGCAGGTAAGGCTGCATTCATTTTTGAAAGCGGTGAAACAGGAGAAATACGGGTTATTACTTATGGTCAATTACTCTCCATGGTCAAGCAATATGCAGCAGCATTGAGAGGTCTCGGTGTACAAAAAGGTGATCCTGTTGCCCTCTATATGCCCATTGGGATTGAATCTGTGGTTTCCATGCTGGCATGTGCACGAATCGGCGCCATCCATGTAGCCATTTTTGCTGGGTTTTCAGCAAAAGCAGTGGCAGATAGAATAACTATCTCTGATTCAAAATATTTCCTCGTCCAGGATGAAGGATCACGGCGGGGGAAGGGTGTCCCGCTCAAAACCACGGTGGACGATGCACTGAAGATGGCCCCCGGACGCATACAGAAGGTGGCTGTGCTGAGAAAAAATGAGGATACAGAATCTCCCATGGAAAAAGGGAGGGACATATACTGGGGCGAATTCCTGGAACAGGGAAAGGGCCACTCTCCAGATGTGGAGGTGATGGATTCGAATGATCCCCTGTTCATGCTGCCTACCTCGGGGACCACTGCCCTGCCCAAGGTGACTGTTCAGAAACACGGAGGATACCAGGTCTATGTGTACTCCATGGGTAACTGGATCTACGGGATGAAACCCAGCGATGTATGGTTCTGCACCAGCGACATCGGCTGGATCGTGGGGCACAGCTATAATGTCTATGGACCCTTGCTGGTGGGGTGCAGTTCGGTATTATATGAGGGGACTCCCGATTACCCGAGAAAAGACATGTGGTGGGACATACTCGAAAAGAATAAGGCCACAGCCTGGTGGGTATCCCCCACAGGAGTCCGGGGATTGATGCGCCTGGGAATCGAGGAAGCGAAGAACCATGATATTTCCTCTGTGGAGCGGGTATTCTGTGCAGGAGAAGTCCTCAACCCCGCAGCATGGCGCTGGCTTCAGATGGAAGTCTTTGAAAACAGGATACCGGTGATTGACCACATGTGGCAGACAGAGACCTCTGGTCCATTGATTGCCAACCCCTATGGGTTGACCCTCCTCCCCATTAAACCCGGGTCTGCGTCCCTCCCTGTTCCCGGAGTAGCGGTACAGGTCGTGGATGGGACCTCTGGGGAGCCCATGAGTCCTGATGAGAAAGGAGTCCTCATTGTGAAGAACCCCTTCCCTGGCATGACCTCCACATTATGGAAGAACGAAGAACGATATCAGGAAGAATACTGGAATAAATTCGAAGGCAAGAAGGTATATTATTCCGGGGATGCGGCTTATATGGATTCAGATGGATATATCTGGTTTGTAGGACGGTCGGATGAGGTCATCAAAATTGCAGCTCACCGTATTGGTACTATTGAAATCGAGAGTGCCCTCATTTCCCACCCCGCTGTGGTGGAAGTGGGTGTTTCTGGTGTTCCCGATGAATTACGGGGAGAAGTAGCCTGTGCCTTTGTGGTACTCCGTCCTGAATATAACCCCTCTGAAAGCCTGAAAAAAGAGCTCATCCAGCATGTCAGGGATACCATGGGGCCCATTGTGGTTATCAGGGACATTGAATTCGTGGACACCCTGCCCAAAACCAGGTCCGGGAAGATCATGAGGCGGGTGATGAAATCACTGTGGATGTCCAAGGACCTCGGTGACCTTTCCACCATAGAGGAGGAAGCGTCTGTGGATGAAATCAGGGCAGCTATCAAGAAGATGAAATGATTACCCATGGGTTCACAGCATCTTTTTTCCTTTTTTTTTAATTTCAATTTCTCTTTTCAGGTATTCTATCTCATCTTTTTTAGTTCTGGCAGAACCTAGGGCTCTGTGTCCCCTGTAAAGGATTAAAATAGCATCGTCATATATCTCAGCACAATGAAATCAATCTAAATGAAGTAAAAGAAGCATAAGCCTTATAAAGGCGGAGGCTTTTTGATGCTCTATCATGGTGATGTAATGGCAAGAACTCGAAAGAAAGACCCATGGAAAACCAAGCAGTGGTACAATATCTATGCACCATCCATGTTCGGAAAGCAGCACATAGGTGAGACCCCTGCTGATGACCCGAAGAAGCTCATGGGCAGAACAGTCGATGTCAGTGGAAAGGAACTGAGTGGTGACTTCAAGAAAAGCCACATCAAGCTCCACTTCAGAATATCGGAAATCAATGGGACTGAGGCACATACCGAATTTGCCAGGCATGAAGTATCCCGATCATACATGCGGGCGCAGATCAGGAGACGGAATACCAAGGTGGGGACTATTACCGATATCCTGACAAAAGATGGAAAGAAAGCCAGAGTCACTGCAGCTGGCCTCTGTTATCGAACCACCACCAGCCAGCAGGAAATCGCCTTACGAAAGGCAATAAGCGGTAGCCTCATCGAGGCTGCACAGAATCTAACCCTTGAACAGTTCGTGCAGGAACTCTTTCTGAGTAAGGTTGCATCTGATGCATTCCGTAACGCAAAGAGTGTCTATCCTCTGCGAAGAGTGGAAATTGTCAAAACAAAAGTCCTCAAATAATCATGGTGGGAAAGGAAATACCTATTTTTATATCATGTATTTCGTGGACCTCGCCCATTATTTCTTATTTTTTATAGAAGGAATGTCATGTGGAAGACCTTTTTTATACCTGAACTATCCCCTTCTCACCGTCTGCTAGAAAGCTTATAAAGGTCAAAGAGAAGGATCGCATATGGATACCTACACAGCTGAAGACATCCAGGTCCTGGAAGGATTGGATGCAGTCCGGAAGCGACCTTCCATGTACATTGGATCCACAGATGATAAAGGACTCCATCATCTCGTCTATGAGGTAATCGATAATAGTATTGATGAAGCTCTTGCCGAGGTGTGTGATGAAATTATCGTGACGCTTCATCCAGATTCCAGTATCACCATCAGAGACAATGGAAGAGGAATTCCGGTAGACCCTATCGAAGAATATAATAAATCTGCCCTGGAAATTGTCATGACTACCCTATATGCAGGGGGTAAATTTAACAATCGGGTGTATAAAGTTTCCGGAGGGCTGCATGGTGTGGGTGTCTCCGTGGTCAATGCACTTTCGGAGTGGTTATGGGTGAAAGTCAGGCGAGATGGTAATGTCTATTACCAGAAATATGAAAAAGGTATTCCTGTCACCGAACTCCAGATCCTGGAACACTGTGATGAAACAGGTACTGAGACCACATTCTTGCCCGATACCCTGATCTTTGATGTGATTATGTTTGACTTCAATGTGCTGGCCTCCCGGTTGGAAGAACTGGCGTATCTGAATAAGGGGTTGACCATCACCCTGAAAGATGAACGTACTGGAATCTCCAGGACATTTTCATACCAGGGGGGGATTGCCGCCCTGGTACAACACCTCAATAAGAACAAGGAATTACTCCATGATCCCATCTATTTTGAACGGGAGGAAGAGGATATCCTCATCCAGGTGGCAATTCAGTACACATCAGGATATGCAGATACCATCTTGAGCTACGCAAATACAATCAAGACCATCGAAGGCGGTACCCATCTCAGTGGGTTCAAGGCTGCCCTCACCCGCGCAGCCAATTATTATACCAAGAAAAATGTGAAAGACACTATCAAACTTTCAGGTGAAGACGTACGGGAGGGCCTCACTGCAGTCATTTCCATTAAACTCCCCAATCCTCAATTTGAGGCTCAGACAAAGATCAAACTGTCCAATAAGAATATTGAAGGATTGGTGGATTCAGTGGTGTATGAAAAACTCAGTGAGTACTTCGAGGAAACGCCTGACATCGCCAGGATCATCATCGATAAGTCCATGAAGGCGAGGGAGGCCAGAGATGCTGCCCGAAGAGCACGGGAATTATCCAGGAAAAAAAGTGCCCTGGACATGTCCACACTCCCTGGAAAACTCGCCGACTGTTCAATTTCAGATCCTGAACTCTGTGAAATTTTCCTGGTAGAAGGACCTTCAGCGGGTGGATCAGCCAAACAGGCGCGGAACAGACGATTTCAGAGTGTCCTTCCATTGAGAGGGAAGATATTGAACGTTGAAAAAGCAGCAGAAACCCGTGTATTGAAAAGCTCAGAAATCTCCACCATGATACAGGCCCTGGGTGCAGGATATGGACAAACCCTTTCTCCAGATAACCTCAATTACAGCAAAATCATCCTCATGACAGATGCAGATGTGGATGGGGCCCATATCCGGACATTACTGCTCACCTTTTTTTATCGATACATGTGCCCACTGGTAGAAGAAGGGAGGATCTATATTGCGCAGCCGCCTCTCTATAAAGTTCGGAAGGGGAAAACAGAATATTATCTCTACAGTGATGGAGAACTCCAGAAGAAACTGGAAGAACTGGGATCACCCGTGGAAGTGCAGCGGTATAAAGGATTGGGGGAGATGAATCCCGAACAGCTGTGGGAGACGACCATGAATCCTGAGACCCGTACCATTCGAAAAGTCTCGATTGAGGATGCAGAACAAGCGTCCCGGATCTTCGATATCCTCATGGGTGCAGACGTTGAACCCAGACGGAAATTTATTCAGCAGTATGCTCAGGAGGCAACACTTGATATTTAGGTGATCCCCGTGCATACTCAAGAACAGATTGTTCATTTCAGTCCCCATGCACTCCCTTCACCCATCCAGCATGCCACCAATTCATCCCTGTTCTGCGGCACGTTTAAGATCAGCAAATATTTTTCACTGACTCCCGAAGAAGCACCTGAACCTCCTCCCTTGAAAAAGGGAAAAATTTATCTGATAAAAGGGAGAAATACTGCACGATCCTACACCCTTTTTTTAAACAGGATCACAGATAAGGAAAATGGTCTGATCATCACCCGTAAGAGTCCTCCTCAGATGAAGTCCTTCTACAATATTGAAGCTATCCCCCTCCTGTGGTTGTGCCAGAAGGAAGAAAAAGACGTGGTCTTTCCCACACACTTGCATAAACTGGTATATCTAATCAGCGAAACAGTCTCTACCCATGATAATCCCATCATCCTGCTGGATGGACTGGAGTACCTGGTGGTCCACAACAGATTTGACACCGTCATCAAGCAGTTATACATAATCAGGGATGTGCTGTGGCGACATGGAGGGATCTTGCTCATCCCACTGGATCCCGAAGCCTTTTCAGAAAGAGAAATGGGTCTTTTAGAGAAAGAATCAGTTTCTATCTAGATACTCCATAGGCATGGACACGCCAGCCTTCTCATCAGACCCAATCTAACCCTAATTTATCTTCTTCATCCATTCTTCTCCACATTCTCTGTTGCATTTCCTCTTCTTTGAGCCTATCAAGTTCCCTGAGATGTTCGAGGAGTTCCAGATCTGGATCGTCTTCCTGATGTCTTCTAGGGATACCGGGTTGCCAGGAGTCATGGAATCCCATGACAGGACGTGGAAACCTGGAAGGAACATCTTCGGTGGATTCCTCCATATGAGGTGTCCTCCTGTACATGTACCGGTAGATCACAAAGAAGACCAGAGCGATCACAACACTCACTTCACCTATGATAACCCAGGAAACTCTTCCTGTTGTCTCCTTCTCAGCGGTTGCTTTCACCAACCGTTCACTGGTCAGGACAGGAGCAGATTCCCGATACTGGACCCGGAGGGTGACATCATCGCCTGCTGAAACCACGTACACGGAGTCAAATGTAATGTCTTCAAATTCCATATTCATGGGATAACTTTTTCCCGCCTTGAGATCAAAGAGCTTTCCTGTCCATGCTGGTTTTCCCTCCAGCAACTGGGAAACCTGCAGAGAAATACAGTCTGTCCCACACTCCATCAATGAAAACTGGTAGTCATGGCCGGCATGCAGTGTGAAGGATTCTGAAGGAGAGAGAGTGAACTCCGATATGGAGGTCCCTGCAACAGTCAACAGGATAGTGATGGCGAAAGCTTTAATCATAATTATTAATCAATATCGATCAATATAAAGGTTTCGGTCTTTCGGGATAAGAAAATCATGATTCTCTCTTCCAAAGACCCTTCTCAGGGTATGTCTATCCGCCGAGGTTGGCTTCATCCGAGTCAAAATGAACCAGAGAACTCTTTCTTTTTTCAATTTGTACGATTCCATCGAATCCAATTTTTTTCAGCCGGGTTATCGCCGCAGGAAACTGGAACGCGAGATGACTTGTGGTATGGGCATCTGATCCCAGTGAAATGAGAGTCCCTCCCAGATTTCTGTATAATCCAAGGATCTCATAAGAGGGATAGGGTTCTGAAGAAGCATAGCGGAGACCAGCTGTATTCACCTCCAGAACCAGCTCATTCTCAATTATCTCCTGTAATATTTCTGTGAGCTCGTTTGTGTACAGTGCCCTGTTATAAGGGCCCCATTGTTTGAAATACTCCAGATGTCCCACGATGTCACAGAGCCCGCTTGACACGAGCTGTCGGATTTCTGAAAAATATTCTCCGGGAGAACAGATGGTGAAAAACGAGTGGTCCATGGTTCTCCCTTTGACCTCATGGACAGACCCGATCACATAATCACAGGGCTTTTTTGAGATATATTCCTTTATTGAAGCCTCGAGTCTGTGTTGATAACTGACCTCTATTCCACAGCGCACAGGTATGGGGCAGTGCTCTCTCACCTCTGTGAGGGTTCTGTGGTATGCCATAAAATCCAGTGCATCGTATCCTGAGATGTCAGGATCCAAATCCACATGTTCAGCGAACCCGATCTCACGCAATCCATGATCTGCGGCACCAGAACAGTAGGCATCCAGGGGAGACCTGCCATCAATAGAAAATAATGAATGAACATGATAATCCATCATATGAATTGACATTCCAATATCCTTATGAATCTTTCTCAATGCTGTCATTTCTTACCTGAATTTTTAATTGGAGCCTTCACAGCAATTGGAAAAATTACAATGGCAGTTACTAAGTTTTAACCTTTCTTAAATTTTCATTAAAAGAATAATAAAAATAACACAATGGAATAAATTTTAATTTTATTGCCTACCGAAAACTATTTAAAGAAAAGGAGACGAATAAAGGAGAATAAGAGGTGATCCGTATCTCTATGGTGGAAATTCTCAGGTGGATGAGTACTATTGTGAGTATCAGTGTAAAATTCCTTTTAGCTTTCTATTTCATGAGGATCTATTCGAAACAAAAGTTGGGGACACCCCTCATATGGGGAACAGGATTCTTCTTCTTTGGATTATCACAGGTTCCCGGTGTGGCGTACCGTTATTTCGAGGACCCGTTTACTGCCACTGCATTTTCCATACTGGGCATGTTCCTTGTAGTACTGTCCCTTTCTGTATTATATTATGGTGCATCCATCCTGCTCTTCCCAAAGGGTTCGGTGATGAGAGAAAAAATCAGCCTTCTCCTCTTTATCATCATGGTATGCATTACTGCAGGGTTGGCCGTGACGGTGACCCCTGAGAATGTTTTGAGCCGGGGATTCCGGGTAATTGCTACCGGTCTCATCTTTCCCATGTCCATGGTGATAGCCGTCATATTCATCATAACCTGGTATAAACTGGAACCTGACAATTCACGGAGAGCAAATGTTTTCCTGGTGGGATGTGCCTGGTGCATTTACGGCCTGGTCAATGGAATTGGTTCCTTTTTTGTTGGAATGTCCTGTGAGTGGGTTTTTTACAGCCTGGCTATTGTGTCATTCCTCATCCTGCTCTATGGAATGACCCTGGGTAAAGCGACACAATCCTCATGATCGGGTAGTGGAACAATTGATTCCCATGAATAGCCTCATATTACCCCATGGTAGGAATAATCATTTCCCCTGCAGTTCGTCGAACACTCCACTTTCGATTTCATCCTCTGGACGCCTGGTAATGTACCGTGTCTCTGTCTTCGCAGATAGGTTATAGCGGGGCTTGAATCCGCGGAAGGGCCCGTACATCTCTCTTGTCAAGAGGTTTAACTGGAATGGGGTATAAAATTGCTCTGAATCTCCAACTACATCAGTTATATAGGCAAAAATATCCTCACACAGGTCCTGGGAGATATAAAATACCGGTTCAAGCAGGTCCTCATTATCGATGACCTTACCATATACATGTGGATTATCCACCAGTGCTCCTGCCGCTTTAACCCTCTCTGCTAAGGGTGTATTGGGGAAGATTCTTATCCCTACCACCACAAACATCTTGCAGTTCAGGCCTTTGAAGAAATCTATTGCCTCTTTCACAGTCTCCCGTGTTTCGCCGGGTCCACCGAGCATGAGACTTCCCCTGTAATTGAGGTGGTGGGCTTCACAGGTATTCACCGTCTCTTCAACAGTCTTTGAGTCGTATGATTTCCCTAACTGATTCAAAACGGGATTAGATACATGGGCAAAATCAATCATGAGGGAGAGGTTTCCTGATCTCACAATCGATGATGCCAGCTTCTCGGAAAAGTGAGCAGGTGTTGCATAGGCGACCCATTTCATCTTTGAAGCATATCCCTTTCTTATCCAGTATTCACAGAGGGATGCAGCTGCCTGGCTATCTGCGTTAAATTCACTATCTGTTAAGAAGAAATAATGAATTCCCTTGTTCAAGAACCATTCCATCTCTCTGGTGACTGTTTCGGGTGCTTTCACCCGCACAGTTTTTCCCTTGATGAAGGGTTCCACACAATAGCTGCAGGAATACGGACAGCCCCGTTTTGTCTCGATGTTGGCGAATCCCCCATGGTTCTCCAGCCCAGGTTTGTAATATTTCTCATAGGAGACATATCCTCTCTTGACAGGGGGGAGGCACCTGGATGACACCTTACAGGGATTCCTGCAAACAGCGCTCCCCATCCTGTACACTGCATGGGGAATTGAAGTCACCTCTCCCTTCCCATTGTAGATATACTGCAGGAGATGGGGTAAGAATTCTTCTCCCGGGCCCCAGATTCCATAATCTGCTCCCACGTACTCCAGTATCTCCTCGGGAGCTATGGAAAATCCATTTCCCCCCACGATTACAGGGCACTGCACATGGGATTTCACGAATGATACAAGATCCCTGGTGTTTGAAAGGGGGAAGTTCAGGTGATCTGGAGAGGTAGTGGCATCCAGATTCCGGATGGTCATACATATTCCCCGGTATTGAGTTTGCAGCAAGAGCTGGAGAAGTTCACCGTGCACATCATCCAGGAAGGAAACATCGACAATGTCTGAATGAATTCCATATTTCTCCAATTCCCAGGCAATATAATCCAGTGCAAGAGGAGGAGAAGCGGGTTCCCACTTATGAGTACTCATTAAAAGAAATCGATCCATGTCCATACCTTCTTACTGTTTCATTTTTTCAATGAGTTCTGGATTTACAAATACTGGGGGTTTTACCTGTCCCTGGGATCCCGTTTGCTCCTGTTTCCATCTAAAATACCTCTCAAAGGTGCCTTTCTGTAGGGTGACAATATCGGGTACCTGTAAAACATTTTTTTCCCGTAGCCAGTCATAAATCGGGTTTGCTTCCCGAACAGATCTGTCCACAGCATTCACCAGTTCATCAAATTCTATCTCCCCTTCAAATTCAAAGGCAAATACATACCTGAGTGGTTCTTCCTGGACGGAGGCTACATGGTTGGTGATTTCCACTCCCAATGTGGTCTCGATAGATTTTTTGAGCATGGACATATGCATCTCGTTCATTTTTTCCCCTGCAACATTGCTTTCCAGGTCTGCTCTGCCCACCCATACGAGCCTGTCCGGAGCGAGAAATCGGATGATGTCCCCGATGATATAACTGTAGAGCCCGGAAGGTGTTGTCACCACGATGATGTAGTCTGTGTTGTGACGGACCTGATCATAGGTCAATCGGGTGAACTGGCATGTCCTGTAATCCTCGCCCTTGAGCAGCACGGATCTCCATTCCTCCAGAGGGATGAATTCATAAAAAATATAATCGAGCACCGGGGTGAGCCCTTCATTATCATCCTTCTGGTAGGCAAAAAACCCTTCAGAAGCACAATAGAATTCCCTGCATCGTACCTGATCTCCCAGCACTTCCCTGAACTTTTTTTCATACAGAGACATTTTCACTCCTGCTCCTGCGATCAGCATCACGTCGGGCCAGAGGTCCCTGATATCATCGGGTGTATTCAGTTCAGACTGGTAATCGCTGGTTATTTTCTTGAAATAGCTGAGTAAGATAGGGGGAGTGGATACCGACATGGTGATGAGTTCTTTCGATGCATGGCGTGCCATCTCGAGCCACCGGGTTTCCCATTCCTGCATGGCTAGGATATCCTGGGGAGGACTAATCATGCCGGCAAGCCCCTCCAGGTCTTGAATATCATGGGCAGCTACTCCCGAAATATACCCCACCGGCTTTTCCTGTATATATCCAGTGATGACATCGGCCACCACCATGAGCATTTTTCCTGATAAGAGTACCCGTTCCTCAGATTCATCATCGGGGACACTGAGCATGAGTTTACTCAATATCTGTCCTGCACTCTCTATGCTCTCTATCGTGAATGGATAGAGCTTTGGTTGGGACGACGAGGTTCCGCTCGTGCGTACCCACCGGGGAAAATCACCGACAACGAGCACATTCTCCTGCTGCTGCTTCATCAATTCAATATAGGGTCTAAAATCGTCGTATTTACAAATAGGCATTCGGTTAATATACGCATCCACAGAACCAATCTCATCCAGAGAATGTTTTTTCGAAAAAAGAGTGGTGGCATTTTTCTTCAAGATTCGTAACAATGTTTTTTCCTGCGTTTCTGCAGGATGCTCCAGGACACTATCGTCTCCTGCCAGTTTTTCCAAAGTTTTTTTCAGTGTTTCATACATCTTTTCACCCTCCTCAATTAATGGGAGGATGAAGATGCTGTATCCTCTCCACTGGTTTACACTATACCAGTAAGCCATGAAATGGCTCGCTTTTCAGTACTGCAGCGTGTATCCCAGTTCAATTAGACACAGCAGTATTCCTCATCCTTTCCTCCAAGAATGGAAACACAAATGTCCTTATAAGCTTTTCCATACATGTACAACACGAGAAAAAGAGACATCTCATTTGAAATTCACTTCAGTGAATACAGTCAATTAAATATGTACAGAAAACTGTTGATGAGAAAAAAAGAAGGGAGGAAAAAGGAAAGTGTTTCAACAGGTTATCGGACTATGGGGAAACTTTCTTCTTCCACAGATCGTGCACGTTTCACTTTTTCCAGTGCCTGTTCAAAATGCCTCATTTCGACTGTTTCTATGTCTATATTCTCCCTGAGGGCATACATACCTGCCTCTCTGCTCAGTGCAGAAATGTCTGCTCCTGAAAATCCCTCTGTCCTCTGGGCAAGGTTCTCCAGGTCAACATTGACCAAGGGCATTTTCCGGGTGTGGACTCTGAAAATCTCGAGTCTGGCCTGCTCATCAGGCAGTGGAATCTCGATGAGAGAATCAAAGCGTCCCGGTCTGAGCAACGCCGTATCCAGCAGGTCGGGCCGGTTGGTAGCCGCAATGACTGTTACCCGTTCCAGTTTTTCGATGCCATCCACCTCTGTCAGCAGCTGGTTCACCACCCGTTCGGTCACCTTTGTTCCCATTTCCTGGCCCCTGGTTCCTGCAATAGCATCGATCTCATCGAAGAACACGATACATGGTGCCACCTGACGCGCTCGCCT
>Ga0068714_10006207_pt1 | contig 12278 bp, 9 predicted proteins | sample MTBNYHSulfiMetaG_FD_62988 | JGI IMG/M metagenome (GOLD analysis project Ga0068714, IMG submission 62988) | Enrichment culture microbial communities from rom New York Harbor, USA that are MTBE-degrading - MTBE-NYH (New York Harbor Sulfidogenic)... | ecosystem: Environmental > Aquatic > Marine >... | reverse complement strand
GATATTGGGCTTCGATCTCTTCCCGCGATTTGTACTTCTGGTCGACAATGTGATGCAGGTCGTTCATCGAGACAAAGTCGTAGGAGACGTCGGCGCCGATAAAGTAGGATTCGGGCAGGACGATGTGGCTCTTCAGGTCCAGTTCCTGGTTGGACTCGACAAGGTTGAGGATCTTCCAGGCCAGCATCATGCCCGCCGCCTTGCCGCCGATCTTGCCCCGTCCGATGCGCCTGTGGCGAATGGCCAGCAGATCGGCCACGGTAAACAGGTCCCTGGCAATGCCCACAAAGGCCAGTTGATCACTGATCAGGCCCTTGGTCAGGACGACGATAATCTCCCGCAGGTGGTGTTCCACCTTGGCGCGCTGCTCGGGCGGAAGCGCCTCGTAGGCCTCGCCCTGGGCAAAAAGCATGTCCCACGGGGCCAGCTCTGGGTTAAAGCTCAGAAAAATATCAGAGGGAGGCACGCGCTTGGCCAGCACGTCGCGGAGAATCTGCACAAAGAGCGAATGGGGCAGGTTGTGGGCGAAATAGAAATCGGTCAGCGTGTCGCGAAAGTGGGACAGCCGGCGCTGCCATACGTCGGCCGGCTCCTGGGCAAACGGATCGGTGAGGCCCTCGTGCTTTTGGGAGAGCAGCGCCTTGTGCTTCACCTCCCGCTCCAGGTCGCTGGGGGAGATGATTCCCCGGGCATAGAGCTCGCTGCGCATCCGCTCGCGGATGGTGGGCGCGAGGATGGGGTACTGGCTGATCTCCAGGTAGAGCTCCAGGACCTTCGGTAACGCGTCCCCCTCAAATGTAACCATGGGTGGCCTCCTGGGTTGGGCTCGCAGCCGTGGGCTGGAGCGCAGCGCGATGGAACAAAGAAGCACCACCGGTTAGATGGTGCTTGCCCCTGGGTAATTGAGGTAGCGGATACGGGATTCGAACCCGTGTCTCTGCCTTGAGAGGGCAGTATCCTAGGCCCCTAGACGAATCCGCCCTGTGCCCATTTGCGGCGCTATTGTACCAGCAGCCCGTCGAATTGTCAAACAGGGGCCGGCAATAAGCCAGGGGCGCCACGCTCTCTGCCTGGCGCCCCTGCATACACACCGCGTGAACCTGTGCCTACCACTGGTAGCGAACGGTATAGGTCACCACCGTCTCGCCGTCGGACTCGACCGGCACGGTAAACTCGATCGTCTGTGCGTCGGTCTTGGCATGGTCGTGGCTCGACTCCAGGATCTTCCACTCGCTCCAGCGGAACATGTGCTCCACAATGCGGATCTCGATATCCTCGTCCTTGTGGTTGCGCACGGTAATTTCAAAGCTCTCTTCCATCCAGTCGTCGTCATAGTCGGTGCGAAAGTCGGTCTGAATCCGCTCGCCGACAATGTCAAAGGCATCGCCGATGTACAGCCGCACCTGCTCGTCCTTGGGAGTGTGGTCGATCGCGTCCTCGCCGATCAGCAGGCTCGAGCCGTCGACGTCCTTCTTGTACACCCGCAGTGTCCCTTTGGGAAGGGGGAACCCCAGGCCTTGATCCTCGCCATTCTTGAACTCGAGCATAACCATGACGTTTTTGTTGGAAACGGTGCCATACCCGGGATCGTCCAGCGGCTGATAGAAGCCGGTAAAGCGATACTGCCCGCCATCGTAGACAAAGAACTTTTCCGCCGGTACATCGTTGCCGGTCGCAAACTGGATCTGCTTGGTCTGCTGGTCCTTCACGGTCACCGGCCGCTGCACATCGTACAGGTGGTACTCAAAGAAACCGCGCTCCACTACCGCCTGCTCCGCGGCGGGCGCGGCATCGAAAGCCAGTTCTCTCTCCACCGCATAGTCAATGGTGGAGGCGCGGTGGATGTCGCCGGCGATCAGCTTTAGCTTGGCATCCTCGTAGCTGGTGCCGCTGCGGTTTTCCAGGGTCACCCAGCCATCCAGGTCGATGCTTTTCTCGTCGTCAGCCAGCACAACGATATAGTTGGCCTGCCAGTTGATGCCTTCGGTGAGGTAGGTGACCTCCACGTCCTGCGCGCCCCCCTCGGTCGATGAAACTTGCCACACCAGCGTTGGCCGCGTGATCAACCCTTCCGGCAGGGCAGGGAAGGTGAACTCCTTGATCTGTTCCAGCTTGAGCACCGTGACCGTGCCGTCGGCCGCTTGCAGGATCACATCTCCGGCGCCGCTCAATAACGTGCCCACGTACTCTTGCCCATCCTCGGTGACCACGCTGATCTCCTGGTCGACGTACTTGCTCATGAGCTTGACCGAACCGACGATGTCGTATTCATAGTTCTGCTCGAGGACGCCGGTGCCCTCCGGGTCGGTCAGGGAGCGAAAGCTGACGCTGGTCGGGTCGATCAGCGCCGCCACGTCGACAAACCGCACTTCGTTTAGCCCTTCCGACAGGTCCAGGCTGCGGACGTCCTTCACCAGGGCCAGGTTCTGGTTATAGACCGCCAGCTCCAGGCCCTCGTCCTGGGCCACCACCATCGCTACCTTCTGCCCGCCGCTCAGCAGGCTCACGCCCACCAGCGCCACGAGCGCCAACACGCTCCAGATCATCCATCGTCTGCTTTTCATGGGAATCCCTCCTTCTGTACATGGAAAAGACTGGTTGCCTGTTTACAAAACGCTGCCATCCCTGCAAAAGTTCCGGCGGCGCACCCGTCACGCCTGCTCGTCCAGTGACCGCAGTTGGGCCCTGTACCGCTCGCGGATCTGGTTGAACAGCGCGCAGTAGCGCTCGCTGGCATAATCGGGATAGGTCCAGGGCCAGGCGCGGAACCGGCCCTGCTGGTAGGTCAGCGTCCCCTCGCCATAGATGCCCAGGCCGAGATAGAGCCGGTGGGCATGGTTCTTGGTCGTAGCCAGCACCAGCTTGCCCAGCGAGACATAGCCGGGATCGATGTTCACCTGGCGGCTGCCATCCGGGGCCATGGCCCGCTCCATTTCGTTCGTTTTTAGCTTGATGGCGGGCAGCTCGCCGGGGTCCACCAGCCCGGCAAAGGTCACAATCTGGCGCTGCAAACCAGGCCCGAACTCGGGGGCATAATAGTCGGTGTGGTCAAACGGCAGCAGCTCGCTCTCAAAGTCAATCGGCCCAAACGCCCCCGACAGCGCCTCCTTCACGCCCGCCAGCAGGGCCGGGTGGCCTGTCAGCAGGCTGGCGATCAACTTGACCGGTTGCGCTTGGCGGACGGTACCCACGGTTCGTTCCTCCACCTGTATGATAGCGGCAAGGGCCGTTTTGCGCAAGTAGGAGGGGTGCACAGCACGCAGCGCAGATCTTGAATACCCTCAAACGCGCTCATCCTGACAGTTTGTCAAAGAACCATTTGACAAAGACAAGAATCTGGTGTATTATGTCTGTATCAGCATGGGAAGCAGGAAGGAGACCAGATCATGGCTCGGCTGGTTCGGCAATTGACCGTGATCGCAGTTGTCGCCGTCTTGGCGTTCTGCGTGGCAGCGCAGCCTGTTCACGCCCAGAATCAGGTCCACGTCGTCGGCCGCGGCGAGACGCTGTCCTCCATCGCCGCCCGCTATGGCACCACCGTCGCGGCCATCGTCCAGGCCAACGGCCTGCCCAATCCCAACTACATCTATGCCGGGCAGCGCCTCGTCATCCCTGGTGGCAGCAGCGGCGCAGCAAGCAGCAGCGGCTCGGGCCGATATCACACGGTTGGCCGCGGCGACACCCTGTACGGCATCGCGGTCCGGTACGGCACCACCGTCGCCGCCATCATGCGGGCCAACGGCTTGCAGTCCAGCATTATCTACGTTGGGCAGCGGCTGGCCATCGCCGGCGCGGCCGGTAGCAGCGGCGCGACCAGCGGCGGTGCCGCCACCGGCAGCCAGACCTATACCGTCCAGCGTGGGGATACCCTGTCTGCCATTGCCTATCGCCATAGCACCACCGTCGCCGCCATCATGCGGGCCAACGGCTTGCAGTCCAGCATCATCTACGTGGGGCAGCGGCTGGCCATTCCCGGCGCGGCCGGCAGCAGCGGCGGTGCTGCCACCGGCGACCAGGCCTATACCGTCCAGCGTGGCGATACCCTGTCTGCCATTGCGACCCGCTACGGCACCACCGTCGCCGCCATCATGCAGGCCAACGGCTTGTACTCCAGCATCATCTATGTGGGGCAGCGGTTGGCCATCCCCGGCGCGGCCGGCAGCAGCGTCGCGACCAGCGGCACAGCCGGCAGCGGGAAACGGATCGTGGTCGACCTGTCGGAGCAGCGGATGTACGTCTACCACAACGGGCAACTGCTGTGGAAGTGGGTGGTCTCCACCGGCCGGCCCGGTCAGGAGACGGCCGTAGGGCACTACAAGGTCCTCAACAAGATACCCAATGCCTATGCCTACACCTGGAGCCTGCAAATGCCCTACTGGCTGGGCATCTACTGGGCCGGCAGCCTGCAGAATGGCATCCACGCCCTGCCCATCCAGGCCAACGGGCTGCGCCTGTGGGCCGGCTACCTGGGACAGCGCGTGTCGTTTGGCTGCATCATTCTCAGCACCGAGAATGCCCAAACGCTCTATAACTGGGCAGAGGTTGGCACACCGGTGGACATTGTTTGGTAACCGGCGCGTGAGTGTGGTATACTGGCTCCCTGTCCGGGCGCCCAAGTAGAATCCCGGCGACTCGGGACACTGCCGGCTCTGCGGACCGACAAGTGCCCAGGGCCGGGTTTTCTGTTGCCTGCGCCCGCAAGATCTATCGAACTCAGGGAGATGCCATGCCCGCCGAAGCCGATGCCGTACTTGCCAGCCAGCCGGCAGAATCCGAACGGTTCCACACCGATCGCGTGGCCACCATCTCGGCCGGTCACGCCGTCCACGATACCTATCCGGCCTTCTTGCCTCCTCTGCTGCCTGCTTTCATCGAAAGCATGTCGCTATCCAAGGCAGAGGGCGGCCTCCTGACCGTATTTCACCAGGCGCCATCGCTCCTTCAACCTTTCATCGGCTACATAGCCGACCGCGCCAGCCTGCGCTACCTGGTTATCGTGGCGCCGGCAGTCACCGCAACCGCCATGAGCCTGTTGGGCATTGCGCCGGGCTATGCCGTGCTGGCAATGTTGCTGATCGTGGCGGGCCTCAGCTCGGCCGTCTTGCACGTCGTCGCCCCCGTGATCGCGGGGCGCCTGTCGGGCACGCGCCTGGGCCGGGGCATGGGGTTCTGGATGGTGGGCGGGGAATTGGGGCGTACGCTGGGCCCGCTCATCATTGCCGCTTACTTTTTCTTCTGGCCCGACGACCTGTCTTACACCCCCTGGTTGATGATCGGCGGCTGGCTGGCATCGCTGCTCCTGTTCGTGCGGCTCCGGAACGTGGAGGGACGTCCGCATCGTACCGGGCCAGGTGTGCCCTGGCAGCAGGTGCTACGCATCATGGCGCCGCTTCTGGTGCCGTTAAGCGGCATCATCCTGGTGCGGTCTTTCATGTCCTCGGCGCTTACCACCTATCTGCCTACCTTCCTGGCCGAAGAGGGTGCCGAGCTATGGTTGGCTGGCATCTCGCTCTCGGTGCTGGAAGCGGCGGGGGTGGTCGGCGCGCTGCTGGGCGGCTCGTTGAGCGACCGGTTGGGCCGGCGGGTGGTGCTGCTCGTCTCGCTGCTGGCAACCCCGCTGCTGATGCTCCTTTTCGCCATGGTGAGTGGCTGGTTGCGCTTCCCCCTCCTGCTGGCCATGGGCTTTTCTGCCCTGTCGGTCACGCCCGTCATCATGGCCCTGGTCCAGGAAAGCTGTCCGGAGAACCGGGCGCTGGCCAACGGTACCTACATGTCGCTCAATTTCCTGATTCACTCGGGTGTGGTGGTAATCGTCGGCGCTATGGGCGATGCGTGGGGGATGCGCCTCTCGTTCATTGCCTGCGCCTTCATCACCCTGCTCGGCTTGCCGATCTTGCCGCTGCTGCCCAAACGCAAGCGCTGAGCCTCTCACTCTCTGTTTGATGGCCGGGGTTGGCTGTGGTATAATGAGCGCCGCCTGCAGCGAGGGAGAGAAATGTCCCGACGATATCGAAAATTAGAGACATCCAAAGACCTGACCCACCTGATGACGCGCTACTATGCCACGCGCAAGGTGGTGGGCAAGGTGCGGCCCCTGGCCTGGGTGACCAGCGGCGCTCCGGTCGAGATCCTGGTGGGCATGGGGGTGGCCACGGTGTATCCAGAGAACTATGGCGCGCTGTTGGGGGCCCAACAGGCTGCCGTGCCGCTGGCCCAGGTAGCAGAAGAGCAGGGCTTTAGCCCCGACCTCTGCTCGTACGCTCGCTGCCATGTGGGCTCGGTGCTGGATCCAAGGAATGCCCCGCAGGGAGGGCTGCCCAGGCCCGATCTGTTGGTGGCCTCGAACAATATCTGCGGCACCGTAATCAAGTGGTATCAAGCCCTGGCCCAACAGCTCAACGTGCCGCTGTTCCTGCTCGACGCGCCCTACCAGCACGAGCCCGGCCTGGCGGATCACACCCTGCAATACGTCGCCGCCCAGTTGGAGGATCTGATCGCCTGGGTGACCAGGCACACCGGCCGCAGGCTGAACCAGCACAAGTTCGAACAGGCCCTACAGCTCTCCAACGAAGCGGTCACCCTGTGGCGCGAGATCCGCGAGCTGTGCCAGGCCCGGCCCTCGCCCCTGAATGCGCCCGACCTGTTCCTGACGATGGCGCCCATCGTCGTCCTGCGGGGCAGCAAGGATGCCGTCACCTTCTACCGCAAGCTCAAGGCCGAGGTGGAGGGGCGCGTTTCGCGGGGAGAGGGGGCGATCATGGAAGAGCGCTATCGCCTGCTCTGGGACAATATCGCCATCTGGTACCGGCTCTTTCGCCTGTTCAGCCTGTTTACCGACGCGGGGGCCTGCTTTGTGGTGGATACCTATACCAACGCCTGGTCGGTCTCTGTCGATACCGACGACCCGATCCTGGGCTTGGCCCAGACCTACTCCACCGTGTACATCAACCAGAGCCTCCAGGCGCGCGCCGACCAGATGGTCGACCTGGTAGAGCGCTTTGGCGTGGACGGCCTGGTGTTTCACTCCAACCGCTCTTGCAAGCCCTACTCCCTGGGCCAGTATGAAGTATTGGAGGAGATTGGCCGGCGCACGGGCGTGCCGGGCCTGATCCTCGAAGCCGATATGTGCGATACGCGCCTCTACGCCGACGAGCCGATCAAGAACCGCATCCAGGCTTTTCTGGATCTGCTGGCAGGTTGAGATCTGTGGCGGCGGGGTAGTGCCATCTTCCCGGGCAAAGGTCGCGGGCTCTTGACGGAGGTTGATTGAGCGGCGAACTGCTCGCTGTGCTTAGCGCCTTTCTGTGGGCAATGGCCAGCGTATTGCTGGCGGTGGGGGCAAGGCGGATCCACGTGCTGCCCCTGAACCTGATCCGCTGTGTGATCTCGACCGCCTTCTTTTGGGCGCTGTTGCCCTTCTACGGCGGCCTCGATGCCCTGGCGGCGATCCCGGCAGCAGCCTGGCCCTGGCTGGTGGTGTCGGTCCTGGGGCTCCTGGTGGTGGGGGACACGCTCTACTTTCGCAGCCTGGATCTGGCGGGGGTATCGTGGGCCATGCCGGTTGCCAGCGTCAATCCCCTGTGGGCGGTGTTGCTGGCATCCATCGTTCTGGACGAGCCCCTATCCTGGACCCTGGTGCTGGGGGCCCTGCTGGTGATCGCGGGCGTCGTCGTGGTCAGCCGGTCGGCCAGCCCGGCGCAGGTGGACAGACCGGTGGATCCGCGCGCCCGGCGAAGTGGTATCCTGATCGCCTTGCTGGTTTCGGTGCTATGGGGTATAGGGCAGGTCGCCCTCAAGCCGGCGACGGCGGGCATGCACTCGGTCGTCGCCAACAGCGTCCGCCAGCCGATGGGTCTGTTGATGCTGCTGGGGCTCACCCTCTGGCAGGGACGGTGGCGCGCGCTGCGCCGCCTGGACCGCAAATCGTGGGCTGTCATTGGCATCGCCAGCCTGGTGGGGACCGGCGTGGGCACGCTGTTCTTTGTCATGGCCATCCAACTGGCCGGGGCGGGACGCACGGCCGTCCTGACCTCGACGGCGCCGTTGCTGGCCATCCCCTTTTCCATGATGTGGCTGCGCGAGCGGCCAACCCGCTGGACCCTGGCCGGCACGGTGTTGACGACGGCGGGGATCGTCCTCGTCGCGTAGGGGATGTAGGCCGTGTCAGGTGTGACACAGGTGAATACGGACAATGACCTGGCTACACCGATGGCTCGTTGATCTGTTCAACGCCCTCGCCGCCGCGTACTACCGGCGCAAATACGGGGCGGCGGCCCGCCAACTGGGCCGCTCACCCCACGAGGGAGAAAGAGAGCGGCGGGCCTTTGTCATTATCGAGATCGACGGGCTGGCGTACGAGTACTTGCGCAAGGCCCTGCGGGCGGGCGCCATGCCCTACCTGGCCCGCCTGCTGCTGAATCGCAACCTCAGGCTGGCCCGCTGGCACTGTGGCCTGCCCAGCACCACACCGGCCTCGCAAGCGGGCATCCTCTACGGCAACAACTGGGACATTCCTGGATTTCGCTGGTACGACAAGGCCACCGGCGAGTCGATCATGTGCAAGATGCCGGGGGTGGTGCGGGCCATCCAGGAGCGCATTGCGGCCGGCCGGGCCGGCCTGCTGCGCGGCGGGTCCAGCTACACCAACATGTTCGACGGTGACGCCCGCCTTTCGTTGTTCACCCTCTCTGCTCTGGGACGTCACCGGGTCTTTGAGAATGTGCGGGGGCTGGGCTTTTTGATCCTGTTTGGCCTGGGCCCGGTGCGCCTGATCCGGGTGCTGGGCCTTTCGTTATGGGCCTGGCTGCTCTACGTGGTCAAGCGTTTTGTGGCCTGGATCCGATCCGGGCCGCGCAGGTCGAAATTCACCTTCTGGGGTCCCATGTTGGAGATCTGGAACAACATCATCTTCCGCGAGGTTACGACCTTTAGCGTGATGCTCGACATCTATCGCGGGATGCCTGCCATCTATGCCGCCTACACCGGCTACGATGAGATCGCCCATCACTTCGGAGCCGACAGCCGCGAGGCCCTGCGCGCGCTCCGCGGTATCGACAAGCAGATCCGCCAAATAGACCGCATACGGCAGCTCTACACCCAACGCCAGTACGATCTCTACATTCTATCTGACCATGGCATGACCGCCTCCTTACCCTTTCACTGGGCCTATGGGCAGACCCTCGAGCAGTTCCTGGCCGAGCACACCGGCCAGGAGATCGAAAGCAGCGGGGGCCCAGGCGACAGCGAGGGATTGCCGGAGGCGCGGGCCCAGTTTCTCCTGGATGAAATCCGTGGGCTGGAAGAACGTCCTCACCGCCCCCTGCCGGCCCACCTGCTGCGGGCGACGAGGGAACGGCTGGAGGCGCGCCTGCTGGCCGAGGCGCTGGACGGCGAATGGGACCTGAGCCGTAGGAGCAGCATCGCTGTTCGCAACTCGGGATCGCTGTCGCACGTGTACTTTGACGTCGCCTCCCACCCCATGGACCTGAGCGAAGTGGCATTGCTCTACCCATCGCTGCTGGGCGCCCTGATCGCCCACGAGGGGATCGGACTGGTAGCGGGACGCGACGGGGAAGAGGTGGTGCTCGCCGGACGGCATGGCACGCTGCGCATCGGTTCAGAGCTACGCCTGGATGGCAAAAATCCGCTGGATGGCCTTTCGGAACCGGCGTGGGCTGCCGCGCAGGTGGCGCGGGTGGCGCGCTTTCCCCACGCGGGCGACCTGATCCTGCTGGGCGCATGGGATGGTGAGCGTGTAATCAGCTTCGAGGAACAGGTAGCCTCCCATGGCGGATTGGGAGGGTCGCAGACCTGGCCGTTTCTCGCCTACCCTCCCGGGGCGGGGTTCGGAGGCAGGGGGATCGAGAATTCGGAAGAAGTCTACACGCGGCTGCTGCGCATCTACGGGGACTATCAATGAAAAAGGGGCACAGGGACCATCTTTGGCCTCTGCATCCCCTCGACGTGAAACAGATGGGCGCCGGCCGGTTACTGCCCGGCATCCGGCCTTTCGCTCAGCGGGCAAACAAGCCCCGGCTGCCCCAACCTTTCAGATCCAGCACACGGCCATTGGCAAAGTAATCGAAATCGAACTGGGTGATCTCCCCTGCCCTCGCCCCCGGGATCGGCATCAGCCGCGCGGTCAGCGGCTTGTCCAGGCGCTGGGCCAGCGTGGCCATATCCAGCAGGACGCCCGCCAGCTCGGCTTCGGTCGCGTCGCCGGGCAAGGGTACCGTGTCCAACCCGGTGCCACAGACCGCCGAGTACAGCAACAGGTCGTTGACGGTGAACATCTCCTCGCGGCTGCGGGCCGCCAGCGTCGCATCCTCCAACACCGGTAGCATCACGCCGTTGAATCCGCAGCGAGGATAGTCGGCGCTGCGCAGACAATCGGTAAGCAGGGCCACGGCGAACAACGTCCCGGGCGCGCCAAAGCGCTCTACCCCCATGCGTTCCACCGCCGCCCCAATGCTGCGCGCCTCTTCGGGAAAGGGCGCCAGGGAAAAATCGATGCCGGCGAAGCGAAAGCCGTGGCGGCCCGCAAGCGGGTCGATCAGGCCGGCGATCCGCCCGCCCGCCTCCTCGACCATCTCGATCAGCCGCGCTCGCCCCTGGTCCAGCGAATCTGCACCCGAGAACGCGTCCACTGCCACATCGGCCGACTCGGTGGCAATCGCCACCGCCGGAGCCCCGCCATCGTGATAGGCTGCCGGGAAAAAGGGCGAGTGCGGCCCCACGTTGGCCAGCACCGCCAGGCGCAGGTTGCCAAAGCCCAGGTCCGTAGTGTGAGCGATCTCGCGCACACTCTCCGCCGCCCGCCAGATGGCCTCCCGGTTTGGTCCCTGGTCCCTTGTTGCCACCAGAACACTGGCGAAAACATCCTTCGTCTCCCGGATCAAGCCGGGGATGGCCTCCAGGAGCGAGAGATCTGCGCCGGGCGCTTCGGCCAGCACAGGACCCAGGGAGAGGTAGTCGAAACCGTCGCTGGCGCACTGCGCCCATAATTCGGAGGCCAGGTACCCCGGATCGGCCGGCAGGTGCGAGAGGGGTTGTGTCGCCAGGCGCGTCGTCTGCACCGGAAAGCCGGCCTCCTCCAGGGCAGCCCGGGCTTCACGGGCCAGCCGCCCGGCGGCAGAAACCGCACCGGTCTGCACCGCCGGATCGCCCGCGTTGATAAAGCAAGTTACCGAGCGAATGTTCATGGGGATTCTTCCAGAGAAGCGAGACGGCGCTGCCGGGCCGCCTCGAACAGGATGACCGTCGCCGCCATCGCCGCGTTCAGCGACTCGGCTCCTCCTGTCATGGGGATCGAGACCCCGCCCTTCGCCAGGCGCGTCGCCTCCTGGCCCGCGCCGGCTGCTTCGCCGCCCACGATCAGCGCGGAGGGCTGTGTCCAATCCACGGCATCGTAGGCTGTGCCGGCGGCAGCATCGGCCAGCCACACCGCCCGGCCCTCCGCCCGCTCGCTGATGGCCGGCCAATCGTGGCCGAACACAGGCAGGCGCAGGTGTGCCCCCATCGCGCCCCGCACGACCTTGGGATTGTAGAGATCGACCGTGCCCGGCGCCAACAGGACCTGTCCCACCCCCGCCGACTCGGCCGAACGGAGGATGGTGCCCAGATTGCCCGGATCGCGGATCCCGTCCAGGATCAGAAGCAGACCGGGCTTGGGGTTCAGGTTCACAACGGGCGCCACGGCCAACACACCCTGGGGTGTCTGGGTGCTGGCGCAAGCGGCCATCACCGCCTCGCTGACCGGCCAGGCGCCCTCGCTGGCGTCGCGGACGATCGGTAGCAGGCGCTGTCCCGCCAGAGTCTCGGCCCAGGCCTCGGTGAAAAAAACGAGAGCGGGCCTGATGCCCGCCCTGGCCAACTCGTCCAGCAGTCGTGTACCCTCAACGACAAAACGGCCCTCGCGTTGGCGAACCTGCCGCCGTGCGAGGGACCGGACGTACTTGACCCTCTCGTTCTGAGCACTCGTTATCATCAGATCGCGCACCGGTCCGGGTTAGCCCGACCAGGGCCGGCCCAGGGAAAACCGGCCCGTTCGCGGCCGATGCGGGAGCTTCTGGCTCCCATGCTGTCTGCGCTCGAACTATCCCTTGACCGCCTCTACCAACTGGGCAAAGGTGGCAAGGTCGTGAACAGCCAGATCGGCCAGGACCTTGCGATCGAGTTCGATGCCGGCCTCCTTCAGCCCGTGCATGAAGCGGCTGTAGGACATGCCGTTAAGGCGGGTGGCAGCATTGATGCGCGCAATCCACAGGCCTCGGAAATCG
>Ga0068714_10006205_pt1 | contig 12280 bp, 12 predicted proteins | sample MTBNYHSulfiMetaG_FD_62988 | JGI IMG/M metagenome (GOLD analysis project Ga0068714, IMG submission 62988) | Enrichment culture microbial communities from rom New York Harbor, USA that are MTBE-degrading - MTBE-NYH (New York Harbor Sulfidogenic)... | ecosystem: Environmental > Aquatic > Marine >... | reverse complement strand
GTTTTATCTTTCGGGCAAGCAAAGCGTTGCATGTTATTTGTTCTTCTCCTTCAACTTTGGGATGCTGATCAATGTCTTCATTCCGCATCTCGTGGCCACGATTGCTCTAAGAAGGTATTGCCCAGGCCTTTTGACCGGGATCCTGTTTTTGACTCCGACGACAATCTACCTACTGCTCTATGGCTATGGCAACGGATACTTTGACTTTCAGACATTTTGGTTTGTCACGATTCCGTTTGCCGCGGTTGTTCTATGGTCTATCCCATTCCTTTTCAAAGTGGGCAAATATTTGCAGAATAGATTTGGCATTAATCAGTCCTCTGTTGCTGCACCCTAACAAACACGAGCAGTTATGCGCGATTTCTATCGGAAATCTTGGCGTCATGTAGAAAGCGTATTCTAATTCTTTGTGAGGTGCCCCCCTCAAAGGAAGGTAATCTTGACAGTATCCGCCAACTCAATAATGGCCTGGCCATGGTGTGAATCAGCGGGTCCTATTAAAATATTCTTTTTTCCTTTGCCCTTCTCAACACAGCCTACCAGCCACCGATCCCGATCCCCCTGGAGGGGAGTCCGCAAAGCCCGCCGTAATAGGAATGGATTCGCCTTTATTACGTATCTCCTACATGCATATAGCCGTCTCAAAAAATTTTTTATCCAAAAGTCAAAAGGCAGGGCCATCTCTCTTACCCTGCCTTTTTTATGCATATGAGAAAGCTCTTGCCTTATGTAAGGGCTTTCCAATAACCAAGTTAATTATTATTCAGGAAGAAAAATAGAAGGGTGCAATCCATGCCCCCGGTTCTCGCCAAGGTTCCGGGATATTGAATTACAGCTTTCGAGATCTTCTGGAGTCAACGAAATTTGATTAGCAGTATCTCGAAAGTCATTGAAGCCGATTGCATTGTTGCAGATGACAGTCGGGCCACACGTTGCTGGCCATCCTGCTACTTCGTCGCCGCATTGTGTGAGCTCAAGAGCCCAAACATCAACAAGCGATGAGTTGCTTATAAGACTGACACTATTTTTAACCACACGATTGTAAGAGATACTTGCAGTGCCTGGCATTCCCCATCTAAAATCCGCAAATAAGACAATGCCTGAGCCGTTATATCCACCGAGTTCTCCCTCCATAGAGGTAAGGGCTCCTGAGATTTTATTATGGGCCACCACGTTGTCTGTGACTGTTCTTCCCGTATAATCACCGATCAAAATACCAATCCCTCCCCCGTTTCTTGTCCGCAGATCAATAATTTCATTATGAGTAATGTTCCAAGAACCTCCACACCAGTTCGAAATCGCCTGGATAGTATTGGCGAATGTGCAATGAGTAACAGTCACGTTGTTAATAGCAGCCCCATTCATGATTGCCAAATCAACTTCAAAACGTAAGTGGCTAATTGTGGCTCCTTCGCTTCCAGATAGAAGTCGAAATCCCATAATTAGACCGGAACTATGGGCTGGGCCGCTGTTGATGGTAGCTCCTCCGATGCCCTTAATCTCGACCGACTTTGTAATAAAGGCGCCAGCAAAGGAACCCGGCCCTACAAAGATTGTATCTCCATTGACCACAGACAGATCATCTATAGCGGCTTGAATGGAGCTGAAGTTACCTGGCACATACCAATCTGCGGTCAATGCCTTGATTGGCATAGACATAAATAAAGCGATAGCTACTACGATAATCATTACTTGTTTAATTCTCATAATTCCCCCTCCTTCAGTTTGTTTTAATAATAAAAATAAAAGCCTCCAAGAAGGATATACCTCCTCGGAGGCTTGATATTGGCACCTTTTGGACTCTCCATCTCATATCTTTCTCCAAAAGGTTAAGGGTTAGGTTGTTAAATTAACGGATTATATTGAATTAGAGGTAACAGAGATCAAATAACTGGTTGTTGGAAATACTTTATAAAACCAGAAAAAAAAAGTCAACAGAATTTAATTTATCTTTTAGAATCTTAATTAAAGTGTAAATTGCTGTAAAATCGAGTAAACTGGCAGTAAATATATAATCGCTTCTCTCAAAGAGTTTCTCAACTAAAATCCAATACAAGTTGAGATTAGGGTTTTATCAAATCTACGATCATAGACTCCGCCAATTTCTGGATTTCAAAAAGTTGGTCTTCGTTGAGAACAAGCGGAGGCTTAGGATTTGCGTGAGCAGCTACTGCATTTCGTAATTTTAGAAAGTGAGTGATAACTTCTTCATAGGATCTGAATTTCTTCGTCCTTGAGAATATCTCGTGATAGGATATCCATTTTGATGTTGAAAAATTAGTCCCATATTTGGAATCTAAATTATTGAGGAAAGGCTTAATTTCTTGGTTCTTTACTTGGGGTTTTCCGAATATCGATTCTATGCTGCGAAAAGCAGAAACGAATGCGAGATCATAGCGAGTCCGGTTTTCAAAATATTTCTTCTCTTTTAGATATTTCTTCTCAAATTTTCTATCCCATCTGTAATGGAAGTAGTAATACGAAGAGGTCATAAACCCTGAGATAATATAATGGCTTTGTTCAAGATGGAGGAGTGCATCAGCAATATTGTGATTCCTAATGGCCTTTTGCATAAAGTCACAACACCATTTGAGTTGATCGTGGCGGATGAGTGGACCCGATTGCAGTTCCCTACACAAAGTATCTATATCAATGAACTCACCAGATTCTTTCTGGGGTGGTTTATAGGTTTTCACGAGTTCCTGATATGTCATTTCCGAATTTGGAAAGCGATCTAATTCCACGAGAAATTCGAAGATTCGGTCTGTTAAAAAGTTTCCTGTGTAGATTCCGACAATTCCTCTAAAACAATTTGCTATCGAATATGCCTTACGCTGACTGGAAGCCTTGATCAGGAATAGCGGTCCGCCAACGTCAAAAACAAAAACTGATAGTGTTCCCACCTTACTATCATTGAAAAAAACCTTTTCCCCCTGAGTAGGGGTTTTTAATCTAAAACTTTTATAAGCTCTTATCCTTTGACGGCGAGATTCAGACGGATGGGTTCCAATATATGGTTCTGCTGGAAAGGGATGTAATCCATTGAGGACAAAATATCTCATATTTAAAAAAGAAGATAAAGGATTACAAGAAGTGAGTCAACAAATATTGGAAGAAAAGTTTTTATTCGGATAGGAAGACCATATATAGTCAATTCTTGACAGCGGGTTTACGCCGATAAGATACTATCCAAACACTATCCAGCTAAGATCCTTATAAAATTTATCTAATAATATCGAATCCTTAGTAACAAGGCTGCTTATTCGATTCCCGCCGCCTCCACCAGTTTTATTTAGAAAACCTCAATTTTAGGAGAGACTCCCTGATAAGTTCTTCCTGTACTCGTCATTCCTGAAAATTATCCCTTCATATCAGATTTCAAACGATAATTCTTAAAAAGATGATTTTCACAAGCATTTTTATTGATTGACTTGTTCAACATTTAATGATATTCGTTCACTGTCCCGTCTCAAACTGATTTATGCCACAACCTTTAACAATATACATTCGAATTGGAGGTAAGTTGTCATGTTAACGAGAGTTCTATACACGGCCCTCGGGGTTACTGCGTGCATTGCGTTGATCCTCATGTCCGCGTCCCACGTCATGGCCCAGACCACAGAAGGCGGGTATAAAATATTCAAGCCGGAGGGGGCTGGTCCCCACCCCGCCGTGGTCTTTCTGGGTGGATGTAGCGGTTATACCCCGAACTTTGCGCCCAAGCATTATGAACAGGTCGCAGAAAAGTTTCGAGCCAAAGGATATGTAGTTGTCTTCGCTGACTATTTAGCCCGCCTCGGTAAACCGAATTGCATGGGTATCGATGTCTTGGATGCCGCTGGGGTTCTTTTAGAGGCTGCGGCATGGCTGAAATCCCAATCATTCATTGACCAGGCGCAGATCACAGCTATAGGTTGGTCTTTTGGTGGCGGTGCCATACTCGCCACTGTCAACAAGTTCAACACCGAGCAGCTTATCTTTTCTCGGTCCATCGTCTATTATCCTGCTTGCGGGGGGCTTTGGGGGGAATGGAAGCCCAAGGTGCCTGTCTTAATGCTTCTGGGTGGTGCGGATAGGGTGACTCCAATTGCGGCGTGTCAAGAGGCTTCGGAGAAAATCGCTAATCCCAATTTGGTGAAGATGGTGGTATATACCGGCGCTTACCACTGTTTCGATATGTCTGAACTGCCGCCAATGGCGTACTATGAATTCGGAACAATTGGTTTCCACCCGCAAGCAGCTATGGCTGCATGGGATGAGATCGAACGGTTTCTCCAGTCAGCGAAGTGATTGGACAGAAGGCAAAACGTTATACTTCCTTCCAACTCGTAATCTTCGATTCCTGAATGTGCTCCCCAGTAACAACTTGTAGGTGTACTCGTTATTTCTACCCATCGGTTCATTTTTCAAAATTGACAGAGGGATATTTTGTTTGCTTCTTCCTGTAATCAACGAGGGGCCAATTTAGTAAAGCATGCTCGATTTCAATTACTAATCAATAGCCTCCGACGTCAAAAAAAGTTGACAAAACCATTCCAGCGTTCTATCATCCATTTAAGTAATACCTTAATTGGTTTCAAGACAAATGCAGTTCACAAAGACCTTCAAAGCCTTATCCGACGAGTCTCGCTTTAAGGTGGTCAACCTTCTCTTGACCCATGACTTTTGTGTTGGAGCTTTGGCTCATCATTTGAAAATAACCGAAGCTGCCGTATCCCAACACCTCAAACATTTAAGAGAGGTGGGACTGGTCAGGGGTGAAAAGAGAGGATACTGGACCCACTATATGGTTGATAAAACCAGGTTGAACGAATTGGCCAAGGCAGTGAAAGATTTGACTAAACTCCCACCATGCCCAGAAGGATCATGCAGCAGAAAACTATATCCAAAAACCGATTGCAAAAAGGAGGGCAATAAAATGTGTGATTGCAAATGTCAACAACCGGAAAAGTTGAAAGGAAAACCTAAGGATTGTACTCCCAAACAAATTGATAAATGTCACGGATCAAGAAAGAGTCATCCCTGCGCCTCAAGGACCAAGAAATAGGGATGACCTCAGACGTTAGGAGTGAGAGATATTGGAATGGATAAAAATGGAATCATCCGGGTCCAGGGTCTCAGCAAACGATTTGGAGAAATACAAGCTGTCGACCACTTGGATTTCTCGGTTAAAGAAGGTGAGATTTTCGGTTTTCTCGGCCCCAATGGGGCAGGGAAAACCACCACTATCCGAATACTCGTGGGATTGCTGAGACCGGATTCCGGAATGGCCTTGGTCAACGGTTACGATGTCTTAAATGAGCCGGTGCGGGCCAAAGAGAGCGTGGGGGTGGTCCCGGAAAGCTCGAACCTCTATAGTGAACTCAGCGCAATGGACAATTTAATCTACATGAGCCAGCTGTACGGTCTTCCAAAAAAGAATTGGAGGGGACGAGCGGAGGAACTTCTTCAGGAATTTAATCTGCTCGATCGCAAGGATGGAAAATTTCAAGGATTTTCCAGGGGCATGAAGCGAAGGCTGACTATTGCTGCAGCCCTGGTCCATCGTCCCGGAATCCTTTTTCTTGACGAGCCCACCACTGGGCTGGACGTAATGAGTGCCCGGGGGCTCCGAGGGGTTATCAAAAATTTAAAAAAGAAGGGAGTAACGGTTTTTCTCACAACCCACCTAATCCAAGAGGCCGAGGACCTGTGTGACCGAGTGGCCATTATCGTCAAGGGAAAAATCCGGATCATCGACACACCCGAGGCTTTGAAGGAGAGTGTAAGAGAAACGGAGGTGCTGGAAATCCGACCTACCCCGGTTTCCCAGGCTTTGCCCGGTAAAATGGAAGCTCTCCCCGGAGTGGACAAGGCAGCTTTGGTCGAAGATAGACTTCGGTTATACGGAAAATCCCTGCATGGGTCAGTTTGCCAAATATTTAACCGATTGGATGCGGAAGGTGTCAGTATTCTCTCTATCCAGACGCTGACCCCAACTCTTGAGGATGCTTTCGTAAAATTAACCGGGGTGGATGCTGAGGTTATGCGAGTCGATAAACCTGTAAAAATGGGAGGGCCAGGATAATGGGAAAGGGATTAAGACAGGCATATTATATCGCCCGCAAGGATCTCAGGGCCTATTATTTGAAGCCCCCCTTGATCAGCTGGGGCTTGATGCTTCCCATTGTCTTCATCCTGTCCTTTTATTTGAAAAATCCGCAGGGGATCTCAGAAGTTAGTCCGGGCCTCGTGGGAATGACAACGCTCTTTTCGACTACTTCCATGGCGGCTATCGTTATCAGTTTTGAGAAGCGGATTGATGCTCTGGAACGCTTGCTCATGGCTCCTATACAACTGAGGACGATCCTGTTTGGCAAGGGGTTGGGAGCTGCGGCTTTTGGATTTGCTATGGCGTTGATTGCCCTGCTCTTAATGGTTTTTATATTCGGCCTGCGAGTATCCCACCCTTTCTCTTTATTTGCTTCTCTGGTGATTTCCTGCTTTGCTTTCGCCTTTTTGGGGATTTTGATTTCCGTTGGAGTTAGAGAAGTGTTTGAGGCAATGACTCTTTCCAACTTCTTCCGTTTTCCAATGATCTTCCTGTGTGGGGTTTTCTATCCTATCAGTTCCATGCCAATCGTTCTTCAGGTTATTGGTTTTTGCCTGCCTCTCACTTATTCCGTGGATGCGTTGCGACAATCTCTCCTTTCTCATGGAGGGATGTTGAATCGCTGGCTGGATATTCTGATTCTGTCCGGTTTTTCCCTCATGCTCTTCGAAATTGCCCTGGCCATTTTTCACAAGAGAACTCAGGAGCCGAATTGAGGGAGACCCAATGCCTCATATTCACCTGGGACACATGATTTCCTCCAGTAATTCTCAGGTGAGGATGTAATCGTTGAACGAAGAAGTAGGTGGAAGCGTCAAATCGACATTTGCATCGCCAGCTTTCCAGAAAAAAGAGAACTACTTCCTTGAAATCAATCTTTGACAGTTCAATCAAAAATGTATAGGCTTCACTTTGAAATCCTCATAGGGGGTGACCATGGTGAACAGAAAGATTGCGATCAGTGGTGCTTCAGGATTGATTGGATCAAAATTGACGACATGGCTTCAACAGCAAGGAGATACGGTATATCCTTTAGTGAGGCAGAAGGTCTCAGGATCTTCCGCTATTTACTGGAATCCCGAAACGGGGAAGATTCAAGCGGAGCGGCTCGAAGGGATGGATGTGGTTGTCCATCTTGCCGGTAAAGCTCTTGACGAGCAACGTTGGACCCCGGCAGTAAAAGAGGCCGTCTATTCGAGTCGGATCAAAGGCACCGCCTTGATCAGCGATACTCTGGCTCATTTGAAAACACCGCCGCGCCTGCTGATCTCAGCTTCGGCAACAGACTACTATGCCGAAAGCGAAACGGCAATTGGCGAAGGACAAGGGCAACTTGGAAAGGGATATATGGCAGAAATGTGCCGGGATTGGGAAGCTGCAACTGCCCCGGCAGCTCAATCAGGGATCCGTGTTGTTTTGATACGGATTCCATCCGTCTTAGCATCAAGTGGACACACCATATTGGCAGCATTCCTTCCCTTGTTCAAGCGTGGACTTGGACCTGTTTTGGGAAACGGAAAGCAACTGATGTGCTTTATCTCCCTCGACGATATGATTCGGGCTATCGAGCATATAATGAATTGTGACCAAATCGTCGGTCCGGTCAACGTGCTTGCTCCTGAACCAGTGACAAATGAAGAATTTGCCAGGGTTTTGGGAAAAATTCTGCATCGGCCTGTTTTCCTGAGGATTCCGGCATTCATCCTGCGTCTTGCAATGGGAGAGGTCGCCGAAGCGATCGTGGCAGGTGATCCACACCTGAAACCAGAAAAACTGCAAGCTACTGGGTTTCATTTCGACTTTCCCGATATAGAGAGCGCGATCCGGCATGAACTTTCCGTATAGAAGATCAAGAGGAGAACATCATAACGACCATTAAGACTTTCATCAAGAGACACCCAGTACCGATCTATTTCGCCCTAACGTTCGCTATCTCAAGTCCTGGTTTCGTCCTGGCGGTTGGTGGTCCCGGCGGAATCCCAGGCAACGCGGAGCAAATCAATCAGTTGCTCCCCATGGCTATCCTGGCGTTGCTCGTTGGCCCACCCGTAGCAGGCCTTCTGCTGATCGGCCTTGTGCTTGGAAAGGTAGGCTTCCGCGATTTTCTTTCCAGGTTGCTTAAGTGGAGGGTGGGTCTCCGCTGGTATACAATAGCGCTCCTGACCGCCCCACTCCTGTTCATGGCGGTGCTCTATGCGCTCTCGCTTTTCTCCCCTGCGTTCCTCCCCGGCATACTCACCACAAGCGACAAGACCGGCTTTCTGCTGTTCGGCCTCCTAGTGGGTGTGATGGCCGGCTTCTTCGAGGAGATAGGCTGGACGGGGTTCGCCGTGCCCAATCTCAGGAAGCGTTACAGCGTCTTTGCAACCGGGCTCATCTTGGGCCTGCTGTGGGCAGCATGGCACCTGCTGCCTGCCCTCTGGTTTAGCGGCACTTCCTCCGGTGCGCTTTCCTTGGCCAGCTATTTGCTCGATCCTTTCTTATTCCTGGTGATGTTCAGGGTGCTCATGGTGTGGGTCTACGATCGTACCAGGAGCCTGCTCTTAGGGATGCTCATGCACATGAGCCTTACGGCCAGCACGCGGATCTTCGGCCCTGTAGTAGGTTTTGCAGGGGTGACCCTCATGGCCTTTGACCTCGTGTGGTTTGCCTCGATGTGCATCATCGTTGCAGCGGTAGCCAAGTGCGGACAGCTCTCGCGAAAGCCGCTCCACTGATGCCTCAGTTAGACTCGATTTCAATCGTAAATCCTCAGGTCACGTAGAAAGCATATCCTAATTCTTTGTAGGTGAACTCGCTATTTCTACCCTTCGGTTCATTTTTCAAAATTGACAGAGGGATATTTCGTTTGCTTCTTCCTGTAATTCACGCTTCCAAAAAGAATAAATTATGTGTATATTACAGACCATAATTGATAGTTGAGGAAACGAAACTTGAAGCTCATAGTAATGTATTGCTTAATGGTAGCAATAATGGTGGCAGGAGGAGAAATTCTTGCTTCTCCCCAAAGGGAAAAATATATAGGTCCCGGACCAGATGAAGTTGAAATCAAAAGTGTGGGTGTGAAGGTCCCTTTGGGAAGGATATTGCTTATTCGGAGAGGTTCGGAGTTTGGTGCTGTGAAATTTACTGAGGTCTGGACAGAAAAGTCCGGTGAAGATAAGTATGGCAGGTACGAGTCCTATTATCAAGGCGATAAAACCGGAGATTTTTCTAAAAAGAATGTTCTATTCAGAGAAGGAAAGCTTATTGCTCCTAAAGGTATCTGGGTAGGAGGTGGCCATTATTTTAGCCTTAGAGGTATATATGATATTCGATGCGGGCCGATCAAACTGGCATGGGTATATAAGACCTTTATAGCTTTTAGTTCTACGAATCAGAAGGATAAAGACTACGGTATTGAGCTTGCCCCAACCAAGTGGACAGATATTTCAGAGGTAAATGTTTTTGATTCACGATTGAAGTGGTATAGATACGATGAAAAGCGACAAAACATACTTGTTCCAATAGATCAGCTTTGGAAGGATGGAGAAGAACGGAAATAAGATAAGTCGCATATACAAAAAGTCAACTCATCCGCTCTTTCAATTGGAATTCAACGAGAGCCGATTGAAACCTATTCTCATGCTTTGTAGGTGTTATCGTCACCCACCTTTTCTGAAGACGCTTCCCCTGTTTGTCCCCATCAAAACTCTAACTACCCAAAATGACTGTCCTGTATTTACAATGACTTAAAGTGTCTGAAATTGACGATAGGAAATTAACATTGGATGGGAAAATCTGATAGAAATCCAAATGGTTAGGCTAAAAAAACGGAGTCCCTTTGTAATCAGCGGGGTGGCGGTTCAAATCCGTCCGTGGGCTCCATATCCTCCTGCCATAAACTCATTCAACTTATCGTTGCTGAATTCACATCCGGCCTGATGTAGAAACTCTCCGGTTGAGTGGATAGGGTCCAAATCGAATCGGGAGTTGCAGGAAGTAATAGGGTCGGTAGCTTTGTCTTTGGATTTTTGGCAGGGAGATAAGTGTGGTCGTATTTGTTCTGGATGACCACGATCAATGATTGCTTCCTAAATTCATGGACCGACCCCTATATTTTCGACCCCTATATTTTCCAAGTCCGGTAGCCAACCACCTTTTATGTTTGACGAATCAAACATGTTTTGATAAAAATATTACACAAGGTCACTTACTCAACAAAAGCAAACCTTTTATGGTGGATCATAGAAAACGTGGAGCCTTGGGCTACCATCAGTCACTCCGGAATTAAATTGTGAATACGAGGATGGGAAAAATGAAAAGAGTATTTTTTATCACATTCATCATTTTTATACTCCTGCATATTGAAGCTCACGCTCAGAGTTATTCCATTTTGACCGGCATCGTTACTGAATTTCACAGGAGAGGGTTAGTGGTAAAAAGTGATGAGGGTGGAGTTGTTCAGTTAAGGGTAGGAAGGAAGACAATTTATCCGAACCGTATCCCTGCTGTAGGAGACAAAGTAAAAGTGGAGTATTCAATCATTCGTGGGGTATATGTAGGTTATTCGGTGACGATTCTCGAAAATACGAAAAAAGAGATAGAGTTTCAGAAAAAGGTTATAGAAAAACAGCCCCCATTGCCTTCCAATCTTCCTCCTGAAGTATCGGGTTTCGTAGGGAAATGGGAAGGTTTTTGGGATAACATAAAAGATTACGGTTTTACTCTGACTATTGCGAACGTCAATTTAGCATTAGAGGTTGCGGAAGTTAAATACGAATCAAAGGATTTGCGGTTTTCTCAAAAGGCAAATGTCATTCCCGGAGAAAAACCGAGAATCGAATGTATGATCAATTCTATAGTGAATCCAGAGGGTCCTTTCGCCTCCCCGGTAACCGTTGGGTCAAAAGAATATTTCGCTATTCTCTCAGAATCTATACCCATTTATTATACGTTTGAAATCCGGAAAGACGGGACCCTTAAAGGAACTTTTAACTCTCAACGCATGAGTACATTGGGAACTTCAAGAATGGCTGTAATGAGAAGAGTGGACTGAGAGAAAGTCAAAAAGGCTCATATCGAATGATTGGTCTCATTTAAAAATTAAATCGGTTCGTGAAAAATTGAAAGATACCCTGAAGGGTAAAATTATTTAAAAAAGCTTTTTCGGTCATTTCCCAGGAAACAGATATTTAAGTTTTACCTGTCTCCTGCATAGTTCCTATTTATTTAAAAAGAGGAAATACGGGAGGAATGGCCAGTGTGGCAGGGATGGACCTATCGTCCCTTACTTTTTACCCTCTTTGCCTTTGCGAATTCAATAGCAAGTTTATCTATTAAAACACCCAGAGTTTTTCTAACAGACTCAAAAAAATTTTGCTTCTCATTAAAAATTATTCCTCTTTCCCATACGATTGCCCTTCTGATAGATGTCTTTTTGTCCAATAAAAATACGGGCCTTTTGAGTTGAAGGATAAGGATACCATAATAGGAATAATCCCCTAATCCATATACGATATCCATCATAAATTCTACATGGAGTATATTGTTAGATTTGTTAGAAATTTTTAAAAAAGGTAATTTGGTCTTTACCATTTCTTTTGTAAGTTCTAATAAATCCCCTTGTCTAAATCCGATCCCAGAGTCAACCACTGCAAGCTCTACCTTTATCTGTTGAACCCCCTTGAGTTGAGGGGGTAAAGAAGGCAAACGATTGCCTAATGAGGAAGAATGGATGCAAAGAAGTGTTAACAAAAGAACTAATAACCAGAATGCTTTCATATTATTCCCCTTCCGCATAGACAATGCAGATGTGAGCCTGACAAAGTGTCTTTTTCCTCTCACCTGATTTCTTTCTCACCTCCTTCACAAAAATACAGACTTTCTTCTGAATCCTATGCTGTAACAGCCTTTTCAATTTTTTCCGTTATTTCACTATATTCTTTTATCCCCCAAAGTCATATATCCCATCCCCGTTCATCATTTGAACTTCGATGATTTCTTGCTTCTTGCCAACTGCTACAAATGAAATCCCACAATGGGTTATAACGACCGCTTCAAGGGTCTTCCCCGCTTTTCCCACTTTTTATTGTAAATGGGTAATGGCCTCAATCTCTCTTTCTATCGGATGATATTTTTTATAGAATAGCTTATATTCCTCAAGCGAATGATATGGCCCGTGAACTCCAGTGACCTCCGGATAGGGCG
>Ga0068714_10006204_pt1 | contig 12281 bp, 11 predicted proteins | sample MTBNYHSulfiMetaG_FD_62988 | JGI IMG/M metagenome (GOLD analysis project Ga0068714, IMG submission 62988) | Enrichment culture microbial communities from rom New York Harbor, USA that are MTBE-degrading - MTBE-NYH (New York Harbor Sulfidogenic)... | ecosystem: Environmental > Aquatic > Marine >... | reverse complement strand
GTGTTGACCGATATCAAGATGCCGGGGATGGACGGCATCGAACTGCTTCGTGCCCTCAAGCGCCGCAACCCGGAAACCGAAGTGATCATGATCACCGGCCATGGCGAAACGGACCTGGCCATTCGGAGCCTCAAATACGAGGCCACGGATTACATCTCCAAACCCATCGACGACGACATTCTCGACGTGGCTCTCAAGCGGGCCCTGGAGCGCATTTCTCTCAGGGCTCAACTGCGGGAATATACCGAGAACCTGGAGCGAATGGTCGAGGAGAAGAGCCGCCGTCTGATCCAGGCCGAGCGCCTGGCCGCCATGGGAGAGACCGTGGCCGGTCTGGCGCATGCCATCAAGAATATCACCGGCAGCCTCAGGGGCGGCCTGTTTGTGGTCGATAAGGGGTTCGAACTGCAAAACCAGGACTATTTGAAGCAAGGCTGGCGCATGGTTCGAGACAATGTGGCCCGGGTCGAACAACTCAGCCTGGACCTGCTCGATATCGCCAAGCCGGGCCGGCCCGACGTCACGCCCACCGATCCAGCCGCACCCCTCCGGGCGGTTTTTGATCTGATGTTCCCCCGGGCCGAAGCTCACGATGTCCGCATGACGCTCCAGTGCGCGCCGGACCTTAGGGCTGTTCCCATGGATCCGGAGGCGATCAACCGCTGTTTGCTCAATCTGGTGGTCAATGCCTTGGAGGCCTGCAACTCCGAACCGAACCGCTGCCTGACACCCACTATCGCCTTGACCGTCGAAGCTGGGGAAGAGGGCGTTTGCTATCATGTCAGCGACAACTGCGGGGGCATGACGACGGAGGTGCAAGCCCGCCTGTTCAAAGGATTCTTCACCACCAAGGGCAGCAGGGGTACGGGTATCGGCCTCATGCTGGCCCGCAAAATCGTTGAAAATCATCAGGGCCGTATCGCCGTAAGTTCAACAAAAGGGGCCGGCACCACCTTCGAAATCTGTTTGCCCTGGGGGCATAACATTTCGCAATTATCTGAATAAAAAAGGTTTATCATTCTGCCTGCCCGATCTTCCTGCCTCGATAGATGATCCTTTTTAATTGTACTTAATGGCATTCAGAAAAAACTTGACGATTCAGCATTATCTTGACTATATCGGTCAAGAAGGTGCGACACCATCCCGTCCAATCTGGAAATGAAACCCGTTAACATGATGAGACGGAAATGCTGATTCCAACCAAAAAGGGCCAATATGCCTTGCGGGCCGTTTACGAGCTGGCCAAGCATCAGGGTTCGGGTCCGACTAAAATTTCGGCGATCGCCGCTGCCCAGGCGATCCCGCACCGTTTTCTCGAAGTGATCCTTTACCACCTCAAAAGCAGCGGTTTAGTGACGTCCACGAGGGGCTTTTACGGTGGCTACCAGCTCACCCGGCCGGCGGCGGAAATCACCGTCGGTGAAATCCTCAGACATGTGCATAAAGAGATGGCCGAAGCGGAATGCCTGGCCTGTATCTCGGTGCGCAACTGCCCGTTTGCTGGCGGTTGCGCCTTTTCCAGTTTATGGCAGCGGGTCAAAACAGCGGTTTTCAAAGTCTACGATGACACCACCTTGCAAGATCTGCTCGACGATAAGGAAGCGGCCAAGGTGTTGGATCCCCGGTGCGCCGTCTAAGCGCGCCCCTGTGCCAAGGAGTGTCTATGATAGGACTCGTAAAAATGGGCAAAAGTTTCGTGAGGAACGGCAGAAAGATGGTTCTCCCATTTGGCTTGCTGATGCTGACGGCGTTACTGGTATCGCTGGCCGTGGCACGCCAGGCGCCGTCCGAACCCATCCCGGGCCGGGCCGATATAATCACTATCGACGGACTGCGGGCCTTCGGGCCGCTGGAGCGGCCGCCCGTGGTTTTTTTCCATGGCAAACACACAGAGGCGCTGGCCAAGGCCCAAAAGGACTGCCTGGCTTGCCATCCTCAGGGTGAGAAGTATCTTTCACTCAAGTATAACCGTACGGCCGATACTGACAAACAGGCCGTCATGGACGTCTACCACGACGGGTGTATCGGGTGTCATGCCGATTACCGCAGCCAAAACCAACCGTCAGGGCCGGTCACATGCGGGGAGTGCCATGTGGCAGAGAAGGCGGTGAACAACATCCGCGCCGGCATTGGCTTGGATAAATCCCTCCACTACCGGCACGTCAAGGCCGCCGAGCAGAAGTGCGAGCGCTGCCACCACGCCTACAACCCCGAAACCAAGCAGCTTTACTATGATAAGGGCAAAGAGGGGGCCTGCCTTTACTGTCACAAGGATCAGACCCAGGAAAACCGCATCGCTTACCGCCAGGCGGCCCACCTGGACTGTGTCGGCTGCCATCGGGAGTTGTCGCTCCAGAAGAAGACGGCCGGTCCCATGGAGTGTGCCGGCTGCCACGACCCGGAGGCCCAGGCTCTCATCGCCAAAGTGGCCGATATTCCTCGCCTGGAGCGCAACCAGCCGGATGTGACGCTGGTCAAGGCCCACCGGGAAGATGAAAAGGTCGACGCGCAAAAACCACGTATGGCCCTGGTGCCTTTCGACCACCTCAAGCATGAGGGCGCGACCCAGTATTGCCGCACCTGCCACCACGCCGAGTTGACCTCCTGCGCCAGCTGCCATCCCATCCAGGGGCATGCGGACGGCAAGATGGTCAAGCTGTCCCAGGCCATGCATGAACAGGACGCCCAGATGAGCTGCGTGGGCTGCCACACCCAAAAACAGTTGCGGGCCGAGTGCGCCGGCTGTCATGCCAGCATGCCGGCGGAGAAGGTTTGGGCCGGCGAGGCGGCCTGCAAGGTGTGTCACATGCCCCAGGAGGCGCCGGTGGCGCGTCCCGGATACGAAATGCTGGCCAGTGAAATGGCGGCATCACTGATCGATGCCCGTCGGCAAATTCCGCCTCCGGTGGCCGTCGAGGACATCCCCGAAACCGTGATCATCGACCACCTGGTGGATGCCTACGAAGCGGTGAAGATGCCCCACCGGCAGATCGTGCAGAAGCTTTCGGACCTGATGCGCGACGATGCCTTGGCCGCCGCCTTCCACACCCAGCCGACCACCTTCTGCCAGGGGTGCCATCACAACAGCCCGGCATCGCTCAAGCCGCCCCAATGCGGATCCTGCCACGGACGCACTTCCGATGCGATGAACCTGACCCGGCCGGGACTGATGGCGGCCTATCACGAACAGTGCATGTTGTGCCACGAGAAAATGGGGATCGAAAAGCCGGCCAATCGCGACTGCACGGCCTGCCATGCCAAACGCGCTGAAACCGCGCGCAACAATTGAGGGTTTTTCGCATGTCGATGTCACGCAGGAATTTTTTGGGTTGGATGGGCGCCGCAGGCGTGGTCGGCGCCACGAGCCGGACGGCCAGGGCCGCCTCCAACAAGCAGTTCAAAGGGTATGCCGACAGCAATGCCGTGCTGCACGACATGACCCGTTGCATCGGTTGCCGGCGGTGCGAAGCGGCCTGCAATACCGTCAACGAATTGCCTGCCCCCGAGCAGCCTTTCGACGACCTCAAAGTCATGGAGGCCTGGCGGCGCACCACGGCTCGGACTTACACCGTCGTCAATCAGTTCTTCCCAGACGGGGACACCCTGCCGCCGGTCTTCGTGAAAAAGCAGTGCAACCACTGCCTGGAACCGGCCTGCGCGTCGGCCTGCTTCGTCAAGGCCTTTACCAAGACGCCTGAAGGGGCGGTCATCTACAATGCCGATGTATGCGTGGGTTGCCGCTATTGTATGGTCGCCTGCCCCTTTGACATTCCGGCCTATGAATATCACAAGGCCCTTGACCCCAAGATCATGAAGTGCACCATGTGCCACCCGCGCATCCTGGAGGGCAAGCTGCCGGGGTGCGTCGAGGCCTGCCCCACCGAAGCGCTGGTGTACGGCAAGCGGGACGAACTCATCCGGGTGGCCCGCGACCGCATCCACACTTTTCCAGATCGCTACCTGGACCACATTTACGGCGAGCACGAGATGGGTGGGACCAGCTGGCTGTATCTTTCCGGCGCGCCGTTCGAAGCCCTGGGCCTGCGGGAGGACCTGGGCAACAAGGCGGCCGGAGAATACACCTCGGGGGCCCTTGGCGCCGTTCCCATCGTCATTGGATTGTGGCCGGTGCTGCTTACCGGGATCTATGCCATCAACAAGCGCAAGGAGAAGATCGCCGCCGAGGAGCGGGCCGCGGCCGTGAGCGAGGCCGTTGATCATGCGGAGGTCCAAGCCGAAGGACGTCTCAAGGCCGCCCTGGAAAAGGCGGAGCAGGACAAGGCCGCCGCGATCGAGCGGGAATTCAAAAAAGCCCTGGAGGCCGAAGCCAAAGCCCGACTGGCGTCCGGTGGAAGCGAAACGGGCGACGGCGAAAAGGCGTAGCAGATTCATGCAGTCCGAATGGCCTGCAGGTTCAGAAACTCAACGTTCAAGCGCATCCATTGCGTTTGATCTCCCCGATGACACCGAGGGGAATACAGGAGGGCTTCCATGAGCCAGGAACCAACCCCGACATCCAGTCGATACCTCACCCCGTTCAATGTGGTGGCCGGGATCTTGGTGGTGGTCGGATTGATCATCACCGTGCTCCGGTTTACCGGGGGGTTGTCCACTGTAACCAACCTGTCCGACGACAATCCCTGGGGTATCTGGATCGGATTCGACCTGCTCGTCGGCGTGGCCTTGGCCGCCGGCGGTTACGTCACTTCGGCGGCGGTTTACATCTTTGGCATGAAGCGCTTCCACGCCGCCGTCAGACCGGCCATCCTCACCGGTTTTCTGGGCTATGCGCTGGTGGTGCTGGCCCTGCATTACGATGTGGGCCGCCCCTGGCGTCTGCCCTATCCATTTCTGGTGTCGCGGGGCACCACCTCGTTGCTGTTCGAGGTGGCCGCCTGCGTGGCGCTCTACCTGACGGTCCTATTCATCGAGTTTTCGCCGGCCGCCATGGAGTGGCTCGGCTTGAAGCGGGCCCGCAGCCTGGTGGTCAAATTGACATTGATCCTGACCATCTTCGGCGTCATGCTCTCGACCCTGCATCAGAGTTCTTTGGGGGCGCTCTTTCTCATCGCTCCGTCCAAACTGCATCCGTTGTGGTATTCGCCCTATATACCCATCTACTTCTTCATCACCAGCATCATCGCCGGACTCTCCATGGTGATCTTCGAAAGCGGGCTGTCGCATAAATTCTTCAAGGACAAGATGGACGAGGCCCATCTGGCCGGCAAGAACGACCTGATGCTCGGTTTCGGCAAGGCCGCCGCCTGGGTCCTGGCCGGCTATTTCTTCATCAAGGTGATCGGCATCGCCGCCGACAACCAGTGGCACTACCTGGCCACCGGGTTCGGCGCCTGGTACCTGGTCGAACTTCTCGGCTTCGTGGCCCTGCCGGCATTCCTTTATGCTTTGGGGGTTCGCGAAAAGAACACGACCCTCATCCGCTGGACGGCGGCCTGGACCGTTCTGGGCATCGTGGTGAACCGTTTCAATATCTGTCTGGTGGCCTTCAACTGGCATTTGCCGGCCGAGCAGCGCTACTTTCCCCACTGGATGGAGATCGGCATATCGGTATTCATCGTCACCATCGGCGTATTGGCTTTCCGCTTCATCGTGATGCGCATGCCGATTCTATACGCCCATCCGGACTACGAAGCGCACTGATCGGGTCGGCAAGGAGGCATTCTGTGGATACGATCCATACCCTGCAGGAGTTTATGCTCCATACGAAAAATATCATTTACATCCTGATCGTGCTGGCTCTGATCGCCATCCCGGCGTTCTGGCGCTTTTTGAACGGAAGGGACAAAGATTAGGGGATGTTGCGTTCCACCACAGTCACCGGGTGGCAGAACGATATCGAAACGGCCTGAAAAGGCGGCAGGAGTCAAAGATGTACGAATTCGTCACAGGACCGCTGGCCATGATCGCATTTGGGGTCTTCTTCGTGGGGTTGATCTGGCGTTTGATCTGGTATGTGCGCGGGTTGCAGTGGCAGATGGATCGCGTGGCCTACCGCGAGCACCTCGCTCACGGGGTCAAGGGGGCTTTACGTTCCATCGGGCGCTGGCTGATCCCTTTCGGCACCCATGGGTGGCGCTTCTACCCAGGTTTCACCATTCTGGTGTTCACTTTTCATGTCTGCTTGCTGATGACGCCCGTCTTTTTGCTGGGGCACAATCTGCTGCTCGAGGAGCGCTGGGGGTTTCGCTTGCCGTCGCTGCCCGAAGCCATGACCGATTTCATGACCATCGCCGTCATGGTGGCGGCCTTTTTCATCCTGCTGCGCCGCATCGCCTTGCCGGAGGTGCGAATCCTGACCAAAGCCTACGACATCATGCTGATTTTGATCGCAGTGGCCCCCTTTTTGACAGGGTTCATCACCTACCACCAGTTGGGGGACTACAAGTTCTGGCTGATCGCCCATATTCTGTGCGGAGAACTCATGCTGGTGGCCATTCCCCTGACCAAGTTGTCCCACTTCATCCTCTTTTTTCTCTCGCGGGCCCAACTGGGGATGGACTTCGGCATCAAGCGAGGCGGCATGAAAAGCAGCGGGATGCCGTGGTAGGGATGAAGGTCGGGTCGGACGCGGGGGAATAACCCGAAAGTCGGTTGATGCCAGCATCGAAAATGTAGCGCGAATAATTCGGATAATAGGAACTACCCATGCCTGAAGGAATACTTTGCAACAAGAAACCGGTGGATACGGTGGAGCAGCTGCAGGCGCTGCTGGCCGATAAGAGCGGCAAGCAGTACTATGAAGAGATGAAGCAGCTCGACGTCAACGGCGATGCCTTGTGGACCACGCTCCAGAAGACGCTCAAATCACGGCTGCGCACCTGGCTGGAGATCTGCGCCCGCTGCGGCATGTGTGCCGACAGCTGCTTCTTCTACCTGGCCAACGGACGCGATCCGCAACAGGTGCCCTCCTACAAGATCCAGTCGACACTGGGTGAGCTGGTGCGGCGCAAGGGGCAGGTGGACAACGCCTTCATGCACTATGTCATGGATACCGCCTGGTCCAAATGCACCTGCTGCAACCGTTGCGCCTTGTACTGCCCGTTCGGCATCGATATGGGGGTGATGTTCGGCTACGTCCGAGGTCTCTGTTTTTCACAGGGCTTCGTTCCCTGGGAGCTGAAAATCGGTTCCGGTATGCATCGTATCTACCGTGCCCAGATGGATGTGACCACCGAAGATTGGGTCGAGACCTGCGGCTGGATGTGCGAAGAGTACGAGGAGGACTGGCCGGGCCTGGAGTTTCCGGTGGACAAGCCCAACGCCGACATCATCTACACGGTCAACGCCCGCGAAGTGAAGCACTATCCCGAAGATCTGGCCGAAGCGGCCATCCTGTTCCACCTGGCCGGGGAGAACTGGACCGTGCCCAGCGAAGGGTGGGAAGAGACCAGCCTGGCCATGTTCGCCGGAGACTGGGAGGCGTGCAAGAAACAGGTGGAGAGCGTATACGCAGCCATGGATCGCCTGAAGCCCAAGCGCATGGTGGTGACCGAGTGCGGCCATGCCTACCGTGCCACGGTCATCGAAGGGCCCTATTGGGCGGGCCTGAAGAGCGGCCAGACCCCCGTCGAAAGCTTCCATTATGTGGAATGGGTGGCCGAAGCCCTGCGCACCGGCAAATTGAAAATCGATCCGGCCAAGCGCATCAAGGAACCGGTCACCTACCAGGATTCGTGCAACTATATCCGCAATGCGGGCTTGAAGCGCTGCGCCCGTGAGATCATGAGTTATATCGCGGAGGATTTTCGCGAGATGGCCCCTTGTGGGGAGCACAATTTCTGCTGCGGCGGCGGCGGCGGGCTCAACGGCATCGGGCGTTACCGGGATGCGCGCAATGTGGGGCTGAAAGTCAAGCGCGATCAGATTCTGGCCACCGGCGCCAAACTGGTGATATCGCCTTGCCACAATTGCTGGGATGCCATCCGGGATATGGAAGAGATCTACCATATCGGCATCCGCTGGTCGTTTCTCAAGCCCCTGCTGCTCAAAATGGTCGTGGTGCCGGAGCACCTCCGGCCCGAAGAGTGATGAGGACGGTTTCCCGGCGCAAATGGCGCATGGCCGGGAACCTTTTTGGCCAAGGTGTTGGCGATGAACCGTGTCGTGCTGCAATCCGATGGGCGACTGCGAACCGAAGCTCTGACTCGAGTACAAGATCCGCTGGGTTGCCTGGGCCACCAGCTGCAACTGGACGACGGATGCACCTTGCGCAGCTATTTTCACCTGTTAAGGGCCTATCCGGATCTGGTGCGGATGGGTGACTTCTATCCCCTGTTGATGCGCCAGGGACAGGAGTGCCCGGGGGAAGACTGCCGCTGGGGGACTTTCGACCATCTGGCCCTGACCAAGACCGTGGAGATGGTCGGCTATCCCGGAAAACCGCGCCTGGACATCTACAACAGCCTGCATGGGGTGCGGACCGATCGACCGGATCAACCCGAAGACATCCGCTCCCTGGATCTGAGTTTTCTTCTGGATATGCCCCTGCGCCTGGGGCCGTTGCGACATGTCGTTTTCGGCGATCGGATGGATATTTTCACATTCGAGACGGCCTATACCCTTTTCGAATTCATCGACAGCATTGCCTGGGAACTGAGCTTTCACGGCACGCCCCGGCAGTGCAAGATAGGGAGCTGAGCCATGTTTAAGAAGATCTTGTTTGCAACCACCGCTTCTCCGGTTTGCGACAACGCGGCCAAAGTCGCCTTCGATCTTGAGCTGAAGTGGGATGCCCAGCTCATCGTTTTCCACGTGATGGGGATTCCCACCCGCGGATTCAGCCCCTTCGTCACCGACGTGCGTACCGGCGAACCCGAACAGATGGATCCCGATTACCTCGAGTGGGTCAAGGAAGAGATGCGCAACACCTACGGCGAGTTACTTAAAGATGCCGATCGGGTCGTTTTGGAGGCGGCGGTCGGCGTCCCCCATCGTGAAATTTTGCGCAAAGCGCGCGAGGAGGATGTGGACATGATCATTATGGGCGCCCACACCCGGCCCGAAGATGTGGGCGCTTCCCGCTACCGCAGCGTAGTGGGCAGCACCATGCAGAAAGTGGCCAAGGCCGCCCGTTGTCCAGTGGTGATCATCAGCCGACCTTGCACCACCTGCTGGAAGCTGTTCTCCAACATCGTCGTGGGCATCGATTTTTCCAGGGCCTCCAAGGCGGCCTTCCTGTGGGCCGCACGTCTTGCCAAAGAGGTGGACGCCGATCTGCACATCTTTCACGCCGTGGATCTGGAGACCACCGCCGCCGGACAGGTCAAGGCCCAACAGGAGATCGAGGCGCGCATCGCCGCTGCGCGCACCAGGTTGGACAGCGACTACCTGCCCCTGCTGAAGGGGGTTTCAAAATACACGGTGCAGGTTTGGGAAGGCGCACCCTATGTGGAGATCTTGAAATTGGCCCGCGAGCGCCAGGCCGATCTGATCGTCATGGCCCATCACACCCGGGAGGCTGACCCGGAGATGGCGTTGTTGGGCAGTACGGTCGAACAGGTCGTGCTGCGTTCGGCTTGCCCGGTGGCCTCGGTCAATCACCCTGACAAGGCTTTAAACGAGGCCGGGAGCCATGGATGACCGGAAGGATCGTCGCGCTTTGGTGAACGCTAACACCAAGTTGCCGACCGTTTTGATCGTGGACGATGAAATGGACATGCGCCTTTTCATGACCACGTTGTTCGAGACCAGCGGTTTTCAAGCCGTGGCCGTGCGGGACGGTCGCCAGGGATTGACCAAGGCCGGGTCCATCAACCCCGATCTGATCGTTCTGGATGTGATGATGCCGGGCGAAGGCGGCGCGGCCATGTACAAAGCGCTGAAAAGCGATGCGCGTCTGGCCGCCATTCCGGTCATCATGCTTTCGGCGGTGGATGAAAAGGCCTTCCGGCATTTCCTGGCCATGATCAATATGAAATCCCGAACCCCTGTTCCCGATCCTGAAGCCTACATGGAAAAGCCGCCCGATCCCCAGGCGTTGCTGACCCTGGCCCGAAGAGTGCTCGCCACCCGATCGAGAGGCCTTTCAGGGCCGCCGCTCGATCCGGTATGACCTTCAACGCCGCCCAAAACCGCCGGCGTGTCGACCCAGAGGACCGACAATGGATAGACGGCTGCTGCTTGTCGATGACGAAGAGGGCATTCGCAAGGTGCTGGGCATCGCCCTGGCCGACCTGGGCTACGAGATTCTTGCTGCCGTCGACGGCAGACACGGATTGCAGCTCTTTAGAGACCAACGCCCACCCATCGTGATCACCGATATCAAGATGCCGGTCATGGACGGCATCGAACTGCTGCAGAAGATCAAGCAGGACGATCCCGACACCGAAGTGATCATGCTCACCGGACACGGGGATATGGAGCTGGCCATCCAGTGTCTAAAATTGGAAGCAACCGATTTCGTTACCAAACCGATCAACGACGATGCCTTGGAGATCGCACTCAAGCGCGCCAACGAGAGAATCCGCATGCGTCGCCAGCTGCGTGACTACACGGAAAACCTCGAAAGACTGGTCGAGGAAAAATCGGCACGGCTTGTGGCGGCCGAACGCTCGGCGGCCGTGGGGCAGGCCCTGGAAGGGCTGGCCGCGGCCATGCAGAACATCGCCGGGGATCTGAACAGCGGCATCGCCTGCTTCAACGATCTGCCCTGCTTTGTTTCCATTCATTCGTCCGAATTTAAGGTGGTGGCGGCCAACCAGCGTTATATCGCCAAATGGGGACCGCCGGAAGGCCACGCCAGCGGGCAGATATACAAGGCCCAGGCGCCCTCTCCAGCCGAGGCCACCTTCCGCTCGGGCGTCGGTCAGCGTATCGGCACGACAGTCCGCTTTCCGGACGGTACAGAAACGCCTGTCATCGTCTACACTGCTCCTATCCGCAACGCCCAGGGGCAGGTTGCTCTGGTGGTGGAGATTGCCGCCGATGTGACCGAGATCCGGCGTCTTCAGGATGAGCTGCAGCTGGCTCGCCATCGCTATCAGCTGCTGTTCAATGAGGCCCCCTGCTACATCACGGTCCAGGATCGCTTTTATCGCATCACCGAGGCCAACCGGCGTTTCCGGGAAGATTTCGGAGGTAGCGATCAGGCGCGTTGCTACGAGGTTTATCGTAAAAGAGAAGCGGTCTGCGGAGACTGCCCCGTGGCCCGGACTTTCGAGGACGGTCGGCCCCATCAGGTGGAAATCGACGTGGCCGGTCCCGACGGAAGTACGCGGCGCATGTTGGTGCAGACCGCACCCATCAGTGACAGCGCCGGCTGCATCACCCATGTGATGGAGATGTCCACCAATGTCACCGAGATCCGGCACCTGCAGGAGCAGCTCGCCGGACTGGGACTGATGATCGGGTCGGTTTCCCATGGGATCAAAGGGTTGCTGACCGGCCTGGACGGGGGCATCTATATGATGGATCGCGGCATCTCCAAGGCGGACCCGGATGCGATCCGCGAGGGGTGGGATGCGGTGCGCCAGATGATCGCCCGTATTCGCAGTCTGGTGATGGATATCCTTTATTATGCTAAAGAGAAGGACCTGAAATGGCAGCGGGTGGATGTGGCCTCGTTTGTGCGCGAGCTTGCCGAACAGTTCGAACCCAAGGCCGCCCGGCACGGGATCGGATGGCGTTGGGCGGTCTCCGACGAGCTCTCGGCTGCCAGCGTTGATCCGGCCATGCTGCAGAGCATCCTATCCAACATATTGGACAACGCTCTCGAAGCCTGCCTGACGGACAGCACCCCGGGCAAGCGGCACACCATCGACATGCGTGTCCGATCCGAGAATGGGGTTATCATCTTTCAAGTCAGAGATAACGGCCAGGGCATGGATCGTGACACCCAAGAGCGCATTTTTACGCCCCATTTCATCAGCCATAAACATGGGGGGAGCGGGTTGGGGCTGTTCATTGCCCGGCAGATTCTAGAAAAAAACGAAGGCCGCATCGAAGTTGACTCCACTCCAGGCGTCGGATCGCTCTTTTCGGTCCGCCTGCCCGTAACCGCAGCAGGGATCGATCCGGCCCGCGGACCGGAAAACCGCGCCGTCGACACGTGATTTTGGTCTTGACTTCTATCCCTGGTTGATCCACCCTGAACACAATATTTTGGTCGGAAATATCCATACCTATACCGTCGTTCACCGCCGCTCAACCTACAGCCCACCCGTTTCCATGACAAGGTCAGCGGCAATTTCCACCGGGTGTTCCCACCCTCTTTGAAGCAGGCAAGGAGGTCAAATGGTTTCAAACCAGAGTTGGGACTGGGA
>Ga0068714_10006203_pt1 | contig 12283 bp, 9 predicted proteins | sample MTBNYHSulfiMetaG_FD_62988 | JGI IMG/M metagenome (GOLD analysis project Ga0068714, IMG submission 62988) | Enrichment culture microbial communities from rom New York Harbor, USA that are MTBE-degrading - MTBE-NYH (New York Harbor Sulfidogenic)... | ecosystem: Environmental > Aquatic > Marine >... | reverse complement strand
TCCGGCCTGTCGGCCGCCTATTTCCTGACTCGAAAAGGATACCAGGTTACGGTCTTCGAAGCGTTACCCGTGGCGGGCGGCATGATGTCGGTGGGTATTCCCGAATACCGACTTCCACGCTACGTGATTAAGAAAGAAATCGAACGCCTGGAAAAAATGGGGGTCACCATTCGGACCAATTCCCCCGTCGGAGGGGACTACAATATCATTAAACTGCGGCAGGAAGGTTTTCAGGCTTTTTTTGCGGGAATAGGCGCCCATAGGGTGAACAAGATGCGTATTCCGGGCGAAACCGACTTCCCGCAGGTTTTGGACGCCCTGACCTTCCTCCACCGTCATTTTCTTGGAGAAAGAGGGAAGGTGGGAGAGAAAGTCGCAGTGATCGGCGGGGGTAATGCGGCCATGGACGCAGCCCGCATTTCCCTCCGGCTGGGCACTAAAGAGGTGCATATACTCTACCGGCGCAGCCGACACGAGATGCCGGCTTTGAACGAAGAAATCAAGGAAGCGGAAGAGGAGGGAATCCAGTTCCATTATTTGACCATTCCCATCCGTATCGTGGGAGATAAAGGACGGGTGACGGGAGTGGAGTGTATGAAGGCGGAACTGGGAGAACCGGACGCCACGGGTCGGCGGAGGCCTGTTCCTGTTGAAAACAGCGAGCATTTTATCGAGGCGGACGCCGTCGTCGCTTCCATTGGTCAATCACCGGATATCTCCTGGATCGGAGAGGAACACCGGCTGGAGGTGAGCCGTTGGCAGACCTTGGTGGTCAATCCATTCAGCATGCAAACCTCCACTCCGGACGTATTCGCCGGCGGCGATGTAGTGACCGGTCCGGCCACCGTAGTCGAGGCCATTGGAGCGGCAAAGCGGGCTGCGGCGGGTATTGACGCTTTTCTTAGAGGTAAGCCGGCTCCGGACAGAGTCGTTCCATCCTTGCCGCGAATGAAGGTTGAACCGATCCAGATGGAAGCCGCCGAGAAGATCATGATCCGCCCATACGAGCTTCCACGCACCTCTCTTAGCAGGCGCAAGGCCTCTTTCGATCAGGTGGAATTAGGGTTTGACGAAGTGTCCGCGCGCGCGGAAGCCAAACGGTGTCTTCGTTGCGATCTTTGCGCGGGTTGCGGAGACTGCGCCGAAGTCTGCCGTAACCAGATGGGAATCTCCGCGATTCAGTGCATTGGCGGCTTTGATGACCGCTGGGTACTGACGGATCTGCTGCGCCCCGGGCAGCAATGTGTGGGAGGCGGGGGTTGCGCCAATGCGTGTCCCCGAGGGTGCCTCGAGATGATCGACGAGGGGGGGGAACGGCGGCTGGTCTGGTGTGGAACCGTGCTGGCCCGCTTCAGATTGGCCAAATGCGAAGACTGCGGTACCTACTTCGCCCCTCTGAAACTCCTCGATTATGTAAAGCAAATCGCTGATGTGGATCAACCTGCGGAAGTTCAACGTTCACACTGTCCGGAGTGCGCCAGGAAGGCCAAGGCCGCATCCATGGCGTCGAATTCCCGATTTTTTAAAAGCGCGTCTCAATAATTGGGCGCCGCTCGGCAGGATATCTCATTTCGGAAGTCCCAAAGCACCCTGTGAATGGATGCCGCCGGACGATGGAAGTCCCATCATGCAGGAGATCTGGGTCAACGCCGATCCCTGGAAAACGGAATTGGTAACCACCGCGTTGGAGGCGGGCGCCGACGCTGTCGTTGTCTCCTCGGACAAGGTGGCTTCCGTCAGGCGACTGGGTCTCATCAAGACGGTATCGAGCACCGGTGATATCCGCTGGGGAGAAGACGCTTTCCGGATTAGGATGTCTTCGGCAAAGGATGAAGAACAGATCGTCCGGCTTGCCCGAGATCACAAAAGGGTCGTGGTGGAAACCACGGACTGGAAGATCGTGCCTATCGAGAACCTGCTGGCCCGGGACGCTCGAGTTTTCGTGGAAGTGGCGGACATGGACGAGGTCCGAACCGCCTCCAACATCCTGGAAAAGGGTGTCCACGGATTTGTCATCACAAATCCGGAACCGAATCAGGTCCGGGAAATGATTCTCGAGTTAAAAGCGGTGCGCAGCCGTATCGAACTGGCGCCCTTCGAGGTTCGCAACGTCCGCCCTTTGGGCATGGGAGACCGGGTCTGCGTCGACACCTGCAGCCTGATGGACGTCGGCGAGGGATGCCTCGTAGGCAACAGCAGTCGGGCTTTTTTTCTGATCCAGGCGGAGAGCCTGGATAATCCCTACGTATCTTCCAGACCGTTTCGCGTGAATGCCGGGCCGGTCCACGCATACATTCTGGCGCCCCTGGGCCGGACCCGCTATCTTTCCGAACTCGAGTCCGGTGATGAGGTCCTGAGAGTGGATGGATCGGGCCGGGTCTCGCCGCTCGTTGTGGGGCGCGTAAAGATCGAACGGAGGCCGCTGCTCTTGATCGAGGCTATGGGACCCGGAGGACCGGCCACTATGATCTGCCAGAACGCCGAAACCGTGAGGCTCGTGACTCCCGGCGGCGACGCGGTTTCCGTGGTCGAGGTGAGTCCGGGCATCGAGGTGTGGGGTCACATGGAAGAGCCCGGGCGACATTTCGGACACAAAATCCGGGAAACGATTCTGGAGAAATAGGGTGGGCCGTTCACCACGCCTTGATGTGGTAACAGGCTTCTCTATTGAGAGGATTTGATCCGTCAGAGAAAAAAAGCTTGAAATAAAAAACGGAATCAGCCATAGTAATTTTTTGTAAAATTTAAGACTGAAATTTCACACCGGCGTTTTTCACGCCTTAAAATAGCGATTTTCCCAGGGAGAACGACACGTGAGCAAGGTATGTGACATATGCGGTAAGAAGCCCATGGTGGGATTCAATGTGAGCCACGCCCACAACAAAACGAAAACCCGCTGGGAACCCAACCTGCAAAAAGTACGCGCTCAGTTGGATGGCGGTACCAAACGCCTCACCGTGTGCACCCGCTGCATTCGATCCGGCGCCATCGTTAAGCCCACCAAGCGGGTTCCGGTCCAGCCGATCACCAAATAAGCGTTCGGACTACCGTCTTAACTCGCGCAGCGGTTTCCATTTCCGGATTCAGAGCGGGTCTCCCGGAACCGCGTTGGACGGAACGGGCGTTCCTCAGGTTTTACCAAGGCTTTGTGGAAATAGAACATGCTGCCCTCACCCCTATAGACTATCTTGGGTTCTAAGACAGCAGAGAGGGAGATCTTTTGTCTTCTGCCGGTGGGCGAGGGACACCGGGAAAGCGCCGTCGATTTTTCATGATTGATCCGGGCTAGGCATGGACCCGGTTCACCTGCAGGACTTCCTTCAGTTTCTTCAGGGCTACGATCACCTGGTCCAAATGCTTCTTATCCCGGACCTCCACAGTAAAATCGCATACGGCCTTCTTGTCCACTGTGGTCGAAACATTGGCGCGTGTAATGTTCGCATCGCTTTTGGCGAACACGTTGCTGATGGTTCCCAAAAGACCGCGCTGATCTTCCGACACCACCTGCAAACGCACGGGAAAAACGGACGCGTCGTCTCCGCGATCCCAGAACACATCCACTCGGCGCTCCGGATCAACTCCCAAGACCTGCGTGCAATCCGACTTATGGACGGTAACCCCTCTGCCCCGCGTCACATACCCGGTAATCCGATCCCCGGGGAGCGGGTTGCAGCACTTGCCGCTACGCACGAGGACATCCTGAACCCCCCGCACGCTGATCCCCTCGCTGCTTCGGCGAGCGATCTTTCGAATAGTCCTTTCAACCAGGCCCGCCTCGTGATTTTCCTTGTCTTCTTCTTCGGGAATCCTTGGTGCGACTTTGGTAATCACCTGCCGGGGAGATATCTTGCCGTACCCCACTGCAGCATACAGATCCTCCACGGTTTTCAGAGAGAGTTCTTCGGCGGCGCTCAGAAGTTTCCCCTCTTTGGCGAGCTTGGGCATGGACAGATGCTTTCTTCGGAGCTGTTTGTCGAGCAGGTCTTTTCCGATGCTCACGCTTCGGATGTGTTCTTCCTGCCGGACCCACTGTCGAATTTTGGCCAACGCCTTGGGAGTCTTTACAATTTTCATCCAGTCTTTACTGGGCGTAGCCTTGGGATTGGTCATGATTTCGACGATGTCTCCGTTGCGAAGATGCGTCTTCAGGGGAACCATCTTTCCGTTGACTCTGGCGCCCACGCATCGATTTCCGATATCGGTGTGAATCTTGTACGCAAAATCGATGGGGGTGGCGCCGCCGGGCAGCTCCAAAACTTCGCCTTTGGGCGTGAAGACATAGACTTCGTCCGGATACAGATCGACTCGCAGGCTTTCAAGAAACTCACCCGGATGCTCCATGTCCCGTTGCCAGTCGAGCAGGGAACGTAGCCACGCATATCGTTCGCCTTCCGCTCCCTCGAGTTTGCCTCCTTCTTTGTATTTCCAGTGCGCCGCAATTCCTTCTTCTGCAATGAGGTGCATTTCCTCCGTTCGAATCTGGATTTCCATTTTCTGAACATACGGCCCCATGACGCTCGTATGTAACGATTGATACCGGTTGGCTTTGGGAACGGCGATATAGTCTTTGAAGCGGCCGGGAATGGGTTTCCACATGGAATGAATCATGCCCAGCGTCTCGTAGCACTCGGACACCGTATTCACAACGATCCTGAATGCGATGAGATCGAAAACCTGATTGATGTTGATGTTCTGCGCCACCATCTTCAGATAGATGCTGTAGATATGCTTTACCCGCCCCTGCACCTCCGCCTCGATGTGGTGTTCCTTCAGCTTTGACTGGATGATTTCCTTCAGCTCCTCGATGATCTTTTTGCGTTCGGCCTCCTGCTCGGCTATGCCCTGTCGGATGGCCCTGTACTTCTCGGGTTCGAGGTAATAGAACGACAGGTCCTCCAGTTGTTTTTTCTTATTCCCCAATCCCAGACGTCCGGCAAGCGGTGCATAAATATCCAGCGTTTCCTGTGCGATCCGTTTTTGTTTGTCTTCTCTCAGATAGCCCAGCGTTTGCATGTTGTGGAGCCGGTCCGCGATCTTGACCAGGAGCACTCGAATATCCGAGGCCATGGCCACGATCATCTTACGTATGGTTTCCCCTTTGTGCTCTTCCCGGGTTCCGAAACGTAGCTGAGTGATTTTGCTTACCCCGTCTACGATATTGGCTACGTCGGGCCCGAACATCTCTTCGATCTCCTCGATCGTGGCGCTCGTATCTTCCACGACGTCATGGAGAATGCCCGCTATGATGCACACATTGTCCAATTTCATGTCGGCAAGAATGCCGGCCACTTCCAGCGGATGGGACAGATACGGCTCGCCGCTCAAACGGGTCTGTCCATCATGAACCTTGGCGGAAAACACGTAAGCCCGCTCGATCAATGTCAGATCCACATCGGGATTATACGACACGACCCGATCCAATATTTCGCTTAGACGAATCATAACGAGTGTTTCAGATCCTCGATCAATCGATTCGAAAGTACGTTCACAGCCTCGTTTGCAGGAACAAGTTCCGTGTTCCCATCCTTCCTGAAACGGACCTCGAGAAAACCGGCCTTCAGGTTCTTGGGTCCCACTGTAACGCGGTAAGGTATACCCATAAGATCCGCGTCCTTAAACTTTACGCCCGGTCGTTCGTCCCGGTCGTCCAGGAGCGTTTCAATCCCCTTTGCTTGAAGCCCCTGATACAAATCCTCGGAAGCCTGCGTCACCTGAGCATCTTTTGCGTGAATGGGAAGGACATAAACCTGGAAAGGGGCTATGGGCAACGGCCAGACAATGCCGTTCTCGTCATGGTTCTGTTCGATAGCCGCCGCCGCCGTGCGGCCCACGCCGATTCCGTAGCATCCCATGATCATGAACCGCTCGTTTCCTTCCGCGTCCAGGAAAGAGGCCCCCATACTCTCGGAATATTTGGTCCCCAACTTGAACACATGGCCGACTTCGATACCCCGATGAAACTGAAGCGTTCCGTGGCAGCGTGGGCAGAGATCGCCCTCTTGCGGGGCCCTCAAATCCGCAAAAGCGGTCACGTGATAGTCCCTGCCGCGATTGACGTTTCGAATATGGCGGTCCACTTCATTGGCTCCCACAACCGCATCAATCATCTCGCCGATCCCCCAATCCGCGTATATGGGCACATCCAGTCCCATGGGGCCTGCGAATCCCGCCGGTACACCGCTCACTTCCTCCACCAGTCGTCCGTCCGCCATTTCGATGTGCGAGGCGCCGACCGCGTTCCGGATCTTGATTTCGTTGGCTTCGTGGTCTCCCCTCACCAAAACGGCGATCGGCTTGTCGTCCGCAGAGAAAATCAATGTCTTGATCAGTTGCCGCGGCTCGATTTGCAGGAATTCCGTGACCTCTTCCACTGTGCGCATGTTGGGTGTCCGTACTTTGTCCGGAGCATGGAAAAGGCTCTCGTCGAGTTGAGGCGCCGTGTCCCCTGGAGCCCTGAGTTCCGCTTTTTCGAGATTGGCCGCATAGTCACAATGGGAACAGCTCACAACGACATCCTCGCCGGTTTCCGCCAACACCATGTACTCATGAGAAAACCGGCCTCCAATGCTGCCGGTGTCCGCATCAACGGCTCTGAACTCCAGCCCGCACCGGCGGAAGATGCGGTCGTAGGCCGTTCGCATGGATTCATAGCAGGCATTGGCTCCGGCCTGATCCATGTCAAAGCTGTATGCGTCTTTCATAATAAACTCGCGGCCTCGCATAAGGCCGAAGCGAGGACGGATTTCGTCCCGGAATTTGGTCTGAATCTGATAGAGATTCAAGGGCAACTGGCGGTACGACCGAAGCTCGTTTCTCACCAGGTCGGTGATCACCTCTTCATGTGTGGGACCGAAGCAGAAGTCGCGGTCATTACGGTCGCGGAATCGAAGCAGTTCCCTGCCGTATTGCTCCCATCGTCCGGTTTCGACCCAGAGCTCAGCGGGCTGAACGGCCGGAAGCAGTACTTCTTGAGCTCCGGTGCGATTCATCTCTTCCCGGATGATGTTTTCAATTTTCTTAATAACCCGGACCCCCAGAGGCAAATAGGTGTAGATCCCAGCCGCCACGCGGCGAATCATTCCCGCCCGCAACATGAGTTGATGGCTTACGACCTCGGCGTCAGAGGGCACTTCTCTCAGAGTTGGTACGTACAATTGAGATAACCGCATACGGATTTCCTTTTTGGGGATACGTCGGTCAGATACCGGCAAAACAGAATGGACGCCGTAACCCGATCCATTCGGGTGCAATGGATACGGCAATCGGCGTTTCAAACGAATCATGAAGACTGGGAGGCATCGAAGACTCCGTTGCGTGAAAGTCTTTTCCCTGGATTCGCCGGACTCATGAAAACGTCCATCTACCGAGTCATCCGTCGGATGATCGGATAAGTTGCACGAAGAAAAACAGGGCGGTACAGGTGTCAAGCCGTTCGAGAGCGCTCCTTTTCGAGCGTTTCCACCTCGGAAATCAGAGCCTTGACCAATTCGGATTCTTCCACTTTTCGGACCGGCTCGCCTCTCCTGAACAGGATCCCTTTCCCCTTGCCGCCCGCAATGCCGATGTCCGCTTCCCGCGCTTCGCCGGGCCCGTTTACCACACAGCCCATAACCGCGATCTTCATGGGGGTGACGATATGCGCCAATTGTTTCTCCACCTGATTCACGATGGAGATCAGATCGACCTCGCACCTCCCGCAGGTCGGACAAGAGATCAGCTCCACACCTCTCTCGCGAATCTTCAGAGCACGGAGTATGGCAAAGGCGGCCCGGATTTCCATGACAGGCGGAGCCGTTAGGGAGACACGAAACGTATCTCCAATGCCTTCGGACAGCAACATGCCTATGCCCAGGGCGGATTTTACGGTCCCATCGATCAACGTTCCCGCCTCGGTTACGCCTAAATGGAGAGGGACGTCGGTCTTTTCCGACAGCAGTCGATACGCATCCAATGTGGTCGGCACGTCGGAGGATTTGATCGAAATCTTGTAATTGACAAATCCCCGGTCTTCCAGGAACTCCGCATAGCGCAGAGCGCTCTCTACCATCCGATCCGCCCAGGGACGGTCACGCTGAGCCAGCAGGTCCTTCTCGAGCGATCCCGCATTGACCCCGATTCGGAGCGCCAAACCTCCCGCTGACGCACGATCAACGACCTTTTTCAGTGGTTCGCGCCCACCCAGATTTCCCGGATTGATGCGGATGCCGTGCGCGCCGTGATCCGCGGCCAGCAATGCCAGGCGAACATCGAAATGAATGTCCGCTATGATGGGCGCCGGCACCTGATCTTTGATCGACGAAATCGCCTCTGCCGCCTTTTGGTCCGGCACCGCCACCCGAACCAGTTCGCATCCCGCTTCGACGAGTTCGCGGGCTTGAGCAACCGTTGCGGCCACGTCGCGGGTATCCGTGTTCGTCATGGACTGAACGGCAATGGGGGCGCTACCGCCGATGGGCACATCACCCAGCTGAATGCGCCGAGTCCGCTTTCTCTGAATACGCATGCCGAACAGTATCCTCCAGAGCCCCATGTTTGTCAACGCTGCGCCATGACACGCCGCGCCATGAACCGGGATGCATGGAAAATAGCGCCGTGCTCGGACCCCTTTACCTCCTGAGACTGTGTGTGATCTCGGAAGCGGCGATGGAATCGAGGCTTGTTTCCGCAAATCCCATCACGTTTTCGACCTCGGTCCTGCTTGACCGGACGACAAGTTATTCTTATAGTCATCATGTTTATACGTATTCTTTTTAAGATGGGCGGAAGATTTTCCGCAGCAAACCCCAGGAGGTGATTATGCCAAGTCCCATTGTGGGCTTTCGTGGGAAAGCCCTGCTTCTTTCCGCGGTCCTTTTCGCAGCGACCGTAATGCTTTTCGCGCCCCATGCAGGGGCTGAAAAGAATGAGCTTCTTAACTCCAAATGTCTAAAGTGTCACACGGAATTTGAAAAAATGGACATGGTGATGGCCGGTGACTTTGAAAGCCTGTCCAATAAAGCGAAGTCGTTTCAGGTAGATATCGGAGAAAGAGTCCAAATCGTCAAGTTCACACCGGAAACCCAGGTTGAAAACGTCGAGACTATAAAGAACTTGCAGAAACCCATCCCCGTATTGGTCAGCTACAAGCAAGACGGCGAGGACCTGGTGGCCACTCAGATCAAGGCCAAACCCGTGATCAAGGTTCCGGACGACAAGCAGCTGACTGTAGCGGATGTCGAAAATCTGCTGAAAAATCCCGGTACCTACACTCTGATAGATTCACGACCGCCTATCAATTACCAGGAAGGGCACATCCCCACCGCCATCAGTATGCCTTTCGCCAAGATGCCGAGCATGATGGATAAGCTACCTGAAGACAAGAACGCCTTGGTGGTCTTCTACTGCGGAGGATTCAGGTGAGTGTTGTCTCCCATGGCCGCCAGGTTGGCGGAAAAAAATGGGTTCACCAACGTAAAGGTCTTTCATGCCGGCACGCCCGAATGGATCAGTAGCGGCAATCCGATCCTCACCACCCCGCAATTCGTCAACGATCGCATGGGTTACATTGTCATTATCGATACCCGAGGGGTCGAAGCGGCCGAGAAGGGCCACATTCAGGGCGCCGTGGCCATGAAACTGGACCAGATCGTAAACGAGAAGGATCAATTCCCTCTGGATCGAAAAGCATATATCATCTTCTATTCCGACGATACGGACATCGACAAGCTGTCACCGGTGGTCAAAGAAATCACTACCTGGGGATATCAACGCTTGTTCATCCTGGATGGGGGATACAAGGGATGGCTGGCCTCCAACGGCCCCACTCAAAAGGACATGGTGCGTACAACGATTTTCTACCTGCCCCGACCGCATCCCGGAGAAATTACAGGCGACGAATTCATGAATATCGTCAACAACCAGCCCCCGAACAAGCTGATCCTCGATGTTCGGACTCAAGCCGAGATTTCGGGCGGTATGCTTCCCGGCGCCGTCAATATCCCTGTGGACCAGCTTCAGGCTCGTGTAAGCGAATTACCGAAAGACAAGGAGATCATCACGCACTGCCGGACCGGCCTCCGGGCGGAGATGGCTTATAACATCCTTCGAAACGCAAAGCTCAATGCCCGTTTCCTGAATGATAAGGTAGAAATTCTGGAAGACCGGGTATTCTGCTGCTTCAAGTAGTCCCAACCAACGTACCCGGCTCCAGGGGACCCTGGAGCCGGTTTCTATGACATGGGTCTGGGCCGGTACATGATGATAAGAACGCCGATCAGACAGATGATGCCGCCAATAAGATCGTACCTGTCGGGAACGATCTTGTCGATTTTCCAACCCCAGAGTATGGACAGCACAACGAATACGCCCCCATACGCGGCATAGACTCGTCCAAAGTTCGCAGGCTGGAACGTGGGAATGACCCCGTACAGAAAGAGGATCAGGCCTCCCACGATGCCTGTCGCAACCCCCTTTGCCGTTTCTCAGCCAGAGCCACACCAGATAGCCCCCGCCGATCTCACAGATGCCGGCGACAACAAAAAGCAGCACGGATTTAAATATGGAGCTTGCAATCATGGTTCACCTCCCGATGCTCACAAGTACCACAGGCCTCCCTGTCAAGAGCGTTAAAATCCGACCGAGTACGGCTGTGACTTACAATATCTCTCGTAGGACGTAAAGAGGACGAAGGGGACGGGGTTGATTTTTTGCGATTCTATTCTTCAACGGACGATGCATGTTCCGAAGCAGTGTGTTTGCTCTGCCGCCGGCCCGGCTCACCGCCGATGTGCTCCACTCAAGTTTCTTTGCCGGCTCAGTTGAGGATCAAAGCCCAAGCAAAACAGGGCGGTACGGTCTCAAGCAGCCGTTTCGCCAGGCGATCGACAAAGCGGTTTCTTGGTATCGACACGGAAGATGTTGCGCCGTTCGATCCCTCGGCGGATGATGTGATTCAACGCCCCCGGCGCATCAATGCGTGCTTTTCGTTGCATGAAGTTTCTATTTCACAGATGATGAAACGAAGAAACGCGCAAATTCAACACCGTCCCCCTTTTCCCAAAATCACCTCCGTCCCTCTTTTCCAATTTGTGACAATCTGCGTATTCGATTAGAGGCCGCTCGATAGCAGTATTGTGCACTTTTAGGGCAGGATGGGCGGGTACGAGATGTTTTAGGCGGCTTTCGCAATGGCTGAAAGGTGCGCGGTCGCTTTTCCCACGCGTCCTTATCCAGCCCGATGTTATGCGCCGGAATTTGGTTCTAGGTGAGATGTTGGTTTTTTTGCTCTGTTTACGGGGATAATTCGCTGTTCAATGTCATTCCCAATCTTGCGTTTGATCAACCTCAAGTCGAACTCAGCTTGCAGATTCAACCAAAACTGGGCCTCAACTCCAAAATACCGCTCCAGCCTTAGCGCCGTATCAGCGGTTATGCTCCGTTTGCCGTTGACAATCTCACTGATTCTATTCAGTGGTACGGCAAGATCCCGCGACAACCGGTTTATGCTGATGCCCAAGGGTTCCATGAAATCCTCTCGCAGGATTTCACCCGGCGTAATGGGATCCAGCAAATCTTTGCTACTCACTATTGCACCTCAATGATAATCGACGATTTCTACGTTGAAGGCATTGCCTTCATGCCATTCAAAACATATTCGCCATTGCCTGTTAATGCTGATTGCGTATTGTCCTTTCCTGTCGCCTCCTAGAGCGTGAAACATGTTTCCTGGATTCCATAACAAAGCATCTAAGCTTGGAGCGGCGTTCAGAACCATCAGCCGTTTTCGTGCCTGTCGCTCGAAAGACTGGAAACGCCGAACGCGTTCGTCGTTAAAAAGCCTCTCGGTGTCTCGGCAGGCAAAGGACTTGATCATACGCGTATGGTATTACGGTTTAGGTAATACGTCAACAGAAAAAAATTCCTCTTTGCGTAGCGTCACGTAGAATCGGGCGACATCATACCTGTTTCGTCCGCACTTTGGCCTTTCTTCCCGCCTTCCGACGCCTCAGTGGGATAGGGGACGGAGTTGATTTTGTGCGTTTCTATTCTTCAACGGACAATGCATTATCCGAAGCAATCAGTCCGCCTCTGCCGGCGGTCCGGCTCACTGCCGATGTGCTTCACTCAAGTTTCTTTGCCGCCTCGGTTGGGGATCAAAGCCCCAAATAGGGTGTAGCGGCCTCGATGTTGTTGATCGCTGCTATAGAGCCATTACGTGGTCGTCGTAATCGGGCCACTTTGTGATCGCCGTAATGGGGCCGGCTTTTGATCGGCGCAATCGAGCCACTTTGTGATCGCCGCAATG
>Ga0068714_10006202_pt1 | contig 12284 bp, 10 predicted proteins | sample MTBNYHSulfiMetaG_FD_62988 | JGI IMG/M metagenome (GOLD analysis project Ga0068714, IMG submission 62988) | Enrichment culture microbial communities from rom New York Harbor, USA that are MTBE-degrading - MTBE-NYH (New York Harbor Sulfidogenic)... | ecosystem: Environmental > Aquatic > Marine >... | reverse complement strand
TCATGACCTTGAATGTTGGAGTTCTGACAGCTGGGGGTGATACCCCTGGGCTGAATGCTGCGCTGCGCGGCTTGGGAAAATCCGCTGAATATCGCTATGACCTGCAATTGGTGGGTTTTTATGACGGCTTCCGCGGATTGCTGCAGGATCGCTGCGTTTTGCTGGATGAATCAGCTTTATCCGGTATTCTAACCTTGGGCGGCACCATTCTGGGAACCAGCCGTGATAAACCGCGCAAAATGCTGGTTGGGGGCAAATGGTCGGATATGCGCGATGCCATGCTTGAGACATATCAAAAGCACCGCTTGGATGTGCTGGTGTGCATAGGCGGCGGCGGCACGCAAAAGAACGCCTATAGTCTGATGGAAAAGGGTTTGAATATCGTTACTTTGCCTAAAACAATTGATAATGACATCGCCAATACGGATGTCACTCTAGGTTTTGATACCGCTTTAGGAATTGCCACTGATGCGATTGACCGCCTGCACAGCACAGCGCACAGTCATCACCGTATCATCATTGTAGAGGTCATGGGTCACAATGCTGGCTGGCTGGCGCTGGGGGCAGGGGTTGCTGGAGGGGCGGATGTGATTTTGATTCCTGAGATTCCATATGACCCAGAGAAGATTGCTGAAGCGATTCTGGAGCGCAGTCGCAGCGGAAAGCATTTCAGTATTGTGGCTGTCTCCGAAGGAGCTATGTCAGCACAGGATAAACATGAAGAGACTGAATTGTTTGAGCAGATAAAAAATGCTGAGAATAAAAAAGGAAAAATCAAAGCCAAAGAAGAATATGAAAAATTCAGCGCAGGGCAGACCGGCAAAACCATGCGGCTGGCTCAGGAACTGGAGAAATTGACTGGACTGGAAGCGCGCGTCACAATTCTAGGCTATGTACAGCGCGGTGGAACGCCCTCCGCCCGCGACCGGCTGCTGGGTTCACAGCTGGGAGGTGCTGCAGCGGCTTTGATTGCGGAAGGAGTCAGCGGAGTGATGGTGGCGATCAAGGGGCAAACCACCAAACCAGTTTCTTTGAAAAGCGTGGTGGATAAGCGCAGCACGGTCCCGGCAGATCATATCTGGCTGGATACCGCCCGCAGGGTGGGTACTTGCCTGGGCGATTGATGAGATCCTGAAATTTATTAGAGTTTCGTAAAAACACAAATTTATTTACAATGAAACGGGGGAGATATGGTTTAATTAATTCCAATAAAATAGTTAAACTTAATAAAATTGACAAAAAAGGATATTTTATGAGACTGATTAATAAATGGGCAGTCCTCTTGATAATGATTCTCAGCGCTTGTGCACCTGTATTGTCCGTTTCTGGGGTGAATGTGGGCAGCGAAATTCGATCAACCCCAGTGGTCGCTGAAGTTGATTCTATACTGGACCAGCCAAATGATGAAGAAATATTTTTGAGCCCTTATTCGTTGGAAGCGCTGGCTGAGCGTGAGTATGGTGCGGGTGAGCTGAGGGTAGAATATGCTTGGCAAGAAACCGCTGAATTCACGCGCTACTACATTACCTATGATAGTGACGGGCTCAATATTCATGGATATGTGAATGTACCCTCTGGCGAAGGACCATTTCCGGTGGTCATTGCATTGCACGGTTATATTCCAGCGAACGAGTATGACACACTTGATTATTCCACGCGCTATGCCGATTCCATTGCGCGCAAGGGTTACCTCGTGCTGCATCCAAACTTGCGCAATTTCCCACCCTCTGATTCGCCTGGTCGAGTAAGGGATTATCAAGCCGGATATACGATCGATGTCTTGAATCTGCTGGCGTATGTGCGTGAGCAAGCGGGTCAGGAGGGCATCTTTAAAAATGCTGATCTTAGCACAATGGGCATCTGGGGTCATAGTTTGGGCGGAGGGGTTGCTTTACGGGTTGTCAACTTGGTGCCGGAGATCAAAGCGGCGGTCTTATATGGTGCGGTCAGCCAACGTTACAACAACAACGATGCGGGTTTTCATGTGTATGATTTGCAGAGCACAGAAGCTGCTTTCAGTGTGCATCATGGTGAATTGGATGAAACCATTTCTCCAGAATGGTCGCGAACACTATGCACTCAACTGGAACAAGCCGGCCGGGAATATGAATGTTTCTTTTATGAAGACCAACCTCACACTTTTATCCGTTCGGGTCAGGCGGATCCTTTGTTCATACAGCGTACTATTGATTTTTATGATCGGTATATTAAGAACTGATGCATTTATTGGGCAATAGTGAAACCATCACTCATCAATGATCGTTATCTTATTCAATCGCATAGCCAAATTTAAAAAAAACAGTTTGGCGTGGATTCGAAATTTGTTTAGGACTGTTCAGCGTTTCACTAAGATATTACCAATTCTTTTAAATCATATCTCTTGAAAAGTACTTATAAAACCTCTATTTGCATGGTGAAGACTTTTTTGATGGTCTTTCACCGATTCATGCTTTGGATGTCAAGACCCTCAAGAGTAGAACCCGCGTCCGGAATCCTCTGTTGTGTTGATTAGGTTCAAGGCTGTCTATCCACATCTTGGGAAAACCCCTCTGCTATAATCTAAAAAATGCAAATCTTAAGAGGTTTCTAAATGGAATGGCATATCAAATGCGATGCGAACGATATCAACCGCTATGTTTTCTGTCCCGGTGATCAGAAACGCGCTAGAAAAATTGCGGATTGTTTTGATCATCCGCGGTTAATCACGGAGGAGCGCGGCTATGTGGTATTTTCTGGCGAATACCGTGGGGTTGGCATGACAACCATCGGTACTGGGATGGGGGGACCAGTGGTGGCGATCGCTCTCGAAGAGCTTGCTCACATGGGAGCTGATACTTTCATTCGGGTGGGTTCTTGCGGTGTTTATCAAGATTACCAAAAGCCGGGGGATATTATCATTGCTACAGGAAGTGTGCGGGAGGGCGGTACTTCTCTGGCGTACCTACCCCCGATTTTTCCAGCCGTACCGACTTTTTTAGTACTGCGTGCCTTGGTAGAAGCCAGTGAAGAACTGAATATCCCGATTATCATTGGTGTAGGTTCAGCTGGCGATGCTTTTTATGATCCGCGTGATGATAGCCAGCGCAGACTGCTCTACAAAAAAGCTGGCTTGGTTTCAGTGGAGATGGAAAGCGATACCCTTTTCATTGCAGGTGCATATCGCGGGTGGCGCGTTGGCGCTCTGTATACTTCAGACGGCACAGCCGATGCGATTAAACCTGCTGATGGAGAAGAGAGTTTTCTGCAAGGTGAACAGTTATCCATTCAAATTGCCCTCACCGCAATGTGGAAGATCTCTCAAATGGATCTAGCAAATTCTCGATAAACCTTGATGGTTTATTTCTGACTGGGTAATCCCACTCTTTTCCCACGAATATTATTCTAGTGACTAAAGTTTAATGAACCCCTCAACTAGAAAGTGAAGGTTAATTCTTCCGGGTTAAAACAGAACAGAAGCCAATTCTGATCTGTATTCGCGTGTTTGTGGATCCTCATCCCCGAGAATCTCAAGGATGGCCAAAATGCATTGCTTGGCAAGATCGTTGCGATAGCGTTTATCTTGGCGCAGGATATCCAAGAAGCCATCCAATGCTAATGGGAACCTGGCTTGACTTGCCAGGTGTATGCTGTTGCGGAATATCGCGTCCAAATCACCCTCTTCCGGTAGAATATGCTGCTGAGAATGCAGCAAGCACTCGGCATAAGGCAGCAATACTTGCGCTTGGGTGTATTCGCGACCGCTGGGAATGGATTTGAGGAGTTCCAGCGCTTCTGTGGATTGGTTTTGACCAAGCAGAGCTTTGGCTAATCCTAATTGCGCACTGGGAGAATCCGGCATTTGCGTAATTACCTTGCGCAGAATATTTTCAGCAGCATCCCATTCATGAGAAAGCAACAGGCTTTGGCCCTTTTCGATATCCAATTCCATTGGACTGGGCGGGGTTAGTTTGTTTACGAATTCCCTCAGGCGCGTTTCAGGTTGAACGCCGGCGAATTCGGCTGCCACGCGTCCTTCAATAAAGGCTTTCACGGTCGGGATGCTGCGAACATTGTATTGCAGTGCAAGATTTGGATTCTGGTCTATGTTGACCTTGGCCAAACGCAGACTCCCCCCTGCCTCGTGTACGATCTTTTCCAGCAAAGGTGCGAGAACCTTGCAAGGTTGGCACCATTCCGCCCAGAAATCTACCAAAACCGGAATGTTTTGCGAGAAAGCAACTACTTCATATTCGAAATTCATTTCATTGACATTGACGATGTGTTCAGTTGCCATCATAAGCTTTTCCTCATATGAAAATTATGCGCTTATTCTTCCTCGTTGGAAATCGCAGGTTGCTCTACGCGCAGCAGATCACCATGATAATTAACAATGATTTTAAACCCAAGCATTCCCATATATGAGCGGCTGTCTTCAGGCAGCCCATATTGCAGCAGACGTTCCATCTGTTCATCGGCATTCTCAAGTTGATTCTTAATAAAGGCATGCGTGAAGATATCGTCCTGGCCGAGCATCTTAACAGTTTGTTCCATAATGGCAGCCTTGTTTTGCTCAATTTGGTTGATGAAGATTTCTAGGACTTGGCGATCGATCTGTTCGGAGGGTATATGCCGTAAAAAACCCTCGTCATCCAATACATAACAGGGTTCTTCACCCACATAGGTCACTGTGAGCTGGCGATCCCGCTCATCGAACACTAAACCTTCAAATGCAGCTTTGCGTACCATTTGAGGTATTGTAATCTCCTTTGAAAACCTTCCCTCTTAACAATTTCTATGAAAATCAGCGCACTTCAACGCGGGTACCTTGGTTGGATCTATATGTCTTTACACGCGGGGGAACAACTGGCTGGCTCCATAAATAGATCCAGCGTGCTGCATGGATGGGCAGATTGATGCAGCCATGACTGATTGGCTGCCCAAAATCATTGTGCCAATACGTGCCATGAAATGCAATGCCCGAATTGGTGAAATAGGATACCCATGGAACACCGAATAAATCTCTATCATGTAAATATAGACTGTCTGCATGCACCATATGCCGGGCAGCGCGTTTGTAATGAATGAAATAGTCTCCTCTTGGCGTAGATAGATCACGACCCCCAATCTTTGCTCCTGAAGAAAGGGTGGATTGAAAGACAGGTTCCTCATTTTCATAAGCGACCAGATTCTGGTCCTGCAAATTGATGCGGATTACTTTCTGTTGTGGGTCAATTTCACTGGATTGGGATTTCAATTCGTGATCGGATATCAAGTGCAGGTGCTCTGCCTCAACATAGTACGCGTCATTCCAGCGATCTTCTTTTATCAGATAAAAATATTTGCCTTCAGCGTCTTGATAGATGGAATAAACCCAATGGGTTGATCCATAGTAGAAGATTTGATCTTGGATGCTGTTATGGATGTTGCCCTTTTTTTTCACAAATGCCTGCGTGAATGGAACAGTCACTTGTGCTAACTGCCCGCTGGAAGGGATTTCCAAGGCAGGCATATTGAGTTGATGCTCAACGGATTGAAGAAATCTTGATGGAATAAAACCTTCTTCTTTTAACTTAAACCAATTACCCGTTTCTATCGCATGAATCTGGGTGTTTGGTTGATACTCAACCACCTGATTAAATAATAACCTTTCTACAATTTCACTGTTATTATCAGGATGGGCATAGACCGGCACATCATCAAACAGCACTCTGCCTAGGCTGTAAGAGAGAGGGGTTTCTGCATGCAAATATGATGCGATCCTTGCGGTATGTTCTTGTAGAAGGAATATGGTATTGACGGAAAATAGAAGCGAGTATTTTAGGAAATTGCGGCGGTTCATCTTTTTCATCACAGTTAAGAATGAATAAACACATACGTCCCGACGGGTGCATTTTCATAGATCCATGCTGCATCTTCCGTTTTCATGTTAACACAGCCGCGGCTCATTGGTGTGCCGAAGTTGTCATGCCAGTACGTTCCGTGGATTGAATATCCTTTATGGAAAAACAAAACATAAGGCACATCATACAGATCGTAACCAGGTCCGCGCATATCATATTGGTTGTACTTTGCGTAGACTCTGTATGTACCTGTGACAGTTTGGAAGGATTTGGTACCGGTGGATACATAAAAAACCTTTATCAAACGGTCTCCGCGATAGGCATACAAAATTTGATCGCTGAGATTGACTTTAATCCAGAAATTGCCGGATTTTCCCACTATCTCAGGCATCTCCCACGAATTGGCAAAGTAAGAGGAGTAATAAGAATCAGGCGTTTGGGTTGGGATAGGATTAACCGGAGTCGCTTCTGTTTCTAGAAAAACCAGACCAGATGCTGTTAGCCGTGTGTGGTGTTCATCAAAACGGTTTTGCACTTGCCCCAGAGCCGCGGTTGCAGGCAGCAACGCGAATAATCCGGACAGGAACATCATGACGAATTGAAGAAGGATGAAGAATCCTATACGTCTTTTATGGGTTGCAGGATTCCCAATCCGCTGGACGCACGTTTTTTGCAGAGATTTCTCTTTCAGAAGAATCATCAAACCCTATTGCTGACTATGCAGAAAGCAAAGCAAACCCTCGACAATGCCTTCGGCAGCTTTGTTTGCTTGGCGAGTTAAAATCTGCCGGTCTGTTTTCAATGAACCCATTTCTAAAAGGATGGCGGGTGTGCTGGGATTGATATCCCGGAAAATATGATAGGAAGAATTATCAGGGTTGATTACCTGATAAGCAAAAGGCAGGTTGGTGACTTTTTGATATTCGCTTGAAATGCAGGTTGCTAAGGCATCCACCACCTGGGGATTTTGCGCTGTCAGACTGCCGCCCACTTTAAAACCGCTGGGTGGCGGAGGGCTATCCGTGCATGAACCTGTGTAGAGGGTGATGAAAGCTGCGCCTTCATAATTCAAAAATCCTAAATCAAATTCAGGGAAAAGATCCGCGGCATAACCGCTTTCTTCCAGCAATGCGACCACCCGCTTAGCTATATCGTAATTCACGTCCGCTTCGATCAACCCATCAGAACAGACTTCCCCAGGAGTATTCTGCCAGTGTCCAGCAAGGACGCCGATGCGCACCACGTTCTCATCCATCGCGTCCACCTCAACTGCTGCTTGGGTTGCTTCCATTACCAGCAGTGTAGACAGACTGGGAGTGCTGAATACTTTACGGGGGTTCCACAGAGTCAGCAAAGTTGCCATCACCAAAGCGATGCTGATGACCGTTTGCACCCCGTTCATCACTGTAAATGCAGGCGTGCTTTGTGATAAGTTGACTTCTGATTCAAGCTCTTGATCGCTTTCTGGGGTTTCTTCGGTCGGATGCGGCTGGTCCATTTTTCTCACTGTTCGATTTACCTTGACTAACTAAGCAAGGATAAAATTAGTATAATTTCAGAGATTGTTTTGCATAATTTGCACTTTAATCAGATTATAACTGAACCTTGATCGATGCCAAAAATTGACAGATCATCTGAGCAGAAAAAAGGAATCTTAATGGATCAGGGATCCACATTATCACAAGCTGACCAAAAGGCTTTGTTATCGATTGCACGCCAAGCAATTTGGGCGGCGGTTAATCATCAAAGCCTGCCAGAAATCGTATTAAATGAGTATTCACCTACCTTGTCAGCGCAGGGAGCTAGTTTTGTCACGCTGACCATCAACGGACAGCTGCGCGGCTGCATTGGAACCTTAGAAGCGTACCAGCCTTTGATGTTGGATGTCCAGGAACACGCAGTAGCAGCTGCCACTCAAGATTACCGTTTTCTCCCAGTCAGCCCGCAAGAGGTTCCCCTGATTCAAATTGAGATTTCACGCTTGAGCGCACCTCAGCTTTTGACTTATGAAAATGAAATAGATTTGATCGACAAGCTGCATCCGGGAGTGGATGGGGTGGTTATCCGGGATAGAAGCCAGCGTGCGACTTTTCTTCCGCAGGTGTGGGAGAAGCTGCCGGATCCACAAGAATTTCTCACGCACCTTTGCCAAAAAATGGGCGTAGCCGGAGATCAATGGAGAAAAAAGAAGTTAGAGGTTTTTACCTATCAAGTTGAAGAATTCAAGGAAGATTGAACAATCCAATGGACCATCCTGAAGAAGAGAAAAAGATTCCAAGCGAAGGAGAAACGCCCACTGAAAGGCTAAGGCGCATTCTTTCTTCTTCAAAGCAGGAAGAATCTGACCTGGAGGGAGTATCCGCTTTCAAAGAGGAGCAGGTCGAACAACCAGATCAAGCTGAGGACCAAGCAGATGACCTTGCAGTGCAAGCAAAACCACCTAATAATGCAAAGTTGGTTCACCCTGAGGTGCGGACTGGGGATACTACCCGCATCCCAACTGCAGGACGAGAAAAAAACCTCAATATAAAAGGGACCATTGCAGAATTGTTCCAAAGTGTTTCGGATGTGATCACGTTGGCATTAGAAGGCATTCTGGGATTCTTCCGCACAAGAAAAATGAAATCTACCAATTCGGGACGAAGCGCTTCCCGCTTACCAGCTTCTTCAATGAATCAACGGAAAAGCGGAATTTTCTCTCGATTCAAAGGTAAACCGTTGAGCTGCTTTTTAACGGGCATCCTGGGAGTGTTATTCATATCAATCGTTGTTTCTATTCTGGGTTTATCCTTCATCATCGTTCAATATTTCACCATTGCTACTGGATTGCCGAGCGTGAATGATTTGCGGCAATATGCTTCTCAATTTGAGACAACGCGCATCTATGACCGCAACGGAAACTTGATATATGAAATACTGGACCCGAATGCAGGGCGCAGAACGTACACAAAGCTGGAAGACATCTCCCCCTATCTGATTGCTGCAACAATCGCCACGGAAGATAAAGATTTCTATACCAACCCAGGTTTTGATCCGTGGGGGATAATCCGTGCCTTCTGGCAAAACTATACCAGTGGCGAAGTGGTTTCAGGCGCCTCTACCATCACACAGCAGCTTGCCCGCACCTTGCTGCTTTCGCCTGAGGAACGCAGCCAGGTAACAACCCAGCGCAAAGCGCGCGAAATTGTATTGGCTGCCGAGATCACGCGAAAATATAGCAAAGACGAGATCCTGGAGCTTTACCTAAACGAAATTTATTACGGCAATTTAGCCTATGGCATTGAAGCAGCAGCTGAAACATATTTCAATATCAGCGCCGGTCAATTGGATCTGGCGCAAGCATCCTTTTTGGCTGGTTTGCCGCAAGCCCCTGCAGTTTATGATGTCTTCAATGATCGCGAGGCTGCCTTGCTGCGTCACGTGGATGTGTTGAATCTGATGTACCAGCTAAGCTTGGAGCGCAATTGCATTCCGGTTAGACAATCCAATGTGCCGATTTGCGTTACACTGGAGGAAGCGGTAGCCGCAGCCCAGGAGATTGAGCAGTACACCTTTATCCAGCGTGCAATTGACATGCCCTACCCGCATTGGGTTCACTTTATCCGTGCGCAACTTGAGACGCAGTTTGATCCCCAAACAATCTACCGTTCAGGATTCAGTGTCTATACCACTCTTGATCCGGATCTGCAGAACTATGCCCAGATAAAGTTGAAGGAACAAGTGGATTCATTGGTTGAGAACGAGGCTACCAATGGAGCATTGGTGGCCATTCGTCCGGTTAGCGGCGAAATTCTCGCCATGGTCGGATCGGCTGACTTTTCTAACGAAGCGATATCAGGGCAGGTCAATATGGCTGTGGCTCCACGCCAACCTGGTTCTTCCATCAAACCACTTACCTACACAGCGGCTTTCGAAAAAGGTTGGACGCCAGCCACGCTCATCTGGGATGTTTTCAGCGAATTCCCTCCATCTGGGAACGCCAATGATCCCCGCGAACCGTATAAGCCGGTTAATTATGACGGGAAATTCCACGGTCCAGTGCTAGCGCGCACCGCCCTGGGCAGTTCCTATAACGTTCCAGCGGTGAAAACCCTGGCCTATGTGGGCATCTACGATGATCCTGAAACACCGCAAAGAGAAGGTTTCATTGCATTTGCCGAACGGATGGGTATTACCACGCTGACACGCGATGATTACGGCTTGGCCCTCACCTTAGGCGGCGGTGATGTATCTTTGCTGGAATTAACCGGCGCATTTTCCATTTTTGCCAATTCGGGCGTGCGCATGCAACCCTATTCGATTGTAAAAATCCTCGATCATTCGGGAAACGTGATCTTTCAACAGGAAACGCTGGAGGGCGAAAGAGTGATCCGCAGTGAGCATGCCTATTTGATCAACAATATCCTTTCTGATAATACCGCCCGAACACCTGCTTTTGGGGCAAATTCTGTACTCAAGCTGCCATTTCCAGCTGCGGTAAAGACGGGCACCACCAATGATTTTCGGGATAATTGGACACTGGGATACACCCCAGATATTGCCATAGGCGTGTGGATCGGAAACGCCGACTACACACCCATGAAAAACATCAGCGGCGTGACGGGCGCGGCTCCATTATGGGCGGATGTCATGCAATGGGCAATAAATCGTTATACCGACAGCAATCCAACCCCATTTTCCCGCCCTGCCACAATTGAAGAATACGTAATCTGCTCAATTTCTGGCACTGAACCATCTGAGTTGTGCTCAAACCAGACACGTGAAATTTTTGCACAAGGTCAACCGCCGCTGGGAAAAGAAGATGACCTTTGGAAAGAAATTGAAGTGGATACTTGGACGAACCTCAAGGCAAGCTCCGCTTGTTCAGAATTTTCGGAATCGGAATTGGTGCTAAATGTCAGCGAGGAATGGGCTGTGAAGTGGATAAAAGAGAATAAAACTGGTCAGGAATGGGCGAAAGATAAAGGATTCCCTGATCCGGTTATTTTTGTACCGGAACGCGAATGCAGGGGAGATGACCCACGGCCGACGATTGTTTTTGTGGGAATGCAGGATGATATGAATGTGACCACACCTCTACTGGATGTCTATGCTGTCGTCAGCGCAACCAAACACTTTGAGCAGTTCAAGCTTCAATATGGCGTTGGGAATAATCCAAGCAAATGGACCACACTGCTGACCAGTCACGAGCAATTTACAGAACCTGAAAAACTGATCTCCTGGGATGTCTACCAGGCGGGAGCTTCGCGTGTTACACTGCGCATCTATATAAAAAGCAGCCAAGATACATTTGCCGAAAAACGCATTCATGTAAATCTTCTGGTGCCAACTTTGACACCGACGACGGAAATCCCGCCAACCGAAACTCCCCTTCCCTCTCCAGAGCCAACTCCCACAGAAACCACTACACCAGAGACCGTTATTCCATCACCGGAAGCCACCCCTGATGCAACCACTTAGGTATTTTCTGCTGCCTTTACATATTTTCAACCGTGATAAAATTATGCACCGCAGAGAGCATGCGGATTTATTTTGTTATTAAGTTAAACACGAATGGAATTTGCCATTCGATAAATTTTTTCGGGAGTAAATGCATGAAAGAGACAACAGTCTTGGTCAATAACAAGGTAGGCTTGCATGCCAGACCGGCATCTTTGTTCGTACAGGCAGCCGCGAAATTCAATTCGAACATTCAGGTTTCCTGTCAGGATCCTGATACCAAAGAATTGCGTGAAGCCAATGCCAAGTCCATTCTGGGCGTACTAACCTTGGGCGTCTTTCAAGGGATGGATATTACCATTCGAGCGGAGGGCGAGGATGAGGAACAGGCCATAAAAACCCTCGCGGATTTGGTGGAAAACAACTTCGGAGAGGAATAATGAAACGCCTGGCGGGGATCCCCGCTTCGCGGGGGGTATGCATCGGCCCAATCTTCCAATTTCTACGCCAGGAATTGGTAATTGATGATTGCAAGGTAGAAAACGCTCATGCAGAGCTCTCGCGTTTAAATGATGCATTGGAACGCGCCAAACAGCAGATTGACGTAATATACCAAAAAGCATTGAAAGAATCCAGCCAGGCGGATGCGGAAATTTTTCAAGCGCACAAGATGATCTTGGAAGACCCGGAATTGCTGGATGAGGTAAAACGCAAGATCGAGAACGGAAAGTGCAGCGCGGAATTTGCCATGAAGGAAACCGCGCAAACATTTTCAGATATGATGGCAGCCATGTCGGATGAGTACTTCGCAGCACGCGCCACCGACATTCTGGATGTCGGTAACCGGGTGCTGCGCATTTTATTAGGTGTGGCAGAATCCCCCACGGCGCAATTGAAAACCCCCTCGGTTATTGTGGCGGATGATTTGACACCCTCTGATACTGTGCTGCTGGATAAAACGCTTGTCAGCGGATTTTGCACGGCGCGCGGTTCAGCCACTTCGCACACAGCCATTTTGGCGCGCGG
>Ga0068714_10006199_pt1 | contig 12287 bp, 8 predicted proteins | sample MTBNYHSulfiMetaG_FD_62988 | JGI IMG/M metagenome (GOLD analysis project Ga0068714, IMG submission 62988) | Enrichment culture microbial communities from rom New York Harbor, USA that are MTBE-degrading - MTBE-NYH (New York Harbor Sulfidogenic)... | ecosystem: Environmental > Aquatic > Marine >... | reverse complement strand
TGGTTCAACCAGAAGAAGCAGGAGTTCGAGTTCCGTCCTGGGCCAGTGATGAGCCAGGTCGTGCTGGCTGACGAGATCAACCGCGCCACGCCGCGCACCCAATCGGCGCTCTTGGAAGCCATGCAGGAGCGCCAGGTGACCGTGGACGGTGTCACCTATCCCTTGGAGCGCCCTTTCCTGGTGCTGGCTACGCAAAACCCGGTCGAGCTGGAGGGCACCTTCCCATTACCCGAGGCCCAGATCGACCGCTTCCTGCTGCGGGTGGACATCGGCTACCCCGACCAGGAGGAGGAGAACGCCATCCTGGAGCGCTTCCGCCTGAGCGACCCGCTGCCTGATTTGGAGGCGGTCACCGATCCGGCGGAGGTGGTCGCCATGCAGGCTGCACGGCGGGAGATTCGCATCGAGGAGACCTTGCGCGATTACATCGTGCGCATCGCCCGCGCCACTCGCCAGCACGACGAGGTGGAGCTGGGCGCCAGCCCACGGGCGACGATGGCGCTCTATCAAGCTGCCCAGGCCTGGGCGGCCATCGCCGGGCGCGATTACGTCATCCCCGATGACGTAAAGGCCATGGCGCAGCCTACTCTGCTGCATCGTTTGATGATCGACCCGCAGTCTCAGCTACGTGGCCGCAGGCCGGGGGACATCTTGGACGAGATCGTCGCTTCGGTCAGCGTTCCGGTGGAGGGCTAGCTTGCCGCTGCGCGCCTGGCTCACCCTGCTGGTCGTGCTCATCCTGGTCGGCCTGCTGCTGAACGTTCCTGGGTTGCCCGCCCTGGCGACCACCATCGTGGGCGTGCTGCTGGCCGCCTCCTGGTGGCAGCGCCATGCACTGCGAGACGTGAACTATCGGCGCTATTTGCGCTTCACGCGTGCCTTCCCCGGCGAGCGCGTGCCGCTTTCCATCGAGGTCGTCAACGATAAGCTGCTGCCGCTCTCCTGGCTGCGCATCCGCGACCCGTGGCCCAAGGCGGTCGGGCCGGTCGATGAGAATATCCTGGGCGATACCCATCTGCCCGATCTGGGCGAGCTGACCACTTTTCTGGGCTTGCGCTGGTACGAGCGCGTGCGCCGGAACTATGAACTGCTCTTCCGCAACCGGGGCGTGCACACCATCGGACCTGCTTTGGGGCAATCCGGCGACCTATTTGGCATCTACAGCACCGAAAAAGAGCTTGCTCGCCCACAAAAGCTGGTGGTTTTCCCAAAGCTGATCCCCTTGCCCAAACTAGACTTGCCCGCCGAGCGCCCTTTTGGCGACCTGCGCTCGCGCCGCCGCATGTTCGAAGACCCCAGCCGTCCGATGGGCGTGCGCCAATACCACCCCGAGGACGGCTTCCGGCGCATCCATTGGCCAGCGACCGCCCGCACCGGCCAGCTTCAGGTGCGGGTCTTTCAGCCCACCTCCAGCCAGGTGATGGTGGTTTGCCTGAACGCTGCTACCGCTCTCCATAGCTGGGAGGGCGCCGACCTGGATTTGCTGGAATACCTGGTGAGCGTGGCTGCCACCATCGCCCACCAGGGCTTCGTGGATGGCTATCAGGTGGGCTTGATCTCGAACGGCACTTCGTCGACCGTGAGCCCTGGGCGCGCCGCGCAGCACTTGCCACGCTTGCTGCAATCATTGGCGGGTATCTCCCCACTGGTGATCGCCCCCTTCGACCGCTATCTCTATCGCCAGGTGCCACGCGTGCCTTTCGGCTCCACCCTGGTGGTGATCAGTGCGGTTATCACCTCCGAACTGGCTGAAACGCTGGTGCGTCTCAAGGAGCGGGGCCGGCGCATGGTGCTGATCTCGCTGGAGGAAAAGCCGCCCCAACAGATTCCCGGCGTTCGTAGCATCCATCTGCCCTTCAAGGCCTACGCCGCGCGGGAGGCGCTGTGATGAGCGCTGATGGGCAGAGCAAGCGAACTGCCGCGCGCGACCCCTGGCGCGATCTGGCGGCGGTGGCCTTTCTGGCTGCCAACCTGAGCTGGCTGATCCCTTGGTATCGGGCGCTCACCCTGGCCGAGCATCAGGTATCCGATTTCAGCGTGGCCTTGCTCCTGGCGGTCTGCTTCCTGGTCACTTATTTGCTGACGCGCGTTCTGTTCTTCCTGTCTATAAAGCCGGCGATCGTGCGCCCTCTGCTGGCTGGCGTGCTCATTGTGGCCGAATGGATCGCTTTGCATAGCCTGCTCAACCTGGCTGACCCCCTGCTCGATCTCAGTTCGGCCTATTTGCCCGGTGGGGTGCTCTCGCTGGGCTTGTTGATCCCCGATCAGGTCGTGGTGGCGGCATTCGTGCTGTATCTGTGGTGGCTGGCGCTTCGTTTCGGGCGCGATATCCCCAGCCCGCGGCTCGCCATGGCGCAGTTCCGTTTCGGCCTGCTGCTGCACTTGGTTTTCGTGGCGGTCAACGCCGTCGAGAAATTGCTAGACCCCACGGTGGTGCTGCTCATCTTCCTGCCGGCCAGCTTGCTGGGCCTGGCGGGAGCGCGCATCGCCGATGCCAGCCGCCGCTTGGGTGGGTTGGTCAGCCCCTTCAACCGCGGTTGGCTGGGGAGTCTGGTATTGGCCATCGTGCTGGTGGTGGCGCTGGCGATTGCCGGAGGCTTGCTGTTCGAGGCCGAGATCGGCCCGCTTGCCCTCGGCGCCATCCGGACAGCCATTTCGGGGCTTCTGGCCTTCCTGGCTACCCCGGCGTTCTTGCTGGCTTATTTGATCGGCGACCGGCTGAAGCTGTTGTGGGCGCAGTTGGCTGGGCCTGAGCAGCAAGAGGCGATGGGCACGGTAGCCCCGCCGATGAGCTCGCAAGGGGAGTTCACTCCTGAGGGCGTACCCCTGCTCACCCAGCTCGGCCAATGGCTTGCCCATTTTCAAACCCTGTTTCTATGGCTGTTCTTGCTGATCTTGATCGTTCTGCTGATACGTGGCTTCTGGGTGGTGAGGCAGCGCTGGGAATTGATTCCCCTGGAGTTGGCGGAGCGCCAGGTTGGCGACCCGGTGGAGGGGCTGCGCCGGACGCTGAATTTGCAGGGCATCATGGAGAGGCTGCGCCAGATGCGCTGGCGCTACGTTGATCGCCTACGCGCCGCCGAGCGCATTCGTTACATCTATGCCAGCCTGCTGGATCTATGCACCGATCTGGAGGTGCCCCGCCAGGCGGCGCAAACCCCGCTGGAGTTCTTGCCGGAATTGGAGAACACCTTCGCGACGCTCAAGGGTGAAGTGGGGGACATTACCCGGGCCTACGTGCGGGTGCGCTATGGGGAGATGCTCGAAACCCCTGAGGAAGTGCAGTTGGTCGAGTCGGGATGGGAGCAGGTGCAGCGTGAGGGCAAGCGTCTGCTCAGGGAACTGAAGGCTAAGAAGCTCGTTCCCAAACTCCCCTAGAGCATCGAAGCGTTTTGTCCCCTGTTTTGCGAAAAAGACCGCTTTCTCAAGCCTCGCCGAAAGCGCGTAGGATGCGGGCGATGTGGCGGGCGCCTTTGGCGTATAGGTCGAGGCGGATGTTCTCATTGGGGGCGTGCACATTGCTGCCGGGGTAGCTGATGCCGGCGGTGGCCACTGGCAAATCTAGATAGTGCAGGAAGGCGTGATTGGGACCTGAGCCGCCCGACATGGGCACCAGTTGCTGGGGCACGCCATAAACCTCCTCGGAAGCTTTCACCACTAGCCCGACGAAGGGGTCCTGGGGATCGGTGCGGCCAGGTGGCTCGCCGCCCAGGTACTCGATGTGGATATCGGAGAAACCCTGTTCGTCCAGGTGGGCGCGCAGCTTCTCCAGCACCTCCTGCGGGGTCTGGTCGGGCACCAGTCGGAAATCGACCTTGGCCGAGGCCCGCGCCGGCAGCACGGTCTTGGTGCCGGGGCCTTGATAGCCGGAGGTCAGCCCGCAGATCGTGCAGGTCGGCTCGAAGATCTGGCGAGTGTGCAGTTCTGCGCCGCCGGCAACCCCTTTGAGGAAGTGTTCCACCCCGTAGCGCTCGTGGTACTCCTCGGCGGCGTCGGGGAGCTGCGCCATTAACTGGATGTCGTACTCGCTGGGGGGCTTGACGTTCTCGTAGTGGCCGGGAATGAGGATGTGCTCGTCGGGACCCTTCAGGCTTTCCAGAGCCCAGATCAAGCGCCAGGCGGCGTTGGGGAAGATCGAGCCGCCCAGGCCAGAGTGTACGTCACTCTTGGCGGTCTTCGCTGAAAGCTCCACGTAGCAGATGCCGCGCAGGCCCAGGATTTGCTGGGGGACGTCGTGGTGGTCGACGCCGCCGAACTCCCAGATGCAGGCGTCGGCGGCCAGCTTGTCGGCGTGGTTCTTGACGAATTCAGGCAGATGTATGCTGCCGATCTCCTCCTCCCCTTCGACGACGAATTTCACGTTGCAGGGTAGCTCTCCCTCGGCCGCCAGCAGGGCGTCGAGCGCCAGGAAGCGACTGACGATCTGGCCCTTATCATCGCTCACGCCGCGGGCGTAGAATTTGCCGTCGCGGCGAGTGGCTTCGAAAGGCGGGCTTTCCCATAGATCGAGCGGCTCGGGGGGCTGTACATCGTAGTGGTTGTAGAACAGCAAGGTTTTGTCGCTGCGGCCAGCGCGTTGAGCGTACACCACCGGCGCGCCGCCGGAGGGCATGATCTCGGTCTCGAAGCCGCGTGCCTGCAATCGCTCGGCCACGAACTGGGCGCACTCGTCCAGGCCCAGGTTCTGGGCCGCCACGCTGGGGATGGCGCACAGCGCGCCAAGCTCATCCAGGCTTTCGTCTAGATTGGCTTCAATATACTTGTCGATCTCGGCGGGTGATTTCATTTCCTGCTCCTCACGGTATTTGCTTTCAGGGACTTGCGATCGAATTCAGCCAGGGTAGGGTGTAGAAGCCAGCCCCGGCTAAGGCGATCACCAGCATTTTCAGGGTCTTGCCCACGAAACACCACAGCAGGAAGTCTCGCAGCGGCATTTTTAGGGCACCGGCAGCGATGCCGGTCAGATCGAAGAAGGGGTTGGGTAAGAAGGCCAGCACCAGCACGGTTAGATAGCCGTTGCGCTTCATCCAGGCTACCATACGCTGGTAAAGCTCGTTGTTTTCGATGATTACTTGCCCGCCGAAACCGGCCAGATAGCCGGAGAGTTCGCCGATGGCCGCGCCTGCCCCGGCGGCCAGGGCCACCCCGGTGGGGTGGAAGCGCGCCCCCATCGAGAAGACGATCAGCAGCCCCGGGGCCGGCAGCAGCACGGTGGCGTTGGATAAGACCGAGAGCAGGAAGACCCCGGCATACCCGTAGCTCTCCAGCTTGGCGGCATGCTCTTCGGGGAGAGTGAAGATGTAGACGCTGACGGCGATCACCAGCAGAATGGCGGCAATGCGGATGACCGTCGAGCGGGCTTCTTTGGCCATGCCGGGTTGTTTACCCCTCGATGATCTCCACGGTGAGCAGTTTGGCGCCTGGCTGCTTGGCCTGGCTAGGGTCTCGCTCGGGGATGGCCAGCAGCACGTCCATCCCATCGGCCAGTTGGCCGAAGACGCTGTGCTTGTCATCCAGCCAGTCGGTAGGTACGTGGGTGATGAAGAACTGGGAGCCGTTGGTGTTGGGGCCAGCATTGGCCATCGAGAGGATGCCGGGCTTATCGTGCCGCAGGTCGGGATGGAATTCGTCCTCGAATTGATAGCCGGGGCCGCCGCTGCCGGTGCCAGTGGGGTCGCCGCCCTGGGCCATGAAATCCTTGATCACCCGGTGGAAGGTGGTGTCGTCGTAAAAGCCTTGCTGCGCCAGGAAGACGAAATTGTTGACCGTCCTGGGCGCTTTGTCGGCGAAGAGCTGGATGGTGAGGTCGCCCTTCTCGGTCTTGAATACGGCGGTGTAGCTTTTCTCCGGGTCGAGGGCCATCTCGGGCGGGCTGTTCCATTGCTTTGTGTCAGAGGTCATGCGAGGTCCTTTCGTGGGTCGGTGGATTAAGCGTTGTTCTCTTCTGCGATCTGGCGAGCCATCGCTTCGATGCGGGCGATGACCATTTCCAGGGCTACTTCGTTGAAGCCGCCCTCGGGGATGATCAGGTCAGCGTAGCGCTTGGAGGGTTCGACGAACTCCAGGTGCATGGGCCGTACGGTGGTCTCGTATTGGTGGATGACCGATTCCAGGGTGCGGCCGCGCTCGGTGATATCGCGCTGTAGGCGGCGGATGAAACGGATGTCGCTATCGGTGTCAACGAACAGCTTGATGTCGAATAGGTCCCGCAGGTCGGTTTCGGCAAAGACCAGGATGCCCTCCACCATGATGACCGTCTTGGGTTCGATGTGGACGCTCTCTTTTGTGCGGGTGTGGGTGGTGAAATCGTAGATCGGCAGTTCGATAGCTTGCCAGGCGGTGAGCTTTCGCAGGTGCTCGATCAGTAGTTCAGTCTCCAATGAGTCGGGATGATCGAAGTTGACCTCAGCGCGCTGGGCTTTGGGCAGGTGATTGAGGGATTTGTAATAGGCGTCGTGGGGGATGTAGATGGCGTGCTCGGGCCCAACGCGCTCGAGGATCAAGTTGGCGAGCGTGGTCTTGCCGGAGCCAGTGCCGCCGGCGATCCCGATGACCAGGGGAGTTGCTTTTTGAGCCATACCCAGATTATACTGGCTCTAGCGTTCAAAACCTGGCAATTGTTGCCTCAGTATTTGCCCAGGATCGAGGCCATCCCATGTCAACAGACCCCCACATCTACCAACGCCCCGTCGAATTGCTGCAAAGCCTGATCCGTTTTGACACCACCAACCCTCCAGGGAATGAAACCGAGTGCGTCCAGTACGTCAACGAGCTGCTGACCGCCGCTGGCTACGAGACCACCATCCTGGCGAAAGCGCCCCAGCGGCCCAACCTGATCGCCCGCTTGCCCGGCCGCGGCCAGGCCCCGCCCTTGCTGCTCTACGGTCACGTCGACGTGGTCACCACGGTCGGCCAGGAGTGGACCCATCCCCCTTTCGAGGGCGTGATCGCCGATGGCTTCGTGTGGGGGCGCGGCACGCTGGATATGAAGGGCGGCGTGGCGATGATGCTGAGCGCTTTCCTGCGCGCTAAGCTGGAAGGGCTCACCCCGCCGGGTGATGTGGTGCTGGCGGTGCTCAGCGATGAGGAGGCGGAGGGCATCCACGGCGCCAAATTCCTGGTCGAGCAGCACCCCGAGCAATTCGAAGGCATCCGCTATGCCTTGGGAGAGTTCGGTGGCTTCAGCATGCAGATCGCCGGGCGCAAGTTCTATCCCATCCAGATTGCCGAAAAGCAGATCTGCTGGATGAAAGCCACCCTGCGCGGGCCAGGGGGGCACGGCTCGCTGCCGTTGCGCGGCGGGGCGATGTCCAAGCTGGGCGCCATGCTGCGCCGTCTGGAAAAGCACCTGCTTCCCATACACGTCACCCCAGCGGCTCGGGTGATGCTGGGCGGCATCGCCAAGGCTTTGCCCTTCCCCGCCAGCCTGGCGCTGCGCGGGCTTCTCAACCCGGTGCTGGCCGGCCCACTGCTCAGCCTCATGGGCGAGCAGGGCGAGGCCTTTACGGCCCTGCTGCGTAACACGGTCAACGCTACCATCGTGCGGGGAGGCGAGAAGATCAACGTGATCCCCAGCCAGATCAGCGTGGAGATGGACGGCCGCTTACTGCCTGGCTACCAACCCGAGGATATGCTGGCTGAACTGCGCCCCATACTGGGTGAGGCGGTCGAGATCGAGGTTCTCAGCCACGACCCCGGCCCCTCCGAACCGGACATGGGCCTGTTCGATACCCTGGCAGGAGTTCTGCGCCAGGCCGATCCCGAGGGCATCCCGGTGCCGTTCTTGCTGCCAGCGGTGACCGATGGGCGCTTTTTCTCCCAATTGGGCATCCAAACCTACGGCTTCACCCCCATGCAGCTTCCGGCGGAGATCGATTGCCTGCGCGCCGCCCACAACGTCGATGAGCGCATCCCGGTGGGGGCGCCGGCCTTTGGGGCCGAGGCGGTCTATCAGGTGCTGGAGCGATTCCACGAGTGAGGTTTGTGCTATAGAAAAGAAACGAGCTGGCGTGCTTCGCCAGCTTGTTTTTCATTGCAATATCGCGTAGTAGAATTAAGGGGAGGAGCCACCGGTGGGATTCGAACCCACGACCCGCCGCTTACGAAGCGGCTGCTCTGCCGACTGAGCTACGGTGGCGTGTAGCGCTGAGCATCGCGGCGAATTATACCAGGGGGGCCTCCGTCGAGGCAAGCATGTGATGAAAGCGAACGAGTGGTGAGATCTGTGAGCAGCGAGCATCCTACGAGCCAACCCTTGCGCATAGCCATGTTGTCCTACCATACCTGCCCGCTCGCCACGCTGGGCGGTAAGGACACCGGCGGGATGAACGTCTATGTGCACGAGTTGACCCGTCGCCTGGGGCGCTTGGGTGTGCACGTGGACGTGTTCACCCGTTCGCAGGATGAGCACGTGCCTCACGTCATCCACGATCTGGGCTACGGCAACCGCGTGGTGCACGTCCCGGCTGGGCCGGAGGTTCCTCTGCCCAAGCCGCAATTGGCCGAGCACATCCCCGCTTTCGTCGGGGGCATCCTGGATTTCACCGGCAAAAAGGGATTATCCTACGATCTGATCCACAGCCATTACTGGATGTCGGGCGTTGCCGCAGCAGAGCTGAAGCGAGCCTGGGACGTGCCGGTGGTGCAGATGTTCCACACCTTGGGGCTGATGAAGAACCGCGTGGCCCGCGAAGGGGAGTACGAGGGCGATTACCGTATCCAGGGGGAGCGCGACGTGCTCAAAATCGCCGACCAGGTGGTGGCGGCCACCCCCGCCGAACTGGCGCAGTTGCAGTGGCTTTACGAGACCAAGACCGAGCACGTCACGGTGGTGCCGCCGGGCGTGGATTTAAGCAAGTTTTACCCCATTCCTCCCGACGAAGCCTGGGAGTACATCGGCCGCCCGCCGGTCGATAATATGGTGCTGTTCGTCGGTCGCATTGAGCCGCTCAAAGGCATTGATACCTTAATCCGGGCGATTGGCCTGCTGCGCGATAGCGGCAAGTTCAAGGGCTGCAAGTTCTGCCTCACCATCATCGGCGGCGAGGCCGAGGTCAGCGAAGCGCAGATGGGCGCCGAGATGGCCCGCTTGCAGGCCCTGCGTGAGCAGTTGGGTCTGGACGACATGATCGCCTTCCTGGGCAAGCGTAGCCAGGATAGCTTGCCCTACTACTATTCGGCCGCCAGCGTAGTGGTGGTGCCCTCGCATTACGAATCCTTCGGCATGGTCGCCCTGGAGGCCATGGCCTGCGGCACGCCGGTGGTGGCCTCGCAGGTTGGCGGGCTGGCCTATCTGCTGCAAGACGGCGTCACCGGCTTTCACGTCCCCGATCAAGACCCACAGGCGCTGAGCGAGAAATTGATGCAGCTGTTGTGCAATCCCGACCTGCATGCCCAGATGAGCGCTCAAGCGGTGGCCTATGCCCAGGGCTATGCCTGGAGCAAGATCGCCGAACAGATCGTGGCGCTCTATCGCCAGGTGCTCGCTGATTATCGCCCGACCTCCCGCAAGGCGAAGCGATGACCGCCCACCTTAACGCCCACTCCTATTATTCCTTCCTGTCGGCCCTGCCCTCGCCTGCACAGCTAGCGCAGGCCGCCGCCGATCACGGTATGGCCGCGCTGGGGCTGACCGACCTCGGCCATCTCTCTGGGGCGGTCGAGTTCTACGATGCCAGCAGGGAGGCGGGCGTGAAGCCCATCCTGGGGTTGGACCTGCCGGTCGTGCGGGGCACAGAGGGGGACGGCGATTTGACCGGGCGGCTGACGCTGCTGGCGATGGATATGACTGGCTGGGGGAACCTGTGCCGCTTGAGCAGCGCCTTGCACGCTCACCCCCCTCCGCTGGCGCGCGATAGCTTGCCGTTGGAAGCCCTGGCGGCCGATACGTATGGCTTATTGTGCCTCACCGGCGGGCCTTCGGGGATATTGGCGCGCACCCTTGAGACGCGTACTCAGACTCTGGCAGTGGCCCTGCTGAATCAACTAAAGGAGCTGTTCCCCGATAGACTCTACGTGCAGCTCTTCCACCATCTATCTGAGCACAAGGCCTTGCGCCAACGCTTGGCGGGGCTGGCGCAACGCGTGGATTTGCCGCTGGTGGCCGCCAACGAGATTTACTATCTGGAGGAAGGCCAGGCCGAACTGATGCGTTTGCTGGCCGCCATGCGCCTCAATAGTCGGCTCAACGAGGTGGATGCCGAGTTGCCCCCACCCAACGCCGCCTTCTCGGGTGCCAAAGAGTTCACGGCACAATTCGCCGATTACCCCCAGGCGCTCTCCGCCATAGGTGAGATCATCGAGCGCTGCCAACTGGAGTTGCCGGTGGGCGCGCCGCATTACCCGGCTCTGCGCTTGCCGGGAGGGTCGACGCCCGCCCAGGCTTTGAGGCAGCAGGCTTTTGAAGGTGCTCGCCAACATTATGGGGAGCTATCTCCCGAGATCGAGGCCCGGTTGGAGCACGAGATAGAGACCATCAAGACGCGTGGCTATACTTCGCTGTTCCTCATCATGGCCGAGATTATGCGCTACGCCTGGGAGGCGGATGTGCCCACCGCCTCGCGTGGCTCGGCGGCCTCCTCTCTGGTGGCGCATTGCCTGGGCATCACCACGCCCGACCCGATGCGCTTGAATCTGTATTTCGAGCGCTTCCTCAACCCCGCCCGCGTCACCCCGCCGGATATCGACACCGACCTGTGCTCGCGCCGCCGGGATCAGGTGCTCGATTTCGTTTCGGGGCGTTTTGGTGCCGACCGCGTCGCTATGGTCAGCACGGTGATCCGTTTTCGCCGCCGCTCTGCTTTGCGGGAGGCCGCTAAAGCACATGGCTTCCCCAAGGGTGAGGTCTCGCGTTTGGTCAATGCGCTGCCACACCGCTACTGGGGCCCGCCAGATCGCTATCACAGCAGGCGCGCTGTGGCACCCTACGAGGAACTGCGCGCCGCTTACCCCTCGGCGCGCCACCAGCAGCTCTTCGACCAGGCCGAAGCCATCATCGGCCTGCCGCGGCACCTGTCCATCCACCCCGGCGGCGTGGTCATCACCCCCGGAGCGATGTTGGAATTGGTACCCACTCAACTCTCATCTAAGGGTGTGCTCATCACCCAGTTCGACCTCGAGCCCATCGAGCGCCTGGGGCTGGTGAAGATCGACCTGCTGGGGATTCGTGGCCTGACCGTGGTGGGCGATGTGGCCGACGCCATTCGTGAGCGCCAGGCCAAGCCGCGCCCCAAGCGGCTGGAGGTGCTGGAGGCTATCCCAGAGGAGGATGACCTCACCGCTGGCCTGGTCGAAAAGGGCGGCACCATCGGTTGCTTCCAGATCGAGAGTCCCGGCATGCGCCGCACCCTGCGGGAGGTGCACGCCCGCAACGTCAGCGACCTGATGGTCGCCCTGGCGCTTTACCGGCCCGGCCCGCTCACCGGCGGCTTGAAGGATGCCTTTGTGCGCCGCCACCTGGGCCAGGAGCCGGTCTCCCACCTGCATCCCGCCTTGGCCGACCTGCTTGCCGAAACCCACGGGGTGATCCTGTATCAAGAGCAGGTGTTGCGCATCGCCCACGAGCTGGCGGGACTGTCCCTGGCTGAGGCCGATCTCCTGCGGCGGGCGATGAGCCACTTTGACCCCGGCAAGCAGATGCAGACGCTGAAGGTGAAATTTGTCGAGGGGGCGTTGACCCATAGCGGCGTTGACCCGCAGATCGGTGAGCGGTTGTGGGAGATGATGGCGGCTTTCGCCGGCTATGGCTTCCCCAAGGCGCACGCCGCCTCCTACGCTGTCACCGCCTGGCGTTCGGCCTGGTGCAAGGCCCATTTCCCTGCTGAGTTCATGGCGGCAGTGCTGGCCAACTGGGGCGGCTATTACCGCCAGCCGGTTTACCTCATCGAGGCGCGGCGCATGGGGCTTCAGGTGCGCCCGCCTCACGTGAATTATGCCAAGCGCCATTTCAGCGTCAGCCACATTGATGGCGAACCGATGCTTTTCATGGGCCTTGACCAGGTGCGCGATCTCACCCGCAGCACGCAGCGGCGCATCATGACCAAGCGCCCCTTTCACTCACTGGCCGATTTCATGGCCCTGGTCGACCCACGCAAAGGCGAGGCCGAGAACCTGATCCGGGTTGGTGCCCTGGCTGGCCTGGGCACAATCCCCGAATTGCTGCGGGAACTCGAGGGCAGCAAGTGGCGCGCCGGGCAGCTTCCGCTCTTCAACGTTCCAGGGCGTGCCCTCGATGACTGGCCCCTCGAGCAGAAAGCCGCCTCGCAAGAGGCGATCCTGGGCGTGAGCGT
>Ga0068714_10006197_pt1 | contig 12290 bp, 10 predicted proteins | sample MTBNYHSulfiMetaG_FD_62988 | JGI IMG/M metagenome (GOLD analysis project Ga0068714, IMG submission 62988) | Enrichment culture microbial communities from rom New York Harbor, USA that are MTBE-degrading - MTBE-NYH (New York Harbor Sulfidogenic)... | ecosystem: Environmental > Aquatic > Marine >... | reverse complement strand
CGTCCAATCGAGATCGACTTTTCTCCATGAACCAAGCCTCGGGATCGACGTAATAATATTTCAAGTCGGCAAGAAGAATGTAGTGCTCTCTCTCTTCAGTGAGCAATCGATCGATGAATTCCCGCGCCATCTGATCCTTTGATATTTCAGCTTGTTTCTGCAGAAAAACGATGCTCGAATTCTCGAGCTGCAGACCTGTTTCTATCGCCACCACATCATCCAGGCACGCCATGGGCATTTTCCCATGCTCTTCGGCAATTCTCCTGAGCAAAGCTTGCCTATCTTCGTCCTCTGCCTGATGATACTTGCATGCGTCGGCCCAGACTTTGCCTTTCTTGATTTCTTCATAGGTTTCTTGCACATGCTTCAGGTGCTGCACCTCCGAATCTCTCAACATGCGGAATGTTTCTATGCCGACTTGATCCGGACAGGTGCTCATGGCATCTTCGTAGAGGGCTTTCTTTTTTTCCTTCATCTCCATGACAGTGCAAAACATTTCAAGTGCTTCATCGCGCTCATTGCCCATATTACACTCCTGCGATTGTTTATAAATTCGCTTATCAGCTCTGAAAGGATATTAGCGTATATATTAAGGACTGCAAGCAACCGTGTCTATTTAAAGATAGAAAAGCTTTTCGAAAAATGATGCCGCTTATCGGCAGAAGGTTACATAGCTGGACGGAAGGCGGCCTACCGGTCGCTATCGGGCTCCCGTTCGGTAAACTATTGCCTAATGTGTTCTAGAGAGGATCGTTGATAATCTTGATACGAATTTTGCGGGTGCGAGGTCCATCAAATTCACACAGGAAGATATGCTCCCAGGTTCCCAGAAGAAGTCGACCACTGTCGATTATGAGATGGACACTGCCTCCAACAAGTATGGCTTTGATGTGAGCTGCTGAATTTCCTTCGGTATGCTTGTATGCAGCTCGCCAGGGCACCATGCTGTCCAAGCTGTTGATGACGTCCTCCATAACGGCCGGATCGGCACCTTCATTGACGGTTATTCCTGCAGTGGTGTGGGGCACATAGACCACACACAAACCACTCCGCACCTTGCTGTCCTTGACCTTGCGTGAGACCAGCTCAGTTATATCTACGGCGGCACTGTGATCCGGTGTATTCACCTGAATTATCTGAACCATCGCAAGTCTCCTCTGTAGACTCGTCGCAGGAAATAGCGCCTGTCAACAACCGGTGCGGACGTCTGAGGCTATCTGGGCAAGATCAGCCCGGATTCGGTCTGTTCGTATGGCGAGCCCTGCTGCGGCTCACCGTCAAATTCACTGGGCCAATGTGACTGTATGGACATGGCTATGATTTCATTCATGACAGGATTATCACCGGCATCGCCCGGACCGCTCAGATGCTGGGCAACAATCCATGCTTGCTCGGCAAGGTCATGCTTTTTCTGCTGCCTTAAAGCCACAGCGTGCTCTTCAAATAATCGAATATACATCAATCTGGTCGGTCCTGTACATAATTCTTCGGCCGCTTTTCTCAGCAGCTCCATGGCTCGTTCTTGCTGTATCTCTTTGCGCACCAGCAAAACTGAACGGTCCAGCTCCTGCAGCTTCTGATAATATGGATCCAGATCCTCTTTGGAAAGACACAAGGTGATAACTGCCATGCTTTCCAAAAGAGTCCTGGTATCGAGCTCGTGAAAGCGTCTCTCCGGCTCTTCAATCGCCTGAAAGAGTTGATGGGAATAGGTCAGCTTTTCAGCAACATAGAATGGCTGAAGGATTTTTCTGGCCTGCTCTGCTTCATGGGGTACATCTTTTTCACCATGAAACTGAAGCATTTCAAAATAGATTCTGGCCGCATGCCAGGGAGGCACTGTAAACGGCGCGCTGTCAGGGATGTGATCGGCAATTTTCTGAATGAACTCTCGGTAAAGCTTCGGGGAGCTCTCAACCACCCTTATGCTCAATTCGCGGAAGCGATTTTCGGAATAGGCGGATAATGCTACTGACTCGCTGCCTGCCTCACCTGAAAAGAAGCCGGCGACAAACCAGTCCACATCCGGGGCGGGAACCATATGGGTGATAACCTGCCTGCTCTCTTTGGGAATCAAGACCACAGATTCGGGAGAACTTCCTCGCTCCTTTGTATATCCTTTTTGACTGAAGCGATAGGCGGCCTGTTTGATGGTCCGCTTGAACTCCTTGTCCTTGACCATGTCCTGAAAGGTCGAAAAAACCAGAAACCCTACCGGGGTTGGATCTCTGCTCAATTTGTCCAGCAGTGCCGTCACCAGCCCAGTGCGGCCCAACAACGTCCTGGCAAGCGATTGCAGATAGCTCTGCAGGCTTTCCCCATGAGGATCCTGCACCGCCAGCCGATCCAGAATCATCTGCAGCTCATGGTTCTCCTGAGAGCTCAGACTGATTTCCGTTCTCTTATTTTTCTTGGAGTATTGTTTTGCGCTCATGGCTATGTACCGCTGTCAGCAAACAAAAAAGCCCCATAAGCCACGCAGAAGCGTGGTTTTGGGGCTGGCAATGGAGTACCGGTAAAATTATTCCGATTCTTCTTCGCGAGGTTCAATGATCAGAGAATCCGCAACCAATTCCCAAAGATATTTAATTTCCACATCCATCATGTCGTATTCTTTGCGAAGGCTTTTCATGATCTGATCGCGGCAGTTATGGCAGGGAGCAATCAACAACTTGGCGCCCGTATCCTTGATCTGTTTTGCCTTGGTTCGACCGTAGAAGATTCTCTCTTCAACATATGGTGAAGCCCATGCGCCGCCACCAGCACCGCAACAGAAATTATTGGCCCGATTGGGATACATATCCACGAAATTTTCACAACACTGCTGGGTGACCCACCTGGGTTCCTCGTAGTAACCATGACCGAAAGCTCGTTCGCTCTTACGGGCATAGTTGCACGGATCGTGATAAGTGGTCAGTTCATGATGGATCGATTTGTCTATCTTGATGCGGCCTTCTTCGATGTATTGCTTGAGAAGATCGTGTACGCTGAGAAACTTTACGCCTTCATTTGCATACCATTTTTGCAGACCAAGCCTGGTCGCATAGTAAGCGTGCCCTCATTCGGGCAAGACGAGGTATTCACACCCCAGCTCTTTGTAATTCTTAACGATACGACCGACAATCTCTTTCATCGATTCGTCATCGCCGGTGAAGAGTCCCCAGTTGACACCTTCCCAATTCTCAGAAGTGGTTGTCCAGGATTCGTTGGCGGCATACAAAATGCGCCACCAGAACATCATATCTTCGGGCTCGCCGAAAGGTTCCTTCGAATTAATAGTGAAAAGATACTTGGCGCCCTTCTTGTCGACAGGAACTTCAAAGCCGGGAAGCTCTTCCGCCAGTTCCGCACCCAAGTCTTCAAGCAGAAACAAGAAGTCTTCTTTGGGAATGCCCACATTGTTACCGCTCTTCAGGCACTGCTCCACACCTTTGTGGAGTACCCCGGGCACCTTGTCTCTTTGTCTTTTGCCGCGGGCAGATCTAAGCAATGCCAATAGATCGATGTTCATGGGGCAAGCGTGCTCACATCGCCCACACAGCGTACAGACCCACGGAAACTTGGAATCGATGATTTCCTGATCCAGTCCCAGCAAGGCCAAGCGTACGCACTTCCGGACATCCAGCCCATCTACCCCGGTGACCGGGCAGCCGCCGGCGCAAGTGCCGCACGTCAGGCACAGATCGGCGTACTGGCTTGCCAGTTTGCGTTTTTCACGCTTAGTCAATAACAATGGCTCCATAATTCTCTCCCCTAACGTTTCATGATTTTAAGCAGCGATATTCGTATAACACACAAGATTTTCGATTTAAAGCTTTTTTTCTCAAAGTAACAAACCATCCGAAAGTGTCCACACGCCCACTCTCTAGTACTCGTTGGGCAGCGCGGAGAGTTGCTGCAGAGTAAAAACCGGACCATCTTTGCAGACGTATTCGGTCCCGATATTGCACCGGCCGCAAATTCCAATTCCGCATTTCATCCGCATTTCCAAACTGGTAATGATCCGCTCCGGCGGAAATCCGAGCTCGGTCAGCACCGGCAGTGTGAACTTAATCATTATCGGCGGACCGCACACAATAGCATAAGCGTTGTCGGAACTGGGAGCTTTTTCCTTCGTTATGGCCGGGACAAACCCGATGTTGTATTTCCAATCGGGATCGTTGGTGCCATCGACGGTGATGTGCATGGCGATGTCGTCACGCCGCTCCCACGCGGCCAGTTCATCTTTGTACAACAGCAGTCCGGGGCTGCGTGCACCATAGACTACGGTGATATCCCCGAATCTGGATCTGTTCTCGGGCTGGAGCATGTAGACGATGGAAGATCGTAGAGTCGTGAAGGCGAATCCGCCACCGATAATGACCACGCTCTTGCCTTCCAGCACGTCCCAGGGATACCAGTTGCCCAGAGGCCCCCGCACGCCCATGATTTCACCCGGTTGCATATTATGAAGATGATTGGTTACCTTGCCCACTTTGTTCACCGTGAACATGATATACCCCTTTTCACTGGGCGAGGTGGCTATGCCGATCGGAATTTCCCCCAATCCGGCGACCGAAAGCTCGGCAAACTGACCCGGCAGATATTTGAATTTCGCTTCGTCTTTAGGATTTAGGAAAACCAGTTTGAACGTCTTCAGATTGCGATCTTCTGTTTCCGTTACAACCGACTCAATTCTAACAGGATATGGTAAGTATGGGTTGTTCACCTCAAATTCCTCCATCTTTATCAGCGTGGAGCATAGAGCTTGGAGCAAAGCGTTTGGAGCTTGGAGTATCCGTTTTGCTCCGTGCTCTCTGCTCCATGCTCCATGCTCCATGCTCTTTAAGCGGGGCAGCTGCAGCTTTCCGACATCAAGCGGGCAACATGGCGAATGTCAATATTGACGGGGCAGTGTTGTACGCACCGTCCACACCCGACACAGGCAATCCCGTCCGTGTATTTATCCGGATAGTACTTCAACTTGTGCATGAATCGCTGCCGGACTCTCTGAAGCTTCTGGCTGCGCGGATTGTGTCCGGCGCCGTGCAGGGTAAAAAGAGGAAACATGCAGGAATCCCAGATCCTGATGCGCTCTCCCTGCTCTTTGTGGACTTCATCCTGAATGTCGAAGCACCAGCAGGTCGGGCATAGAAAAGTACAGGTGCCGCAATTGATGCAGGAAAACTGTACCTCATCCCAAAACGGTGCGTCAAACAGTTCGATCATGCTCTTCTGCTTGACGGGCTCCAAATTGAATTGCACCCCCAACCGCTCTTCGGCAGCTTTCTTCAAGGCGGCCACCCGTTCGGCGGCATCTTGCGGCACCGGCTCTGCGCTACGGAGATTTTCCAGCAAATCCTGCCCTTTTGCGGTAACAGCCTGCAACAGATAGCCGTCCCCCAAGTCGACCAGCAGGGCATCCAGGCCGGTCGTATCGAACGGACCCGTGCCGACTGAAGTGCAAAAGCAGGTTGCGCAGGGATCGTTGCAGGCGAGGCCGACCAGGGTAGTATTCTCCCTCCGCTTAACCCACCAGGGATCCTCAAACTTGTCGCTGACGAAATTTTTGTCATCCAGTTTGAGGGCATAGGCGTCACACGGACGAATGCCAAGTACTATGCGCGGCGAAAAGTCCTTGGGCACCTCTTTCAGTATGCCCGACTGCGGATTCCCTTGTTCCAAAGTAAACTGAAACATGAGCTCGGAATGAGGATGAAACAGCGCCTTTGGGGAAAGACGGGTGTTGCGGCAGTTCAAGTCGAGGTCAGCGACTTGCTCGAGTAAAGAAAACTCATGATACTGCCCCTTCCTGACCGGCCCGAATACGCGGTTGCCGCCCGTCAACAGTTCCACTATTTCGGGCAGTTTTCCTTTTGTGATGTAAATTTCCGACATTGATTGTTCCTTCTATAGCAGTGACCGCTGGTCAGATTCAGCTTTCCCCGGAACCGAGTCCGGGGCAGACAGCGTGAGCAAGGAGATCAGCTACTTAAAAGAGGGTTCCGGGTCGCCTGGCCGGTAGGTGTCCAATGGAGGCCGCTCGTCCGTATTCAAGCCAACTTCGTAACCGTACAGCTCTTTAATGTCCTTTTCCATCTTCTTGGTAAACTGGCGCACCTTGATTCCGACCGGGCAAGCCCTTTCACACGCTCCGCAATCGGTGCACCGCCCGGCAACATGATAGGCGCGCAGGAAGTGAAAAGTCCGGGTATCCGTTCGATCGATGCTCTTACCCACCCACTGGGGTCGTGATTCATCCACAAAACAGGTGGGGCAGTAGCACAGTGGGCATGCGTTGCGGCACGCATAGCAGCGAATGCAGGGAGCGATCAACTGTTCGAAATGCAGCCAGCGCTCCTCGGGGATCATCGCCTCCACCCGGCGCACATCCTCATATCGGTCCACATTCTGCTGCTCTTCCACCAGTTCTCCCACCAGTTCATCGTAGATGACCGGGTTGCGGTGGACGCAGATGGCGCAATTCTCCTGCAAGTAGGCCTCCCGATCGAGGCTCTCTTCGAAATCCCGGCCGATCAAGCGCACCCTTCCGTCAGTCTCCTCCACCTCCAAGGGCTCTTTGCCATGCAAGTCGGCGAGGATGCGACGCCGATCGATCATGCCGTGACAGGGCGCCCCCAAAATATAGAGTTGTTCACGTTTGATCTGGTTTTCAAGCAGATGAACGACGATGTTCCTGGAATCACATCCTTTGGCCACAATGGCCACTCTATCCGGCCTCTTGGGAAGATAGTTGGCCAAATTGACTCCACAGTTGCTATCCCAGTAAAGCCGATCCACTTGATCAGCATTTTTCACCAAGCAAGGTTCATTCATCAGGGCGACCGTTCCCCTGCGAAATCCAATCACAGCATCCACTCGATTTTCAGACAACAAGCGCTTCGCGGCTTCTCGAATCTTCTCCGTATATGATCGCATCTATGCTACCTCAGCTTGCTTCTTGATGAAATGTTGAGCCGGCCCTGCCGCTTTCACCGCATCAACTACTTTGCGTGCAGTCTCGGCAAACTTGGTCGCTTCCGCGGAAGATATCCACGAGAAGTGCAGGCGCCCCGGTTCGATACCGGTATGCTCAAGTAAGTTGTTCAACAGAGTGAACTTGCGTCTGGCATAAAGGTTTCCTTCGATATAATGGCAATCGCCCGGATGGCAGCCGGACACCCAAACACCATCGGCACCCTGGCGGAAAGCGGCAAGAATAAACTTGGGATTGACTCGCCCCGAGCAGGGGACTCTGATGATCCTGATATTGGCAGGATACTGCAACCTGGATACCCCGGCAAGATCCGCTCCACCGTACGAGCACCAGTTGCACAAAAACGCGACTATTTTAGGCTCCCAATCGGTCATATGTCTATTCTCCCTATATACTGTCGATCATGGCAAAGATTTGGGCATCGTCAAAGCCCTTCAGACGAATGGCTCCCGAGCGGCAAGACGCGACGCAAAGTCCGCAGCCCTTGCACAGGGCGGGATTGATATCCGCTTTGCCCTTGTCATTGAAACCGGGCGCAGAGTACGGGCAGATGCTCACACAAGTGCCGCAACTGCTGCAAAGCATCTGATTGGTGACAGCGACCGTGCCGCTGAACTGCACCGTATGGCGGGCAAGAAGAGTAGCGGCTCTGGCCGCCGCAGCCTGGGCCTGAGCGATGCTTTCATCGATCGGCTTCGGGTAATGGGCCAGTCCACACAGGAACACACCGTCGGTGGCAAAATCCACCGGCCGCAGCTTGGCGTGGGCTTCAATGAAGAACCCTTCGTCGTTGACCGGAACCTTGAAAAACTGTCCGAGCGCTTCAGTCTCGTTCGGCAGGATCGCTGTTGCAAGTGTCAAAAGATCCGGCGAAAGGCTCACCGGCCGCTGCAGCACATGGTCAATTACGGTGACCTTGAGAGCTCCATTTTCTACTTCGACCTTAGGTTTGTGAGCCAGATCAAAGCGAATGAAAATGACACCGGCCTTTCTCGCTTGCAGGTAAAGTGCCTCCCGCTCTCCGTAGCTTCGCAAATCTCGATACAACACATACACATCGCAATCGGGGTTAATTCGTTTTATCTCCAGGGCACTCTCAACCGAATGCGTACAGCAGACGCGACTGCAGTACGGACGGTGAGGCTCGCGAGAACCGACGCACTGGATAAACACGGCGCTCTTTGCATCCTTCAAGCTCGGATCGGCGTTCCTGAGGCACTCGTCAAGCTGCTGATGAGTCAAAACACGCGCATCCTCGCCATACAGATATTCATCCGGCTGCCATTCCCGGCCGCCGGTTGCAATGATTGCCGCACCGTGCTCAAGCACCTGGGTAGAGCCATTCCCTTCGACGGTCGTTTTGAAATTGCCCACAAATCCTTCCACATTCTTTAGGGAACTGGAAAGATAACAGGTGATATTGGGATGGGATTCAACACTCTCTACCAGTTGCCTCACATATGGTTGGATATCTTCACCCTTCCAGGTCTTGTGCAGATGCAGCGCCTGCCCGCCAAGCCGGTCGGAGTGCTCGATTAGGCAAACGGCATAGCCCTGATCGGCGATAGATTTGGCTACCGTCATGCCGGCAACCCCGCCGCCGATCACCAGAGCCTTTTGCGTGACAGTGAGCTCCGGCTCCTGCAAGGGCTCCAACAAAGCCACCTTGGCAACCGCCATACGCACCAGATCCTTGGCCTTTTCAGTAGCGAGAACCGGGTTGGCGCTGTGCACCCAGGAGTCCTGATTCCTGATGTTAGCCATTTCAAACAGGTACTTGTTCAAACCGGCATCCGCCATGGTCTCCTGAAACAGCGGCTCATGTGTGCGGGGTGTACAGGCTGCTACCACAATGCGGTTCAGGCCGCGTTCCTTGATTGCCTCTTTCATCACCACCTGGGTGTCCTGGGAGCAGGTATACAGGTTATCGGCAACGTACTCCACATAGGGCAGGGTTTTAGCGTAATCTCGAACGGCCTGCACATCGACCACTCCGCTGATGTTTATGCCGCAGTGACAGACGAAAACACCTATGCGCGGACGTTCACCAACCACGTTCGTTTGGTCGGGAGTCTTCTTTTCCTGCGTTAGAGTCGCGCGGGCCGCGGACAGGAAGCTGCCCGCCGCAGAAGCTGCCGCACTCGCCTCCATCACCGATTGCGGAATGTCTTTGGGTGCCTGAAACGAGCCACACACAAAAATACCCGGGCGATTGCTCTCCACGGGAGCAAACGAAGAGCTTTCACAGAACTGATTATCGTTTAACTTGAGATTTAGGCGGCGGGCCAGATCGACAGCTGACTTGGACGTCTCAAGGCCGACTGAAAGCACTACCATATCAAAGACTTCGGTCTCGATTTGACCGGCTTCGGTTACATAGTTGATCTCCAGATCATCCGATCCGGGCACCGGTTCGATACTGTGCACACGGGACCGCAGAAAGCGCACGCCATGCTGGTCCTTTGCCCGGTTGTAATATTTCTCAAAATCCTTGCCATGAGTCCGCATGTCCATGAAGAAGATCGCCGTATCGAGTTCGCCGCCCGCGTGCTCCTTGGCAATCACCGCTTCTTTGATGGCGTACATGCAGCACACACCGGAGCAATAGGCGTGATCGCAGTGGTTGATGTCTCTTGAGCCCACACACTGGAGCCAGGCAATTCGCTTCGGCTCCTTATGATCCGAAGGCCGGGTCAGATGACCTTGAGTCGGACCCGATGCCGAAAGCAACCGTTCGAGCTCCATTGAGGTCAGCACGTTGGGCAGTTTTGCATAGGAGTAGGTGTCGAAAGCAGTTGGATCGAAAGGCTGAAAGCCCGGGGCAACCACCATGGCTCCGACTTTTATGGTTCTCTCACGGGCTTGCTCTTCATGGTCCACGGCTTTTGCCAGGCACGCTTCCACGCACTGGTAACACTCGGAGCAAATCCCGCAGCTGAGGCACCGCTCGGCTTCCGTTCGCACCTGCTCTTCGGTGAAGCCCAGCTGCACTTCATCGAAGCTGTTCAGCCGCGCTTCAGGACGCAGGCGCGGCATCTGCTCGCGAGGAATTCGATCATAGCCTTCAGTTTTGACCTCTTCGACCGCTTTCCATTCCTTCTCGCGTCCTTCCCGCAAATCTTTGCCCTGCAGAAACCGCTCGATCGATACGGCCGCCTGCTTGCCGGCAGCTATGGCTTCAATTACCGTTTTGGGACCGGTTACCGCATCTCCTCCGGCGAATATATCCGGATCGCTCGACTGCAGTGTCAATTCATCCACCCGCATGGTTCCCCAGTCGGAAAGCTGACAGGTGCACTCAGGTGTAAGGCAGGCCCAATCCGATTCCTGCCCGATGGCCGGAATAACGGCGTCAACGTCCATAACGAATTCAGAGCCCGGAATCACCTCGGGGCGGCGTCTACCACTTGCATCGGGTTCACCCAACCGCATCCGAACGCATTCAACCGCCTTCACCCTTCCGTTTTCACCGATAATGCGCACCGGATTGGTGAGCGTCATGATGTCAATGCCCTCCTCATGACACTCTTCGATTTCTTCTTCATTGGCCGGCATTTCTTCCACACTGCGCCGATAAATGATGAAAGGGTTCTTGGACCCGCTTCGAAGGGCGGTCCTGACGGCATCCATGGCTACGTTTCCACCGCCGATTACCGCCACTCTGTCGCCCAGGTAGATTTTCTTGCCAAGATTCGTATCTCTCAGGAAGCCGACCCCGGGATAGACTCCATCCAGATCTTCTCCTTCAATTCCGAGCAATTTGCATTCGTGAGCACCAATGGCTATGAAAAAGGCTTTATAACCTTGCTCGCGAAGTTGAGCGATGGTGACGTCCTTGCCGATTTCAACCCCCGAGCGAAACTCCACCCCCATTTCGCGAATGACTTCAATTTCAGCTTGAATGATGTCGCGCGGCAGCCGGTACGAGGGAATGCCCACCGTGAGCATACCGCCAAGCACGGGAAGCTTCTCGAAGATGGTGACCTGATAGCCCGCAATAGCGAGATAATACGCGCAGGCAAGCCCGGCAGGACCCGAGCCGACGATGGCTATTCGCTCTTCACGCTTTTCTCGTGTTTCGGGAACGAAGCGGGTTTCGGAGCGCAGATCGAGATCTGCGATAAAACGTTTGATGGAATCGATGGCAACCGGCTGGTCTAGTTCGCCGCGCTTGCAGACCGACTCGCAAGGGTGATGGCACACCCGTCCGCAGATGGCCGGCAGTGGATTCTCTTCCTTCACCAGCTTGAGCGCATCCGTGTACCTTCCCTCAGCGGCGAGTGCAACGTAGCCCTGAACCGAAATATGAGCGGGACACGCCACTTTGCATGGGGAAGTGCCTCGCTTCTCAATGGTAAACGCCCCTGGCACTGCCTGAGCATAGCGGCGAAATGCGGCCTTACGCTCACTCATTGCCATGTCGTACTCGTTTTTGCGCACGACGGGACAGACTTGGGCGCATTCTCCGCAACCCGTGCATTTATCCAGGTCAATAAAGCGGGGCTGCTGTAAAACCTTTACCTCGAAGTTGCCCGGTTCTCCGGTTACTTCCTGTACCTCTGAAAGAGTCAAAAGCTCGATATTTAAATGCCGGCCGACCTCGACCAGTTTGGGTGAGATAATTCACATCGCGCAATCATTGGTGGGAAAGGTCTTATCCAGCTGTGCCATCGCACCGCCGATGGAGCCTTCCTTTTCCACGAGGTAAACATAGTAGCCGGAATCCGCCAGATCCAAAGAAGCTTGCATCCCTGCAATGCCGCCTCCAACAACCATAACGGCACCGGTAACTGGTGGTAGGGTGTTTTTTTCATTCATGAACATTCACTCCATCTGGAAATCTTCAGAAAAAAGTCAGGATTCAATAAAAAGAGATTTCGCCTCCGCTTTAACCAGATCAACTGACCATGTGAGAACGATCACAAAAAGTATCGGTTTAATAACAAAAACGAGAGATTATTTAAACCATTTTTTGTGTGAAAAGCATCCAATTGCAGATCTGATCGATTGAAGTTCCCGAAGCTAAAATAGTAATAAGCATGATATTATAAAAAGCGCGGCACGAAGAGTCAACCAGAGGCTGACGACCGATTTCGTCGGAAAAGGCACCTGCTTGCGGCCCCCCTACTCAGTTGAAACCGAAAAGGATTTGGCTTGAGCTAACAGCTTAATGTTGACATACTTTTCCCCTGAAGCCATCCTTGGATTGCACGATCGTTGACGGGAAGCCACCCATTCGATGGAGGAGTTATATTGCTATGATAAAAACTCTCGCAGTTATGACCAGCGGCGGAGATTCTCCCGGAATGAACGC
>Ga0068714_10006196_pt1 | contig 12295 bp, 12 predicted proteins | sample MTBNYHSulfiMetaG_FD_62988 | JGI IMG/M metagenome (GOLD analysis project Ga0068714, IMG submission 62988) | Enrichment culture microbial communities from rom New York Harbor, USA that are MTBE-degrading - MTBE-NYH (New York Harbor Sulfidogenic)... | ecosystem: Environmental > Aquatic > Marine >... | reverse complement strand
CTTGCTTGTTTCGCGGTTCAGGGTTCCCCGGACCCGGTGGAAAATTGCCGGATCACAAAAAAGGCAGTCCCGTATCTCTGGCCAGGCGAACATGAGGTTCGCAAGCACGCTGTCTCGAAGCTCCGCCTGGGGAGTGGACCCGTGGGCGACAGCCCTTTCTTTGAGCGCCGCCTGGAAGGCATCTTTCAGGGCCTGCAACCGGGCCCAGTGGACGGGCCGTGGGAAATGCCCTGGCAGGCGCGTGTAAAGCTCTTGGAGATATTCGTCCGTGTGGATCCCGGTTCTTGCGAAGAAGAAGGAAATCACGTCCTGCTCGAGGGTCGGCGATTGTCGTGCCTCCTCAAAGAACAAGGCGCCGTATGGGCTTGCCTTCATGGCGCCAAGGAACTCAGGCAACCGCCCACAGATTTCCCGCACCACGCTTTCGAGGTGAGAGGCGAGCTCACGCTTCTCTGTTTCGGTCGGGCCGCGGATGAACTCGCCAAGGGTTCTGTCGGACAAGGCCACCTCCCGCCGATGGCGCCTGGAAAGAAGGGAGGGGCAGGCCGGCCAGGAACCGGCTTTTCGGGAGCGACCCTAGCCCCTTTTCTGTGCCCAAATTGTGCCCGTGATGCCGGGTTTTTCCTAAATTAACCTAACATTTCCCAACTCGGACGGGCACAAAAACAAGAGTGAATCCGGGGAAGTAGCTAAATATATGATGTTTTCTGTTTACCCCTGGGGAGATTAGGAATCCTGTGCTCTATCCTGCTGAGCTACGGGGGCAACGGCGCGCATCATACCACCTTTGCAGTCCGGATTCCATCTCCGGCGCGGGGCGGGCTCTCTGCAGGGCGTGGGGGCAGGGGGTTCTGCCGTGGTGGAAACGGAAACGTCCCTGACACGTTCGGACAGCAGCGAGCCGTCACCGGCAGCCAAGCGGTGGAGGCCGAATAGGACAACCCCGCGTGGCAGGAGGTCAGTGAAGATTCTCTTGCATCTGTTTCTTGTCCAGATATTCCCGGACCAGGCGAAAGGCGTGCATTTTGCCCTCGAGGAATTTCATCCACGGGTCTTCCGGGTCAGTCTGCGTCTGGTACTCCAAGTCTTCACGGGTCTGCAGGATCATCCCTTCCACGAACCGTTTCATGTCTTCCATGAGCCCTCCGGTCGGTTGCGGACCCAGGCCCGGGGCGCCGTACGGGCCTCCCTCCTTGGGGCGCCTGCGGCACGGCCGGTTCATCGTGGGGCCAAGAGCGGCACGAGATCGGATACCCTCTGATCCGGAGCCAAGGTTTCCAGTGCGCCCAGGGCCCGCTCCGTGCGTTCGTGCCCCAGGAGGCCCTCGGCCGATTTGCGGAACTTCTCCCGGGCCACTTCGTGCAACGCTCGATCGTGGTTTCCGGGTGCGCCCACGGGGACACGCTGCTCCCGGCGCAGTCGCGTGCCGTCTCGAAGCAGGACCTCTACGGTGGAGGCGAACGGAAACTCCAACTCTTCCGGTACCACCCGGCTCAGAGAGAACCGGGAGGCGGCCCGCCCGCCCCGGCGGGAAGAACGGCGGGACGCAACGAGCGGCCCCGCCCGTCTGGGAAGGCGGACGTTCAACGTTGACGACGGACGCAGGCTCTCCCAGAGCTGCCGGACCCCCGGCAGGTGTTTTCGGAAACCGTACTGTGCGGACGCCTTCCGAACCAGCGAAACGATGCCGCGGACACCCATCTCGCGTAACAAGTCGCCCAAACACGCCCGATCCGCCAGAGAGGCCAGAACGTCGCGGTTCCAGGAGAGGTCCGGCGCGATCGTGATCCTGTCCGCCAGTTCCCGGACGGCTGGAGCGGATTCCCGCAACGCTTGTTCGGTGAGCGTCTCCGCGTCCAGACCGCCCTTGAGGATCCGCCACGCCAGGGTCTTCCGCAGGGAGAAGTTCATAGACACCGGGTGGTCGCCGGGTCCCCACTGTCGGGAAAGACGCTCCATCTCGCAGGTCAGGAGGGTGGCGGAGACGTGAATGCGCTCAACCTCCGCCGGGCGTAATGGGCGGCCCCGCTCTGCACAAAACCGTTCCAGAATCCACCCCAGGGCGTCGACGGCACTGTCCAGGTAGGCACACCCCGGGTGGCGCTTCACGGCCAGGGATTCGGTGAGCCACCGTTGGCCGAGCCCGTCCCATGCCCCCCGGATCGGGTAGTAGCTGAACGTCCGGTAGAACCCAGACGTTCCGTCCAGGATCTCTTCCGGCCCGGTCATGCCGTGGGCAGCGAAAAAAGCGGCCTGGACACCCAAGACCGTGGGCCAGGACGCGGTGAGCAGCTTGGTGCCGGAGGCGAAGAAACCGCTGAAACTCGGGTAGGGAGGTTGTGAAAGGGCAATGGCCACGGCGTGTTCCATCCGTCCGGGAGACAGCCCCAGGGCCCGGCCGGCGACGCTTGCGCCGGCGAGCAGGTGAATGAAGCTCCACATCTGACCGTTCAGGGGCCCGAGCAGCGCGGACGCGCCGAGTCGGCCCGCCAGTTCGTTGGCGGCCACCTGGCAGGTGATCAGATCGGACACGCGTTTTCCGTACGCCTCGCACAGGGCCAGGGACCCCAGGACCGCGGAATGTCCGGTGTGCCCCATGAAGAGGTAGTCGTCGTAGTCGTGTGCCATGCTCAGGGACGCGTTGCCCAGGATGGCACCCTCCACGGAGGCCTTTTCTCCGGTGACCAAGAGGGTGGATTCCGTGCCTCGGTGCAGGGTACGCACGGCCTGGAGCACGCTGGAGGACTCCTTTAGGACGCGTCCGGCATACACCGAAGCCAGCACACTCATAAGTTGACAGCGCGCCCTTCCCACGACCGGCTCGGGGAGGTCCTGGAACGAGAGGTCCAGGTTCCACCTCGCGATGCGCGAAAGCAGGGTTTCACCGGGTCGGTTCATGGCGGGATCTCCGGGAAAGGCCGCGAGGGATTGAGCCCGGTCGGTGCAGCGGTTCCACCGGGGTTCGACCGTGCGAAAGACGGCCAAGAAACGAGCCGCATTCTTTCACAAACGATTCCCGAATACAAAACGGTTACGACACAACGGTCCCGTGAACGATGTCTATCGTGGTTTGGCAGCGTGCGCCGGAGGCTGACCGACACGCAGGGACCCGAATCCGGCACACACCGTGTGGAGGCGCCCGCAGACCTGCGGGGTTCCCGGTCGGTGCCTTCTTTTTGCGGGGTTCGACGAAACGCGGAAGCCATCAAGTGTCTCCTTCCGGGCGCGGTTGACATGGATCCTCGCCGGTCTATAATTTCTGGGACCGAACGGACCCGGTCGGGAAGGGAGGGGTTCACCGTGATCATCGTGATGCAGAAGGGGGCTACGGCGGCAGAACTCGCCGTGGTCAAGAAGCGAATCCAAGAACTGGGTTACCATCCTCACGTGATCCGCGGGGAGACCCGACACGTGATCGGCGCCGTGGGGGATGAACGGGGCAAGGCGCGTCTTCAGGACCTGGAGTCTCTGGCCGGGGTGGAATCGGTGTTTCCGATCCTGGAACCCTATAAACTCGCCAGCCAGGAAGTGAAGAGGGGCAAGTCCGTTGTCGCCGTGGGCCGGAAGGTGAAGGTGGGCGGGGAGAAGATCGTGGTCATGGCCGGCCCCTGTGCCGTGGAGAGCGAGGAACAGATTCTCGCTTGCGCACGGGTGGCGGCGCAAGGCGGGGCTTCCGTGCTCCGGGGGGGGGCCTTCAAGCCCCGCACCTCTCCTTATTCGTTTCAGGGGATGGCGGAAAAGGGGTTGAAGCTTCTGGCCCAGGCCCGGGAAGAGACCGGACTGCCCATCGTCACCGAGGTGATGAACCCCCGCGACCTGCCGCTGGTGAAAAAGTACGCCGACATCATCCAGGTGGGAGCGAGAAACACCCAGAATTTCGCCCTCCTGAAGCTTCTGGGAAAGACCCGGAAGCCGATCTTGCTCAAACGCGGAATGGCCACCACCATCGACGAGTTGCTCTTTTCAGCGGAGTACATCCTCAGCGGGGGGAACGACCGGGTCATCCTCTGCGAGCGGGGGATCCGCACCTTTGAGACGGCTACCCGCAACACCCTGGACCTGAGCGCCGTACCGGTGTTGAAGCGCAAGACCCACCTGCCGGTGATCGTGGACCCTTCCCACGGCACAGGGAACTGGCGCTACGTGACGCCCATGTGCTACGCGGCCGTAGCCGCCGGCGCGGACGGAATCATGGTGGAGGTGCACATCCGGCCGGACCAGGCGGAGAGCGACGGGCCGCAATCCCTCAAGCCGGACAAGTTCTACCTGATGATGGAGAAACTGAAGGCGTTCGCCCACGTGGTGGACCGGACCCTTTGACCTCCTACGGGAACGAACCGATGATGTCTCGGTCGGGCCGGACGATCCGGGAGAAGAAAGTCGACTGGATGATCACCTGGCAGGACAACCCGGTCCGGTGGGTGATCTTCTACTACATCCTCGGGTTGATCTTCTCCTGCCTGTTTGCGTTCGCGCAGGAGGCCTTGCTGCCCCTGCCCGTCCCGTATTTGTACAAAGGCCTGATCGTCACGGTCCTCGTCCCGTGCTTCACCGTGGCTGCGAGCATTGGCCGGGAGGTGTGCCGGGAACGGAAGCGGCCAACCCCGGTCCCATGAGGGAGGGGATCCATTCTGAAAGCGTTTCTCCGAACGAACGAACAACCGCTGCTGGGTCTTCTCCTGTTCGGGGTCTGGGCACTGGGTTACTTTGCCATCGCCAAGATTACGGAGGGCGGGGTTTCCTACCCCATCCCCATCCTGGCGTGGGAAGAGAAGATCCCGTTCGTGCCCGTGTTCGTCTGGGTGTATCTGTGCATCTATCCCCTGTTCGTGCTGCCCTTTCTGTTCATCCGCAACACCCAGTTCTTTCGCCTCTTTTCGTTCTCCTATATCCTCGTCATGGGCATTTGCTACCTTTTCTACCTGGTGATTCCCGTGTCGTTCACGCGACGGCCGGAGTTCGTCGTCGACTCGTTTTCCGCCTTTGTTCTGAGCATCGTGTACACCGCGGACAACTCGTGGAACTGCTTTCCCAGCATGCACGTCGCCATGTCTCTCATGGCCTCCCTGACCATCCTTGAGGTCCACCGGGTGCGGGGCGTATTCGCCACCCTGCTCACGGTTCTCATTGCCGCTTCCACGGTTCTGATCAAGCAGCACTACGTGCTGGATGTGGTGGCCGGCATGGTGATCACCTTCGGGGTGTACTTCGCGTTCATACGAAAACGGATCCACGATATCCTGTTCACCAACATCCAGCGCATGGAAGAGGGGCTGGAAGGATGGATCACACGGAGGGTCGAGCAGAAGGTCGGCGAGTCCCTCTCCGGCCCCTTGCGGGAACGGTTCCGCGAGGTGCTTCGGCCTGTGGTCGTTGAGATTGTGGGGGAGATCCAGGCGGGGCGGGAACCAGCCGTCACGCACCGACCTGCCGAAGAGAGAGACGAACGAGAAACGCAAGGCACCGGCACGACTTCGTGCGCGAAGTCGTGACAGGTGTGCACGCAGAGGCGGTGCAGGGCGCAAGGAATCCTCACGGTGTCCACCGTCTTTCGTTACCCCGCTGACGCCAGAACCCGGTTCCTGAACCGTGGGGCTCGGAGACTCGTCCGTAGGGAACGGATGGTTTTCTCGAACCGTTGCTTTGGATGCGGATCGCCGTGGGGGGGGCCGCTTGCGCCCAGCGAATCTCCGTTCCGGTGTGCGAACCGCGGCTTGTGAGAAGGGGGGGCGCGCCGCCCCCGAAGGAGGGCCTTGAGCGATGAATCGAAAAAGGAATCATGCGTTGCGTCGGACCGAAGCTTGGGCGGATGCCATCCGTCCGCCCGGGTGGGTCTCCCGCGCGCTCGGGAGAGTCCGTGCGTGGGTCCGCCCGGTCACCGTGTGGGCCGGGATCTTGGTCTTCGGTGGGGCAGCCGTCGACGGACTCGTACCCGGCAATTTCCGGGGGCCGATGTTGTGGGCCCAAGGGTCTGCCTCGCGCATGATCCTGGACGTGAACCCCGAGGACCGAGACGTGGGGCTCAAGCGAATGGAGATCCTGGACCGTTCCCTGACCCCGGAACTCGTCCAGAAGAAGAACGCGTTCGTGCGCATGAAGGAGCAAGACTACAATCGAAAGATCGGGGAACTGGTGCAGCGGCTGACCACCCCCATCGGACGCAACACGGTGATCACCCACATCGATGTCAACTTCTTCGACCCCGGCTTCGAGCAGCAGGTTCTCGCCGAGGAGCGGGTGCGTGTCACGATCCTGCTGGACAGCGACGGGTTTGCCAAGTGGGCCGCCGGAAAGGGTTCCGAGGAGGTGGCCCGGGGCCTGATGCAGGATCTGGTGAGCGGGGCCTTCCACGTTCCCCGGGATCAGATCTCCATTGTCGTTGCCCCGAACTGAGAAGCCAGGGAGCATGAAGCCGGTTCGAAATCAGCCGTACACCGTGTCGTTCTCCTTCGGCGGGCCGTTGACGCCAGGGGTCAAGCTTCTGCTGACCCTCACGGGCGCTGTTTTCGTTCTCCAGATCGCGTTCCAGCGGATCCTGGGCATATCCCTGGAACCGTTGTTCGGCGTGGTGCCCACCTTTGTCACGCACCGGTTCTGGTTGTGGCAGCCGCTCACCTACCTCTTCCTGCACGCCGGGTTGCTCCACCTGGGGTTCAACCTCCTGGTGCTCTGGATGTTCGGCTCTGAACTGGAACGAGCCTGGGGACGGCGTTTCTTCCTACGGTACTACCTGGCGTGTGGTGTGGGGGCGGGGTTTTGCATCGCCCTGCTCTCCCCCGCCCCGCCCATACCGCCCTATGTCCCCGTGCCCACGGTGGGGGCATCGGGGGCGTTGTACGGTGTCCTTCTCGCCTACGGACTCCTGTTTCCCCAGCGCCGCATCCTCTTGTGGTTTGTTCTGCCGATCCAGGCCAAGCACTTTGTACTGCTCATCGGGGCCTTGGCCTTTTACGCCACGCTGACCCAACCGGGCAGCGGCGTGAGCCACCTGGGGCACCTGAGCGGACTTGTGGTGGGATACCTGATCTTGCGCGGCGGGGGGCATTCACGTCGGGTCCGGCGCTGGTATCTGGAGAGGAAGCTGCGGCGGCTCAAGAAGAAGTACCGGGTGATCCGAGGAAACCGGGACGACGGCACCCCGCCGTATGTCCATTGAGTGGATGGGGGAGCGGATCATGAAGTCGTTCCGAAAGGAACTGTGGTTCCACGTCCCCCAGCGGGCGGGGTTCGTGCACATCACCCCGCAGGTGGAAGCGGCCCTGCGGGAGAGCGGCATCCGCGAGGGGTTGCTTCTGGTCAAGACAAAGAAAATCTAGTTTTGCTGCTACTTCCTTCTCCTAGTGTTGGATCAAAATCATCCCCGGCTTCGGGGTCAACCTCCAAGAAATAGTGCATGTCCGAGAGGGGCATCGGTGCCGTACCTGTCTGCTCGAAGATTCCGCCCCTGATCGAATAGTTCCAGGGTTCCTCTTGAGAAGTGGAACGTTCTACATACACTCCGAAGCGCTTGCCCTCCGCATCCCTCCCAGCGAAAACGTGCGCGAAAAGAGAACGTCTTTCCTCAAAAGACATCTCTGAAAGCCGGGTGTAGCCGCTATGGCGCATGGCGATCATTCTTTTCGCAGCGAGGGCCCTCTCCTTAACATATTGTTGCGATGGAACGGTTGCTATTCGGCTATCAAGTTTGCAAATCTCTCCAGCTAAATAGGCTTCACGTGCTCTCAGTTCGTGCATTTTATGCCGCGCTTCCGAAGCCTTAAGAGTACCCTCCGAGATGGCATTCACGACTCGTTGGGTTTGTCTTCGAACTCCTCTCAACTCTTGTTCACAGTGGACCTTCTTTGTCTCGAGCCCCTCAATTTCGCCCTTGTTCGGGAAAGCACTCTGGATTGCCTCTTCTATCCCAGTAACATCTCCGTACATCTTGAAGACATGAACAAGCACCGCCTTTTCGATATTGTCGGCTGGAATCCAAAAGCTCGGGTCGCATTGCCTAATCGTTCCACGGGGATGTCGATAATATCTCCTCTTTCCATGATTCGTCTGGCCGAACATCGCATGTCCGCAGTGGGCGCAGAAAATCATTCGAGACAAGAGATACTCGTGCTTTATCTGCCCATGCGTGTATGTCTTGTTGGAGGATCCCCTCTCATGAATGGCAAGAATTGTTTCGTCTGAAAGTAGACGAGGAATCTTCATTGATACCTTTTCGGATATTCCGAGCCTCTTGCTATTGAATCGTATTTCCCAAACATCTCCTGATCTCTTGTTCAAAATCTTCCAAAGGTTGGATGTGTTCATTGTCATTGCCTTGGCAATGTTCTCAATCCCTGCACCATTGAGGTATTCTTCTGCCGCCAGTTTGATTTTTCTGGCTTTCTTATTATCAAGTCCCCACGAACCATTCTGAAAAGTGCGACCGTAAGGAAGCTTGCCACCCGTTGGAATACCCCGCTTCGCCCGCTCAATCCGATTGATTATTGATTTTCTGGCTTGTTCGAGAGCGAAAAACTCATTCATCTCCGTAGACATACCAAGGAAGAGTCTATGTTCTGGAGAGCGCAAGTTGTACTCAGTTGTTCCGACAAAGAACTTAATGTTGTTTCTTCTCAGAACATCCAGGCCTTTCTTGCTCCTGTAGTTGTCGCGACTCCATCTGCTAGAATCGCAAACGATCACGGCATCAAAGAGACCACTTCCAGCGTCACTCAGTAGCCGATCAAGCTTCTTCCGTTCCTCACCCACCGTCGCGTGTTCCTGTCCACTGTATAACCAACAATCCTGTGGAATCACCCCACCGAGAGACTCAACATAGGCAATGATCTGCTTCTTCTGAGTCCGCAGAGATTCCCCCTTTTTCTCCTGGGACTCGGTGCTGACCCGGATGAGAGGAGCAAATCGTAGCCCATCTACCATATGTTCGACGTTTGTGCGGTGAACAATGTGCTGGTCCAATTCGTCATCCAAAGAGTCCGGGACGATGGCAGGTTCATTTTTGCAATTCTGCGAGGGTTTTTCTCCGGACATGAACGACCTCCAATTGCTTTTTCTCTTTTATCTTCTTGGCCGTCCTGATCAGCCCGGCTTAATCAGGAAGATGCAATCAGCTTTTTCATGCCTTTGTCATCATTATTGAGTACGGGTGTTTCTTATATTATACCCTATTTTTCGCTTTTCGGAAACGCCTCAGCGCATTTTCTGCGCATTTTCTGTTTCATCCCCATTTCTATGACCTTAATCCACCCTGTTTGGGAGATGTCGGGACCGCCGAAATTCGATTGATATTGCCTGGGAATGCCCCCATCGCCATAGCATATTGCATTTGTTGTCTGCATGTAACTCATTATAATAACATGTTTTTCCACTGTTTCGACAGGGTTCCGTGCAGGCCCTAGCGAAGAAACTACTCACCCAGCAGCCCTGAACTTCTCGTAGCGCTCTTCCAGTGCGGCTCGGTCCGGCCTTTCATCCGGGCGCCGTGTGCCCGTTGGTTGAACGAGGCACCCTTAATCTGTACCCTTTGCAGGAATATGATCTGGAAGCGGTGGTTTACGTTGACAGAACGCGCAGGGCACCCAGACCAGGCCCCTCTTCGAACGGCCCGGGGGCTGGGCGTGACCTGGAGGCCCTACCACTGGATCCCCCGGAACGAGGAGGGAAGCGCACGATGAGGCGACGGGTGGTTTCGCCCCTGAAGCAGGGCTTTTCCGGCAGGACGTCCCGGGCATGTGTCGCGGCCCTGTGGCCCCTGCTGGCGGTGTTTCTCTGCAACGTGCCGGCGCAGGCGCAGGCACCCGGGCAGAAGCGTGTGGCGGTGCTGGAGTTTCGCAACCCTGCCGGGATCGCGCAGGAGCAGTTGGAGTACCTGGTGGACTCGGTGGTGCGGGGTGCGGTGCGCAAGGCCCTGCCTTCGGACCGCTACCTGCTCATAGACAAGGAGAACATGGTCACACTGCTTGAGGACAAGGGGATCCGGTTGGAGCAGGTGTGCGAGGGTGCGTGCGTGGTGGAGGTGGGCCGCAAGATCGGGGTGCACTACATCTTGACGGGCTCGGTCTGGCGCATGGGGGACCCCCTGGATGTGACCCTGAAGCTCCACGACACCACGAACGGGAACCTCATGGCGCAGGAGACGGTTTCGGGCGCAAACGCGAGTGTGCTGCGGGTGCCGCTGGAGAAGACGGTGCGTGAGGTTCTGAGCGTTCTGGCGCCGCCTCCCGGCAGGTCTGCGGTCTCTGGGCCCGTGTTCGTGGCGCCTGGGGTCGGGCCGTCGGGCTCAAGCCCCATCGCGTCAAGACATTCAAGCTGAGCAGCGATCCGCACTTCGTTGAGAAACTTCTGGACGTAGTCGGCCTGTACCTCGACCCGCCGGAGCACGCCTTGGTCCTGTGCGCCGACGAGAAGAGCCAAATTCAAGCCCTGGACCGTACTCAGCCGGGTCTGCCCTTGAAAAAGGGAAGGTGCGGGACCATGACCCACGACTACAAAACGCAACGGCGTCACGACTCTGTTTGCGGCTCTGGAACTGGCCGAGGGCAGACTCATCGGCACTTGCATGCAGAAACACCGTCATCAAGAATGGCTCAAGTTCCTCCGGCTCATCGATTGTCAGACGCCCCAGGGGGGATCTCGACATCCATCTCATCGTGGACAACTATCGAACCCACAAACATGCCAAGGTGCAAAAGTGGTTGGGCAAGCATCGCCGCTTCCATGTCCATTTCATCCCGACATCCAGTTCCTGGCTCAACTTGATCGAGCGTTGGTTCCGAGACCTGACGGACAAACGCATCCGCCGGGGGACATTCACCAGTGTCCCGGAATTGGTCGAGGCCATCATGGACTATGTTGACCATAACAATACCCATCCGAAAACTTTTACCTGGACGGCCAAAGCCGACGATATTCTCGCCGAAGTCGAACGTGCCCGAGCCGTCCTCCATAATGTGGTATCAGCTTGAGACACTGCACTAGAATGGAATGTCGTCATCTGGAGGTATCTCGTCTGAACTCGGTGACGAGAGGAACGGCGTGCCGTCGTCAAGGATTACGGCCGGGTTGTCTCGATCCATGAGGTTTTGAAGGGAGTCGGATAGATTCTTCTGCCAATCCTGAGGGAAACCTCCAATCCATGTGATGAGGGCGCTTCGAACGTTCTCATCGTTGTCCTGTATTGCCGCCGCGATAGCCTTAATGCAGCGCCCGACCTGCGGTTCACCGACGATGACTTCGGGGAGCTGCGGAAGGAAATACTTCGCAACAAAATGTCGATGATCCGCGTCGGGGTTCTCAAGTTTCGCAATAAGCACCCAAGCCGCATGGCTTCGCAGGGAGAAGCTCTTCAGGAACGAGTTTGACCATGTAGCGAGTGCCTGGGTTACTTGGCGGCCAGCGACGATCTCACCGTCCTTAATCCCGTTGATCAGCTTGTTTTCAATGCGAAGGCGTGCGACCTCGGCCACCCGCGGCCAAATGTCAGGCGTCAGCATCTGAAGGGCAGTCCGGATGGAGGCGTCGTCGGTTGTTGTACGTAGCTCCTCCGAAACCACTGCGACGTAGTTTATAAGCTGGGCCTCAGACAGCGTTGCAAGCAGGCCAGAGACGAGGTGGCGTCGCTTTTGAAGTGCTACTGCACGGCGGTTGCTGTAGATGGCAAGAAGCGCGTCGCCGCGTTTCATGGCCGGGATCTCGGAAATTAGAAGTTCCGCATATCGCTGGCCTTCAACGAATTCAGGATCAAGTACGCGGCCGATGAAGCCTTCAGCTGTAAAGGCGTTTTGTGACGCATCGAGTATCCCAAGAATGTAGTTCAGAAAGTAAATTATCGCGTCGGCTGTTTCCTTGGAATCGTTCGTAGGTTCGTGGCTGCGAGGATTGCGAATTGCCAGATAGATTCCGCGGAGGATCTGCTCAATGCCCTTCTGAACATTGCGCTCGGAATCTGTTTGCAGCGAGCTTACGCGAATACGCGGAGAGTCCCCACCTATCGCCTGCCCGACCAGCGCCGCTCCATCTCCATCAACGCCGCTTCTGTTGCGCAACACGCTGCTGAGGTGATGAACAGCCTCAAGAATAGCGTGGCTGTAATTGCCGGCGGTGTACACGCTGGCAACTGCGCCCCACAACTCCTCGGCGATATTGGACTGCAGGTTCACAATGTCACTCCCATCGGGCAAAAAGGTTTGCGATGGTGCCGAACGCCCCCGTTCATGCGCGGCTGTAAGCCGTCGCGTGCAACGACTGGTGTACGCCCGGCATGGGCATGTGCTTATGGGGTGAAAGTCCCCTGTGGGAG
>Ga0068714_10006194_pt1 | contig 12297 bp, 11 predicted proteins | sample MTBNYHSulfiMetaG_FD_62988 | JGI IMG/M metagenome (GOLD analysis project Ga0068714, IMG submission 62988) | Enrichment culture microbial communities from rom New York Harbor, USA that are MTBE-degrading - MTBE-NYH (New York Harbor Sulfidogenic)... | ecosystem: Environmental > Aquatic > Marine >... | reverse complement strand
CATTTCTGGCTAGGCGGTTGCTATATAATGGTAGTAGCTCCTATAGCGGTTCGTTATCGGTCATGAGCCTTATTTGCTGGGATAACCTGCTTCTTAGGCGCTTGGGTAAGGAAGGCGTTCGTTGATGAGTCGGTCCGTCATAAAATTTCAAGCCATTTCAGTGCTGCTTGACTTGCATACTTGTGGACATTCTGATGATTAGCTGAAAAATAAATTTAAGAAAGGAGTGGGTGAGGCGATGGCTAATCAAGACGCTGTTCAACTGGATATCAAGGATGCGATTGCGACGGTATTGTTGAACCGACCAGAGGCATTGAATGCTTTCAACCTGGAGGTATGGGCGAGCCTGCAGAAGGCAGCGCAGAGCATCAAGGAGAACCCCGATATCAGGGCGGTGATTATCACTGGCGCCGGTGATAGGGCCTTTACGGCCGGGATAGATATCAAGATGGGGACTCATCCGACGCAGGTCTTTCCGAAGTACCGGGAGGGCTACGACCCCATGTACGGCTTGAAGACGATTGTTAGCATGTATGAAGAGCTAGCCGTTCCGGTTATCGCCGCCGTCAATGGCTACTGCCTGGGGATGGGTGTGGAGTTGATACTTTGCTGCGATATCCGCCTGGCTTGTGATACGGCCATTTTCGGGCTGCCTGAAGTCCAGCTTGGGGCTATTCCTGACATGGGCAGCACGCAGAGACTGCCCCGAGTGGTCGGCCCAGGCATGGCCAAGGAACTGATTCTCACCGGCCGGAGGATTGATGCCACCGAAGCTCTGCGAATCGGCCTAGTAGAGCATGTGTATCCCAAGGACCAGCTAATACCTGAAGCGAGGAAGCTTGCTGAGGAGATATCAAAACTTGATCCGCGTATTGTTCAGGCGGCAAAAAGGGCAACCAATCTTGCCATGTCAACTCTACTCGATGCAGGACTTCGGATGGAAACTGAGATATACCTTAGTTCAAGAGGCGCTGCGCAGTTCGGTGAGACAGCCCAGCGATTTGCTAAGAAGGAATAATTTAGCCGCAGAACCTTCAACACTATCAAGATAGTAGGGCTGCCCTGTGGGGCGACTTGCGCTATCTTGGTTGAGATATAGGCACAATGACGCTATAGGAGATTAAGCTTGAGTGAATATATCATAGTCCGGGCGTTAGAGCCGCTTTTTAATCCCGGCTCGGTGGCTGTTATTGGAGCAACAAACAACTGGAACAAATGGGGTTTTTCGACCTTTTCCAGCGCGCTTGATGGATTTAAGGGGAAAGTCTATCCAGTAAACATCAAAGAGGGTGAGGTGCTGGGCCATCGGGCGTTCAAACGGGTGACGGATATACCCGGACCGGTTGACCTGGCCATTTTTGTTATTCCCGCTCCCAGTGTCCCCCCGGTTATGGAGGACTGCGTGGCCAAGGGAGTTAAGGCGGGTGTCATCATTACGGCCGGATTTGCTGAGGCTGGCGAGGAGGGGGAAAAACTACAGGATGAGGTGGTAAGGATAGCCAGAAAGGGGAGCATCCGCTTCGTTGGCCCCAACTGTATGGGTATGTGGAGTGCGTCTTCGAATCTGAGAGCTTTTATGTTCCCTATGCTGGTTATGAATGGCCCGCTGGCTTTCGTCTCTCAGGGTGGTAATGTTGGCGGTGCGGTGGCGATGTCAGGATATGAACGGGGGGTGGGTTTTCATCGATACGTAAGCTGTGGCTGCGCCGCTGATATTCAGATTGAGGATTATATCGAATACTTTGGTGAGGATCCTGAGGTCAAAGTTATTCTGACCTATATTGAGGGTTTGAATAACGGCAAACGATTTATCGAGAAAGTAAGTCAGGTAACGAAGAAAAAGCCGGTAATTGCTTTGAAGCCGGGGAAGACAGAGGCCGCGGCCAGGGCGATAAAGTCTCATTCTGGAGCCCTGGCCGGTTCCAATATTATCTATGACACGGTATTCAGGAAAGCGGGAGTAATCAGGGCGGAGACTGGTGAAGAATTGCTGGACATTGCTCTCGGGTTTCTAACTCAGCCGCTTCCCAGGGGCAGGAATGTAGCCATCCTGACGCCGGGTGGAAGTTACGGTGTGCTGTGTGCTGACTCGTGTGCCTCCGAAGGGCTAAATGTAGTTAGGCTACCCGAGGAAACCATCGCGGCACTGGATAAAATATTCCCGCCTCGCTGGAGCCGTGGTAACCCTGTTGACCCTGCTGGGGACAGGAATTTTATTGCTTATCTCACCGCACCGGATAAGATTTTGCCACTGGACGAGGTAGATTCGCTAATATTCATGGGTTTTGGCAGTTTTTCCAGTTTCGCGCCAATGATATCCTTTCTGGGTTCCAGCTTCTCTCAGGTCTTTGCTGCCACTCTTCCCTCTCTGGAGGAATTGGAGCAACGTATTTCCGCGGTTGTCCCGGTTCTTAAATCAGGTAATGCTGCAGAAATTGACAAGCTTGTCCGCCCTGCTATCTCTATGTTTGCTTTCTTTCTTGGTGTTGACGATAAAGAGGAGATAGATGATTTTACCCGATTGGTCACCGGCGCAATGGCTACTGGTGAAGTTGATGCCTCATTTCTGAGCGAGCTTCCCCAGCTAATCGCTTTTAGAACCGCTAAAGCTAACGGAGAAGCAAAACTACCGGTTAGACTCGCGGAGGCGGTGGATTCTCTTTTGAGTGGCGTGATTCGTCACTGGGTAAAAAGCTACGGGAAGCCGCTAATCACAACCTCCTTTACTGAAGGTGTGTCGCATTTACGGGGCACTCATTTCGCCTATCCTTCAGGTCAAAGGGCTGCTCGTGTACTGGCCAAGCTGGTGGAATATAAGGAGTATCTGGAAAGAGAAGGAATTTACCGCGCCTAGAATAATAAGGTAGTCGGTAAGTCCGGTTTCAATTGGGGGGGACTTTGGCGGAGGCTAGGAAGTTAACGTCTTATAAGTGTAAAGCGGCTCGTTATCGGTTATCAGTCTGGTTTGCTGTGACAACTCTGCTCTAAGGTGTTTGGGAAGGGAAAGCAGTCCTTGATGGCTCAGTCCATCGTAGAATTTCAGGTTATTAAGCGCCCTGGCTGAAATCCTTGCGTCTATCTCATCGGGTGAGAGTGTGGCCGGATTAAGGCTGGCCGAGGCGAGGCAGAATCCCCAGGGGCCACCAAAGCAGGGAATGTCCACCTGATAAGGGCAAACTATGGGGAAAATACTTCTCAAAGTGTTGTAAACTGCGGAGAGATTCAGCAGTTCTTGAAGGCTGGCTGACCCGGCCTGGACACTGATAATGCCATCGGTGCTCAACCGTTCTCTTACTATCCGGTAGAATTCCTGAGTGTACAGTAAATAGGCCGGCCCTTCTTCGATAGGGTCAGGCAGGTCGATAATAATTAAGTCGAAGGTTTCGTCGGAATTGGCGAGATATTCTCTGGCATCGGTATGGCGTAGCTCTAATCGTTTGTCTTCAAAAGCACCCCGGTTGTAATCAGGCAAAAATATTTTACAGGTAGCTATCACCTCTTCGTCAATATCAATCATAACCACCCGTTTCACGGTGTTATGAGACAATACTTCCCTGGCGGTAGCTCCCTCTCCGCCTCCAGCAATGAATACCGTTTCCGGACACGGATGGGTTATCATTGCTGGCTGCACCAGTGCCTCGTGGTAGACATACTCATCCGTCTCGCTGGATTGTATCTTACCATCCAGCACCAGGCACATACCGAAGCTACCGGTACGAATAACCTCAATAGACTGGAACCTGGTATGACCGGTATACAGCACCTCTTCGATGCTGTGCATTTGAATCAGGTCTCGGCTTATTCTATCGAGGAACCATTTATCAGGGTCTGCGTCCATAAATCTTTTCCCGAACCACTCTATGGGGTATCTAAGATTCCTCTCTGTATCTCCAGAACAGTGTGGTTCTTGGCTCCAAGCTCCCTAATCAGTTTCTGCGCTGCCTTCTCTGGCTTAACGGAATTTCCGCAGGTAAAGATATCGACAGCAGCGTAGCCGCATTCTGGCCAGGTATGGATGAAAAGATGGGATTCAGCGATGATTACCACACCACTGACACCATGAGGATTGAACTGGTGAAAGGATTCCCCAAGGACAGTGGCCCCGGCTTCGCTCGCTGCCTCTGTCAGGACGGCTTTAAGAAAGCTTAGGTCATTTAATACCTCCCTGTTGCAGTCTTTTAGTTCCAGCAGTAAATGTCTTCCTAGTGCATTCAATCACCTGCCCCCCTTTTAAGATTTCCCGGGCCTTGTTCTATAAGTGGCCTGGGCACAAACGAGATTTTATAACAAAATACGTAAATAATCAATATGTGATACTTGCAAATGATAAGTCAACCTGGCATGAAGTACAGTCAAACTAGTCCTTAGTTGTGTAAATCCGCGCTACAATCGGGATTCTTCGCTTCGCTCAGAATGACAGACGTATAATGTCCCCCTGAGCGAAGGGTCTCATCGCTCAGGACATGTTAACACCTATTTCTGCAACCGGCATTAGTCAAGCACACCAAGCCCCTTTATGTTGGCTGTTTATGCTCTGAGTAGCGGACTAAGCAACCTGAAGTCTTGGCTACAGAAATGGGAAATAGTATCGCGTGAGGGCGTCGTAATCTCTCTGGAGGGAATTATAGAGCCTGGCGTTTTCCAGGGCAATAGCACCCAGATTGGCCGCTGCCCCTACGAAATAGATGTCGTCCTCTGTGAACTGGCGAGGTTCTGCGGTGTACACCCTGATTACTCCGATAATTTCCTCTCTGAGTTTTACTGGGACAGACAGTATTGAGGCAACTCCTTCTCGCTTGGCCTCTAGCTGGTACTGGATTCGTTTGTCCTTGGTGGCGTCCAGAACGGTTACTGGCTTGCCCTCCAGTGCTTCAGCGATACTCTTATCGGCCGAGATTTGACCTTTCTGGACATACCAGTCGCTCAGTCCGCAGGCTGAGGCGTGAAGCAAAAGCTTTTTATCCGGGGTAAGCAGCATCAGGGCACAGCCTTTGGCTTCTAAGGCACTGGCCACATTCTCGACAAGTGAGCGGAGTATCGCCCCGGGAGCACCTATGGAGTTAACGACAGCCGCTATCTCATATAAGCTTTGATAATAATTGCGCTCGGTTTTACCCATACCCCACCTCCTTAGCTTCACTTGTTCAGCTAGCTAATCCCAATCCTTTGTAGACCGTCGCAAAATCAAAGTGTTGCTCCATGATTTCAGTCAGTTTTGGCAGCTTATTCTCCTGGTTAAATTTAGCCCTGCCCAGCGCCTCTTCAATTTTAGTCGCTGTGGTGGAGACATCGTCTTTGACCTGAATAATGGGGATATCTTTCTTTTCTGCCTGGGCGGAAACAGCGGGGTAGGGTATTCCCTCCCCGGAGAGGACCAGACATCTGGTTGAGGTCTCCAGAGCAGCTAACTGCATATCTGGACGACTGGTTCTGAGTACCACTGCCTTATTGTCTTTAATGCCAAAGTATTCCGGGCCGGAATCGACGTTCCTCGCTCCGAGCATAATGTTTTCCGCGAGCTCGTCTGCTTTCTCAGCACCACGCAGCGTTTCCCCTTCAATAAACTCAACCAGCTCGCCGATAGTCGGGGCAAAGAGCGTTCTGTCCTCAGGTAAAACTCCGATAATTTTTACTCCAGCCTGTTCAGCCTGAACGGATGCCTCACTGCTTACTTGCTCCAGGCGGTTTCCGGGCACCCTGTTTAATACTATTCCGAGTAAGCATTCTCCAAGACCCTTGTAGCTATCTATCGCCTTGAGTAACTCTTTAGAGTAGCTTTCCACAGCAATAACCCTGGCATTCAATTTATCCACGGTATCACGAGCCGCCTGGTTCTGTATAGAAATGCCTTCTACAATTACCACGTCTTTACCCTGAGCGACCTTGTCATAGGCTTCCTTAACCCTGCTTTTCATGTTACCTTCATCACTGAAAGTGGGGGCAATGATGTCCACCGGTTCCTTTAGAGCCAGGACGTGTTTTATGAATTCAACATCGGGGTCCGCATTTTCCACAGAAGTACTCTTACTGCCCGCGATAACCGGCTTGAAGAAACCTACTTTTTTGCCTGCCTCTGACAGGTGTTTGCCCAGGCCAGTGCAAACTGTGGTTTTCCCGCTGCTTTCACCCAGGGAAGTTACATACAAAGCGACCAAGCTACACCTCCATTGCCCAGAATTTGAAACCGTAATGCTATTATAACCTGTCTCATCTTGTTGGTAAAGACTTTAGCTTGTTTCTTCCCAGCAACAGTGTGCAGGTTTATCCGGAGATTCTTTATTCCAGGTTTGTGGCTGGTCTTGAGGTAATAGCCTTGACCCTGCGCTCAAAGACACTGCGTTCGAGCAGGACACGGCGTTGACATTTAAGGCATTTGATTCCAATATCAGCCCCCAGCCGCACCACCTCCCATTCGTAGCTGCCGCAGGGGTGCTTCTTCTTGAGGCGGACAATGTCACCTAAATTAATGTCTAAGACCACTGGCTATCTACCGTGAAAGGCTGGATAGATGCTGGTTAATCTGCTCGCGTAGCTCGGAAGCAGCACGCCGGGCTGCCTCGGCGAAATCGCTGCCCCGTGAGGCGTAGATAATCTGCCGCGAGGAGTTGATAATCGCCTTCTCCCCTCTAGCATCAACCCCGTAGCGAATGGTTAGAGCCAGATCTCCACCCTGTGCCCCGATGCCCGGTATCAAGAGAGGCAGGTCAGGATAATTTAGCCGGATTTGCTTTAGCTCATCGGGATAAGTGGCGCCGACAACCAGCCCGATGTTGCCGTACGTGTTCCACTGGCTGGCTTTAAGGGCTACTATCTCAAAGAGGGGGTGCTGTCCATCTTCTACCTCACAGCGGAGGGACTGGAAATCAACCGCACCAGCGTTTGAGGTACGGCACAGGATGAATATTCCCCTGTCATGGTACTGAATAAAGGGGTCTATAGCATCAAAGCCAAGATAGGGATTCACTGTAGCGGCATCGAAGTTGAAGTAAGAAAAGATAGCCCTAGCATAGGCTTTCGCCGTATTTCCAATATCCCCACGCTTGGCATCGGCTATTACCGGGATATTATCAGGCACATAGTCTACGGTGCGCTTGAGAGCCTCGAATCCACCAGCCCCGCCAGCTTCGTAGAAAGCGAGATTGGGCTTATAGGCACATACCAGGTCGGCGGTGGCATCAATAATGGCCCTGTTGAACTCGAAGATGCTCAGACCATCGGGTATTAATTCCGGGTCGGAATCAAGTCCCACGCAGAGCAGACTCCTGTTTTTACGGGTGGCGCCGGTCAGTTTCTCAACGAAATTCATATTGTATTTCCCTGGCAATATCGAGGCTGGGTTGATAATATCAGTGACGGAGAGGTAGCGTCAAGTAGGACTCACTTGACAGTCATCAGACCGCCTGAATATCATTAAGATAAGGGAGGTGGTAAAGATGGGCAAGGTATATTTAATTGATGTTACTAACCGTGATGGGGTGCAGACAGCCAAGCTTGGCCTGTCAAAGCTGGCCAAGACTATGCTCAACATGTATCTTGACGAAATGGGGGTATACCAGAGCGAATTCGGTTTTCCGACCACCAGGCACGAGTCCAATTACCTGAGAGCCAACCTAAAATTGCAGGCGATGGATGTCCTGAAGTCTATCCGCCTGTCAGGTTGGATGAGAGCCACGGCTGAGGATGTGGAAAAGGCTTTTAGACTGGTGCCAGAGCTAAAGGTGCTTAATCTTTCTATTTCTACCTCAAGCCAGATGATTAGAGGCAAGTTTCTGGGTTCTAAAAGCGAAGAAGACATACTGTCACTGGCAGCTGAAGCGATAGAGGCGGCTAAAGCGCATGGTGCTGAAAGCATCGGGGTTAATGCTGAAGATGCTTCCAGAACGGACACTGATTTCCTGCTTCGCTTCGCTGCTTTAGCTAGGGAACGCGGGGCAGACAGGTTCAGGTACTGTGATACGCTTGGCTATGATAACCCCTTTACCATATACGAGGCCTGCAAGCTGCTGGCACAGGAACTGGATATACCTATCGAGCTTCACTGTCATGGCGACCTGGGCATGGCGGTAGCTAACTCTGTGGCCGGGGCAATGGGAGTTATTGATGGTGGGCAGGATGCCTATATCAATACCACGGTAAACGGTATTGGTGAAAGGGCAGGGAATGCTGACCTGGTGGCGGTGGTGCTGGCGCTCAAGAAGTCAAAGGGGCTGGCCAGGAAGTATAAGTTTGGTGTGCCGATTCGACTATCAATGGCGTGGAAAATCTGTAAATATGCCAGCTATGCTTTTGGCGTTCCCATCCCGATAAACCAGCCCGGGGTTGGGGCTAATGCCTTCGCTCATAGCTCGGGTATTCATGCTGACGGTGTGCTGAAAGACCCGGAAAACTACGAACTCTATGATTTTAAAGAGCTGGGCCGGGGTGAGCCGGAGATGGTGGAAACAGGCCGGGAAATATGCTCTGGTGAGTATAGCGGTATTTCTGGCTTTAAGCATCTTATGGGTAAGATGGAAATACACTTTGAGAGCAGTGAAGAGGCGGAAGAGATTCTTGAGCTGGCCAGATACGCTAACGTGCTGGCACAGAAACCTCTGGTAGCTGACGAACTGCGCTTTATTGCCCGGTATCCCGATATTACCCGTCAATTACTTACGATGACACCACTCAGTGAATCCGCTTATCGTCAGGTAGAAGTTTGAGACAGGCCGGGCTGCTCAGGACGCGCCTTTCTTTAGCCTGGCAATGATGGCATCGGCCATTTCTGATGTACCGGCGGCGGTGGGGTCGTCCCGGTCTGGTTTCAGGTCGTAGGTCACTGATTTGCCTTCCTCCAGGACGGCGGTGACGGCAGCTTCCGTTCTTTCGGCAGCTTCCCTCTCACCGATGTAGCGCAGTAGCATGATACCGGATAGTATGGCTGCCAGCGGATTAACCTTATTCAGGCCGGTGTATTTGGGGGCGCTACCATGGGTGGGTTCAAAAATGGCTATCTCATCGCCCAGGTTGGCTCCCGGGGCTACTCCCAGGCCACCAACGAGTCCGGCGCATAAATCGGAGACAATATCTCCATAGAGATTGGGTAGCAGCAGCACGTCAAACTGCTGTGGTCGCTGGACGAGCTGCGCGCAGAGGTTGTCCACGATGATGTCCTCGAAATCAATGTCGGGATAAGAACCAGATACCTGGCGGGCAACCTCTAAAAACAGGCCATCGGAGAATTTCATGATGTTTGCCTTGTGGACGGCACTGACTTTTTTACGCTTATTGGCCCGGGCATACTCAAAGGCGAACTGGGTAATTCTTCTGGTGGCTGTCTCGGAGACTGGTTTAATGCTGATGCCGGAATCCCCGGGTATTTTTACTCCCGTGCTTTGCTCGATGAAGGACAGCAGTTTTCTCGTCTCTGCCTCACCTTTAGCAAATTCGATGCCGGCGTAGAGGTCTTCCGTGTTTTCCCTGACGATGACGATATCTACGTTGGCATATCTTGAAGGTATACCGGGGTAACTGCGGCAGGGACGGAGGCAGGCATAGAGGCCGAGCGTCTGGCGGAGGGCAACATTGACACTCCGGAATCCTGTACCCACGGGAGTAGTTGTTGGCCCTTTGAGGGCTACCTTATTCTGCTTAATTGAATCAAGAAGGCGTTCGGGCAGGAGACTGCCTTCTTCTTCAAGAGCACCGACCCCGGCGTTGGCCACCTCCCACTCAAATTCCACGTCAGTAGCTTCCAGAACCCGTCTGGCAGCTTCAATCACTTCCAGCCCGACGCCATCGCCGGGTATCAGGGTAACGGTGTGCTTCAATCTATTTCTCCTCCGGAACAAGGACAAAGTCCCTGTACTTCTTGATGTAGGGAATTAGCCCGCCTTCATTCAGGATGCGGAGCATAATCTCGGGCAGGGGGTTGAAAGTAAGCTCAGTACCATTGGTCAGGTCATGAACCCTGCCTGATTTCAGGTCTACCTCCAGCTCATCACCTTCATTGATAGTCGCAGTATCGCAGATGAGTACCGGCAGCCCGATATTGATGGCGTTGCGGTAGAAAATGCGGGCCAACGATTTGGCCAGGACAGCACTGACGCCGGCCATCTTGATGACCAGCGGGGCGTGCTCCCGGCTGGAACCAAGCCCGAAGTTCTTACCCGCGACCACAAAGTCGCCCTTTTTCACCCGCCGGGCAAAGGCAGGGTCAGCGTCTTCCAGAACGTGCCTGGCTAACTCGGGTAAATTGCTGCGCAGGTGCAGCAGTCTTCCCGGCACAATGTGGTCGGTAGAGATATTATCACCGAACTTGAAGGCTCTGCCTCTTAGCATTTATAAAAACTCCCGGGGGTCGGTTATTTCACCGGTGATGGCAGTGGCCGCAGCGGTGGCCGGACTGGCGAGATAAATAAAGGCCTCAGGATTGCCCATACGCCCCTTGAAGTTGCGGTTCGCCGTCGAAAGGCAGACCTCGCCGTCTCCCAGTACGCCCTGGTGTACTCCCAGACAGGCAGCACAGCCCGGCGGAACAATAGTTGCCCCCGATTCAACCAGAGTTGAAATGTACCCCTGAGCTATAGCTGCCAGTAGAACCTTCCGGGAAGTTGGGGCAACGATAAGCCGGGTTCGGGGGTGCTGCTTCCTGCCCTGTAGCATGCTGGCGGCAATAGCCATATCGTCCAGCCGTCCGTTGGTGCAGGTGCCTATGAAGACCTGGTCGACATGAGTTCCGGTCAGTTCCCTGGCTAAAGCGGTATTATCGACGGTGTGGGGCATGGCTACCGTTGGCTCAAGACGGCTGGCGTCAATCTCAATTGTGCTTTCGCAGGCTGCATCCGGGTCTGGGCTGAGCGGGATAAAGCGTTCCCCTCTGCCTTCTTCCGTGAGATAGCTCTCAGTTACGCTATCGGAGGGGAAAAGCCCGACCTTCGCCCCGGCCTCTACCACCATGTTGGCTATGGTGAGGCGACCTGACATCGGCATGGTGCCGACAGCTTCGCCGCCAAACTCCAGCGCTTTATAGGTGGCGCCGTCGGCGCCAATCCGCCCGATGAGGTGAAGGATAAGGTCCTTGGCGTAGACCCTCCTGATAAAGTGGCCATTGACCACAACTTTGATTGTCTCCGGTATACGCAGCCAGGTCTTGCCCAGAGCAATGGCCACGGCGATATCTGTAGAGCCCATGCCTGTAGCGAAGGCACCTAAGGCGCCAGCCGTAACGGTATGAGAGTCAGCCCCGACGATAACGTCCCCCGGGCTGGCCCACGATTCGGCTACTATCTGGTGACAGACACCCTCGCCAACTTCACTTAAAATGGCGCTCTTCTCTCTGGCAAAGGTTCTGAGAAAGGCGTGGTCGTTGGAAAGTTCTCTGGCCGGACTGGGTGCGGCGTGGTCGAGGAAGATAACGGTTCTTTCCGGGCAGTAAAGAGCATCCAGGCCGGTTTCAGTATACTGCCTCAGTGCCAGGGGGCCGGTGCTGTCCTGTACAAAGACCAGGTCGAGCGGGACAACAATAATATCGCCCGCACGAACAGCCTGGCCGGACCTGGCGCTGAGGATTTTTTCGACTAAGGTCTTACCCATTATTCTCGCTTCCTCTCTGCTCGAATTCTAGGACTTCGGCAGTGGCGAGTCAAGCTTTGCGATGCTAACAGAGTAATCCCGCCGGGTTCATCGAAGTCATACAGAGCGCTTCAATTGATTTAGCCCAGGCAGTCTGATAATATGGTACGTAAGGTGGAACCAACCGAGTCCGGGATTTCATTGGGTTAACAAGAGAGAGGAAGATGGCAGAAACCAGAGGAAAGATTTCACGCAAGTTTTCTACGGAGGTGAGTGAAGAAGTACTTAAGACCGACCTGGAGAATTACCGGCGGTTGGCCGTGGAGCTTGGTGCCTCAGAGGCAAAAGTTATACCCGCCGAATGGGTACAGGTGGACGAGAGGGTGAGGCTCAAATGCGCTATCCCTCCCTGTCCCAACTACAATCGATGTGGCAACTGCCCGCCTTATACTCCTGAACCGGAGTTTATGCGCAAGGCGCTGGCCCGCTATAGCTGGGCAATCCTCTTCAAGAATGATGTCCCGGTGGAAGATTTCGCCGATGTTTCCCGGTATTATCCTCACGGAAAGATGCACCAGAAGAAGACCGATGAGATTGCGGCCAAGGTGGAAAGCCAGGCTTTTGCCGATGGCTACCGTTTTGCCATAGGCCTAGGGGCTGGCGGGTGCCGGGATACATTATGTGACGGCGGATTGTGTCAGATGCTCGATGCCGGCCGCTGCCCGCATATATTGAGGGCCCGTCCCT
>Ga0068714_10006193_pt1 | contig 12298 bp, 11 predicted proteins | sample MTBNYHSulfiMetaG_FD_62988 | JGI IMG/M metagenome (GOLD analysis project Ga0068714, IMG submission 62988) | Enrichment culture microbial communities from rom New York Harbor, USA that are MTBE-degrading - MTBE-NYH (New York Harbor Sulfidogenic)... | ecosystem: Environmental > Aquatic > Marine >... | reverse complement strand
CTGTCGTTGCCAGGCGTCCCTGCCCATTCGTGATAATGAATTCGAAGTTGATTCTTGCAGCATCCGACCAATGTAAGACCCCCTCGGTAATGAATTCTTCCTGAAATCGCAGGGGCAAATGGTAGTCCACGTGCAGTTTCTTGACAGGTGCCAGAATTCCATTGTTGTAGAAATCCATGTAACCAATGCCATACCTCTCCCCCAGCGCAGCCCTGGCGTCTTCGAAGAAGCTTGCATAGCGCCCATGCCAAACAATGCCGAGTGGATCTACCTCCTCGAACCGAACCCTTCTCTTCACTTTGAGCCTCAGGGGCGCAGGTTGCCCTTCAATAGTGGGGAAGTACGATTTGATCATGCGTTGCACCCTCCTTTGTCAGCGAATTGCATCAGGAAGGAGGAAGCGAGTTCCCCGAAAGCGGTAAGGCGGGCTTCGCAGCCGCGCTTTCCCTCGATCAGCCGCTGCCGGCACCAGACAACAATCTCCTGTCCGGGCCGTAGTTCGCGGTGAAACTTGGCATTTCTTATGGCTACAAGCTCCAAGGACTCTCCTGTCAGTTCCTCGGCCACAGTGAGCGCTGTCATGATTTGGACAATGGCTGGAAGGATTGCATAGCCAGGGAAGTGCCCCGAGAAGCCCAAGAAATCGGATGCGAAACAGAAGCGTCTCGTTGCCGTACCCACTTCAACGAGCTCCACACCAGCCACAGCAGATTCGATGACGGCACGCTTTAATCTGTTCATCTGCTTTCTCGACTCTGTATCATCGCATCCAGGTTGTTCCCGGGATCCGTCACTTTCCCCGGTAGAGAGCAGGGATTACTAAAAGCGCGGAGGGTATGGCAATGCCGATCCCCAGCAGCACGGTCACGCCTATTGAATGCAGCGCTGGGTGCTTGGCAAGGACCAGGGCGCCAAAACCAGCCAGGGTCGTGAGGCCGGAGACGAGGACGGCCTGGGCGGTGCCATGGTCATAGCCCTGCGAGATCTTGGACACCATGAAAATGCCATAGTCCACCCCAAGGCCAATGACAAGGATCGTCGCCACGATGTTGAATAGATTGAATTCCCAACCGAGCGCGCCCATGAGGCCGAACATGAAGATCAGGCCCGTCAGCACCGGCACCAAAGCATAAAAGATCTTCTTGGGATCACGGAATAGAATACTGAGAAAAACAAGGATCACCAAAGACGCCTTGCCGATAAAACCGGTGAAGTCGCGGCTGATCGTGCTGCTCAGGAGTTCACTGAAGCGCCTTTGGGATAAAAACCGCAACCCCTTAGATCGGCCATCGAGTTGGTCCATGACGCCAGCCATTTCGGGTGCATCCGGAACCAGCGTTAAGATCTGAGTCTTATTCCCTTTTTCGAAGATCATGGTATCAACCAGTTCCCCCAACCCGCACTGCCTAAGGGCCTCAAGAGTGATTGGAGCCGGGCTGTCCCCAAGCCATTCAAAAAAAGGGGCAAAAGCATTTTGCGAAAAACCCTGGCGCGCTCCCTCCCGTTCCAGTTGATCTCGAAGCCAGCTCCTTCTTTTCTCGGACCAAAAAGCGGCCCAGCGCTGCCGGCTCTCGCTCTGCCTCTGCGCTGGGGGGAAAATAGGGGCCAGGCTAACCACCTCTCTTGAAACCGCCTTCGGTGCGAAGTGGGCGAAGAGATCATCATTTGCCTTCAAAGCGGTCTGGAGATCTGATCCTTCAGCGAAAATCAGCGCTCTTGCCCGGAAATTTCCCCAGGCTTCCTGGAAGTTCATTTCCGCTCTGCGAATCTCCTCTGGGACCAAGTTCAGTGATCGTAGATCACCCTGAAAGCGAAGTGTGGCCGTTTGCCAAAGGCACAGAGCTAGCACGCCCCCCCAAATGCCAAGAATCCATGAGCTGGAAGGAGGCCATCTCCGGTAATTTTGAGGTTCCAATAAGCGATCTTTTCTCGCAGAGGGAGTGATGAGATGCGGAAAAACGATCAAGGAGAGAATCAAGGATGCCGCCATGCCCGTTATAGAAAACACAGCCAGCTGCCGTTGGCCTGGCACACTGGAAAAGAGCAGCACACTAAACGCTCCCATGGTCGTCAGCCCGCCGAAAAGCACGGGCTGCGAAACCTCCGTCAGGACTTTCGCTGGTTTGTGCCCTCTGGATCGTAGGGCAAAGTATATGTGAGTGGCAAAATCGACAGAGATCCCCAGCAATACAGAACCAAAACCAATGGTCACGGCAGAGACCTCTTCGAAAACCAGAGAAACGCCCACTGTGGCGATGCAGAGCACGGAGACCGGGACAAGAAAAAGAAACAGCGCCCTCCAACTGCGAAGAAAGAGGAAAAAAAGGCCCAGGATTCCCGCCCCTGAAATGCTCAGAACCACAAAGAGATCCCGCTTCATCGTTTCAGCGTTGGCCAGGGTATAACGGTGAGCGCTGATCAGGCTCACTTCGATTTGGTGAGGAACTAGGTTGCGTACCAGCTCGTTGAAGGTTTTCATCAATACCCTGCATCCGTTGGCATCCGTGATTGCCACTGGGGTATCGGCGATTAGCAAGACGTTTCTACCATCCGCACTCAGGAAATGATTCTCTTCCACCCGAATCCCCGGAACAAGGTTCAAAAAGCGGAGCTTTTCAAGGACGATGGATCGAAGCCCCAGGGGATCTGACTGCACAAGGTGCTTCATCCACCATCCCTCCGGGGAAAGGAGTTGATCATAGATCTCACTCAAACGCGTGCGGATCTTCTCCGGCGTGAGACGTGTCTCTATTTTTAGCATATCCTGAGGCGTTACAAGATTGGGCAGGACTTTCATGAGCCAGGAGAAAGTCCCCATGCCCGAACCCAGTAAGGGGCTTGAGACCACATGGCTAAATATGGGCGGATTCATGGACTTCGCTAGACGGTCACCCGCTTCAATAAGATCCCTGCTGCTGGTCCCTGGCGGACCATTGAGATTCACAAAGACTTTGCGGGCAAAAGGTGCGTGCTCAAGAAGCCGAAATTGAATCGCCACATCGGAGTGATCGTCCGGCAGCATGGATTGAATATTTTCCTGAAGATCAACCCTTGTGAATGCCGCCATACTGCCCCCTACGATCGCCAGGGTGACTGCATAGAGGACGATCCGATGCCGAGAGAAAAAATTGTACAGGAGTGAAAAGAGGGCGTAAGCACCACCTTCGGTCAAAACAGCTCCTTGCTGAGCGGCCCATTGAGCACCATGTTGAAAAAGCGGATGCGCATGAAGTCCCCGCCAGTTTCGTAAACTTCCATTGCACGCAAATGGCTGCCATCGGCCGCAAAGAAAAGGACCATAAAATCCAGGAAATTTCCCTCCATGGGAGAAATCGGCACAAGCTTCACCTCGGCGGGTTTGTCTTGCAGCACCGTCACCTGATAGCGTTGCTCCAGCCACTCGAAATCGGCCCTGGCCCAGGCGAACACCTGCCCCACGAAAACCCGGAGGATCGGTTCACGGGAGATCTCAAAGCGCTGTGACGCGGTCTCCTCACCGCGCCATCGTCTTGCCCTGTTTCCGTTTACCACGAACCCAAAAGAGACGGGGGCAGTCAATTCCCAGCGTAGCTTGTCCGGTTTTTGATAATAGAACCTACCCCGGGATATCGGGGGGTCCTTGAGCATGGCCAGGTGTTTTTCCTCAACAAAATCACTCGAGAGGGTGCTCACAGTGGAAGCTGCCCTTGCAATCTGGGCAAACACCGCACGTTTCGGGGGGACCGAATTCTGCTTCGGACTGGACTCAGCACCGAGCGCCACTTGCGGCAAGATCATGATGGCAACCACGAGGAGGCTCTTTTTCATACACCATTTCCCTCCGCCTGGCTGTCTTGAGGCACCCACAACTTCAAGGTCCCTGTAGCCATGGTCTGCCCTTCCCGCAGGACCTCGCCTTCTGCCACAAAAAAGCCTTCGATCATTCCTATGGTTTTCACCCTGATCCGCAGAAGGTCTCCCACAAAGGCTCTGCCCATGACGCTGAAATGGCGAATACCCACTAGAAACCCTCGCCCCACAGCCCTGCCCTTGCAAAGGTCGTCATACCCTTTCACTGCAGCATAGGACTGTGCCATCAGTTCGATCATGGCCACTGGATCCAGGCTCCCGTCTTCGCCGAGCAGGACGCCGTCGGCCCGCACTGAGGCCTCCGCCACACCGCTGCGATTTTCCACCTCCAATAGCCGGTCCACCAAACGCAACGGCGAGCCGTGGGGAATAAGCATCTCGGCCTGAATGGGAAGAGACAGGCCCTTCATCTCAGACAAGAGGACCTCCCTCTGGTTGTTCCATCTTCATGCCGCATCTGTGCAATGTTTTCCGCCATCACGGCTTTCACCATCTTGCGCATTTCCATATGGCCGGATGGCCCGGAAAACGGCCGCGGATCAACGGCTGACAGTGCTCTCAGACGCACCCGCGCAGGCCGCATCCACAAGGAACCCGGCGGAAGAAGTTCATCGGTCCCCGTAATACATAGGGGAACCAGGGGCGTACCCGTTGCAACAGCAAGTCTAAAAGCACCAGAATGAAAGCGCTGAAGCTGCCCATTTCTGCTGCGGTGCGACTCCGGGAAGAAAAGCAGAAAGCTCCCTCTGCAAAGTGCATCTTTGCCCGCTTCCAAGGTCTCCTCCCAGCCCATTTTTTCCACATCCAGGTAGCGAGCCATCCGCATGAAAGGGGTATACCAAAACATCTTGAATGGCCAGGAGCGAATGGCGAAGATCACATTGCTGAAAGGAAGAGCGCCCATAAAGTAAACATCGAAAAAGGAGAGGTGGTTCAGAACCAAAATGGCAGGGGGTTTCGCGCGACATTGCCCAAAACCTTCCCTCGTGAAATGGACAAACGGTGCCGCAATGAAAAGCCATACCCTGCCATAAATCCAGATCAACGCCCGAATAGTGCGCTCGGTGCTCCACCGCATCGGGATTCTCACGGCCAAATAGGCGAGGGGGGAGATGAGGATGACAAGGATGGTCCACAGGACCAGAGCGGGTAAAACCGTCAGGTTCATCAAGGCCGTCTTCAGGAGGTTTCGCTCCCCGCAACCTGACAGAACTCTTTCATTGAATGCGGTTTCTGTCAAAACGGATTACGCTGTCGCTTCCAGCAGATGAATTTTGTTGATCACGAATTGATGGATGTCGCCCAGGGTACGGATGTGGCGGATCTCTTCTTCCTCGCGGATCTTGAAACCGAACGCGTTTTCCAGCACAATCACCATGTCAACCCGATCCAGGCTGTCCAGTTCCAGATCATCAAGCAGGATCGCTTCCGGAACCATGTCATCCATGTTGAGCTCAAACTCCTCCGCCAGAGAGGAATTAATCAGCTCGATGATCTCTTCGTCAGTCATGCTCATATCTCCGTAATACGATGGAAGAGTTTACGCCTCCGAACGCGAAATTGTTCTTGATGGCCGCCTGAACTTCCCTGCTCTCCATTGCCCTCAAGTGATGGATAATTTCGCAGGACGGATCCACATGATCCAAGTTCAGGGTAGGAATAAGAAAGCCCCCTTTCATCATGTGGATCGTTGCGATCAGTTCGAGAGCGCCACTGGCAGCCATGGTATGACCTATATGGCCTTTCAGACTGCTCACTGGAACCCTATCGCCAAAAAAGCGGTGAATGGCCTGGCTTTCCGCCGTATCTCCCTGCTCCGTGCCTGTGGCATGGGCGTTTATATAATGGATCTCTTCAGGGTTCAGCTGCGCATCGACCAGGGCATTCTTCATGCAGATCTCCATGGAGGCCATGTTGGGATTTGCCATATTGGAAGGATCGGAAACCGTAGCAAAACCAATCACTTCCGCAATGATATCTACCCCTCTCCTCTGGGCGCTCTCAAGGGATTCAAGCAGTACAACGCCGCTACCTTCGGCACAAACTACCCCGTCACGGTCACGATCGAATGGGCGGGGGGTCTGGCTGGGCCGGTCATTGAAATGGCTCGATGCGGCATTGATGATGTCAAAGGTTGCCGTGGCCAGAGGATGAAACTCCTCTGCCCCTCCGCAGAGCGCCCAGCTTTGCTTTCCAAGAGCGATCATTTCATAGCCGTAGCCCACTGCCTGACAGCTGGTGGAACAGGCCGATGAGGGAGAAAGGATTCTTCCAGTGATGCCCAGAGCCTGCGCCACATTGGCCGCACAGGAATGATTCATGATCTGAAAGAAAACCGTTGACTTCACCTTTTCCAGAGTGCGGGTGGAAAGATAGTCCCGAAAGAACTCTTCCATGGCATCAATGCTTCCCACAGTAGAACCGATCACTACACCCAACTGCCCGCCGGCACAAACATCTTCGCTTACGCGTCCCTGGGACAGGGCCTCATGGCATGCCAGAGTGGCGTAGATCGACATCTTCGACATGGAACGGCGGTGCTTTCTAGGGATCTCTTTTGGGTCGATTTCGGGCACGAGGGCGGCAACATGGCTTCTCAGGCCGCCAAGGTGGCCCAGTTCCGGGACTGCCCGCACGCCGCTCTCTCCTTTGAGCAGGGATTCAATCAGGGCATCCACGCCCCTACCGAATGGAGAGATGGCGCCCATGCCCGTGATGACCACTCTTTTCAGCTGCATTTCCTGAGTTCGTTTCGCAACCTGTCATGTCCCAGGATGGCCCCGCAGGCGAGAAATGCGGAGACCAGGGTTCCAAGAACACCGGGGGCTACTATTGCCTGGCCCGCCAAAAAGAGACTCTTCACTCTCGTCACGTGCACCGGATTGTACTGATCCATCCTGTGCTTGACTCCATACATGCTGCCAAAGGGGCTGTTGGTAAAGTCCCTCAGCGTCAATGGCGTCGAGCACTCCAGGAAGTGGATCTTCCCTGCAAATTCAGGGCAGGAGGCCTCGATATGTTCCCGCATTTCTTCAACAATACCTTCTTTGAAGACCAGGTACTCCTGAGGACGTTTTCCTGTTTCGGACTTCCACCATCGCTCCATCTCAGCCGCCGATGAAGGGCAGATGGCAATAAACCCTTTGCCGGAGAATGCCCCGTCGATCTGACTGGTGCAAGTCATAAACAAGGACCGTTCCGAAATGGATCCATCTTCTTTTAATATGGGATAATCCAGTCCCGGAATAAGAAACATGTTGCATCCCGAAAGGTTTTGAAGAGGTGAAGCGCACTTGCCGAAAAGAATATGGACTGACCCTGTCTCCTCCAGACTGAGAAGTCTGCGGATGTAGGTCGGGCGAAATAAAGAATGCGGCACAAAATCTACGAGGATGCGGGGATGGACTGTACAAACGCAGGCTTTGGCTCTTAGGGTGCTATGATTCTCCAAGCGGACACCACTCACAGCCCCGTCGGCGGAAAATTGGATTTGGGTCACCCTCTGACCACAAAAAACGTCCACCCCCACTTTTTCAAGCTGGGCATCCAACGCCCTGACCAGGCTCCGTCCCCCTCCCTTGATCCCATGAACCGATTCAAAATAGCCCCCCACAACGCGGGCATGATTGACGAAAGAGACTTGCTCGGGGGGCACCCCGTGCAGGCAGCAGTGGATCGAAAGAATATGCTTGAGGAGCCGGTTTCCCGTGAGGCCATCAAGCGTCTCCTTCAGACTCGGGCCGTGTAAATTCTTTATGATCTCCAGCGGGTGCATTTGAGCGTCAAGATTCAAATAGGGCCTGGAGACGCAGGATTGTCTAACCGCGTCAAGATAGTGATCCACGGCACTCTTGTCTTCTGGAAATGTTTCGTGGAATCTATTCTTGATCTTCTCGTAGCCGTATGGAAAACGAAACTCGAACTGCGGCTTCAGGAAGCGTATCAAATCGAAACATTCTTCGTCATAGGGCTCTTTCTCCACCTGATCGTCAACCCCTAAGTAGCGAAAAAAAATGTCCAGAATCTGACCTTCACCGAGGCCGCCAGTATAATGAAATCCCGTGTCAAAAGAAAGACCGTTTCGTGTGAAACCCCGCAGGACTGGTGCCGTCTTCTTTGATTTTTCCACGAGGGCGACCCTGTAACCGTTCTTCGCAAGGACGATCGCCGTGGTAATCCCAGAGGCCCCTGCGCCGATTACTACGAAGTCGTATTTCACTGGTGAAACCTCAAGACAAGGCAGGAATTGGTCCCTCCGAATCCCGCGGAATTGCACAGCACTGTTCGTGGCGGTGTCCAGATTGTCTCTTTGACAATGTTCAGTTTTTCCGTGTCAGAATCCGGTTCCTCAAAATTGATGTTCGGCGCGATAAATCCTTCCTGGGCCATGATAACCGAATAAACCACCTGAGAGGCTCCCGACATCCAGAGCTCATGGCCGGTCATGGATTTGACCGATGAAACCCATGGTCTGTTTGTTCCAAAAACCTTGGTGATGCCATTTGCTTCCGCAGCATCACCAGCAAGGGTGGATGTGGCATGAGCGCAAATATAGTCAATGTCGGAAGGATTCATCTCAGCGGCTTTCAAAGCGTTCTCCATGGCTCTCTGAAGACCGTCCTGGCTGGGCAAAGAAATATGATACCCATCGGATGAAAACCCGTATCCCACAACCTCGCCAAGGATTTTGGCTCCCCTTTGCTTTGCCAGGTCATACCTTTCCAGTACCAGAGCCGCCGCACCTCCACCGGGAACAAGACCATCCCTGTGAGCGTCAAAAGGTCTGCAAGCGGCCTCTGGTTCATCCGTGCGTATGGAAAACGCGCCGACAGCATCAAAACCGCACATGGACTCCCAATTCACTTCTTGTGCCCCTCCACAGATGACTCGATCCTGTCGGCCAAGGGCGATCAGATCTAATGCCTGTCCAACGGCGTGCCCTCCGCTCGAACAGGCGGAACTGATGGTCCAGCAAGCGCCACGGGTTTTCAGGAGGGTGTTCAGATTCACAGTGACGGCGGAAGTCATGGCGCGGAAAACGAGACCACTTCCTATGGACTTGGTTTCACCATACTTACGCAACAATTCTACCTGCTCCACGCAGGCAATACAGCTGGAATCGCATCCGAAAACCAATCCAGTTTCCTGATTCTGTATTTGTTCTTGGCCTAGCCCGGACATGGAAAGCGCGTCCACAGCGGCAGCATAGGCGTGGACAGCAAAGTCGGGCATCGTTTTGCGGTGCTTTCTGGAGAGGACCTTATTGGGGTCAAATCCTTTTATGATGGCCGTAAGCGGACTTCGAAAGCCCAGTTTTTTCCGGTTCTCATCAACAACAATTCCCGACTTCCCCTGTCGCAAGCTCTCTGTGACGTCCTCCACACGGCTTCCAAGACAGGAAACAATGCCTATGCCCGTAATCGCTACTCTGTACATGGCATCCTTTCTATGGCTGCTACAGAACCGCGCAAAATAAAACTCACAGCACCCTGCATCATGGGACTTCCATCAACCTTTCCCCTTTCACATATACACCCCGCCGTTTACGGAAATAACCTGCCCGGTGATATAGGAGGCGCGTTCAGAACAAAGGAAACTCACCACATGGGCCACTTCCTCGGGGGTCCCAAATCTTCCCAAAGGAACCTTGGGCAGAATCTCTTCCTTTGGGAGATGCTTGATCATTTCGGTTTCAATAAAACCAGGGGCTACCGCGTTGACCAAAATGTTTCGTTTGGCTACCTCTGCCGCTAGGGATTTCGTTGCTCCAATCAAACCAGCCTTTGCGGCAGCGTAGTTGACCTGACCCGCCATCCCGCTCTGCCCGGAGGTTGAAGCGATGTTCACAATTCGACCTCGTCTTTTCCTCAGCATGAAATACAAGACTCTCTTGGTCACGTAGAAAAAGCCATCCAGCGTCACGGAGAGTACATCCTTCCATTCCTCCTGATTCATCCACACCAGGGAAGCATCTTTTGCGAACCCAGCGTTGTTCACCAGGGCAAAGGGGACTTCTTTTTCAAGTAGAGGATCCAACGCAGCCAGGACAGAAGCAGGTTCGGAAACGTCGAAAGGGAGAAGACGGCACTTACCACCGGCCGTTTGGACGCTGTGAGCGATTTGAGAGGCGGCTTTGTGGTCACTGCGGTAGTTGAGCCAAATATCAAAGCCGTCACGTGCCAGGGCAAGCGCAGTCGCGGCACCAATTCCTCGACTTCCCCCGGTGATCAAAGAAATTTTGCGCTCCTCCATTTTTCAACCCCTCGAGACTGACGACTATATGGTTCTTTCCGGTAGAATTCAATCCAAGCGAGGCAATCATGTCAGATTTCATCCCCAGCCCTTTTCGCACCTGAAGCTCCGACCAGGGTGCACTGGAGGTACTGCTTATCTGACGTGCTTCAGACTGCCATATTCATCAAACTGAACCCCTATGGTCTTGAAACGATTTGTCCAATGCCCCCAGGAATTGCTTCCAGGGAGGGTGTTTTCCGCGAACCTGGATATCCAAGATCCGCAGTTACACTCTCCTTTGACATCCCCTCATAAGCCTCGCCGTCCCTGATCCCTTCAAGATCTACTTCAGAAATATTGTTCATCGAAACAGGCTCGAGGGATGTAATTAAGCTCACATATTCCTGGACACTCGTTTTCATCATATCGAATTGTACTCCAAAAAGCCTTCTTCTCGTTATCTTGGCTCGCAAAAACTAAACCTTCCCTGAACTTTCCGATCTTGATGGCTTTATTCACGGGAATGATAAGATTCCCCTGTCAAGTGTTTGTCCAGCTTGCTTACTTTGCCTTCACATCGCGACGCCCCTCCTGACCGTGAATGTTCGCCCTCCAATAGACAATATCTTCAGCAACGGAGCCAGGATCCGGAATCCCACCGCAACCGAGGGTCAATGTAAAGAAACAGAAGAGTCCCGATCCTATTTTTAAGATGGAATTTCTTGTGCGCATCCCTTGCTTCCCGTTCTCGCCTTCTATCGAGAGACCGAAGCCACAGCTCCGCTTCTTCAGTTACAGCTTTCTTCCATAACTTCCTCGGCGTACCACCTGATCCCTATCCCGCCTTTTTTAGAGAAGGGCTTGCACAAACTCCAGTCTGAATAGTACCAAAATAAATAAGACTTGAAAATATTAAGTGCTTAGACCATGCAAGCCAAATAAATAGAAATATTCTCAATTACTTATATCAGATCCCCGTAGTACGGTAAATAGATTCTTATAATTCTACCCCATTTTCTTGTGAGCCCTTTCAGCCAGTTGAGGCAGAAATCCTCAGCCTCTGCCTTCAGCCTTTCAATTCAGAATATTCAGAGAATGACCTTCTATCTTTTATCAGATCTTCGGCCACAAAGAAAGGCTCCAAACGGCGAGCCCGTAACACGCGCTCAAGAGAGGAGGCTATCGCTTAAAGGGTCACTGCTATAGATATGGATTCCTTCTTTCTTCTACATCATTAAAGCTCCAGTTGGATATGCAAACCAGGACCGGGATGCGCGAACATCCACAAAATCCTAGCCGCAAAGAAGAAGATCCTTGAATTTGATGCCATGATCGATACATCTATACGAATTTACTCTAGCAATCCAACTGTCGGTCGCATGCGCCAGAGCCGTTGACAAGGCATAGGAAGGCAAGCATTACTTCAATGGAGTGAGGATTTCTACTGGTTTCCCGTTGTTTCGTTGCAGAATTCAACCGCTAAGCGCCGCAGCCTCTAGGAAGCCATTACACAATCAGCCATATCACCGTTCTATTTAGCATTCACGGGCCCACAGAGAGAATGTGAAAAAGTGATCCGGTTTGCGCAATCATTCGTACCAAATTTCATGGCCCCGTCTGCGCAAATCGCCCCAGACTCCAGAATCCGAATCTTGGGAAGCTCTGTTCTAGAAAGAGCTCAAGGGTTCTCGGTTCCATAGAGACCCTCTCCCCCCAAGGTGACGACGATTTCTGTTATATTACCCTCCTCAGAAAGAGCCCCGAGACCGCATTTGAGCGCGAAAATGAGGGTTCACTCTCTCAATATCCAACAGCACAAGACTAAGGGAAAAAATCCCCATGACAAAAAAGCCTTCAAAAGATACAGCACTGATGTCTTTTGAAGGCCTTACCGAACTTTGCCTTTTCAGTCCCTGCCGGCATTTGCTCCCTTATAGCAAATCAACGATTGTCCTTCGGGTAATCGTCTTTCCTGCGGATTCCTCGACAACTTTGTTCGGTCATTGACCCCCTGAGATACCCGCCTCAAGTTCAAGTCGTTTCGAACTCAGGGTGTCTTTTTTAATCACAATACGGAGTGATGAACGCGAAGTCAAGGGAAAAAGAACGTGATCTGCAGTTCAGACACTATGAGGGCTGGTCGGAGCCATAGACAGCCATTCTGGGTTTTTTGTGGGCGTAAAGGGGATTGGACCGTGGAGATTCAGGAAGGTGG